>Ga0209890_10000420_pt1 | contig 19756 bp, 10 predicted proteins | sample OrgsoiDNA2013049_FD_185799 | JGI IMG/M metagenome (GOLD analysis project Ga0209890, IMG submission 185799) | Permafrost soil microbial communities from the Arctic, to analyse light accelerated degradation of dissolved organic matter (DOM) -... | ecosystem: Environmental > Terrestrial > Soil >...
CTGGCAAGGTCATCGCGATTCCGGTGCTCGGCGGTCTCCATCACGACTACCGAAGGGCAGCGTGATCCCTTGCGATTCCGACGGATGGACGTAGTAGCCGGGACGCCCTAGGCTCAGCCCACTCGTGATCACCTCTTCTGACGGGAAGGTCGGGCCGGCTCGTACAAAATGGTGGACGGTCCTTCGTCGCCATTCCGTCCGCGAAGACGCGCCGAGAGGGGCAGACGAGGAGCCGTTGCGGGCGGAGCTCTTCAGCGTTCGCCAGCTCGAAAAGCACGCGCGGATGCTGGCCGGCCTGCACGTGGTCGGTCCCGCTGGTCGCCAGCGTGATCGACTGCTCCCCCGTCTCGCGGCCAACGAGAATGTACTCGCGGAGGGCTATTCGTCGATCACCGAAGCGCTCAAGGGCGGGCGGGGAATCACACCCGCGGCCGAGTGGTTGCTCGACAATTACCACCTCATCGAGGAGCAGATCCGAACGGCCCGGCGGCATCTACCCCGCGGCTACAACCGAGAGCTCCCCAGGCTGATCAACTCCTCGTCCCGGGGATATCCGCGTGTCTACGACATCGCGATCGAGCTCATCTCCCACGCCGACGGGCGCGTCGATATTGAAAGCACCCGGGCGTTCGTCGCAGCTTATCAGGCCGTCACGCCGCTGCTGCTCGGGGAGCTCTGGGCGATTCCGATCATGCTGCGGTTGGCCCTGCTGGAAAATCTTCGCCGCGTATCGGCCACCGTGACGGAGGGACAGCGCGAACGGGACCGGGCCGGCCAGTGGGTCGATCGGATGATCGAGATCGCGGCCAAGGAGCCCGCGAGCGTCGTGCTGGTGCTGGCGGACCTGGTCAAAGAGACGGCGACGCCCACAACCGCGTTCGTCGCGGAGCTGGCCAGCAGAGTCCAGGCCCGAGGACCGACTCTGGGTATTGCGATGTCGTGGCTGGAGCATCGGATCGCCGAGCAGGGCCAGACGATCGACCAGATATTTCAGCAGACCAGCCAGAGTCAGGCAGCGGCCCAAGTCTCGATCGGCAACAGCATCGGGAGCTTGCGTTTCGTCGGTGCGACGGACTGGCGAGAGTTCGTCGAAACGGCGAGCGTAGTGGAGGCCACCCTTCGGACGGACCCCTCTGGGGTGTACCCGACGATGGATTTCGAGACGCGCGACGGCTATCGGCACGTGGCGGAGGAGATCGCCAAGAACAGCTCTCTATCCGAGAACGAGGTGGCCACGCTGGCGGTCGAGGAAGCGCGCCGCGCCGGAGGAGACTCACCCGGGGGGGACATTTCCAACGTGAGCGCTGGACACGTTGGCTACTTCCTGGTGGAGCGCGGGCGGCGGACCCTGGAGCGCGCAGCCGGGATGCGACGAAGCCCTTGGATGCACCTCCGTCGGATCGGTGATCTGTTCCCGCTCCCCGTGTACCTCGGCGCCCTGACGTTGACCACGGTCACGGCCACGAGCCCTGTCGTGCTTTGGAGCGCGGAGATGGGGCTGCGCGGCGCGGGCCTCGCGGGATGGGCGGTGTTGCTCGCCTTGTGCGCGAGCCAGACTGCGATCGCGTTCGTGCATTGGGCAGCGACGATGCTCGTGAGGCCGCGGATCCTCCCCCGACTCGACTTCTCCGCAGGCATCCCGCCAGCGCACCTCACGGTCGTCGCTGTTCCGACCATGCTCACCGATGCCTCCGAGATCGACGGCCTTCTGGAGGCGCTGGAAGTCCGTCTCCTCGGCAACCGAGATCCCAACCTGTTATTCGCCTTGTTGAGCGACTTCCGCGACGCCCCCCAGGAAATCATGGAGGGAGACGAGGCCCTTCTTTTGAGAGCACGGGAAGGGATCGAGGCGTTGAACGCCAAGTATGTGGGGCATGCCGACTTCTTTCTGTTCCACCGCGCGCGCCGGTGGAACGCGAAGGAAGACGTGTGGATGGGATGGGAGCGCAAGCGCGGAAAGCTGGAGGCGTTCAACGCGGCCCTTCGCGGGGAGCAGGCAGATTTCGACAGGGTGGTCGGTCCCGTCGGTCGCTTGCGGAACGTCAAGTACGTGATCGCGCTCGACAGCGACACGCAGCTCCCGCGCGACACCGCTCGGCGCCTGGTGGGAACGATGGCCCACCCCTTGAACCGTCCCGTCTACGACGAAAAGCTCGGCCGGGTCACCGCTGGGTACAGCATTCTCCAGCCGAGGATAGGCGTCACCGTCCCCAGCGCGGCCCGCTCCCACTTCGCGCGCCTGTTCGCCGGCGACTCCGGGATAGATCCATACACACGCGCGATTTCGGACGTGTACCAGGACGTCTTCGACGAGGGATCGTTTGTCGGGAAGGGGATCTACGACGTCGATGCGTTGCGGAAAGCGATCCACGATCGGTTTCCCGAAAACCGTATTCTCAGCCACGACCTGCTCGAAGGGGCCTACGGACGGGCCGGCCTCGTCAGCGACGTGGTCCTGTTCGAGGACTACCCGCTCGCGCATGCCACCGACGTGAGTCGCCGTTCGCGCTGGATCCGCGGTGACTGGCAAATTACGCCGTGGCTTCTGTCTCTGGTACCGGGGCGCCAGGTTGATGCCGATCGGGTTCCAAACGCCATCTCGGGGCTCTCGCGTTGGAAGATCCTCGACAACCTGCGCCGGAGCCTGGTTCCGGTAGGCCTGTTGGCGGCGCTGCTCGTCGGCTGGTCCCTGCCGGGATGGGCAGTGGTCTCGACCCTGATGGTCGTCTCTGTCCTCTTGTTGCCGGGACTCCTGACCGCCGCGACCGCGCTAGCGCGCCGCCCCGCTGAGCTTCCGATCGACCGTCACGTATGGGGGATCGCGCGCGTCCTCGCGCGACAGCTCCTGCGCGAGACCTTCGCGCTCGCCTGCCTCCCCTACGACGCCTTCATCAGCCTAGAAGCCATTGCGCGCACCTTCGCGCGTGTTCTCGTCAGCGGTCGTCGGCTCTTGGAATGGCGGACGGCCAGCGACGCCCAACGGAGCGCAGCCTCCGGCCTCGCGAACACTTACGCGTCGATGTGGATCCTGCCGGTCGTGGCGGCAGCCGTTGCGACGGAGCTTGCGCTGCGACATCCGGGCGCGCTACCCGTGGCCGGGCCCGTGATCGTGCTGTGGATGTTGGCACCCGCAGCGTCATGGTGGCTGAGCCAGCCGATTCGCCCGAGCCGCTCCGGCCTGTCTCCCGAAGATCTGGCCTTCCTGCGGACGGTCGCGCGACGGACTTGGCGGTTCTTCGAAACGTTCGTGGGGCCGGACGACAACGATCTGCCGCCCGACAATTTCCAGGAGGATCCGCCACAGGGGATCGCGCATCGAACTTCACCTACGAACATGGGTTTGTCGCTGCTGGCAAACCTGGCAGCCTACGACTTCGGATACGTCCCCGCGGGTGAGCTGATCGCTCGGACGAAGCGGTCCTTGACGTCGATGGAACGGATGCAGCGATACCGGGGACACTTCTACAACTGGTACGACACCAAAACCTTGGAGCCGCTTCGTCCACTCTACGTTTCGACGGTGGACAGCGGGAACTTGGCCGGATACCTCATCACGCTGGCCGCCGGCCTCCGTCAGTTGGAGGAATGGACGATCTTCAGTGCGGAGCAGGCCTTCTCGGGCTTGGAGGTCACGCTCGACGTGATCGCCGGGGTGGCCGGGGCTACATCCCCGGACTTTCTTCGTACCCTGGCCGGCCTGCGGCAGCCGCTCGGTATGGTTCCGGGTACCCTGTCGGGCTCGCGGGTCCTCCTGGGATCCATGTTGGAGGGAGCGAATGAGCTCGAGCGGTTGGTCGCTCTCCGACCGGACGATGAAATCAGCTGGTGGGTCGGCGCGTTCGCAACGCAGTGCCGGCGATGGCTCGAGGAGCTGGACCACCTGGCGCCTTGGGTCGTTCTGTCTGCCCACCAGTCGAGTACGGGTGGGATGGATGATGTCCCCACCCTCGGAGAGCTGGCGCGCCTGGAGCTCGCCCTTTCTTCCGAGGTGGAGGCGACGCTGCGCGAGGCCATCGTCCTCGCCTCGGGACGGGCCGCCGAGCGCCTCTCCGAGCTCCGAATGCTGGCGGCGAGTTGCGGCGAGCTGGCAGAGATGGACTACGGTTTTCTTTACGATCAGAGTCGTCGGCTGCTGTCGATCGGATACAACGCGGCAGACCATCGCGCCGACCTTAGCTTCTACGACTTGCTCGCCTCCGAGGCGCGACTGGCCAGCTTCGTCGCCATCGCACAAGGGAAGCTCCCACAAGAGAACTGGTTCGGCCTTGGTCGTTCACTCACCAACTTGAGCGGAAGGCCGGCGCTGCTCTCGTGGAGCGGGTCGATGTTCGAGTACCTGATGCCACTGCTCGTCATGCCCTCGTACGAGCGCACGCTGCTCGACGAGTCCTATCGTGCTGTCGTGGCGCGGCAGATCGAGTATGGCCGCGAGAGGAAGGTGCCCTGGGGTATTTCGGAGTCGGGCTACAACAAGACCGACGTCCACCTCAACTTTCAGTATCGCGCCTTCGGCGTGCCTGGGTTGGGTTTCAAGCGCGGGCTGGCCGATGACCTTGTCGTGGCGCCGTATGCCAGCGCGATGGCCCTGATGATCGACCCTCGACCTGCTTGCGAGAATCTCAAGACCCTGGCCCGCGACGGCCGGATGGGCGGTTACGGATTCTATGAGGCCGTCGACTACACCGCCTCGCGGCTGCCCCCCGGACAGGACAGCGTCACGGTTCGCTCGTTCATGGTCCACCACCAGGGGATGACGCTGCTCTCCCTCGCATACCTCTTGTGCGACCGACCGATGCAGCGCCGGTTCGAATCCGATCCGGCCTTCCGCGCCACCGACCTGCTCCTGCAGGAACGGGTTCCCAAGGCGACCGCCGTCTATCCACACTTGGCGGAGGTCGTTGCGTCACGGGGACCGGTGGCCGAGGTCAAGTCCAACCTACGCGCCTTCCCAACCTGGAATACGGCGGCACCGGAAGTGCACTTGCTCTCCAACGGGCAGTATCACGTTTCGATAACCAACGCCGGTGGCGGGTACAGCCGATGGCGTGATCTGGCCGTCACCCGTTGGAACGAGGATCCGACGCGCGACTGCTGGGGGACCTTTTGTTACCTCCGCGATGTCGAAAGCGGTGAGTTCTGGTCCGCGGCACATCAGCCGACGCTCAAGCCGGCACGCAGCTACGAGGTTATCTATTCGGAGGCTCGGGCGGAGTTTCGACGTCGCGATGGAGAGATCGAAACGGGCATGGAGATCAGCGTATCGCCAGAGGACGACATAGAGCTGCGCCGGGTGAGCGTCACCAACCGCGGGCGGAGCCGACGTACGATCGAGTTGACGAGCTTCGCCGAGGTGGTGGTAGCGACGGCGCAGTCGGATGTCGCGCATCCGGCCTTCAGCAACCTGTTCGTGCAGACGGAGCTGCTGCGCGGCCAACAGGCGATTCTCTGTACGCGGCGACCGCGCTCGGGCGGCGAGCGCCCGCCGTGGATGATCCACCTCATGATTGTCGACGGCACATCGGTGGGCTCGACCTCGTTCGAGACCAGCCGCGAGGCGTTCATCGGTCGCGGCCGGTCGGTGGCCGACCCTGCGGCCATGCAACGTCCCGCCTTGAGCGACAGCGAGGGTGCGGTCCTCGACCCCATCGTCGCCATCCGCGACACGATCGTCCTCGAGCCTGACGAGACGACGCGCGTGCACCTCGTGACCGGCGTCGCCGAGACCCGCGAGGCTGCGATGAATTTGGTGCAGAAGTACCAGGATCGCCACCTGGCCGACCGGGTCTTCGAGCTCGCCTGGACGCAGAGCCAGGTCGTCCTGCGGCGGCTTGATGCCACCGAAGCCGACACGCAGCTTTTTGGGCGGCTCGCCAGCAACATCCTGTATGCCAACCCGGCGCTCCGCGCGCCGGCGAGCGTGATCGCCCGCAACCGCAGCGGGCAGTCGGGTCTGTGGGGATACGGCATCTCCGGTGATCTTCCCATCGTGCTGCTCAGGATCGCGGATCTGACCAACATCCGGCTCGTGCGACAGATGGTGCAGGCCCACGCCTATTGGCGCGTCAAGGGTCTGGCGGCGGATCTGGTCATTTGGAACGAGGACCAGTCCGGCTACCGGCAGGCTCTACAGGACGAGATCCTGGGGGTGATCGGATCGTCAGCTGACGCGAGCTTGCTCGACAAGCGCGGCGGCATCTTCGTGCGCCGCCTCGATCAGATGTCGGACGACGACAAAGTCCTCATGCAGACCGTGGCGCGGGTGATCGTGACCGACTCGGGCGGGACTCTGGCGAACCAGATGGACCGCCGCGTTCGGGGAGAGGCGCGTGTGCCGCCGCTCGCCGCCACGCGCCGCCGGCAGACGGAGCCTATCACCCCCAAGAAAGCGCCGAAGCTCGAGCGGCCCGACCTGGTCGCATTCAACGGTGTCGGGGGTTTCACCAGCGACGGACGCGAGTACGTCATCACGACCACCGCAGACGCTCCGACGCCCGCGCCGTGGGTGAACGTTCTCGCCAATCCGTGGTTCGGCAGCGTCGTGAGCGAGAGCGGTGCCGCGTACACCTGGTGCGAGAACGCCCAGTCCTATCGGTTGACCCCCTGGTACAACGACCCGATAAGCGACGCCAGCGGCGAGTGCTTCTATTTGCGCGATGAGGAGGACGGCCGGTTCTGGTCGCCGACCCCTCAACCGGTCCGAGCGGCCGCGCCGTACACCACCCGTCACGGCTTCGGCTACAGCGTGTTCGAGTGCATGGAGGGCGGGGTTTCGACCGAGCTCACGACCTTCGTCGCGACCGACGCTCCCGTGAAGTTTCTCATCATCAAGCTGCGGAACCGTTCGGGGAGGCCACGCCGCTTGTCGATGACCGGCTTCTTCGAGCTGGTCCTCGGTTCAGATCGGCCGACGAACCTTCCCCACGTCGTGACCGAGGTCGATCCAAAGACCGGCGGACTGTTCGCGCGCAACGCGTACAACAACGACTTTGCCCAGCGGATCGCTTTCATGGACTCCAGCGAGGCGCAGCGTTCCGTGAGCGGCGACCGCCTCGAGTTCCTGGGCCGCGATGGAAGTGTGGCCAACCCCGCCTGCATGACGAGGGCGCGGCTCTCGGGGCGCGTCGGCGCCGGGTTGGATGCGTGCCTGTCGATGCAGGTGATGCTGGATTTGGCCGACGGCCAGGAACGGGAAATCGCCTTCACCTTCGGGTCGGGGCGGGATCTGGCCGACGCGCGAACGTTGGTCGCCCGCTTTCGAGGCGTCGGGGCCGTGCGGGGCGCGCTCGAAGGAGTGTGGTCCTTCTGGAATCGCACCTTGGGCGCAGTCAACGTGCAGACGCCGGATACCGGACTCAATTTCCTGGCGAACGGATGGCTGCTGTATCAGGTGATGACATCGCGCCTCTGGGGCCGCAGCGGCTTCTATCAGTCGGGCGGGGCGTTCGGATTCCGCGACCAGCTCCAGGACGTGATGGCGTTGGTCCACAACGAACCGGCGCTCTTGAGAGAGCAGATCCTCCGATGCGCGGCCCGTCAGTTCCGAGAAGGAGATGTCCAGCATTGGTGGCACCCTCCAAGCGGGCGCGGCGTTCGCACGCACATCTCCGACGACTACCTCTGGCTTCCGTTCGCCACGTGCCGGTACGTCTCCGCCATCGGGGACACCGGCCTGCTCGACGAGAAGGCGTCTTTTCTCGAGGGCCGTGCGGTCAATCCAGATGAGGACAGCTACTACGACCTCCCCACGCGTTCAGAGGAGACCGCGAGTGTCTACGAGCACTGCGTGCGCGCGATTCGTCATGGCCTGCGTTTCGGCTCCCACGGCTTGCCGCTGATGGGGAGTGGCGACTGGAACGACGGGATGAACCTGGTGGGGGAGCATGGGAAGGGCGAGAGCGTGTGGCTCGCCTTCTTTCTCTACGATGTGCTCGTCTCGTTCAGTGAGGTCGCCCGGCGCCGGTCGGACGTGGCGTTCGCGGAGCTTTGCACCTCGCAGGCCGCGACCCTGCGAGAGAAGATCGAACAACACGCGTGGGACGGCGGTTGGTATTTGCGGGCCTTCTTCGACGACGGACAGCCGATTGGCTCTGCCGGCAACGCCGAGTGCCAGATCGACTCCCTGCCACAGAGCTGGGCGGTCCTGTCAGGCGCAGGAGACGTCACGCGCGCCCGGCAAGCGTTGGCGGCGATCGACGCGCGGCTCGTGAACCGCTCCCTGGGGATCGTCCAGCTGTTCACCCCCCCCTTCGACAAGTCACCGTCAAACCCGGGTTACGTGAAGGGATACGTACCAGGCGTACGTGAAAATGGTGGCCAGTACACGCACGCCGCCATTTGGACGGTCATGGCCTTTGCCGCTACAGGCGACGCGGAACGGGCGTGGGAGCTCTTCGGGCTCATAAACCCGGTGAGTCACGGCAACGACGCAGCGGCGATCGCGAGGTACAAGGTCGAGCCATACGTCGTGGCCGCAGACGTCTACGCCAACCCACAACATGCGGGCCGCGGCGGTTGGACCTGGTACACCGGCTCCGCCGGTTGGATGTACCGCCTGATTACGGAGTCGCTTCTAGGGCTCCGGATCGAGGTGGATCGCCTTCGGGTGACCCCCCTCCTACCGGCGGGATGGCCGGGGTTCGATGTCCAGTACCGGTACCGCGAGACCATCTATAAGATCCACGTCCGGCATCTCGGCGGCGATGGCCGGACAGTCACGCGCGTCTCGTGCGATGGCGTCGAGCAGTCGGACGGCACCATCCCCCTCCGCGACGACCGCCAGGAACATCGAGCGGAGGTCGACGTGAGCTAAGACCAGTGACTGACGCCGATTTACTTCGCCGGGTTCGAGGTTTTAAGAAGACCTGCCACCCACCCCTCGACGCCGCCTCCAACGATTACTCTCCGCAGCGAAGGGGTCCCCGCAACTCGCACGTGGACCAGCACTACATCCCCGAAAAATTGAATCGTTCCCAACGCAAGCACCTAAAACTGCTAACGTTTCGCCTGTCGAGGGAACGATTGCATGATCTAACTACTCGATTTTATTCGCTTCACCCCGAAATGGCACTCAGGAGGCCGACGGTTCGATCCCGTTCATCTCCACGAAATTACTCAGTATTTTTTCTTCGTAAGTCCTTTGCGCAGGGCGAGCCCGAGGCGCACCGAGCATCGGCGCGCACTCCAGGGCCAGACGTCTTGTTCGTGGTCAGTTGACGAGGCGCGGGCAGGACCCGGCGTGGGCGGACGAGCAGCCCGCGTCCACGACACGCAACCTACCTGCGTCGCTCCAGAGCACAGCGTTCGCTGGCTCGAGCGGACAGAGGACCTAGAGGAAACGCGTGAACATGACGCTTGGGAGGATGACACGCTTCCCCGCGCGCGTGACCTCCAACTGAGGTCCCCTCGCCAGATCCCGCGGGGGTCCCTGGGGTCAGTTCGCCTCCCAGGGGTCTCTCCCTCCCGAAACGGGGGACACCGGAGACGAGGTGTTGAGGCGGCCACTGATCACGACGCCAGGATCACTCCGGTAATCACCCGGGACGCGAGGCGGCCCCGGGGCTATTGTCGCCGTCGCCGCAAGAGGGAGGTCAACGTGAGCACCAAGATAGCGATCCTGTGCGTGGCCGCAGCAGCGGCGGCCGCCGGGAGCGTCGAAGCGGCTACGTGCCCCATCGCGGCACAGGTCAGCGCGCGACGTCCCACCGTGATGCTGGGCGAACCGATCGACCTCACGCTCGTCCTCAGGAACACGACCGCGGGCGCGATCGAGCTTCGAGCGCCCAGCGAAAAATCCGGCAACGTGCGCCTTTCGATTGCCGAGAATGCCAATCCAACGGCGTTCCGCTCCTACAATGGGCCGGAGTGGGGAACCAAGGACGCCCGCCGACCGCCGGTGCGGCTGAAGAAGAACGGATCGTTGCGGCTGAACCTTCACGTGCTCTCCAACGGCTTGCCCCGCGTCGCGAAACCCGATCCGAAAGAGATCAGCACGCCGTTCGCTTTCGGCGCCGCAGGTCGGTTCGTGGCACGCGTCCTCTACGAAGACCGTTCGAACTGCCCCGACCAGCCGGTGGAGGCCACCGTTACGATCCAGGTCGCAGCGCCTGCGGGGGAAGAGCTGGTCGTGTGGGACCGCATCAAGACTTGCGCCGCCTGCGCCCTTCTCTTGCACACGGCGGAGCTCGACCCGAACGATCGTGCGTCGCAGGACGCGGTCGCTCTCTTCCGCCAGATCGTCGCGCAGCACCCGCGCACGCGTTACGCGAAATCAATCCGAACGGTTCTCAGTAAGATCGACAGCGACAATCGAGGCGACAGTGGGAACTATGGCGACGAGGATGATGGAGGCTAAACGCCGCTCAGGCCGATGCGCTTGCGGCGGCGGCCTCGGTCTTCGCGTCATTCGAATCGTTCCCGCTATAACAGCGCAGGCGCCACAGATTCCTTCCGGACCAATTCCGCCGTGGGGCTGCACCTGGGCTACTTCATCGGCTCACACTTCTCACTGAGCGGCGACCTGCTCTATCAGCGCTGGCTCTCTCACCCGACGGCTTTGAACGCGATAAACGGGGCGCATGTCCCATTGTCCGACGCCGACATGGATACGGTCACCGTAGCGGCTGGTCCACGTCTGCACTTCAGGTTGGGCAAGCAAGCCTGGATCCGCCCAGGCATCTCCTTTGTTCGTGGACTCGACGCGCGTGGAGTCGTACCCGAGTCGGCTCGCACACGAAACGGACGATTTCCATCTACCGTGCATCTACGATTTTGCAGATTCTGGCGATTCTGGCCGGAACGCTCAGCAGCGATGGAGCATGGAAACCGCTGAAATCCTTGCACTTCGTTTCAGGCTGAATCACCAGAGGACCCCCTCTCGTGCCTGTCACGCCGGAGGCCGCGGAAACACTCGTGACCATCCTGAAAGGCAACGGGTCGCACTAGCTAGTGCCGGCGCAAGTGGCTGGGTCAGCGAACCGATCGAAATTTTCTCTAGCCACTTCGTAGCCATTTCGAACCGGAGCGAGGCGCTTTCAACCGCTCTCAAGCGACCCAACCCGACCCATCTTCAAAACCCCTCACAATCTGCCCTCACTCAGGGCGGGCTCAAAGTGACGACGTAGCCGTCTGTGGCGGTGGCCCAGTTGATGGTGACGACTGTCGAGTTGCAATTCACGGTGGCGGCGGCGTTCGAGACGACCGCCGGAGCACTGAGCGCGGCAGTGCCCGCCGGCATACTCTCCAGGAGAACCTTCGTTGAGCCGCCGGTCTGCAGCCAAGCCGGGATGTTCTTGATGACGACGTTGACCGCCCCCGTCACGCCGCCCTTGTTGCCGACGACGATGATGGACTTGGCAGCGCACGCGTCCTGAAACGCCACTGCGTCCACCTGTGTTCCGGCCGTGACGGCGACCCGAGAGCCGGTCTGATCGGCGTAGCGCTTGTAGATCCAGTACTGGCTGTTCGGTTGCCAGTTGGTCGTCACGAGGTCCCCCATGTTCGAGAAGAATTGGGATCCGCCGGCCCAGTTGCTGCGCAAACCGTCGATGCCCGCCCGATCGAATCTCGCCAGGAACCAGGCGGAGTGGCCCGGGTTCTGCTCGCTGGTCGACCCATATTCATTGAGGTCGAAACCTTTCACGCCCGTGATCCCACGGCTCGAAATCGCGCGACTGATCGTGGCCTGGTCGTTCACCGGATCGCCCCCGCCGCCAGCGTCGTGCCAGGAGATGTAATCCGGCACGACGCTGTTGGTCTTCGCGTAATCGAGGAACGCGTTCATCCACGAACCGCCGGCGCCCGTCGAGAGGCTGGGCCCTTCGATGATGGCGCCCGGTATCGCGGCGCGGATCTGCTGGTAGGCATGTTTCCAGGTGTCCAGCCACTGCGCCTGGGTCCCTTTCCAAAAGCCGCTGTAATCGGCCTCGTTCCAGAGCTCCCACCGCACGTCGGGGCCCGTCATGCCGTTGGCCTTCACGTTGTCGATGAGCTGGCTCATGAACGTCGTGAACGTCGTCCAGTCGCCGCCGTCTCCGGGGAGTGGGCAGGAGTACTGGTAGTCGTCGCTGACCAAGATCTCCAGCGGAACTCCCAGCTCCTTCGCCCTCGCGTAGTAACCCTTGATCACCTTCCAGTGGGTGTCCCAGGCCGTCTGTCCGCAGTTTCCAGTGACACCACGCCCGGCACGGAACGCTCTCACTTTGATGCCGCTCAGCAGCGGCGTGGGCGGCTGGGTGCCATCCTCCGAGATGCCGTAGATGAAGCCGGAACCCTGATATTTCGGCGCGCCTTGGCCGAGAGCCATATCGAGCGTGACTGAATCTTTGGCCGAAGGCGGCGTGGGTGGAGTGCATGTCGTGCTCGCTCCTCCGACGCCCTGTGCGGGCGTGCAGGTCGTCCCACCGCCTCCCGACATTCCGCCGGTTGAAAGAGCGCCCCCGCTGCCGGTCATTCCGCCCGTCCCCGACGCGCCTGCGGTGCCTGAGCTCATGCCCCCGCCCACTCCGCCGCTGCCCGCCTTGCCGCCGCTGCTGCCGCCGCTGCTGCTGCTGCTGCCGCCGCTGCTGCTGCTGCCACCGCTGCTGCTGCCACCGCTGCCTGCGACGCCAGTCATGCCGCCGGTCCCTGCATTGGGCCCGCCGCCGATGCCGCCGGTGGCGGTCGCCCCGCCCGACCCGGTTTGACCGGACTGGCCCGCCCCGCATCCCGCGCCGCAAAGTGCCACGAGAGCCGTGCCGACGACGTAGTGCTTTGGTGACATGCTCCTGCTCTAGGAACTGCCGCGACCGGGGCGAATGTTAACAATTCTTCCGAGCCGCGAATGTCACCGCAAATGATGGAACGCTGGGGACTCCAAACTCCGGTAGAGATATCGATCTTCGAGCTCGTCAAGCAGGCCGGTTCGGCTGCAACATGCTGTTGCGATTGTTTTCGGTGTCGAAGAACGACACGTAGCGGCCGATGCCGGGGATGTCCATGGGCTCGCCCAGCACCTTGCCGCCGGCGTCGCGCACCGCCCGCATCGACTGTTCGAGATCCTCCACGCCGATCACGACCGATGGATACTGCGCGGGGAAATCGGCTTTCTTCTGGTAAAGGCCGCCATTGATCGCCCCGCGGGGTGCGTCGGCTTTAGCGTCTGCGGTCGCGGTGGTCACGACCACGTAATTGCCCATCGCTGCGTCCAGTTGCTGGATCTGCCAGCCGAAGGCGGCGCGATAGAACGCGGAGGCGCGATCTGCGTTTTCGTACGGAAGCTCGAAGTGGACGACTGGGTTCATGACAATTTCCTCCTGCGCTTGGGTTTTTCACTGAACAGCAGCTCGATGTAGCGTTCCAGGTGCTCGATGGATTCCACCGCCACCCGCGCGTCGCCGCGCGTCTTGGCGAGGACAAAGGCTCCCTGCAGCACGCACTGGGTGTGCGCGGCCAGGCTCTCCGCCGTGACGTCCGCCTCGACGCCCCGTTCTGTCATGGCCGCCGCGAAGTCCGCGACCAGCGTGCCGGCGTGCCCGAAGATGGAGTCCGCGCAGGCGTGGCGAATCGCCGGGTGCGAAGCGTACGTCTCCTGGACCAGCGTGCCCGCCACGCACGTGTACTGCGCGAGCTCGCCGCGAATCAGCGACTTTCGGAGCGCCAGATAGGCGCGCACCCGCCCCAGCGAATCCGGCACCTGGTGATACGGCGCCGTGTGAAACAGGGCGCCCGTGGTGCGAGACCAATGCTCCACCGCCGCCACACCGAGCGCCTCCTTGCTCTCGAAGTGGTGAAAGAAGGCGCCCTTGGTCACGCCGGCCCGGTGGCACAGATCGTCCACCGTGGTCGCCGCGAAACCCTGTTCTCGGAACAGTGACAGCGACGCGTCGAGGAGCTTCTGTTTGGCGCTGGGCACGGACAATACATACCGACTGGTTGGTATGTCGTCAAGGTCCTGCGCCCACAAGCCGGTGCACATCGACCAGCTGTTCAGGATCGTGGCAGGCGAGGGCGAGGCAGCCGCCGGGTCAGCGGCCTGCGGCCCAGCGCAGGGCACCCACCAGCAGGTGGCGGAACAGCGGGTCACAGTAGCTCTCCTCGGTGTGGCCCATCGCCGTATAGAACGCGCGCCCGCCGCCGCCCGTCGGATGTGACCAGGTGATCGGGTGGTCGGCGCCCATCGTCCCGCCGGTGTACGTCGACTCGTCGACGGTCGCCAGCACCGTCACGTTGGGCCGCGGGTTGGTTTGAAAGTTGTACCACTCGTCGGTGCGGACCCACGGCGACGGCAGCCCGACGCTCGCAGGATGATCCGCCACCTCGATGTCGACGCTGGCTTGCTGGATGGCCGGGTGGCCGAGGAAGTACGCGCCCATCAGCGCGCCGTAGAACGGCCAGTCGTACTCCGTGTCGGCCGCCGAATGGACGCCGACGTACCCACCGCCGGCGCCGATCCAGGCCTCGAACGCGGCTTGCTGGTCGTCGTCGAGCACATCACCTGTCGTCAGCAGAAACACCACCACCTGGAATCGCGCCAGGTTGTCGGGCGAAAACTGCGTCGGATCCTCGGTCGCCTCGGCGACGTATCCGCCTGTCGCCTGCAGCTCCATCAGCTGGGCGATCGCGGTCGGGATCGATTCGTGCCGGAAGCCAGCGGTGCGGCTGAAGAGCAGCACATTGAACGGCGCGCCGGCGTCGCTGTCCGTCGCGCCGCCGCCGTCGGTCGTGGTATCGACGGTCGCGTCGGGCCGATTCGCAGCGTCGGGGCACGCAGACGCCGGCGCCGGCGTTTGCGTCGTGCTGTTGCACGCCGCGAGCGCGACCGCGAGCGCGAGCAAACGGAACGAAGCCACGCGCGGATACTACGCCGGACCCGCCCCGACGACGCCGGGAACCTGCCCTGGAGCCCGACACGGTCGACCCAAAACCTCTCGATGGGTCGGCCTCCTGCCACTCTCGAGACGGTTATGAGTGCGGAGGGGTTGACGGAAGGTAAAATGAAGGCGGCGCAAATGGTGGATCGCACGATCGAACGTAGCGCATCGTCGGGGCTCGTCGGATGGCGCGCCGTGCGCGCATCCGCTGCGCTGGCGCTCTGCATCGCCGGGTGCGGCACGCCGCCGACCAACGTCCACCCTGGCGACGCCGCCGCGCATGATGCCCACGACGGTGCGCACGATGCCCACGACGGTGCGTACGATGCCCACGACGGTGCGCACGACGACGGCGCGACCGAGCCGCCGCCGACGCCTTCGTTTCACAAGGTGACGCTGGACCCCCATCCCGGCGAGCCGATCGGGCTCGCGGTCTTGCCCGATGGACGCGTGCTGCACACCGCGCGCCAGGGCACCGTCTGGATTCACCAGCCCGACGGTACGAAGAGCGTCGCCGCGCAGCTCCCTGTCTACTCGCACGACGAGGAGGGGCTGCTGGGGATCGCCATCGATCCGGACTTCGACGCGAACCGCTGGGTCTACGTCTACTACTCGCCGCCGCTCGACACGCCGACCGACGATCCGGCGACCGTCGACGTCGACGAGGGCGCCGCGCCCATGGACGGCTTGCCGGAGGACTTCGAGCCCTTTGCCGGGGCCATTCGCCTCTCGCGCTTCCAGCTGGCGGGCGACCAGCTGGATCTGGCGTCCGAGCAGACCATCCTGGAGGTCCCGGTCGATCGCGGCATCTGCTGCCACACGGCCGGAAAGATCGACTTCGACGCCGCCGGCAACCTGTATCTGTCCACCGGGGATGACAGCTACCCGTTCGCCTCCGATGGCTTCACGCCGATCGATCAGCGCCCCAGCGCGAACCCAGCGCTGGACGCGCAGCGCTCCGCCGGCAACACGAACGACCTGCGCGGCAAGCTGCTGCGTATCCACGTCGCCGCCGACGGAACCTACGCCGTCCCCGACGGCAACCTGTTCGCCCCCGGCCTGCCCGGGACGCGACCCGAGATCTACGCCATGGGCCTTCGCAACCCCTATCGCTTCGCGGTGAACCGCGCGACCGGCGCGATCTACCTGGCCGACTACTCGCCCGACGCGCAGGCGAGCGACCCCGCGCGCGGCCCGGTGGGCACCGGCAAGTGGCTGATCGTTCGCGGCGCCGCCAATTACGGCTGGCCCTATTGTGTGGGCCACCTGGCCTACGTCGCCTACGACTTCGAGACCGGCGTGTCGGGCGCGCCGTTCGATTGCGATCACCCGCGCAACCAGTCTCCGCGCAACACCGGCCTCGTCGATCTTCCCCCGGTCGTCGACCCGGAGCTCGCCTATTCGTACGCGGCGTCCGCGGACTTTCCGGAGCTCGGCAGCGGCGGCGTGGGCCCGAACGCCGGCCCCGCCTATGTCTTCGATCCGGAGAGCCCGCCGGCCCGGCGCTGGCCCGAGGCCTACGCCGGCGCGCCGCTGTTCTACGAGCTGACGCGCGGCTTCATCGCTGCCTTCCACCTCGACGCCGCCGGTCGGCTGGCCTCCATCGAGCGCCTCCCCGACGCGGTCTCCGTCAGGGCCCCCATCGACATGGCGTTCGGTCCCGACGGCGCGCTTTACGTGCTGGAGTACGGCAGCGGCGGCTATTACGTCGAGAATCCCGACGCTCAGCTGTCACGCATCGAGTACCGACTGGCTGCGCCAGGGGAATAGCGCGCTCGCAAATCGGATGCGCCCGACGTTCGACACCCTAGAAGCCGGCGCCAGCGAGCATCGTCAGCAGCCTGCGCCAGTCCTCAGCTGAGGCGAGAACAACTCGAGTCACCGCCGAGGCGACGGCTTTGTCGGTGATGCCGCCGGGCTCGACGACCTGCTCGCGCGCACGAAGCCACGTCTCAGCTTCTGAGGACACCAGCACACTCGAGTCGACTCCGAAGTGGCGCGGGTGAAGTGCATCGGCCTCAACAAGGTCGCCAAACCGGGGAACCTTGTCGCCTTCGAGATGTTCCCCGGCGAGCGCAAATGGCGGCTGCTCGGAGAATGGCCCTGATTCCAGCTCGTGTTTGGGGAGGGTCATTTGTAGCTGGGCGGGAGGATCCCGAATCGTTACCGCTGGAACCGGCGAGAACTGCTGACGTTTCTCCGTCTGCGGTAACGTTTTGGAGTCGTAAGTTATTGGTTTACTTGGCAGATGGTCAGAATCGCACTCAGGAGGCCGACGGTTCGATCCCGTTCATCTCCACGCTCCAGTCGATCAGCGCTCCGCTCTTAACGACGATCGCTTCCAGCCGGTCTCTCGCTATCCACCACCGCGGGGACCGCCACCGCTCCCTGCCGAGTTGGTGGTCGCGCCGTCCGAGCCGCCTGCGCCGCCCGTCGAAGCGTCGGCGGCCTCTCCGGCCGCGCCGCGATTGACGTCGGCGTCCAAGCCTCCCATGGTTCCGTACGACTGGCTGTAAGAGCAGGCGCTCACCCCCAGCAACGATGCGGCGGCGGCCATCCGGGCCGCCCGACCCAGCCGACCCCGTTGGGCCGGCGGCGCGCAGGAATGCCCGCTCAAGGCGGCGGCGCAAAACGGACAGGCGCACGCGTCTGCAAACACGTGGCGGTTGCACGAGGGGCATGGAACGAGCTGTCTCTGGCTCATGGCTTGATGTCCTCCACTATGATCTCGAACCTTCCGTTGTCGAACGGCTCGCCCGGTGCTCGATCGATCTGCACCAGTCGCTCGCGTTTTCCGAGGCGACGCATCTCCAGCGCCCGGTGGTGGCAGAGAGGATTGTTGCCGGGCTTGCCGAACAGCGAAAACCCGGTCCAGGTGCATCCGGCGCGACAAACATCCGCGTAGTAGCAGGTCCGGCAGTAGCCCCAAAGATCGTCAACCGTGCGATCCCGCATGTAACGGAGCGCGGCCGATCGTTCCCAAATGTCCTTCAGCGAGGCGTCGCGGATGTTGCCGCCAGTCCAGGGCACCGTCTGCAACGAAGGGCAGCCCTTGATGGCGCCGTTGGCCTCGATGCCCAGCGCCGTGCACCCCGCGCTGCACGAGGCCGAATGGCCAACGCCGAACGACCCGCGCAGGGTCGAGTCGTACGGTCCAAAATAGCCGATGTTGTTGGCCGGCCAGAGAACCACGCTCGCCTCGTCGCAGCGGCCCTTCAGCCGCGCGAGGAGCGGAAACAGATCCAGCAAGTCCTCCGGCTGTATCAGCATGTCGGGGGCGTCCGCGGCGCGACCCATCGCGACGGTCAGCTGGATCTGCCAGGCGAAGGCGCCGAGCTCGACGACGGTCTCGAGCACATCGGACAGCTCGGGCATCGACAGCCTATTGATCTGCGTGTTGACGGCCACCTTGATGCCAGCCTTTCGCAGGTTCGCCGCGGCCTGTAGGGCGGCCCGATGGGCGCCGGCCACGCCGCGTAACCGGTCGTGGGTGGCCTCGCCCCCGTCGAGGGATACGCTGGCGCTCTGCAGGCCGGCCTCGGCGGCGGCCTGGGCGCGCTCTTCCGTCAGTCCCCGGCCGCCGGTGGTCATGGAGCACCTCATGCCGGCCTGACGGATCGCACGGACGATTTCGATCCAGTCGTCGTGCAGGTAAGCCTCGCCGCCGATCACGGTGACCTCCATGACGCCGAGCTCCGCCATCTGGCGAACGAGATCGAGGCACTCGGCCGTCGAAAGCTCGTCGGGACGGGCCCGGCCCGCCCGCGAGCCGCAATGATGGCAGGCGAGGTCGCACTTGAGCGTCAGCTCCCAGACCGCGTAGATCGGCCGCCAAGCTCGGTCTTGTACGCGCGTGTCCGCGGCGAGGGGCAAACGTCGCAGCGCCGGTCGTGCCAGAGGCGCGACCGACAACGACAACCCCTTCCCACCCGCCATCAAGCTCACGTTAGGCCCCACCAGAGGCCCACCAGAAGAAATCTTCCCACCGACATCAACGTCCCCCAAAGCATGGAGTGAGCCAAAGCCCCAAGGCCAATTAGGGCCTGGTCTCCCCGCATGGAGGCGCGAAGAGATCGAGACATCGATGTCGCGGATCTGAAGCATCCTGGGCGAGTCGAGGAGCGCGGTCGGTGGACGGAACGCTCATACGCGCCCACCTCGACGAGACTTCCCCGCCTGAACGTCGCCTATCGGGGATTCGCGTCTGGGGTGACGGTCCGATCGTCTCGAGGGCCTGTCGCACTGCGAGATCGACTCGACGTGGCTCAGCGCGGAGCAGACGTGGCGCGCCGCATTGTCTGCAGTTTGATGACCGCCGGCCTTCTCGGGGCACCAATCAAGAGCAAGACTAGGTGTGCCCCTTGCTGTTGAGGAGTCCCATGCGACGCATCGTCTGGTTCGCAAGCTCACTCCTGATCCTCTCCTGCTCGCTCGACACCAATAACCTGAGGGGAGGCGGAGGGACGGGCGGCGCCGTCGGCACCGGCGGAACCACGTCGACAGGTGGCCAGCGCGGCGATGGCGGCAGTGCCACCGGCGGCCAGGTCGGAACCGGCGGAAGTGCCGCCGGCGGTCAGATAGGCACCGGCGGTGAAACCGGCGGCCAGACCGGGACGGGCGGTAGCGCCACCGGCGGTCAGATCGGAACCGGCGGAAGCACCACCGGCGGCCAAACCGGGACGGGCGGCGACAAGGGTACGGGGGGCAGCGCCAGCGGCGGCCAAACCGGGACGGGCGGAAACAAAGGTACGGGGGGCAGCGCCAGCGGCGGCCAAACCGGAACCGGCGGCAACAAAGGAACCGGCGGCGGGACCTGCCAGCAGCTCGCCATGGATTACGTCAACGCACTCCCGGCGGCGAAGGACTGCACCTACGGCGTGACCGGCCAATGCCAGCAGTTGGTCGCGAGC
>Ga0209890_10000421_pt1 | contig 19751 bp, 24 predicted proteins | sample OrgsoiDNA2013049_FD_185799 | JGI IMG/M metagenome (GOLD analysis project Ga0209890, IMG submission 185799) | Permafrost soil microbial communities from the Arctic, to analyse light accelerated degradation of dissolved organic matter (DOM) -... | ecosystem: Environmental > Terrestrial > Soil >...
GCAGCTTAACCGCCCAACAGTTCATTGACCTCGGAATAAGGCACAGCTCCCTCCATGGCGCTATACGTTCCCGAGGTCCTGAGTTCCTCGGCGATTCGCCGCAGCAGCCCGAGCGTGGCACGCATGGGGCTTGATCCCACGCTCACGCGCGCCACCCCCAGCTTTTCGAGTTCCGGAATCGAAGGCATTCCCGGCACGGCGAGAATATTGAGTGGACACTCGGCGGCTTTCACCAGCCGCCCAATCGTCTCGGCATCCTTGAGACCGGGGGCGAAGACGCAATCGGCGCCCGCATTGCGAAACGCAAGCAGCCGCCGCAAAGCTTCTGAGTAGTCCGCGTCTGAATTGCCTCCCGGCAGCAGGTACACATCGGTGCGAGCATTGACCACAATTTGCGCATGCATCTGCATGGCAGCCTCGCGTGCCGCCTTGATCTTTTCGACCGCTAACTGCAAGTCGATCAACGGTTGATCCCGCCGGCCGCTCGCATCCTCCAGGTTCATGCCGGCGACTCCCGCCTGAATCAGTTCGCGCGTCGTCTTGGCAGCATCTTCAGCGGTGGAACCATATCCCGATTCCACGTCCGCCGTTACAGGCACATGAACAGCGCGAGCAACGCGGCCGATACGAGCGAGCATTTCCTCGCGCGGAATGCGCTGGCCATCGGGATAACCCAGCGAAAAAGCGATACCCGCGGATGTGGTTGCAATCGCGGGAAAGCCAGCATCCTCGAAGATGCGGGCGCTGGCCACATCCCACGCGTTCGGCAGAATGAGCACGCCCGGTCCGCGATGAAGCTGCCGGAACTGAATGGCCTTGTGGGTCTGGGATTCCATAAACGTCCCTCGTTCGTAGAGCCTTCTCCCTCAGGGGCTGAAGCCCCGATGCAACCGGCTCAAAACGGCGCGGCTGCAGCCGCGCCCCTTCAAAGCAGCAGGGTCAGCCGCCGCGAGCTTTTTCGCTCATGCGCTTGACGAAACTGGGTACGTGCACCACGGCGCGCCCCACCGTGCCGCGTCCGATCTCCTGACTATCGCCGTGGGCGCGGACGCGCATGACATAGAAGCGCCCGTCAAACGATTCCAGTTCCGCCTCGGCGTGAATTCGTGTTCCGATCCCGCTGGCCGCGCGATGTTCGATATTGATCGAGATTCCGACCGTGATTTCGCCCTCATCGCAATACGGTTGCAGCGCATGGAAGCAGGCCGTTTCCATCAGCCGAATCATGTCGGGAGTCGAATACACCGGTGGCAATTCCGGATGATGTGCGGAGAGTGTGTGCTTTAACTCAACGGTTTCAGACGCCGAGCCGTGCGCGCCGATGGGGATGAGTCGAGCCATAGGCTGCTAAATTCGGTTTCCAGCCCGTAAAAGGTATCTAAAGTGCCGCGTCTGAGACGGGGCAAGCCCCGTCTCTACAGGTGGACTTAAGCTATGGCCGCCGTCCGTTCGATCCGCCGCGCCTCGAAGCCATCCAGCGCGGTCCATAAAGCTCTGGCGGCAGTCTCGGCGGCAGCCAATGCTTTTTCGGCAGTCTCCGGATTGGCCTTGACCCGCTTCTCCAGCTGGGTACGCCACACATTCGAGTGATGTACGTCGGCGGTGGCGTGCAAAGTGAAATAGCCGCGGGCTTTCTCATCGGCGGCGTAGAGCTCACGCAGGATGCGATCCTTCTCGTGCGCCACGCGCGGTACCTGCGATTCGTAAGCATAAAAAGCCGCCAGCGCTTCTTCCGGAGTGCCCTCGCTCGAGACGCGGTGGAACCAGGAGATGAGCTTGCGAACTTCTCCAACCGGCCGCCGTTTCGGAACGCGGCTTCCGCCCACGCCTTCCACAAAATCCAGCCACAGTTCGGAGTGCGAACGCTCCGGCTCGCCGAAGGAATCCTCGCCGCCCTTCTCATCGGTCATGTTAGCCAGAACGGCGCGGCGCAGCTCTCCTTCTTCCAGCCGGACGCCAAGCTGAGCCAGATAGCCAGGAAATGCATCCACGTGCGGGTAGTAATCCTCGGCGTATTCGCGCAGATCGTTGCGCGTCAACTCGCCCGCCGACCACGCCTTGTAAAACGGATGACAGAGCAAGTCATATTGATGAATGCGTTCTTCGAGTAGAGCGAGAAATGCCTTCGTTTCCATGATTACCTCGGGACTCTTCCACTATACGGGTTGGGGCGGGAGGAGAACAAGGAGGGCGGTTACAAGCGATGTTCCGCGCAAATGGAAGCGTGTCTTCAATTACTTACAACTGGTTCCTAAGAATTTGCAGGCTTTGGGAAACTTCTCAGCTGCTTGCGACATTACAGCTTATGAAAGAGACTTCAGGAACCGCGGGCCGGGAGAAATGTGGCGCCAGCAATGATCAGCGATGAAGCCTTGATGCTGGAGTTCCAGAGTGGCTCGCTCCCGGCATTTGAGGAACTGTTTTCGCGCTATCGCGGGCCGCTTCATGGGTTCTTCCGGCGCCGGCTGAATGGCGACCAACGCGCTGAGGATCTGACGCAGGAAACTTTCATGGCCGTGATCCGCGCCGCCGAGCGCTACACGCCGAGCGCGATGGTTCGCACCTATCTATACGGCATCGCGATGAACCTGTTGGCGGCGGAGCGGCGCAGACGATTCCGCGACTCGCCTCCGGGAGAGATTGCTCCGGAACCGGCGACTGACGACGCTCCCGATGCCGTGCTCTGGATCCGTCAGGCTCGGAGCGGGAAATACTGATGCTCCGCGAATATGAGCGGCTCAGTTATGCGGAGATTGCAGAATTGTTGAAGCTGCCGGTGAATACCGTCCGCTCCCGGCTGTTTCGGTCGCGGATGGCGCTGAAAGGGTACCTGGAGCCGGAGCGAAAGATTGGTGATGCTGCGGCAACCGTGAGATTAACGCGGGTAGAAGGCGAGGCCATATGAACAAGATCATTCATCCCATCGAACCCGAAAAACTCATGGCCTACCTGGATGGCGAACTCACGGCCGATCGTGCAAGGGCGACTGCGGCTCACTTGGGCGAGTGCGCAGAGTGCCAGGGTTTGGTCGTCGAACTGCGCGAAGTTTCTCAAGATCTGAAGACTTGGACAGTTAAGGCGCCCGATTCAGCAATACCGCCCGCAGTCGCAAATGCGCTCGCGGAAAATCGACCGGAATCGCGAAAAGTTTTTCCTGCGCATCAGCGGAGCTGGCGGGAGGTCTTGGGCCAGCGCTGGTTGACGGTTTGGCGGGTAGGAGCACTGGCCACAATTCTCTTGCTGGCATTTGGCATTCCGAGATTGAACCGTCGCAGTACAAAGTATGCATACTCGAAACCTCACGAAACCGTCCTTCTTGTAACTCCAGAGACACCAGAAGCCATAGCGGGAGGAGGAGGAGGGGGAGGGGGAGGGGATCGCGACAAGCTTGAGACGTTCGCAAAACTGCAAAGCGCCCCGCCGGTAAAGTTTAAAGCTGAGCAGCACAATCAATCCTCCGAGGAACATGGCCCGATTGCAAACGGCCCGATGATCATCCGCACGGCCCAGCTCAGCTTGATCACGAAGGAGTTCGACAAAGTGCGGGTTAACCTCGAAGCAATTCTTAAACGGCATCGCGGTTACTTCGGCGAGTTGAAGGTTGGCGGCAGCACGGGCAGCGGGCGCACGCTCACGGCAACGTTGCGGGTGCCCGCCGACCAACTTGACGCTACGCTGACCGAGGTCAAGACGCTTGGGAGGGTCGAGTCCGAGTCGCAAGGCGGGCAGGATGTTACCTCACAGTATGTCGATTTGCAGGCACGGCTCGCCAACGCCCGCAACACCGAACAGCGGTTGACCGATCTGCTTCGCAATCGCACCGGGAAGTTGTCGGATGTCCTCGAAGTGGAACAGGAACTCGACCGTGTCCGTGGCGAAATCGAACAGATGGAAGCAGAAAGAAAGAATATGGCGAACCAGGTGAGCTACGCCACATTGAACGCGACCATTTCGGAAGACTACAAAGCCCAGTTGCAGGTCGTGCCGCCTTCGGCCTCCACCCGCCTCAGTAACGCGGCCGTCGAGGGATATCGCAGCATGGTGGACGGAGTTGTGAGCTTGGCCCTGTTCCTGCTTTCGACCGGGCCAAGCCTGCTACTGTGGGGCGCATTCCTTTTCCTCCCGGCGCGATTGGTCTGGAAGAAAATGCGGCGTAGCTTTGCCGCATAGTCGTGGTCACTTCAAGGCTTGGACCATCCGGCGGATGTCTTCGAGCTTTTCTTCTGACAGGCCGTGCAAGTCTTGCTCGCGGAGGCGACCTCTCTGGATAAGGCCGGCGAAGACGAAGAGGAGCACGGAATAGCGGTAGTCGTATTGGCGGTCGATTTCTTGTCGGCGCTGGGTTAGATAACGTTCCAACTCCCACAGGTCGAACGGCTGCTCGATCTTCCCAGCGATCTCCTTTGTTTGCCGGATAACCGCTTCTAGATCCTGGTGTAGCGCACGTTCGAAGGCCTTCCTTGCGATGGCTTTTTCTTTCGCCGACCATTTCTGGTCGCGCATTGAGGAATAGGGGTCATGGAATTCGGGCTGGGATAAGCTGGCCATATTCATGTCCTCCAACGCGGTATTTTATCCCCAGGTGAGGGGTGATGCCGTTAGAATCTTCTGCGCGCAAGCCACCAAGGCCATCCGAACGAAGAACGTTGTTACAATTACCCAAGCAGTATTCCCTCCGTTGTTATGGGTTCTGAACCAGCGCACATGCAGACATTCGACGAACATTTCGAGGTAGCGATCGTCGGCGCCGGCCATGCCGGATGCGAAGCCGCGATGGCTGCCGCTCGCATGGGGCTGAAGACCGCTCTCTATACGTTGAACGTCGATCTGATCGCGCAGATGTCGTGCAATCCCGCCATCGGCGGCATCGCCAAGGGGCACCTGGTACGCGAGGTGGACGCTCTTGGCGGCATCATGGGCGAAATCACGGACGCGGTCGGAATCCAATTTCGCCTGCTCAACACTTCGCGTGGACCCGCCGTCTGGTCGCCGCGGGCGCAGTGCGACAAGCAGGCTTATCGCCTGAAGATGCGCGAAGTGCTCGAGTCGCAACCGAACCTGAAGATCAAGCAGGCGGAAGTGTCGGATGTGATTCTGGAGTCGTTGGTCGTTGGTCGTTCGTCGTTCGCGGGTTCCGAGCAAAGCGAGGAATGTGTGGTTGCCAACGACCAACGACCAGCGACTAACGACGCTTCTCGCATTGTCCGCGGCATCCTGCTGCGCGATGGGCGGCGCGTATCGGCCGATGCGGTCATCATCACTACTGGAACTTTTCTTAACGGGCTGATCCACTGCGGGGAGCAGCAGTATCCCGCGGGACGATCGGGAGAACCGGCGGCGGTTCTGCTTGGCGAAGCGCTAAAGAAGCTTGGGCTTCGCGGGTGCCGTCTCAAGACCGGGACGCCGCCGCGCCTCGACGGGCGCAGCATTGACTGGTCGCGCTTCGAGCGCCAGCCCGGCGATTTGGACCCGACGCCATTCAGTTTTCGCACACGGCGCGTCGCGCATCACGACTCGCAGGTGCAGTGCTACATCGCTTTTACCGCCGAAGAGACGCATCGCATCATCCGCGAGAACGTGCACCGCTCGCCGATGTACAGCGGCCAGATTCATTCGACTGGGCCGCGTTACTGCCCGTCGATTGAAGACAAGATCGTCAAGTTCCCCGACAAACTGACGCACCAGCTCTTCTTGGAACCGGAAGGCCTGAGCACGCACGAGATCTACGTCAACGGCATGAGCACGTCGCTGCCGATTGATGTGCAGCTCGCGATCCTTAAGTCGATTCCAGGGCTCGAAAGCGCAGAGATGATGCGGCCGGGCTATGCCATAGAGTATGACTCGATCGATCCCACGGAACTCAACCGCACGCTGGAAACGAAAAGGATTGCTGGCCTCTTTCTCGCCGGGCAGATCAATGGGACGTCAGGGTATGAAGAAGCCGCGTGCCAGGGAATCATGGCGGGGATTAACGCTGCGCTGAAAGTGAAGAAAGAGTCTCCGCTGGTGCTCGACCGCACGGAAGCGTACACAGCCATTCTGATCGACGACCTGATTTCGAAAGGCACCAACGAGCCTTATCGGATGTTCACTTCGCGGGCAGAGTTCCGCTTGCACTTGCGGATCGACAACGCCGACCGCCGTCTCACTCCGCACGGCCGTCGCGTGGGCCTGATCTCGGATGAAGCATGGCAGGAGTTCGAGGCGAAACAGGGGCGATTGGAGGAAATAAAGCAGGTGCTGGAGAGGACGAAAGTGACGGCGGCGATGGCGGGGGAGATCGAGCGGGCTGCCGTGGCCGCTGGCGAGAATTCGCGGACAGGAGTGTCCGCGCCACACGATCTGTCTTCGGCGGTGGGGCAGCCGTTGGCACAACTGTTGAAACGGCCCGAGATTACCGTCGAGCAACTGGCGGCGGTTCTTCGGAATCTCGTGCCCCGGTTTTTTGAAAGATACTCCTCGTCGAACTCGGCGCCCTCTGCGGTTGAAGTTTCTGCATTGGATGCCGTTCCAGTTCATCTTTCGTCAGAAATCCGCAACGAGCTCAAGTCCGTCGAAACGGAAATTAAGTATGCCGGATACCTTGACCAACAGCACCGCGCCATCGAGCGGCTGAAGAAGGCCGAGCAACGGCGGATTCCGGATTGGTTCGACTACCGGGCGGTGAGCGGATTGTCGCGCGAAATGCAGGAGAAGCTGGGAAACGTCATCCCGCAGACGCTAGGCCAGGCCTCGCGGATTCCCGGCGTGACGCCAGCGGCGGTTTCGCTGATCAACGTATATATCGAGATTCAGGCGCGACGGCGCGAACAGGCTGCTGGGCTCTAGCCTGCAGTAGCCTCTGACAAACTTCACGTCGGGGGCAGGTTACTCAGGACGCGGGGCGCGGCCGAGAGCCCCAGCCATGTGATCCACGCTGCGGTTGCCCACAGCAGCAAGCCGAACGACAACCCCACCACTTTTTGGCGAAGAACAGAGTCACCCATAAAAAATCCGACGAGGCCGATTGCGCATCCCAATAACGCCGTCCCATAATAGGCAGGCGCTCTCAACAAGGCCGCCAGCGGGAAAAAGTGGACGCCAACAATCAGGGCGATCCCGCACAAAATGTAGTCCGGGTAACGAATTGCCCAAAGCACAACCACAGCCAGAACAATCGCAGCCCACTCGATGCCGAGTATCACATAAAAATGCAGACCGATCTGCCGGTTGGTCGCGATCTGCTGCGCGGCCATCGGCGATGCGTTGTGCGGCATACCTGACGCGCGCAAGCCCAGGGTTGCGATCGATGCTCCCAAACCAATCCCCACCACAAGAAGCGCGACTCGTAGCCATGCCGGCGAGGGACGTCCGCGCAGCAACCCGATCAGCAACCAGAGGACACCGAAGGCGAACATGACGGCAGCGCCTGTGGTCATTCCCAGTAGTGTGCTTCGATCCATAGTCTCCGATCTATACCCTTCGACCCACCGCGCTATTCAGCGAGCAACCGCCTTCTCCACGGCAGAGCGCAGCTCGTCATACGAAAGCGCACCCGGATGATACATCGCCACCTGCCCGGCGCGATTCAGAACGACCAGAGTTGGCGTCGTGCTCGCTCCGTAAGCATTGAAGTTCTGTTTGCTCAGCGGTACGGGCATGTCCTGGAGGCTGGCGTAATATCGAGCCCGGACGGATTCAATGTACGCCCTCTCTTGATCGGGCGCGGCATCGGCCCCTTGGGCTGCGTAGCCGTACAGTTGCGTCGGCCCGATAACGACGAGGCCCCCGCCAGCGAACTCCTGCCGCAAGCGCGCAATGACTGGGACTTCCGCTTTGCAGTCCCCACACCAATGCGCCCAGAAGAATAAAAGAACGGGCGCACCCTTCAGCGACGCCAGAGTTGGCGGCTTCGGTCCGAGATACTGGGTCACTTGCAGGGGCGGCGCGGGTTGACCAACCAGAGCCACCAGGTTGAGGTTCTTCTGCAGCCGCGCGCGAATGGAAGTATTTCCGTAGCGCGCCAAAGCCGAGCGCAGCAGGCTCACCGCTTGCGTGTGCTGACCTTTTTCCGCCAATCCCTGAGCTGTAACTTCGTAAGCAGCACCCAAGGCGATGGGTAGATGAGGTTCGAGGTCCAGTTTGCGCTTGGTCGTCGTTAGTTGCTTCTCCGAGAGAGTGCGGGTCTCGCTCGCATAGGCGGCAGCTTGATCCCACTGCTTGGCTGCGGCCGCTCCGCGCGCCATCCACGACAAGGCTTCGAGGTACTCGGGCGTGACGCCATGCTGGGCCTTATAGGCGCGAAGCTCCGATTCGGCCACGGAAAAGGAATTCTGTTCCAATTGGGCACGAACATCCGCGATCAGGTCGGCTTGGGCGAACGAAAGAGCAACCCAGAAAACAACCCCAATAAAAATCGCGGTGAAAACGGGGCCCCACCGCCCCATACGAATGCGCATACCTCGATGATGAGGGAGGCTCCAGGAAGTTGCAAATGGGGGAGTCAGCTGCGTTCGCGTGGGCAATATCAATTACAATTTTGTTTGGATTGGAGCACGACAATGCCTCTCAAGGTTGGCGATCCGGCGCCGGATTTTGAACTCCCCGCAGTTGCCGGTGAACGTCGGATTACGATACGCTCACGTGACTACCTCGGCCCCAGAACCTGGTGGTGACGTTTCATCCGCTGGACTGGACGCCGACTTGAGCGGTGCAGGTGCCGGAACTCGACGCCAGAAAAAAGGAGTTCGCGGCGCTTAATGCCCAGGTCATGGACATCAGCGTAGATTCAATCCCCAGTCACATCGCATGGCGGGAAAGAGAGATTGGCCCGGTCGAGGTGCCTCTGTGCTCCGATTTCTATCCCCATGCCGAGGTGACGCGCAAATTCGGCATCCTGCGTGAAGGCCCGCCAGTCCCCGGCATCAGCGAGCGGGCGGCCTTCATCGTGGATAAAGCGGGGAAGATTGCCTTCGCGATGGTTTACCCGATCGATCAGTTGCCGGATATTGAAGAGTTGCTGCAGACGTTGCGGGATCTTGCTTAAGGGCGGCTGTCGTTACGCAAGCGTTGTTACTCTCCGCCTACGGTGAGGCCGTCGATGCGAATCGTCGGCGAGGCTACACTGCCGCGGAATTCCAGGTCGCTGCCGATCTCAGAAATGTTGCAGAACATTTCTTTGAGGTTGCCAGCTACCGTGATCTCTTCGACCGGATGGGCCAGTTCGCCGTTGACAATCCACATGCCGGACGCGCCGCGCGAGTAATCGCCAGTTACTAAGTTGGCGCCGTGGCCGAGAAATTCGGTGACATAGAGGCCGTCTTTGATGTCCGCAATAATCTGCTTCGGCATTTTCGTCCCGGGTTCCAGAAAGTAATTCCCCGGCCCGATCCCGGGCGTCCCAGCTAGTCCGCGAGATGCGTTGCCGGTCGTCTCCAGGCCCAACTTCTTTGCCGTGTAGGTATTCAGCAGATACGACTTCAGAATTCCATTCTCGATCACCACCGTGCGGCGCGTGGGAATGCCCTCGCCATCGAAGGGTGTGGTGCCGAAGCCGCCGGGCAGGGTGCCATCATCGACGACATTGACGTTCGCTCCGGCAATTTTCTCGCCGAGTTTGCCCGCCAGGAACGAGGCTCCGCGATAAACCGAGTCGCCATTCACGCCCTCGAAAATGTGTTCGAGCATCGAACTCGCAACCATCGGATCGAGCACCACCGGCACATGCGCGGTCTTCACCTTGCGCGCGCCGAGGCGCTGCAGCGTGCGGCGCGCCGCTTCTGTTCCAACCTGCTCCGCCGAGTCGAGCTTTGCCAGGCTGCGCGCGACCGAATACCAATAATCGCGCTGCATTCCGCCGCTCGCGTCCTGCGCAATGGGCACCACCGCGACCGAGCAATAAGACCGCCGGTATTCGCCGACGAAGCCGTGAGAATTCGCCAGCACTTTTTTGCCGGTGGCGGCGTCGAACGATCCGCCCTCGGAGTTCTTTATGCGCGGGTCGGCATCAAGCGCGGCCTTCTCGGCTCGGCGAGCGTACTCAATACGATCGGCGCCGGGCAACGAGTAAACGTCCTCGTAATAAAGATTGAGGTCGCCGGACAGCGATCCGAGCTTGCTGGCTTCGGGAATTCCCGCGTACGGGTCTTCAGAACAGATCTTCGCCAGTTCGAGTGCCGACTTCAACATGCGCTCTATGCCGGCAGCGGAAAAATCGCTGGAATATGTGCTGGCCGCGCGCTGCCTGAAGAAGACGCGAACGCCGATGGCGCGCGAGCCCGATTCCTTCAGCGTTTCGACCTGGCCGAGTCGCACCACGGTCGAAAATTCGTCGCCTTCGCGGACGACACACTCGGCCGCCGTCGCGCCGCCCTTCATCGCGCGGGCGACAACGTCGGTGGCGATTTGCTTGAGATCGGTGGCGAGTTTCGTGTCGCTGGTTTCGAGAGTTGTCGTCATTTCAAAATTTATTTCACCACAGAGTCACAGAGACACAGAGAAAACCACATCTTTTTCTTTCTTGTTTTGCTTCTCTCTGTGACTCTGTGGTAAGAATGCCGTCACTGCATGAATCCGCCAGTTTCCCGCTTCCCGGTCCCGCCGACGGTCAAGCGGTCGATCTTAATGGTCGGGATGCCCACGCCGACCGGAACTGCCTGTCCATCTTTGCCGCAGGTGCCGACGCCTTCGTCGAGTTTCAAATCGTTGCCCACCATCGAAACCCGGGTCAGCACATCGGGCCCGTTGCCGATCAGGGTTGCGCCCTTGATGGGGGCCGTGATCTGTCCGTTTTCGATGAGATACGCTTCCGACGCCGAAAAAACAAACTTGCCGTTCGTGATGTCGACCTGTCCGCCGCCGAAATTCACCGCGTACACGCCATTCTTCACCGAACGAATAATGTCTCCGGGATCGTCTTGCCCCGCCAGCATGTAAGTGTTCGTCATGCGCGGCATCGGAATGTGCTCATAACTCTCGCGGCGTCCATTGCCCGTATCGGCCAGGCCCATCAGCTTCGACGAGAGTTTGTCGCTGAGATATCCCTTCAGAATTCCCTTCTCGATCAACACGGTTTCCTGCGTGGGCTGGCCTTCGTCGTCTACATTCAAGGAGCCGCGGCGCCACGGCATCGTGCCATTATCGACCACGGTGCACTTTTCGCTGGCCACTCGTTTGCCGATCAACCCGGCGAATGCCGACGTCTTCTTGCGATTGAAATCCGCCTCCAACCCGTGACCCACAGCCTCGTGCAGCAGCACGCCGGGCCATCCCGGACCGAGCACGACTTCCATGTCGCCCGCCGGAGCTTCGCGCGCGTCGAGTTGCAGAATGGCCTGGCGCGCGGCTTCTTTGGCAAAGAATTCGGGAGTCTTGTCGCCAAAGAAAAAGTCGAGCGCAACCCGTCCGCCGCCGCCCGAGCCGCCGCGCCCCGAAGTCGTATCCGTCTTCGCGATGCAGGAAACATTCATGCGCGCCAGCGGCTGCGAGTCTTCCGCAAACGTACCATCGGAGCCGACCACCAGGATGGTCCGCAGTTCGTCGGAATAATTCGTCCGCACTTCCTTGATCCGAGGATCGTATCCGCGAGCGGTGCGATCTCCGCGCATCAGCAGTTCAACCTTGGCGGTAATGTCCGCGTCCACCGATGGCAATGCCACGGGGTACAAACTACGGGCCGGTTTCTGCTGGAATCCGGCGACCGTCGTCTTGGCTGGCGCGCTCGCGATCAGCGCCGCGGTGCGAGCTGCATGCAGGATGCGTTGCGGAGAAAGATCGTCGGTGTAGGCATATCCGGTGCGCTCGCCGGAGACGACCCGCACGCCGCAGCCCGCCGAAATCCCCTGCGAGGCGGACTTTACCAGCGACTCATCCACCATCAGCGAGGTCGAGGTCAGGTATTCGAAATAAAGGTCGGCGTAGTCGCCGCCCGCCGAAAGCGCCGCGTCGAGATAGATCTCAAGATCGTGATTCGTAAGTCCGTAGTGCGAGAAGAAGAAGCGTTCCTGGTTGGCAATCACCATATTTTGATGCCCTTGAGCAGTAAAACGACTCGCAGCGCTTGACTGCATTATCCCATGAGCGAAAAGCCATCAGCATCGGGAGCAGGATTATTGAATTGGTCGGTTTCCAAGAAGGCCGTATCTAACCGCTACTTATTCCGCTGTTGTGCCCTCAAGTCTTGACTTCTGCTTTTCAGGAGACGAAGCGACGAGAATTGCGCATACCGTCAAAAGATAGATTGCTGTAACCGAGAAAGGGAGCACGGTGAACCGCGAGGATGGCCACCAGTTCCACAGTACAAAACAAACAACGGCTCGGACCACGGCATGCGTGACATAGATTGCGGTGCGCGCATAGTGCCAACCGATGACCGGCCAGTGAATGGACATCCCGATGGCCAGCACCAGAGGCACGAGTTGTGGGTAGGTCCAGAAAGCCGATATTGCGATCGGCCAGAACAGCAGCATCGAGGCAAAGGTGGGGAACAGGACATCCATGGCTGCTGACTTGTCATGCATGAAGTCAACCTTGAAAAGTCGGGCGAAGAGAAGGGCGAGCGGAAAGATCGCTCCGCTGGTTACGAAGGCGAGGAATATCCACAAGTTGCGGGAATGCAGGAAATACCCCATCGTGCCCAGGATGGCCCACCACGTTGCACCGGCAAGCGGGATCGGATACCCGCCTCTAAGCCGGAAGAATGTCGCCTCGCGGTCCGCCAATAGCATCTTCTTCAATTCCACGGAATCGATCATGGCAAGATTTTCGCAAGCAGGGTCTTCCCTTGACAAGTGAAAGATGTCACGAAGCCTGCTGCTTCTTCTCGATGAGGCCTGCGGACAGGTCCTGCTCGACGCCCTTATATCTATGGACGATGTCGTTCCTGCATTGTCGGCGACCCGAAAATTGACGCATTACCAAAATTACAGAAGCCAGGCTGATATACGCCGATCAAAACCAAACATTTTCGCGGTACAGCCATCACTGACTTAGACTCTGTGCCGCGAATAGTTTGGAGTTGTGACCCCAGAATCCCTCAGCCAAATGCTCGCGGAATTTCTCGAAGGCGCACGCGCCGCGGTGGTAGTCGAAGACGGCACTATCGCCTTCGATCTGGCTGAGGCGAAATATTCGGTTTCCGGCGAGTACAACAAATGCCTGCTGCACCTGTGGTCAAACGAACGGAATTTCGTGCGGCGTGTGCTCGATTCGGAAGTGAAGACGACGAGACTTCGTTTGCAGGTGCAGCGCATGGGCCAGAATCGTCCGACTCGGCTCGACTTCTGCCGCGATCGCGATCAGCACTCGCCCGCCACGCGCCGGGCGGCACGCATAGCCTACGAGCCTCGTCTGCGCCGGGCGCTGGAGAGGAATTTTCCCGAATGGACGGTGGTCCGGCTCTCCACCAGCATCGATCTCGAACACTCGTTCGGCCCGGCCCACCTGCGCGGCTGGATGCGCAAGGGACAGCGCGCCCTCGCCATCGTCGGAGTGAACGACCAGGAAACGCAATCGACCATCGATGGCTCGCTGACCTGCGGAATTCTTTGGCTCGAAGCCTGCCGCTTGGCACAGCAGGAACGCCTGGTTGTCGAAGGTTTGGCGATGGTCGTGCCGAAAGGTATGGCAACACTTACACAGCAGCATATGGCCCATCTCCATCCAACCGCGGCGAAATGGTATTTGTACGAATTCGATCAGCGGGAGGATGCGCTCGTGCCGGTGGATACCGGCGACTGTGGCAACCTGGCAACGCGGTTGGTGCAGACCATCGATGAAGGCTTGGCGCGCGACCGCTTCGCGGAATCGATCGTGCGCATTCGCGGCATTCTGCCGCAATCGGAAGTCGCGGTGCTCTCGCCCGCATCGATTTCATTCCGGCGGCATGGCCTCGAATTTGCCCAGGCGCGGATGGCACACGATCCTCGAAATTTCCAGAGCAGCGAGGAAATCGCTTTCGGGGTGGGGCCGGAAGAGCGCGTTCTCAACGCAGAGAACGAAATGCAATTTGGCGATCTGGTGCGATTGGCGGCAGCCGTCCGTCATCAGGATGGTCCCAAGAACCACGCATTGTGGCGCATGCATCCCGAGCGCTGGCTGGAATCGCTGGTCGTCCGGAACATCACGGCGCTCGACGGACGGTTGCGGCCGGATTCGGTGTATGCCAGGTGTCCGCGTTCGCCGCCGCCGCCCGCGCCATGATCGACATTCTGGCCGCGATTCGCGAGTCCCGCCTCGCCGTCATCGAACTCAAAGCCGACGAGGATATCCACCTTCCCCTGCAAGGAGTGGATTACTGGTCACGCGTCGCCTGGCACCAGAGCCGCGGAGAGTTTGCGCAATTCGGTTATTTTCCTGGACGCGAGATCTCGCAGCAGAAGCCGCTGCTCATGCTGGTCGCCCCCGCTCTGCACATGCATCCCACAACCGACACGATCCCGCGCTATCTGTCTCCGGAGATCGATTGGGAAGTGCTGGGAATTGACGAACGCTGGCGGGAAGAGATCCGGATTGTGTTCCGAAAGAAGGCGCAGCGCACTCCTGTTCGGGCCGCGTGAAGCGGTTCACGCGGGAAGAATTTCCGGCGCCTCGCCTTTATATACCCGCCCGATTCCCCGCACCAGGCGCCGCATCGGGAGCTCTCCCCGGGTATCGGCAAAAAAGATTTCGCCCGCCCGAGTTCCGCGATAGCACCATCGCTTCAGAATCGCCAGATGTTCCATGCGCTCGATTGCGATGCCTGGACTGGCAGCGGTAAACGCCGCCAATGCGGCCTGTATGCGCGCTTCCATCGATTGTGACTTCGTGTGCTCGGTATCGGAAATCGGAAACTCAATCGGACCCGCGATCGCGCCCCTGTCAACGCGGAACAAGGCGACGCTCTGCGGCGGCCCGGACTTCTGCACAAACTTCTGTACGATCACGGCGTGCAACTGGTCAATCCGGTGGACAAATTCCGGCAACTGCTGCAGCACGGGAGTGAGTTTGTCGAGGCGCGAATGAATGGCCGCAGCCGCCTCGAATTCCATTTTTGCGGAAGCGTCATCACGCTCCGCCGCCATCTGTCGCTTCAGCGATTCGCCGCGCGAGTCCAGGAAATTCTCAACCCGTGCCACCTCAGTGCGGTACTCGTCATCGCTACAGCCGCGGAAGCAGGGGGCCAAACACATTTTCATCTCGGAGTAAACGCAGCCCGGAAATGTCGGATCGGGATGAAGGTCTTCCAGGCAGCGCCGCATTTTGAAAAAATCGAGCGCGTCATTCATAAACTTTTCCGCTGCCACCCGCGAAGCAAACGGCCCGTAATAAATGTTCTTTCCCGAAATTCTCCCCAGCCGCGTCGTAATCGAGGCGCGGGGAAATTCGTTTTCCGAATGCAGCTTGACCAGCGGAGGGAACCGCAGCCGCAGCCGATTCGCGTAGGTCTTGGGGAAGGCGGCGCGCAGAACTTGATAGAGCAAGAATCCCGATTCGAAATCGGAGCCGGTTAGCGTGTACTCGATCCAACGAACGCGATCCCGCAGGTTAAGCCGCTTTGTGCGATCTTCCGGTACAGAAAGCAGCCGTTGCAGCCGACGCCTAAGGTTGGCAGTCTTGCTGACATAGGGCTCGGAATTCGCATCCTCGCCGCGCAAGAGAAACACTGCCGGAGTGGCGGCGGCAGAGGAAAAGACCTCGGCGTCAAACTCCGGCCGGAACTCGATGCGTTCGGTCAGCACTTGCCGATTCTACAGCTGAGGACGCCTTGTTTCCCCCGTGTTCCCCTGTGCCCTTCGTGTTCCCTCTGGTTGGCGCTTTCGTGGTTAACGCCTTATCCGAAGCTCGCGCTCTTGAACTTCTGCCGAAAATCGGGCCCGTCCATCTTCACAATGCGGCACATCTCCTGCAACCGGGAGCGCATACGCTCGCCAATGCGGTCACCGAGGGTTTCTTCGCGAGCGGCCGCCCGCGCGGTTGACAGCGACCGTGTGACACTAGCAGCCGGCTCGTCGGAAAAATTCGTGGTGATGATCGTAGTTCGATTGTCGTTGTAGCGTGTGTTGAGGATCAGGCTGACCGTGTCCCACACCCACTCGCTCGGTTTCACCGCGCCGAGTTCATCGAGCACCAGCACCTCGGCTTCAAACACCGGCTGCAACACCTGAAGCTCGGTCGCCTTGACGGAATCGTTGTAGGAGTTCTGAATCTGTTTCAGCAGTTCGCGATAGTCGCAAAAAAGGCAGGCGCTTCCCCGGGCCGCAATGAGCTCCTTAAGAATGCCCACCGCGAGATGGGTTTTGCCGGTCCCGATTCCGCCGACCAGCAGCAGCCCAGCCCCGTCTCGCGGATCAAATTCCTGCACGAAGCGCGATGCGCTGATCTGGGCCAGCGCAATCGAGTGATCGGCTCCCGGGAAATCCGCCGTAAAATTCGACAGCTCACAATGCTCATATCTCTTCGGAATTCGCGCCGCCGCGATCATAGCGCCGCCACGCGCCCGCAACTGGCAATCGCAGCGCGTGACGCCGCCGTCCGGCGTTCCCGGAACCGGCTTCCATCCTGAGCCCGCACAAACCGGGCAAACTTCGCTTGCTGTTTTCATAAATCAGAATTCGTCAGAACTTAGTCGTGTATCTAAACTCTGCACCCGAACCCCTCTTCGCCGCAACTCGAAACCGTTTCCTCTCTGTGCACATCCTGTGGAGACCTGCAGCCGGTTGTGGAGAACCTCGCAGAAGCGAGGAAAATAAGGTAACGGCGGACCTCGCGGCCCGTAGCTCGCAGGCGCATCTCACAAACAGGAAGCGAACACGAACTAACCCTTCGAGTCATTTGCGATCGCTACCTACACGATCGTGTAAGTACCAAAACCGGCAACTGGCACGTGTTTCCCATTGACAATCCCGTAGCATGGGCGAGAATGGCCATCGCCGGTGCTCGCGCTGAGCTTTCCTTCCTGGCTGATGCGCGGGAACCGTAACGACTAGTGTCAGGAGAGAGCATGAATAAAGCTGATCTGGTTGACCGGATCGCCGGAGCCTGCAGCATTTCAAAGGCCCAGGCGACGACCGCGATCGACACCACCGTGGACAGTGTTACCGCTGCCCTTCGAAAAGGGGACCGGGTAGCCTTGATCGGGTTCGGCACGTTTTCCGTCTCGCAGCGCAAGGCCCGCAATGGCCGAAACCCGCAGACGGGTGCAACCATCAAAATAGCTGCTCGTAGAGTCGCCAAATTCACTCCCGGGAACGAACTCAAGAAAGTAGTCAATAAAGGTAAGTAGGGGCCCCCAGAGTTTTTTGCATACGAGCCAGGCGGCAGGGGGTCGGCCCTGCCGTTTTGCTTTTAGAGCTGTCAGCTCAGTAAACTCGCCTCGTCCGTAAGCTGTCTGACTTCTTCGAGATTGGAGCCATGCCGCGGGTGAAGGACTGACTGATCGCTGTACGCTGCCTTGCTGAATCCTTCCTAAGTCCGGTAGAATCAAATGTCTGAATCGAGGATTTAGGAACCGACATGAAAGCAGCCATCCATCCCAGCTACGGCGAGATCAACGTGCATTGCGCCTGCGGTAACGCATTCACCACCCGCTCCACCCACAAGGGCGGCATCAGCGTAGAAATCTGCTCCGCCTGCCACCCCTTCTTTACCGGCAAGCAGAAGCTCATGGACACCGCCGGCCGCATCGAGCGTTTCCGCCGCAAGTACGCCAAAAGCGACGCAGGAAAAGCCGAAGCAGCCGCCAAGCAGCCCGAAGTGGCTACCAAGCAGTAATTTCCGCGCAGAAACGCGCATTCTTAAAAGCCTCCCCAGGTGGGAGGCTTTACTTTTTTCGTCCTAAATCAGCCTGCCTTGAGGGATTGTCGCTTTCCGCGGGCAATCCAGGAGCCAACAAAAAGGCCAAGCAGAATCAGCACTATGCCTTCCGCCATGTTCTGCGCAAAAAGGCGAATCGACGAGGATGTTTTTTCCACCATTCCAAGGTTGGCGAGAAAGTGGTCGACAAACCAACCCACAGTCTGTGTCAGCAATGCCATCACCGGTTGCTCGATCGCAAAAAGAACAATCCACACACCCATATATAGAAGCCATGCAGCAATTGCAGGGGCGGCAAACCTTCGCGCGAGCGGCTTGATGGCAAGAGTCATTACATTTTCAGTCATACTTCTCCGCTAGCTCGGAGCGATTCTGCGTTCTCCCGTGTCACCGGGGGCTTTGCGCTATAGAGCCATCGCGCGAGCATGTACGCCGATGCCAAGTACAACAGCATTTTTACAAGCGTCGTCAGGATGGAATGTCCTAGAGATTCGTGATAGCGGCCAGAAAGAGCCACATGCCAGTATATTTGGCCAACCAGTAAAGTGATCAGGGCGGTGATGGCACCCCAGAATAGGAGTGCCACCAGGATTGCCCCGACGTGCTCGGTGAGCAGAATCTCGCGAATTTTATTCATAAGCGGCGGACGGCCCGGATTGTCGCACATCTCGGCATATGTTCAAAGGGACGTAGAATAGGGGTGTGAGCAAGTTCTGGGACAACGCGGGTGCTCCGGCGGCTCGGGCGAGTGAGACGCCCGCCCCCACACCCACACGGGTGTTTCCCGCGTCCCTGAAGATTGGGAACGTTGAGATCACGCCCGCCACCGTCCTTGCACCCATGGCCGGCGTCACCGACACCGTCTTTCGCCGCTTCATCAAGAACCTGGGCGGATGCGGCCTGATCATGACCGAATTCACCTCGGCCGACGGCTTGCTTCGCGACCAGCGGGTCCGCGGACGTTACCTCCACTTCTATGAAGACGAGCACCCGATCTCCGCTCAGCTCTTCGGCAGCAGTCCCAGCGTGCTGGCCGATGCCGCGCGACTGGTGGAAGACCTGGGCTTCGATCTGGTCGACTTGAACCTTGGCTGCCCTGCCAAGAAGATAGTGAAGTGCAACGGAGGCTCCGGCCTGTTGCGTGATCTGCCGCTCATCCGGCAAATTTTCGAATCCGTGCGAGCTGCCGTGAAGATTCCCTTCACCGTGAAATTCCGCGCCGGATGGAACGACGACGAAATCGTCTGCGTCGAACTGGCGCGCATGGCAGAAAGCTGCGGTCTGGGCGCGGTTGCGCTGCATGCCCGCACCCGCGAGCAGGGCTATAGCGGAAACGCGCGCTGGGAATGGATCGCGTCCGTCAAACAGGCAGTCAAGATTCCCGTGATCGGCAATGGCGACATCCGCACGCCCGAAGACGCCTGCAACGTAGTGGCCCAGACTGGCTGCGACGCTGTAATGATAGGCCGCATGGCCCCGGCGAATCCGTGGATCTTCCGGCAGATTGAGCAGTATGTGAGCCGAGCTTCGCTCGGCTTGGGCGGGGCAGAGCCCCGTCCCCACACGGCTTCGTTCTATGACGAACCCACCGAAGCGGACCGCTACCAGATGATCCGCACCTACTTCCAGATGCTGCTGGAAGAAGGAATGCCCGGAGCGGAGGGCAAAATGAAGCAGTTCGCGTCGTGGTTCACCCACGGCATCCCCGGAGGCGCGGTGCTCAGGAAAGCGATCTACGAGGCCAAAAGCGGAGCGGGAATCCTCGCGCAGGTAGAAGATTTCTTCGAAGCCAGGCTTCCAGCACAGACCACGTAGGACCGGACGCCTTCGGCCGTCCAGGCGGCTTGAAGAGCCGACAGCGTTGCAATCTCTACGGAATCGTCCTTAGACCCAATCTTCCCCGCTCCCCGCGTTCCACATATCCCCACGGCGTCTGGTCGTCGTGCGTGAACACCGTCAACCATCTTTCCGGAATTGCCCAC
>Ga0209890_10000422_pt1 | contig 19738 bp, 18 predicted proteins | sample OrgsoiDNA2013049_FD_185799 | JGI IMG/M metagenome (GOLD analysis project Ga0209890, IMG submission 185799) | Permafrost soil microbial communities from the Arctic, to analyse light accelerated degradation of dissolved organic matter (DOM) -... | ecosystem: Environmental > Terrestrial > Soil >...
TGCGAATACTGGAATTACGGGCACGAATGGAAAAAGCACGACCGCCTTCCTGATCGAATCCATATTGCTGGCGGCCGGACGCAAGACTGCGCTGGTCGGAACCATCGAATATCACGTTGCCGGGAAGATTCTTCCGGCTCCGCACACGACGCCGGAAGCGTTGGAGTTGAACCGGCTTTTGTCGGAGGGCCTGGGCCAGGGAGTTACCGAAGCAGTGATGGAAGTGTCATCGCACGCGCTGGAGCAGCAGCGTGTTTTCGGCATTCCTTTTGATGTGGCCGTGTTCACGAATCTCACGCGCGACCATCTCGATTACCACGGCACGATGGAAGATTACTTCCGCGCAAAGCAGGCGCTGTTCGAAGGCTGCGGGACGGAAGCGCCGCGTGCTGCTGTTTTTAACCTTGACGATGAATACGGCCGCCAGCTCTGGAAGCTCTGCAAGAAGAAGAGCTCGGTCGTTCTCTCCTACGGTCTGACGTCGGGCGACTTCCATGCCGAGTCCGTCGAAATCGCGCCGCGCGGCACCCGTTTTGAAATGGTGACGCCCTCGGGGAAGCTTGCCATGTGGTCTCCGCTGATCGGCAATGTGAATGTGTACAACGTGCTCGCAGCTTCTGCCGCGGGATATGCGCGCGATTGCTCCGCCGAGGCGATCGCGAAGGGGATCTTCGACCTCACGAGCGTTCCCGGCCGCTTCGAGCGCGTGGATTGCGGCCAGCCTTTCACGGTGGTCGTGGATTATGCGCACACGGACGATGCGCTTCGCAACCTGACCGCGCTGGCTCGCGACTTTGTAGCCCGCGCCGGACTCAAAGGCAAGGTCATCACGCTTTTTGGCTGCGGCGGCGATCGCGATCGCGCCAAGCGTCCGATGATGGGCGAGGCGGTGGGTACTGGGAGCGATTTCGTCGTGCTCACTTCCGACAACCCGCGCTCTGAGGATCCGCTGGCCATCATGAACGATGCGGTCGTTGGATTGCAGAAATGCAGTGCAAAATATTGCATGGAGCCCGGCCGCGGCAAGGCCATTGCTTTCGCTTTGCAACAGGCAACTCCCGGCGATATCGTACTGCTCGCAGGCAAGGGGCACGAAAAAGTGCAAGTCACAAAAGAGGAAACGATTCCGTTCGACGACGTTGAAGTTGCGCGCGAGAACCTGAAGGTTCTGGGCTACGACTGCGCGAGTGCCGCGAAGGCGGACACCGCGGGGAAGATGGCATGAAACTTCTTCTCTCCCGCATCGCTGAATTCATTGCCGCGCCGGGCCAACCAACGTCTGGCCAACCAGCTTCCAGCCAATCAACGACCGGCCAATACGACGGCCGCGCCATGGCTCAGGGATATTCCATCGACTCCCGTACCGTGCAATCCGGTGAACTCTTCGTTGCGGTCAAAGGCGAACGCCTTGACGGTCACGACTTCGTGGAGCAGGCATTGAGCCGAGGCGCGATTGCCGCGGTGGTCGCGAAAGGGCAACTGGCACGGTATTCCAACCCTGCCGGCCTGCTTGCCGTAGACGATACTCTGGCCGCGCTCCAGACGCTGGCGACAGCGGTCCGAAAAATCTGGGGCAAGACTGCCATCGGCGTCACCGGCTCGATGGGCAAAACCACCACCAAAGAAGCGATGGCTCATTTGCTTGCGATCAAGTACCGCGTGCACCGCACCAAGGGGAATTTCAATAATCATTTTGGTCTGCCACTCGGGCTGCTGACGCTGGAGCCGGAATACGACGTTGCCGTGGTGGAGATGGGGATGTCGCACGCCGGTGAAATTGCGGCTTTGGCCCGCATCGCACTGCCGAATCAAGCCGTGGTCACTAACGTTGCTCCCGTGCATCTGGAGAGTTTTGACTCCATCGCCGGAATTGCGCGCGCGAAATATGAACTGATCGAAGCTCTGCCGCATGGTGGGACAGCAGTATTGAATGCCGACGACGAATATGTGTGCCAGTTCGGCCGCGACTTCAAGGGCAAGGTCATCCTGTTTGGATTCAAGGCCACGGCGGATGTGCGGGCGGAAAACATCGAGGTGCTAGGGTCCGAAGGCACGCGCTTCGATCTCATCAGCCGGGAAGTGCGTCAGCCGGTGCAGAGTCCGTTGCTCGGAAAGCACAACGTGTATAACGTGCTCGCCGCGGCTGCCATTGCGCTTGAGCACGGGATTACGCCGTCGGAGATCGCCGCGGCGCTGCCGTCCCTGCAGCCCGCCGACAAGCGCGGACAGGTCGTCCAACTGGGTAACATCACGGTGCTGTACGATTGCTACAATTCAAGTCCGAAGGCGCTGATGGCTGCGGTGGATACGCTGGCTGCCATGCCTGCCCGACGACGGATTGTTGTTGCCGGCGAGATGCTGGAACTTGGCACGACCGGCGAGCAACTGCATCGCGAGTGCGGGCGTTACATGGCCGGAAGTAAACTTGATTTCCTGCTCGGCGTGCGGGGCTTAGCGAAGCCGATGGTGGAAACGGCTCACGAAGCGGGCATGAAGGCGGAATTCGTCGCGACGCCAGAAGATGCCGGCGAGTGGCTCGCGCGCGAGGCTCGCGAAGGCGATGTCATATTACTGAAAGCATCGCGAGGCGTGAAGCTGGAAAAAGCGTTGGAGAAGTGGAAGCAGAAAAGCGTCATCCCCTTCGCCTAGGCGCAGGGACCTGAGAGCTGACAGCTGAGAGCTGACAGCTGGTGTCGGAGGCGGATTGCTCTACTGGCTGCTCTACCTGAAGCTCTTCCATTATTTTCCGCCCTTCCGTATTTTTCGTTACCTGACTTTCCGGACCGCCTTCGCCAGCCTTACCGCGCTCTTCACCGGGCTCATCGTTGGGCCCATCGTGATTCGTCGTCTGCGCGATTTCCAGATCGGGCAGTACATCCGCGAAGAAGGTCCGCAGGCTCATCAGAAAAAAGCGGGCACGCCGACGATGGGTGGGTTGCTGATCGCCATCGCCATTCTGGTGCCGACATTGCTGTGGGCAGACCTGAGCAATCCATTCGTCTGGATTGCGGTCTTTTCCACGCTGGCGTTTGGTGCGATTGGTTTTGCCGACGACTACCTCAAGGTCGTTCATCGCCGCAATCTCGGCCTTACCGCACGCGCCAAGCTGGGCTTTCAGATCGGGGCCAGCGTTCTGATTGCGATTGCGATGATCGTCTTGCAGCACCGCGGAGAATACTCCACCAGGCTGGTCGTTCCCTTTTTCAAGCAGTTCCACCCGGACCTGGTGATTCAAAGATGGGCGGTTCATCCCCAACTCTGGCCGCTGGCCTTCCTGCCGTTCGTGGCCTTCGTTGTGCTTGTGATTGTCGGATCGAGCAACGCCGTGAATCTTACGGACGGACTGGACGGGCTCGCCATCGGCTGTACCGTGATCGCTGCCGGGGCGCTTGCGGTTCTCACCTACCTCAGTGGCCACGCCACTTTTGCAACCTACCTCGAATTGCAGCGCATGCCGCAGATCGGTGAGCTCACTATCTTTTGCGGAGCCATGGTAGGTTCTTCGATTGGATTTCTCTGGTATAACGCACATCCGGCGGAAGTGTTCATGGGCGATGTCGGCTCACTGGCGCTGGGCGGCGCGATTGGCACCGTAGCCGTTATGATCAAGCAGGAACTGTTGCTGCCGTTCATCGGAGGGATCTTCGTCATCGAGGCGCTCTCGGTGATCCTACAGGTTGGTTCCTACAAGCTGCGCAAGAAACGCATTTTCAAGATGGCGCCGATTCACCATCACTTCGAATTGCTGGGCTGGTCGGAGTCGAAAGTGATTGTGCGCTTCTGGATCGCATCGCTGGTCTTCGCGCTGTTCGCGCTGACCACACTGAAATTGCGCTAACGGCAGCCGTGATCGTTCGAGGTCAGGTAGGACAATGATTGTTTTAGTTCTCATCTGTCTTGCTGTGGGACTTGCCGATACAGTCATGTCCATGTGGATGATGAGTGAGGTTAACGAAAGACTTCCAGAAGGCCGTAAACTAGCTTGGTGGCGCCGCGACAATTATTGGGGAAAAGTCAACCAGGCGTACCGAGAATACTTTCCTTATAGCATTCTCCCTGATCTCGAGAACTACTTTGCATTTGCCGTAATCGTGCTGATCGTACTTCTTGTGCTGGTGTCGTTTTACAAAGGTCGAATTGGGTGAAAAGAGTGGACCTAAAAGACAAACGCGTCCTGGTCGTTGGCCTCGGCAAATCCGGGGTGGCCTCCGCGCTCTTTCTGAAGTCGCGCGGCGCGCGCGTCACGGTGTCGGATTCCAAGCCCGAAGCCGAGCTTCGGGATGAAATCCTGCTCCTGCTGGAGCATGGCATCACGGTCGAAACCGGTGGACACGGAGACCGTACCTTTCGGGGGCAGGATTTAATCGTGGTCAGTCCAGGCGTGCCGGTCGATGCGCCGCAACTGGTGCAGGCGCGCAACCTGGGAGAGCCGGTGATCGGCGAAATTGAACTCGCGGCGCAATTTCTGGCCGGTCCGATCGCCGCCATTACTGGAGCCAACGGCAAAACCACCACTACCTCTTTGGCCGGGGAAATTATTGCCGCCGGAAACTTCGCCACGCTGGTGGGCGGCAATATCGGCACGCCGGCCATCAGTTTTGTGGATCAGGCCGGGCCCGCGACCTGGACGGTGCTTGAAGTATCGAGCTTTCAATTGGAAACGATTGTTGAATTTCGTCCGCGGATCGCGGTGATTCTGAACATCACGCCCGACCATCTCGATCGCCACAAGACTTTTGCCAATTACGTCACCGCCAAGGCGCGCATCTTCGAGAACCAGGGTGGGGATGATTTCACCGTCCTCAACGCCGACGATCCCAGCGCTGCTGCATTGTCCGACCGCACCCGCGCGCAGTTGTTCTGGTTCAGCCGCAAGAAGGAGATTGAAAAAGGAGCCTTTGTCCGCGGCACGCATATTTATTTCCGGGACGGCAACAGGGAACGCGAGATCCTCCCAGTTGCCGAAGTCCCGTTGAAAGGCGGGCACAATTTGGAAAATGTGCTCGCAGGGGTGTCTATCGGCATGCTCGTCGGCTGCCAGCCTGAACAGATTCGTCAGGCTGTGGGGATTTTCAAAGCTGTTGAGCACCGACTGGAATTCGTGGCGCGGTGCGCAGGCGTGGACTATTACAATGACTCCAAGGCCACCAATGTTGATGCCACCATCAAGGCGCTGGAAGCGTTCCCGGCGGACATTCCCCCGCATCTGCACCTGATTCTGGGCGGCAAAGATAAGGGCAGCGACTACACCGTGCTCCATGAGTTGTTACGGCAACGGGTGAAGCGCGTGTACACCATCGGGGCCGCCGCAGCCAAGATCGAATCGCAGATTCAAGGTGCTGCCGAAATCGAACATGCGGAGACTCTAGAGAACGCTGTCCGGCACGCCAGCGAATCTGCTGTGCCGGGCGATGTCATTCTTCTGGCTCCGGCCTGCGCCAGCTTTGACCAGTTCCAGAGCTATGAACACCGCGGCCGAGTGTTCAAAGAGATCGTGCATTCCCTGGCGATGGCTCGATCCTAAAAGCGCGAGACCCGTATCAGGTCGTTGCTTTTGGCGATGCCCCCAACGCAGCACCTAAAGAGGCGTCTGATTTTGCAGAACCCCGAGACGAGAGCCCGGTGAGAATCTCGCGTTGGAACCAACTCAGTTATCCCCCTGCTCAAAATCCACTGCCGAAACTCCTCCAGGGCCCCGCGCTCCGTGGTGAAATGATCTTCTATGGCCAAGCGGGTTAGCGTGGATCGCTGGATGTTTACCGTGACCACGATTCTGGTTTTTATTGGGCTGGTCATGATCTTCAGCGCCTCGGCTGTGATGGCCAAGGAGCGTTTTGGCTCGGCTTACGAATTTCTGATGAAGCAGTTGGTGTGGGCGGTCGCAGGACTTGCCATGATGGTGTTTGCCATGAAGGTGGACTACAAGCGCCTGCAACATCCGGCGCTGGTTTTCTCGCTTTTGGGATTTACCACGCTTCTGCTCATCTCCGTTTTTTTTCTTGATCGCGCTCACGGCACGCACCGCTGGTTTCATGTGGGTTCGTTTTCGCTGCAGCCTTCGGAACTGGCCAAGCCCGCACTCATCCTGTTTCTCGCGTGGTTTCTCGAAAACAAGACCAAGGCCATGGACGACGGGCGCAATACGCTGATCCCCGCTGTGGCGCCTACCGTAGTTGTTCTGGGGCTGATTGTTTTTCAGCCGGACCTCGGCACTGCCATCGCCTGCGCTGGCATTACGGCTTGCGTTCTGTTCGTCGCCGGCCTGCGCCTGCGCTACTTTGGATATGCCTTCGCGGCTGCGCTGCTGCCGCTTTATTTCCTGATCTTTCACGTGTCGTACCGGAAAGACCGCATTTTGGCTTTCCTGAATCCGTACGCCGATCCGAAAGGGTTTGGCTTCCACATTATCCAGTCGCTGATTGCGGTCTCGACCGGCGGTGTGACCGGACTCGGCCTGATGGAAGGGAAGCAAAAATTGTTTTATCTTCCCGAACCGCACACGGACTTTATTTTCGCCGTTACCGCCGAAGAGTTAGGGCTGGTTGGAGCGCTTGCCGTCGTCATCCTGTTTGGAATCTTCCTGTGGCGCGGGACGCGGGCGGCGCTGCGAACTCAGGACAACTTTGGGCGCTTCCTGGCAGTTGGAATCACCAGCATGATCGTGCTCCAGGCTTTCATCAACATCAGCGTGGTGCTGGGTTTGTTACCTACTAAGGGAATCCCGCTGCCGTTCGTTTCCTACGGTGGGTCGTCGCTCTTTGTGACGCTGATGTGTGTCGGGGTGCTGCTCAATATCACGAAGCAGGCAGAGTAGGCGCGACCGGTTGGCGGGCGGAGGTTAAGTCCAGAAAGGTCTTCACCACAGGGGAGGGCGGAGACCGGAGTCACAGCGGGCTAATCGTGGCGGGAGAGAAGCACTCACTCGCGACTTATGATTAATGGTGTAGTCGTCAAACTAGGCGGCCGTTGACCTCGTTACCTTCGGTGACTTCGTGAGTTTCATGTAGCTGCCCATGGTCTGAGTCAGTTGCGCGTCCACCTCGTCCGCAATCGTCATGACATCCGTTAAGAGCAAGCTGAAATCCAGAGCGTTCATATTGTCTTTCAACGTCCCGAACAGGGTCACCTGAAGGATCCGGGATTCGTGCACCAGCATCTCGGGAGTGTAGCCTTGCAAGTATCGCAGTTCGCCGTGCAGGACGGCGGCCGGGGAACAGATGGCATCGCTGTCCTTCGGCGAATCGGTAATGGGCCTTCGCAGGCGGAGAACAAGGTCCTCTATCAGCTTGGGCAGATGGCCGGTGCGCTCGGCGTCCTCTAGCACAAGGTGGTTGAGTTCACGGGCCTGCTTTACCCGCTCTAACCAGTTTTTGACGACAAGGGCAGAACAGCGCTGGAGTATCTCGCTCACTCTCTCCTTGCTCGGCTGGGTGGCAGGCTTCTGAGTGAGCAGTCTTTCTCGGACGAGTTCTGCGAGTTGCTTAATTTCGACTGGCTTCACGACGATTTCGTCCGCCTCCAGAATGATCGCTTCCATTGCACTTTTCACGTCGGGGAAGCCGCTCAGCAGCATGGTCAGTGCGGTTGGCTGGGAATGTCGCATTGCCGAGATTACGGTAAAACCATCACCGGGATTCGGCATGTGCAGGTCAGTGATAAGCACCTCAAAGCTCTCTGTGGCAATGCATTTCAGAGCTTCGGTCACGCCGCCCACAGATACGACCTCGAATCCCTATGGATTCGAGCGATTCGCTCATCACGCCCCGAACCACATCGTCGTCATCCACCAGCAGAACTTTATGACTAGTTTGTCTTTGTCCTTATGGTTGAAGCCATACAACGCCCCTCTCGTCACGAATAATCCCAACTCTAGTCTCCGACCTACTCGCAAGACTGATCAATTCTGCTCAGGAAGGGCTCGCTGAACTCTACCCAAAGGCTAAGTCAGCTACCCTTTTAAGGACAACTCTCCGCGCTCCGTCACATACGAGTACGGCGAAATTCGCGTCGCGGAGTCAGTAGTAGGAAAGCTGCCGTCAGGCTGCGGCCCGCTGCGCTGTCATAAAGCTACGCACGGTTTCTGTGAGTTGCCGATCCGCCTCGTCCGCAATAACCATCACGTCTAGCAACACCTCATTCTGATCAAGTTCGTCCTGATGCAGATGTAATGTGTTGAAGGTGCTGACCTGGAATATCCGCGACTCCTCAATCAGCATAGAAGCGGAGTAGCCCTGCGCAAACCGTACGTTGCCGTGCGCGGCTGCGGCCATGGAAACGGTCGGTTGGGCATCCCTGCCGCGTCGCAAACGGCTAAGCAGATCGTCGAACAGCTTAGGCAGATGGGACGTGCGATTCACATCGCTAAGTGGAATGGTGGCGAGGTCTTTGACCATATTCACCCGCCTTAGCCATTCCTTGATGGTAGAAGCGCATTCCCGCTCCAGTATGAAGGCTACACTCTCGAATGTCTTCAAGTTACTCCTTATACTCCCACAATCCCTGGACCATGCTCTTAGTCGGCATTCTCGCAGTTGGCGATGCACAAAGCTGGTCAAAACAGACCAATCTGCGGTGAAACTTGGTGGCGGCGAGCAAGCCGCACTACCGCCAAATGCCCCAGGTTGCCCCAGGTATTCAGTAATCAGGTCGTGATTGTAATTGCCTGTGGCTGGTTGAAAAAGTCTCTGCGGGAATTTCAACAACGAAGTTCGTTCGGTAAGTTATTAATGTTGGTTCGCAGTAGACAGCCACGCCAAGCCCTGCAACAATTTCGTAACTGTTACCTTTCGCGCGTATGCGGACCTCGCGACTTAACAGGGTCAGACAGGGTCAGTACTGTCTTCAAGGTGTTTCATCTCCCCAGCCTGTTGTTGCGGGAAGGTTCGACCGTATCAGAGACTCCGCTTGTTTCCACACACCTGGATCACATTCAATTTGGGTGTGGGACTTCACGAAGATGCGGTCGTACCAGGGATACTCGCCGCATTTATAGGGGCTCGCTTTGTAGTCGAATCGAAAATTCCCGATGATTTTCGTGCGTGCTGAATCGGCAGCGCGAATCTTGGGCTGGCCGTGAAGAATTCCGTTTGGTTGGTAGAAATTGGCGGCCTGGACTACGTTCGCGGGAATGACCGCATCATTTCGACGAATCTTAGAGATACTATCCACTTGAATGGTGAGCAGCACCGGGATGCCATCCTTCTCCAGTTTACGTGCCAGGGCGATGGCTTGCGAGCCGCCCCAGCTATGCCCGTAAATGATGATGCGGGCATTCTGTTTCTCTTCGGGGGTTAAGGTCCCATCATGGTTCGTGTCCAGCAGGCTCAGGATTTTCTTCCTGGCTTTTTTCCCGCGATAACTCTCAAAGGTCTCCACGTCCACTCCCGTGGGGTAAACCTTGCGCAGGCGCGCCGCGAGCTGCACCTCGCTGTGGACGAGATTATCGTGCTTGATGAACCCGCCGACGAAACCGATGACGATTGCGTGTGGCATCGTGGGGCTCACGGTGGCGGGAACAGACTGTGCAAGACCTGTCTGGGCAAGCGCAATGACGGCCCCGAGAGAAAAAAGTGAAGTAAGAATCAAGATACCCAATCGACGGAGGGTGGGTGTGTAGATCATGTGAGATACGCGTTCCCGGAAGGCATTGTTAGTCCGTTATTTCATCCGGTCACCGAAATTGTAGTGGACAGCGATGTGTTCGTGGGTGTGTCAACCGTCCGCGGCCGTGCCGCACCGGAACCCAGCACTTGAAAGAGAGCCAGCTATGGTTATAAGCGTTCCGCTGGTTGCTTAATGGTTAAAACTGCTCAATGTGAAGAATTAGGGTCTGAAACGGGGCGGAATTAGCGCTCTCCGGCCTGAGACGGGGCAAGCCCGTCTCTACAGTTGTTTTTCCATCACGAGCAACTGCTCCTTGCGTTCGATGCCCCAGCGGTAGCCACCCAGGTCGCCGTCTTCGCGGATCACGCGGTGGCAGGGGATGGCTACTGCAACCGGGTTGGAGGCGCAGGCTCGGGCTACGGCTCTGGTTGCTTTTGGCATGCCGATCTTTTTCGCTACGGCGCTGTAGGAGCGGGTTTCTCCACGGGGAATTCCTTGGAGGGCTTCCCAGACTCGTCGTTGGAAGGCGGTGGCTCTTATATCTAGCGGGAGAGAGGGATTCGCTTCGCGCCCCTCCATCAAGCGAGTCAGGTTCACTTTCCATTCGGCCATAGCGGCATCGTCGCGGCGGCGGGTGGCGAAGGGGAACTCGCGCATCAGGCCTTGTTGGAGTTGGTCATCGGAATCGGCGAATTGGATGGAACAGATGCCCTTGTCGGTGGCGGCAATTAACATGCGTCCCAGCGGCGAGCTGGCGATGGTGTAGCGGACGATTGCGGCCACAGCGCCACGACGGTACTTCTCCGGGGTCATGCCTAGCTGCGTCGCCGTACGCTCGTAAAGACGGCTGCTGGAGCCGTATCCGGCGGCATAGAGCGCGGTGGTCACGGAGTGGCCAGCCTGTAAATTCTGTTTCACCTGCCGGAGACGGCATGCGTCAATGTAGGCCTTAGGCGACACGCCTAGCACAGACTTAAACGTTCGCTGCAAATGGAAAGGACTCAGCAGGAATTCCTTCGCCAGCAGGCTCAGCGTCAATCGATCTTCGATGTGCTGCTCGATGTAGCGGCACATCGCCCGCACTAGCGCGGATTGCGGATTTCCGTCGGCCGCTTTTGGGCGGCAGCGCAAGCAGGCTCGATAGCCGGCCTGCTCGGCTTGGAGAGCATGATTGAAAAAATTCACGTTCTCGCGGCGCGGGCGTTTGGCGGGACACGACGGACGGCAGAATATTCCCGTGCTCGACACGCCGAAAACGAAGGCGCCGTCGAGCGAGCTGTCGCGATCGAGCACGGCTTGCCAGCGGCGGCTGTTGATTTGTTCCTTGGTTCGTTGTGCAGTTGGCTTCATCGCTTCTTCTGAAAGTATCGCATTGGGGGCCATGCAGGTAACATAGGGGAGTCGCGCCGCGCGGACTATCCGAATGTTGCGGTCAAACGAATTTCCCCGCGAAGTTGGCGAAGACAAAAACCTGACGAGGAGCCCTACTATGAACTGCAATCGTAAGTTGATGTGGATGGTTGTCCTGGCGGCGCTCGTGGCGCAGGCTGGAGCGCAAATTCTCACAGGCGATCAAGTGAAGAAGCTTGCTCCAAACTCTTTTTTCTTTGCCGGCCAGAGCGCTTCCGCGCAACTGCGGAATACGTCCGGCCTGAAGAACTCCGCCGGCAAAGTCGTGCTGGCCGGGCTGGTTGACACGTCGGGGTATTCCACCGCCATCGCGGAGAAATACCAGGGTTTTCTGATCACCGAAACCAAGCTCAGCTTTGACGGCGCTAGCTTGGAGCCGGGGGAGTATGGATTCGGCTTCAAGGATGGCAAGTTCACGGTGATGAACGTGGCCGCAACGGACCTGTTGTCGATCGCCAGCCAGGCCGACGATCAGACCAAACACCCGGTTCCACTGAAATTTGAAAAAGTCGATGCTGGGTACCGGCTGTATGCGGGCCGGAAGTATGTAGTGGTGAAAGCGGATTGAGGCAGGTTTCAAGGTTTCAAAGTTTCAGCGTAAATCGGGCGTCTTGTCGGTCCGGCCGGGCGGGGACGCCCGGCGCTCCACTGGCTCCACTGGCACAAGATGGACAACGCCCGTTTCCCTTAATAAAATCTTAGGTTGCTTTCACTGGCTGGCAAACTCCGATGAAACTTTTGACTTTTGAAAATGGTGCGCGGCAATCTCGCATTGGCGCGCTGGTTGGCGACCATCAGATTGTTGACTTGCACACGGCTTGTGCACTCTACCTGCGCGATGTCGAGAGCGAAGCGATTTTCTACCGCATGGCTGATGCCCTGGTCCCGGCCGACATGCGGGCGCTGTTCCGCGGCGGAGACACTAGTCTGGAGGCGGCGCGGAAAGCTCTCGACTACGTCGTTCATCTCGCTGCGGGCGGCGCCGACGTCGTCGGTCCGCGCGGCGAAATGCTGCTTTACTCGCTGAGCGAGGTACAGCTGAAGGCACCCATTATTCCGAAGAAGTTTTTTCACACGGCGGGGAATTTTCGCGAGCACCATGAAGAGGCGACGAAGGCTGGCTTTTCGCATCCGGTCATGCCGTGGATCGTTTTTTTTCAGAATACCGACGCGATCGTCGGGCACGGCGAGCCGGTGATCTATCCCGAACACCTGACCCAGGAACTGGATTACGAGCTGGAACTGGCGGTCGTGCTAAAGAAAGCGGGCAAGCACTTTACGCCGGAAGAAGCGTCCAGCTACATTGGCGGCTACGTAATTTTCAACGACATTACGGCGCGCGACATTCAGCGCCGCGAAATGAAATCGGGCGTTTTCAGTTTCTGCAAGGGGATCGACACCTTCTGCCCGCTGGGGCCGTGGATCGTGACCGCCGACGAGATTCCCGACGCACATAACCTGGCAATGGAACTGCGGGTGAACGGCGAGTCGCGTCAGCGTTCGCATTCGAGCAAAATGTCGGTCAAAATTCCGGAGATTTTGTCACACTACTCGCCGATGGGATACAGCGCGGGCGATGTCGTCTCCACGGGAACGGTGTCGGGCGTGGCGGCGTTTTCTGGTGATCCGAAGGCCTGGTACCTCAAGCCTGGCGACGTGATGGAGTGTGAGATCGAAAAAATCGGCGTGCTGCGGAATCCGGTGATCTCTTGGGAAAAAGCGTACGGGCAGAAAGCGTCGGTGCTGGCTACGCAGGAAACGAAGTAGGGATTCTTCACCACGGAGGCACGGAGACACGGAGAAGAGCAAGTTCTGGTTTTTCTCCGTGACTCTGTGACTCCGTGGTGGGTTCGGGTTTCTCAGACGATGACTGCCAATTCTAAAATCTGGGTGAGCGAGCTCAATGCGCGGCCGGAAGTTCGGGGCGCGTTTCCGCAAACGGCCGTCCGGTTCTACGACACTACTTTGCGCGATGGGGAGCAGACGGTTGGGGTTGTGCTTTCGCCGCAGCAGAAGGTGGAAATCGCGCACAAGCTGGATGAGCTGGGCGTGAGCCGCATTGAAGCTGGATTCCCGCGGGTTTCGGCGGAAGACGCCGAGGCAATTCAGCTCATGCAGAAGGCGGGCACCAAGGCGGAGCTCTGGGGATTTTCGCGCGCGGTCAAAGCTGATGTCGAAGAACTGGTGCGGCTGAACCTCCAATATTCTGTGATTGAAGCGCCCACCAGCGCGATCAAGCTGAAGGCGTATGGCATCTCACGGGAAGAAGTACTGCGCCGAATTCGCGACGCGGTTTCGGCGGCGCGCGAGGCGGGCATCACGGTTGCGTTCTTCGCCGTCGATGGAACACGCACCGAGTTGGAATTTCTGAAAACTGTTTACATGTCGGCGCTCGATGCGGGAGCGAAAGAGCTGGTGGTGGTCGATACGATCGGCGCCTGCGGGCCGGAGGCGGCGGAATATCTGACGCGGCAAGTTTGCCAGTGGGCCGGCAAAGATGTGCCCGTGCATTTTCACGGGCACAACGATTTCGGTATGGCGACGGCCTGCGCGGTGGCCGCGGTCCGCGGGGGAGCGACGTGGATCCAGGGCACGATCAACGGCATGGGCGAACGCGCTGGCAATGCCGATATCGCTGAGATCGCGCTCGCGTTGCGTTGCCTCTACGGCGTCCCGGTCGTGCTGAATCTCGAAAAGGCGCGCGAGGTTTCCGAGGTCGTGAGGCGGGCGGCGGGATATACGCTCGAGGCGTGGAAGCCGCTGGTCGGCCAAAACTTGTTCATGCGCGAAAGCGGCGCGGTGGCCAGCCAGTTTCATCTTCCGGAAGCGATTGAGCCTTACTCGGCGGAAATTGTGCAAGCGGAACGCCGGATTGTTCTCGGCAAGAAAAGCGGGCTCGACAGCATTGACCTGAAATGCAAGGAGCTCGGGGTTACGATCACGGCCGAGCAGCGGGGTCCAGTACTGGCTGCGGTGAAGCAAGCCGCGGTCCGGCAGGCTGCGGTGGGCAAGGGCGGGTTGGTGAGCGACGATCAGTTCCGGCAGATTCTGGCGACCACGCACATAGTCTGAAAATGAGGTCTGAAAATGGGGTCTGAAATCGAGCTGCGAAATCGAGCCTGATCCGGTCACACTCCAAAAGGCTTGGCTGACGCGGCTTTCCAAGCCCCTGTTCCGGGCGAACTTACCTTGGTAATGCTGGGATCGTTACTCAAAAAGTGCAGATGCTTGCACCCGCCGGTTCCGCGCGGTCCCGTTTTCGCAGAGTAACTCCATTCCCAACACGCACTTACGTTCTCCCTTTCTATGGTTTCACGGGTGCACTATTTCTTCGTGAAGCCCGGAGCTTATGGGGCGAGTTGGGGGCCAACTTTGACCGTCATTTACAGCACGGAGTGCGTAGCACCTCGAACGAAATCGCGGCCGGCAGCCATCCTGCCGCTGCTGGTGATTTTGTTCATCGTCTCGTACGGCATCCTGACCATGCTGGTTTTCGAGCAGGGCCAGACCATCGAATCGCAGCGCAGTTTGATTCGCGAGATGTTGAAAGACAGCACCCAACTGGCCGCGCTGAAAGGCAAGCTGGCACGGGACGACGGCAAGAGGACGCACGACAAAGCGTCTGCGCCGGCGGATCAGAAAGCAGCGGATCCCGGCAGCTCCGCGGCAGGGGTAAAAGGTTCGGATAAAGAAACCAAACGACCCGGCAAGTCGGCCCACTCCATGAAGGAAGTTCCGGGGAAGCCGGCCGCGGACTTAGAGGATGTGCGGCGCTCGACTCGAGTGATCTAGTGGTGGTCGTACTGGCGTGGGTAGTTTGGATCAGCGAAAGCGGTTCGGTTTTTTGACGGTAAAAAAAGAATTAAAGAGAAACGGTTCTGTGAAACGCGGCCTTATGTGGAGGCCGCGATGCAAATGAGACCCAACTATGAAGGCCCTGGCCCTAGCTCTACTCTTGTCTCTGCCCGTCCCCCGGTTGGCGCCACCAGTTCAGGTCTCCCCCACCCCCAGCCAGCAACCGGCCAGGAAAAAGGGAGGGCGATGGTACTTCGCCGCGACCGGGCACGCTGTTTACTGTTACGGACCGGTGATGACCATGCCCCAGGCACCGGGAGTCCTTTTGAAAGTTGCCACTTTCTGCCGTGGCGATCAAGTCATGGTGCCGCTGAAAGATTAGACAAGCAATTTACTTAAATCTCTTGACTTGTCGATGGGACTCAACCAGAATGCTGGACAACGTTGAGTGCCTTTTAACGTCCCGCACGTCCCCCCGTTTTCCCTGTCGGTAACAGGGTTTATCAAAAATCTCTCAGGAGCAGGACAACCGTATGAGTAAACGCTTTGCTGTCAGTGTGATTGCTGCGTCCCTTGTGCTGGCGTGCGCCAGCGTCGCTTTTGCGCAGGAAACCAAGTATCCCGACATCCAAAACGCCAAGCCCATGTTTAAGGCCGGACCGAACCATATGGAATTGGCTCCGAAGGCCCCCGCCGCCGCTCTCACCCAGTGGAATGGCAGCTTCAAGGATCTTCTCGGCCATACCGTCAACTTCACCATGGTGGGTACAGATCCTACGTCCACCAATGTCACCTCGACGATCCCGGTGTTGATCATTCCCGTGAAGATGAAGTACGGCCCGGCGAACGGAAATCACATTTTCGATCCGAAGAACACGGTGCTCAGTAACGGCAAGACGGTGATCAACAACATCATCGCGTCGCCCATCTTCAACCCGGGTGTTAACTTCACACAGGGTGGCACCGACCTTGGAACCACCCAGTACATTGACGCCTTCCAGCGCGGCAACTTCTGGTCCACGGTCGCCAGCAACAGCAGCTATCACGTTCTGTTGGGCACTCCGCAGGTGCTGGCCGAGAAGACCATTACGGTCACCCCAGCTCTCGGCAGCGTCATCAACAATCCGTTCGGAAGTGGGATCGTCGGCACCTACGACATCAACGCCTTCGACGCGAAGCTGCAAACCTGGATGGCGGCGACGAAAAAGGTCAACCCAGGTGTTCTGCCAATTTTCATCACCTTTGACGTCTATCTGACTTCGGGCGGCTGCTGCATCGGCGGATACCACAACGCCAACGGTGCGCAACCCGGCGGGCAGACCTACTCGCACGCGACGTACGTGGATAGCCCGGGCGCCTTCTCGCAAGATGTCTCGGCTCTCTCCCACGAAATCGGCGAGTGGATGGACGACCCGTTTGTGGACAACCGCGTCAACTGCAACGACAACAGCATCATGGAAGACGGCGACCCGCTGGAAGGCAATTCCAACTACGGAGGTTTCCCGTACACGCTCGGCGGATTCACCTACAACCTGCAATCGCTGGTGTTCATCCCCTACTTCGGAGCGCCGAAGGCCACGTCGGTTCACAGTTGGTACTCTTTCCAAAACGACGAAACCCACTTCTGCCCCGGCCAATAAGGTTGGGCTGATAAGTTTGTCCTGTACAGGGAGCCCGTTCCGTGAGGGAACGGGCTCTTTTTTTGCTGGAAAAAAGCCGGGTCAGGGCGGAACCGCCGGCCCACCGCTCTCCACAACCTGTGTCCCCGAGCGTTTCCCTTATAATCAGTTGTCAGAATCCCGTTTTAGCGGGGGCCCGTAGCTCAAACGGATAGAGCATCGGATTTCTAATCCGGCGGTTGCAGGTTCGATTCCTGCCGGGCCTACCAGAAAGTCCCATGCAGTCGCCCGTTCGTGCCATTCTCCATGCGGCGATCAGAAAGTAGAGTAGGTGGTGAGCAGACTTCGGGGGAGGGCTGTTCAAACGGGCGTCCGATGACTCTAACCGAGTCCGGGCGCTTTCGTTTTTTGCGGCGTGGTTGATCCCGGCCAGCTTGCGGGATTGCCCTTACCTTACGTCTTCGGCGGGCTCTTCTTCGGTCTCATCATCTCCCAATCCTTCTCCGTCAGTTCTCGTCCCAGAGCCGTGAACTCGCCTGCCCCTTGCAGCCATTCCCCGCCATCCATGGTCACGACTTCTCCATTTACATACCCAGCGCCGTCGCTAATCAAGAATGCGGCCAGGTTGGCAAACTCTTCCTTCGTCCCAAACCGTCCCAGAGGATTTCGTTTCTTCGCCGCTTCCTCGAGTTCGGGACGCGGCAGCAGACGCGAAAAAGCGCCCTCGGTCGGAATCGGCCCCGGTGCAATCGCGTTCATACGAATGCCGCGATTGCCCCATTCGACGGCCAGGCTTCGGGTCAATGCCTGCACGCCGGCCTTCGCCACGGCCGATGGCACCACGTAGGCCGAGCCGGTTGTCGTGTAGGTTGTCGTCACGTTCAGCACCACGCCTCCGCGGCTCGCGGCAAGCCACCGACGCCCGCAAGCCATCGTCGTGTGCAGCGTACCCATCAGGACAATTCCAATCACGGATTGAAATGCGCCCAACGAAAGATCTTCGGTGCGCGCCAGAAAATTCCCTGCCGCGTTGTTCATGAGCACATCGAGCGGACCTTCGGCCCAGATGATCCCGATCATTTCTTCGACCGTCCCTGCGTCGCGTACGTCGCAGGGACGAGAGTGAATATTGCCGCCGGTGCGCTCGCGCAGTTCCTGTTCAGCCGCAGCCAGAACTTCCTGGCGTCGCCCGCAGATATAAACTTCCGCGCCCAACTCCAGAAACCGTTGCGCGGTAGCCTTGCCCAAACCCGTGCCGCCGCCGGTGATTAGAATGCGCTTACCCTGAAGCAGATTTTTTTGGAACATTGGGTCCTCCGCTGAAGTGAACTGACGATTGTAAACGGACAAAGCCGGTGGAACGACGGGCGTCCCCGCCCGTCCCGGCGGCCGGGCGGGGGCGCCTGGCTCTCCACCAGCGAGGTTGGAGTCTAGAGAGTTGCCGTACCAAGTCTCGCCACTGCCCAGCGCGCGTGTTTCGCGACCTCCGGGTCTGAATCTTCACAGAGTTTTCTTAGCGTAGGCGCAAATTTGTTGTCGCCGCTGTTTCCCATGGCAATCACCGCATTCCGCCGCAGGCCGGAAAGCTTCGCGCGCCGGATGGGAGATCCACGAAACACTGTCCGAAATTCTTCCTGCTGCATTTCGGCCAGCCAGTCGAGCGCCGGATTGACCAACCCTTCCCGAGCCTCAAACTCTGAGGCGGAAGACGTTGGCGCCTTGCGGTTCCAGGGGCAAACGTCCTGACAGATGTCGCACCCGAAAACGTGTCGTCCCATGCCAGAGCGCAAGTCGTCGGGGATCTCGCCCCGCTTCTCTATGGTCAGATACGAAATACAGAGCCGGGCGTCCAATACGCCGGGGGCAACAATCGCCTGGGTTGGACAGGCGGTGATGCAGCGCGTGCAAGTGCCGCAGCGATCCGGCGCGGGCAGGTCGGCCGTGAGCGCATCTTTCGTTAGATCGAGCGAGGTAAGGATGACGCCCAGAAACAGCCACGATCCAAGCTGCTGGTTGATGATGCAAGTGTTCTTGCCGATCCATCCGACGCCGGCGTACTTGGCGTACACGCGCTCGATGAGCGGGCCGGTGTCGACATAGGAACGGACGTGCAAGTTGCCAGTGGAGTCGAGTCGTTCGCGCAGGTCGTCTTCCATCTGCCGGAGGCGGCGCAGGACGGCGTCGTGGTAATCTTCGCGGGCCCAGGCGTAGCGCGAAATCCAGCCTCTGCTCGCAGCCTCTGTCTGCGCTTGATTCGAGTAAGGATGCGCGGTGTTGTAGTTGATGGCGCATACCACCACGCTGCGCGCCCAGGGAGCCACTCGGGCGAGTAACGCGCGCTTGAGTTCACCGGCCTCGTCGCGGGCTTCCATGTACTTCATTTCGCCTTGTTTCCCATCCGCGATCCAGGCGGGAAAGACTTGCAACTCGGCGAAGTCGCGGACGGGCGCAATGCCGCAGAGATCGAATCCCGCGTCGCTCGCGCACCGCTTGATGCGGGTTGGAAGGTCGGGAAACAAGTGGGCAGGGCTCGGGGCCAGTTTGGCCGCAGGATGCACTCACATCCTCCGAAAGGCTATCACGCCGGTGAAGGAGCGGAGCCATGACTTAGTAGGCCGCGGGGTTCTGAGTGAAACCACTGATTTCAACACTTAGGGGGAACTGCACAAGAGCTTCTGGTGTCTACCTGAACAGAGATCAATGAGACGCTACATTCTCTGGCTGTTCCTGCTCTTTGCCGTCGCCTGTGCGATGCTTGTACGGTTTCGTTTCGCTGCCGTCCAATTGACTCCTTCGGAGCTGAAGATTGGTAGTTCGCCTCCGCTTCCGCTGCAAGAAGGGCCTGCCATCATAGAGTGCTCTGACGGCCTCGAGGTCGATCTTGGAAATGCGAATGGAGATTGGTCGGTCATCCAAGATCATCCACCATGCGCCGTTTTCGGGATCTTTCAACCAGCCGTAAAGGTCACCGCGGATGAAATGGCGAAACTGAGTTGTCGCCCTTTGGTCTCCTTTGAAGTTGCCACGAGTGGATTAATCAGGAATGTGAAGCTGCTACGCTCCTCGGGCAGCACAACGTTGGATGAAAGAGCACTACAGCAGGTCATTTCGTACCGTTATCCTCGGCACAACTGCGGCATCTGCAAAATGTCCGTGCCCATAAATGTGGATTTCCATGGGCCGGTCTGGACGCGAGATCCTCCCCTTCGGCGCGTGTCCGAGCGCTAGTTGTCGTAACAGTGCGCCGTGAAAGGCGCTGGACTTCAGCGGGTGAAACTCCCGCCCGGGAACTGGTTCGCTCCACCCGGTAG
>Ga0209890_10000423_pt1 | contig 19734 bp, 19 predicted proteins | sample OrgsoiDNA2013049_FD_185799 | JGI IMG/M metagenome (GOLD analysis project Ga0209890, IMG submission 185799) | Permafrost soil microbial communities from the Arctic, to analyse light accelerated degradation of dissolved organic matter (DOM) -... | ecosystem: Environmental > Terrestrial > Soil >...
CATCAGGGTTTGGTCACCGAGCTCAAGGCCGGCTCGGTGCGAGCGCTCTCACGGGCGATGAGCTGTGACCGCGAGCCGGTGGGAGCCATCGAGTTCTAGTGCAGGGCCTCCAGCGCCGCCGCTCGCAGCCTGGCGTGCAGGTCCCGGTGCCCCGAACGGTCAACCCGCACCTCGACGACACCCAGGCCGCCGGGGTGCCGCCCGAGGACCGCACCGAGCTCGGCCTCGGTTGAGGCCAGGGTGTGCCTCACCCCGTGAGCACGGCACAGATCGACGATGGAGGCACCCGTTGGTGTGCCGAAGACACGTTCGAAATCCGTTGCCCTGTTCGGCTCGCCGGGCTCCAACAACGTGAAGATGCCACCTCCGTCGTCGTTGGTCACGACGATGGTCAGGTCAGGCTGCGGCTCGTGCGGACCAACGAGCAGACCGTTGCTGTCGTGCAGGAAGGTCAGGTCCCCCATCAGCGCGTATGCCGGCCGCTGCGGCTGCGCGAGCGCCAGGCCGATGGCGGTCGACACGCAACCATCGATGCCAGCCAGTCCGCGGCTGGCCACCACGGTCAGCGGTGCCCTTCTGGTCGACGGCGACATGGCCAGGTCGACATCGCGGGCCGAGTTGGACGAACCCACGAACAACGTTGCCTGGGATGGCAGCCCAGCAAGCACCGTGGCCGCCACTGCAAGCCCGCTCGGCCATGCCGCCTTGATGACCACCTCGGCGGCCCCGGCGACCAGCTCGCCCGCGTCGACCCACTCTCGCGCCCACTGCTCGTCCACCTGTCGGCCGTTCGCGATGGATGCCGACACGGCCTGGAAGGGGTGGACCAGCGACGCCACGTGCCAGGGGTCGGGCCAGCTCGACTGCGCTGTCACGATCTCCACCGTGAGCCCCGGGTTGTCCAAAAGGTCACCCACTGCGCGTGAGAGCGTGACCCGCCCGACGACCAGGACCCGATCAGGACGATGGCGCCCCAACCACTGACCAGCGGTGAGCAACAGGGGACCGTGCGGGACGGGGACGCTGCGATCGTGGGCACCGAACGGCTCGGCGATGACCGGCCACCCCGATGCCCGGGCGAGCGCCGTGACCTGCACGGCCATGGCCGCATCGGGCAGGTCGCCAAGCACGACAAGGGTTCTGGGAGTGCGGGCCAAGCCCTCAACCTGACGACCGGCTGACTGGACTCTGACCCACGGGGCCGCGTCGCGGCGACCGTCCAGACTCTCAGGCCACCCGGTGACCGGGGCCAGATCGGCCACCAGCGGCTCACGCAGGGGAACGTCCAGATGCACCGGACCGGCGTCTGGCCCGCCCGCCCCCGTCGCTGCCGCGATCAGCCGACCCACGACCGACCGCCAGACCGCATTCTGCCCCTCGCGGCTCTCTGGCGCACCAAGCTGGTGGGACATGCGCACCGCGGTGCCGAACAGGTGGGACTGGTCGGTGGTCTGGTTCGCGCCGGTCCCCTGCAGCTCAGGCGGGCGGTCGGCGCTAACGACGATCAGGGGCACGCCAGCGTGGCTGGCCTCGAGCACGGCCGGGTGAAGGTTGGCCACAGCTGTTCCGGATGTCGTGAAGACAGGCACCGGCCGGCGGGTGAGCTTGGCCAGGCCGAGCGCGAGGAAGGCCCCAGAGCGTTCGTCGACACGGACATGAAGGCGCAGACGGCCGACCCGGTCCGCCTCCTGCAGCGCGTACCCGAACGCCGCGGATCGCGAGCCGGGGCACAGGACAGCCTCACGGACTCCGTGGCGGACCAACTCGTCCACCACAACCGTGGCCAGAGCGGTCGACGGGTTCACGCTCGCGATCCTGCCACACCCCGCACCCCCTCATGCCCGCCCGCCAGCCCCGCAAACCACCTGGGCGTGTGCTTGTGCCTGATCCGCACCTGGCATCGCTGGCCTCACAAGGCCGGATCTGGCTGTGCCCCATGGTGCTGGAACGCATCAGCGCCAGCAGCCAGGGCAGCCTGCAGAGCCTGACGAGGGCCAGCTCCCGCGACCAGGGCGGCGCTCAGAGCGCCACAGAGCGCATCAGCGGCGCCGGTGGTGTCGAGCACCTCGGTCCCCTCGACCACCGGCCCGGCCAGCTGGTCGCCATCCCACGCCGCCCCTGCCGCGCCGAACGCCACCACCAACGACGCAGGCAACGCCTCCGAGTCGGCCAGCAGCAGGGCCTGCTGCTCGTTGACCACCAAGGGGTCGGCCAGGGCGACGACGTCCGGTGGCACGGTGGCATACGGGGCGAGGTTCAAGATGACCCGGGCACCCCTGGCCGACGCGCGCCTGGCTGCTGCGGTGACCACCGCCAGCGGGACCTCCAGCTGCAGCAGGACGATGTCGCCGGGGCCGACGGAGTCCAGCACCCGCAAGTCATCGAGGCAGACGACGGAATTGGCGCCCGCGACGACAACGATCGAGCTCTCGCCGGCATCGTCAACGACGACGAGGGCATGTCCGGTGGGGCTTCCGGGTACGACCCGGATCGCGGCCACGTCAATACCCATGGCCAACAGCCTTGTGATGTAAGTGGATCCAGCCTCGTCTGACCCAACGCAGCCAACCATGACCACGGTGGCACCGGCCGCCGAAGCTGCCACCGCCTGGTTGGCGCCCTTTCCCCCGGCCCATCGCTGCAGGCCAGTTCCCAGAACCGTCTCGCCTGGCTTCGGGTGTCGCTGGACATGGGTCACCAGGTCGATGCTCAGCGACCCGACCACGAAGACCCGCCCCATCAGGCAGTCCCGACGTTCACCGTTCGCAACCACAGTTCGGCGTAGCGTGCGGCGTTCACCGACACGGCGACCTCCACCGAAGTCGGTACTATCCCGTGCGGATCATGGGCCAGGTCACCTGACCAGGAGCGGCGGTCGACGATGGTCCGGCCACGGGAGTACGCCCCTGCCAACTCCACCCGAACCGGAAGGCGCGTCGTGCTCAGACCGGCCCGATCGATCACTGCGCAGACCGCTCCCGCGTCACCGATGGTTGCCTCGGGCCGACCTAGACGACCGCACTGGAAGTCGATCAGCCGCCCGGCCAGCTCGGCCGGCCCCCGGCCACCGACCGCGATGAGCCCTGCGGACTGCTCACGGCTGACCCGCACGTCGTAGAAGACGTCCAGGCCGTACATCACCACAGGGATGTCGAGCTCGGCAGCCGAAGCCAGGACGATGGCCGCCGCTTCGGGGTCGTGCCACACGTTGAACTCCGCCGAGGCCGTGGCGTTGCCGGCCCCCGTACCCCCACCCATGAAGACGATCTCGCGCAGGCCCGATGCAACCTGCGGATAGGTTCGCAACAAGAGCGCAATGTTGGTCAAGGGGGCCAGTGGCACCAACGTTATTCGATCACCGGTTCCCCCGTCGGCCGCTCGACAAAGCAGGTCCCGCAGCAGCTCCACCGCGTGCCGCTGGTCGGGGCGGCGATCCGACGACGGCCAGCCAAGGTCAGCCATTCCGTCGTCGCCGTGCACGTGCCGGGCCTCGCGGGCAGGCTCGATCAGCGGTCTGGGCGCACCGCGGGCAACCGGGACATCCGGCCGGCCGGCGACGTCGAGCACCTTCAAGGTGTTCCTGACGACGTCGTCCACGCTGGCATTGCCACTGACGCAGGTGACCGCGCGAAGCTCCACCTGCGGGTGCAGGGCGGCTAACAGCAGCGCACAGGCGTCATCGACTCCGGTGTCGACATCGAGGATGATCGGTGCAGGCTCGGTCATGTCCAGCATCCTGCACCACCGGCAACGCTGCTGACCGAGGCGGAGGTCAAACCTGGACCAGGGTCACGGGCATCGTCGAGTCGGCGGGCAGGTCCAGAGCCGAGGGAGCGCGACCTGCGGCCACCATCGCTGCGCCAAGGGCTGCCACCATCGCGCCGTTGTCGGTGCACAGACCAGGTCGTGGAACGCGAAGCCGGATGCCCGCGGCCTCGCAACGCACCTGGGCCATCGCACGCAACCGGGTGTTGGCCGCCACGCCGCCACCGATGAGCAGGTCGTCCACGCCGTGCTCCCGGCAGGCCAGGACGGCCTTGCGCGTCAACACGTCGACCACTGCCTCCTGGAAGCTCGCGGCCACGTCTGCCACCGGTACCGGCTCACCTGAGCGCTCGCGCGCCTCGACCCAACGGGCCACGGAGGTCTTCAGGCCGGAGAACGAGAAGTCGAAACGGTGACGCTGCAAGTCACGGCCCGAGGTCAAACCGCGCGGGAACCGAACGAAGGTTGGGTTGCCGTCTGTGGCAACCCGATCCACGTGTGGCCCGCCCGGAAACGGCAGCCCCAGGACTCTGGCCACCTTGTCGAAGGCCTCGCCCGCAGCATCGTCGATGGTGCTCCCCAAAGATCGCACGTCATCTGTGACATCCGGGACGAGCAGGAGGCTGGAGTGCCCACCGGATACCAACATCGCCATCGTCGGCTCGGGCAGCGGACCGTGCTCGACGATGTCGACGGCGACGTGGGCCGCGAGGTGGTTGACGCCATAGAGCGGCTTGCCCAGGGCCACCGCGAGCGACTTGGCCGCGGCCACTCCCACCAGCAGGGCACCAGCCAGCCCCGGGCCGGCGGTGACGGCGATCGCGTCGAGGTCCTCCAGGCGTACTCCGGCCTCGCGGCAGGCCCTTTGGATCATCGGCACCATCGCCTCGAGGTGGGCACGACTGGCCACCTCCGGCACCACGCCACCGAATCTCGCGTGCTCTTCGACACTGCTGGCCACTGCGTCGGCAAGCAGGGTCTGGGCGCTTACGATCCCGACACCTGTCTCGTCACAGGAGGTCTCGATGCCGAGCACCAGGGGGCCGCCAGTCACATCCTCACGTCCCCGCTCGCGTCCTTCACCGGGTCCTGAGCCACATCGAGAAGTGGCAGCCTCATGATGAGCGCGTCCACATCCCCGGGCTGGTAGTACCTGCGCCGCACCGTCAGCGTCTCAAAGCCCGTTGTGGAGTAGAGCCGCTGCGCCGCGACGTTGTCCGCCCGAACTTCCAGCATCAGATGCTCGGCGCCGGCGCGTCGGGCCTGGGCAATGAGCCACTGCATCAGCACTGTCCCCAGGCCCTGACCCTGAGCTGGCGTAGCGACGGCAATAGTCATGACGTCGGCGACCTGCCCACCAGCGTCGATGCCGGCGTAACCGAGCAGTGTGCCACCCTGCTCCACGACGACGTAGGAGCGCCGCGAACGGCCCGCCAGCTCCGCCCACCAGGTCTGCTCGGACCACGGGTCATCAGCGAACAGCTCGGCCTCGAGCACGCTCAGGGCTGGAATGTCGCGCCAGGTTATCGCGCGCAGGTTCATCTCGGGCGAGGTCATGACAGCGCAGACTTGCGCGGGGGCGGCGGCGTCGCATCCGGACGACGCAGGTACATCGGTTCGGCCTCGGCAAGCTCCCCACCAGCTGCCAGTCTGCGCGTCGCAAGACCAGCCAGGGCGCCCGCGCTGACATCGAGGGGACCCAGTCGCGGACCGAACGAGTCGGCGTACAGCAGTGCACCACGGCCGATCACGGGCAGAGCCCGCACCTCCTGCGCAATCGCCGCCGCCTTGGCGACCTTCGGCTCCCCCTTGCGCACCACGTCGCCACCCGTGATGTCATATCGCGCCCAGTAGACCTCCTTGCGCCGGGCATCCGTTGCCACGACACAGGATTGGCCCAGCTCGGCCGCATCCTCCAGCCAGGCCTGGTAGGCCATAGCGTCCAGGCTGCACACCCCGAACAACGGTATGCCGCATGCGAACGCGAAGGTGCGCGCGGTCACCAGGCCGATACGCAGCCCGGTAAAAGGCCCGGGTCCGATGCCGACGACGACGGCGCTGACCTCAGCGGCGGTGCAACCAGCCTGGGTCAGGACCCGGGCGATCCCCGGAGCAAGGTACTCCGCATGCCTGCGAGCATCCAGCGTGCTCGACTCGGCCAGCACCCCGTCCCCGTCGTGCAGGGCGACGGTGATGGCCGAGGTGGCGGTGTCCATCGCGAGCAACAGCACGCTTCAGGCTAACGATACGAGGTCGTCCAGCACGGCGTCGGCCCTCGGACCGGTCCACCGCCCGCCGTGGCCGACCAGGTCCACGGTCCGGGTCTGGCGTCCGCCCAGGGTCACTTCGAGATAGTCCTCACCGAGCCGCTCGGCCACGTCATGGCCCCACTCGACCACCGTGACGGCCCCTTCGAGCGAGGTGTCGAGATCCAGGTCATCGAGTTCGCCGAGGCCACCCAACCGATAGGCGTCGACGTGGACGAGGTCGGGACCCCCACCCAGGGAGGGGTGTACGCGGGCTATGACGAACGTGGGGGACGTGATCGGGCCACGCACGCCCAGGCCCTGCGCAATGCCCTGGGTGAGGGACGTCTTGCCCGCACCCAGGTCACCGGTCAGCACGAGCAGGTCCCCTGCCTCGAGCAGGGCCCCGAGCCTGGCGCCCCAGGCCTTGGTGTCACCGACAGTGCGCAGCCGCACCTGACGCGAGGCACCGATGGCCCTGGGGGTCTCAGTGGCCGTCGCCAGCCCCTCAGAAGGCACTGTCGCGACGTCCTTGAAGGGCCTTCTGCACCCGTCGTCTCTTGGCCAGGTCGGTGATCGTTCGTCGCACCCGCGGTTGGTGACGCTGGTCGATATTAGCGGCAGCGGCACGCTGGGCGCGCCCGATCAGCCCGAGCAGCTGCTCGCTGACCACATCCGGGTGCTCCAGCATGATGATGTGGCCGGCGTCGTTGACCAGGACGTGCTCGGCACCAGGGATCAGCTTGACGATCTCCTCGCTGTGCTGCGGCGGTGTCAGCAGATCCTGAACGCCGTTGAGCACCAAGGTCTCCACGCCGATGAACTGCTCAAGGGCCTGGCGCTTGTCATGTTTGTCGAATGTCTCCATGTAGTCCGAGATGACTTCCATGCGGGTTCTGAAGATCATGTCGGCGGTCAGCCGCACGATGCTCAGCGGCACCGGCGAGGCGAAGGAGTAGAGGTCAACGAAGTACTCCTCGACCTCGCGGCCCGCTTTGAGCACCGAGTTGACCAGACCCTGGCGTCCAGCAAGCTGCCCGACAGCGAACGGCCCCAGCCGGTGCACCACCTTGCCCAGCACCTTGCCCAGGCCCCACGAGACCGCCGAGATGCCTCCCGGGCTGGTGGCCACGAACGCCACGCCCAGGACCCGTTCCCTGACCAGATCGGGATGTTGAGCCGCCAGGGCCATCAACGTCATGCCACCCATCGAGTGGCCGACCAGAATCAGCGGGCCCTGCGGGGCGACCGCACCGATGACGGCGTAAAGGTCGAGCCCGAGCTGGTCGATCTCGTAGGACGCCTTAGATCCAGGTCCGGACTGACCATGCCCTCGCTGGTCCCAGAGCACCACACGGTAGCCGGCAGCCTTAAGTGTTCGCCGCTGGAACACCCAGCTGCGCAGGCTCAGCGTGTAGCCGTGGCAGAACACCACCGTGGGGACCGCTGCCCCCTCCGGCATCCCGACGGGACTGCCAACGGGCTCGTCGATCTCGACATGCAACGGCACACCGTCGACGGCGAGGACGACGACCTCCGTCGTAGCCTCTTCCTCATAGTTGTCCAGGGAGTCCAACGCCTTGGCCGTCTGGAGAGCGCGGGCCAGACGATCGGCGACAACACTGACCGCGGCGGTGGCCCCCGCCGCCGCCAGACCGACGCCGATTCCTGTCAGAGTCCGCCGCTGGCGATTCACTGCCGGCCTCCGATATAGACGCGGGGCACCCTTGAACCGATGCGGGAGATGATCTCGTAGGAGATCGTCCCGGTCGCCTGAGCCCAGTCCTGCGCTGTCGGCTCCCCCGATTCCCCAGTCCCGAAGATCGTCACCCGATCCCCGGCCGCTGCCCGGCTCGCCAGACCGAGGTCGACGACGAACTGATCCATACAGACCCGACCAGAGACCGTATACCGTGAGCCTGCCAGGCTCACCGGCCCCACGTTCGTGGCCTGGCGCGGGATGCCGTCGGCGTAGCCGATCGGCACCAGGCCCACGGTGGTGTCCTCAGTGGTGACGTACTGATGTCCGTAACTGAGGCCCTGACCGGCAGGAATCCGTTTGGTGACGGCCAGATCGGCGCTCAGCGTCATCGCCGGGGTCAACCCGAAGGACTGCGGGTCGCCCAGCGACGGTACCGGCGACAGTCCGTAGACGGCCAGGCCAGGTCGGACCAGGTCGAAGGCTGCGGCGGGATTGGTCAGCGTAGCGGCGGAGTTCGCGATGTGGCGGACCTCGAGGTCGCACCCCGCGTGCTCGGCTTCACGCACGGCCTGGGCGAATCGTTCCTGCTGACGACGCACAGTCGGGTGCGTGGGCTCATCCGCGTAGACGAAGTGGGACCACACGCCGACGATCCGGACAAGACCCTCAGCCTCAAGACTTCGGGCAGCAGCGAGCAGGATCTGCCAGTCGTCGCCGAACGCACCATTGCGCCCGAGCCCGGTGTCGACCTTGAGGTGGATCCGGGCACTGCTCCCCAGAGCGCGGGCCCCGTCGGCGATCTCGGCCAGGGACCACAACGCCGACACGGACAGGTCGATGTCGGCGGCGATGGCGGCAGCGAAGTCAGAACCGGGAACATGCAGCCATGACAGGACGGGCACGTGGATTCCGCTGTCCCGCAACACCATCGCCTCACTGAGCTGGGCGACTCCGAGCCAGGAGGCACCGCCACGCACGGCAGCACGAGCGCTGGGCACCAGACCGTGCCCGTAGCCGTCGGCCTTGACCACAGCCATCACGGCGGCCGACCCGGCGTGTTCACGGAGAACCTCGACATTGCCGCAGATCACGTCCAGATCCACGGTTGCGCGGGCGGTCTCACGACAGGCGGGCGATGCCAAGCCGACGCCAGCCAGCCCCTGGATCTGTTCAGTCATGGTAAAAGTCTCTCAGGATCGGGCGGTCCGGCGAGCCAATAACGCCGCAACTGCCCCCGGTATGGCATGTGCCACACCCAGAGCGCGAACCGGGCCACCGGGGTTGGCGGCGTCCGCAGCCAGCCCGTGGACCAGCGCGGCGACGCTGCCAGAGTCCCGTGGGGACAGCCCCGACGCGAGCAACATCGCGGCCAGACCGGCGAGCACGTCTCCGGACCCGGCCGTTGCCAGCCATGACGGCGCATCGGCCTGGGTGCGCACGGCAAGACCGTCCGACCGGGGGGACACCACCAGTGTCGTGGCCCCCTTCAGGAGGACCGTGCTGTTCGTCAGGTCGGCCAGCCGCCGGGCGTGGTCCAAGGGGGCGCCGGCCACCGTGGCGCGGTCCACGGGACCTTCAAGTCGGCTCAACAGAGCGGCAAGCTCGCCGGCATGAGGTGTGAGCAGGGTTGGGGTGGAACGCGGTTCGACGATCAGGTCCAGGCCACCCGCATCCACGACACAGGGCAGGCCGGAGTCCACGGCTGACTGCGCGGCGTCCCGTTGAGCCAGGCCGTGCGCAGACCCGTCCTCGACATCAACCCCGGGCCCGATGAGCCATGCCTGCACCCGGCCCTGCCCGATGACGGCCTCGGGGACCTGCGAGCGAATGAGCAGGGTCGGCGTCGGTGGGCCGACGTAACGCACCATCCCGGCACCCGAGCAGACCGCCGAGGTGACCGCCAACAGCGCGGCCCCCGTGTAGTTCTCACCGCCCGCCACGATGCCGAGCACGCCACGGGAGTACTTGTCGTCCGCTGGTCCAGGATGCGGCCACAGCAACCAGACGTCGTCCCGGGTGACCCGCTCGACCACTGGCTGCCGGCCGATCTGCACACCGATCTCCACGACCGTGAGTCGCCCTACGGCAGGCTCGGTGGCCGGCAGCAGATGAACCGGCTTGGCCGCGATGAAGGCTACTGTCTCATCGGCGAACACGCAGGACTGCGTGGCGACCTCCCCGTCGGGGTCCACCCCACTGGGCAGGTCAACGGCCAGCACGTATGCCGTGTCGCTCACCTCGCCCAGCAGAGCCTCGATCCGAGGCGACAGGCCAGGACGTCCACCGATGCCGACGATCCCATCGACCACCAGATCGGCCTCGCGCAGTGCCGAGGAGATCACCGAGGCCGAATCCGCATGGACACCAACAGCATTGAGCACCAACCCACCAGCTTCGAGGGCTGCACGAAGGCCGCCTTCATGCACCGACTCGGCGACCTTGAGCACCACCACGCTTGCTCCGTCTTGGGCCAGCGATGCCACGGCGTACAAGGCGTCCCCGCCATTGTTGCCAGCGCCGACCATCGCGACCACACGTCGCCCACCCGCGCCGCCCAGCCGCGCGGACGCGACCGCAGCCAGACCGGCGGCCGCGCGCGACATCAGCTCACCCTCCTGCACCCCGGCCGCGGCCTCTGCCTCGCGCACAGCGGAGACGGCGTACGCGCGGATCATTGGCCTCGACCCTCCGCGATGACAACGGCCGAGGCGATCCCGGCATCGTGGGACAGGGAGACGTGTAGCTCGTGCACCCCGAGGGCGGAGGCACGCGCCTCGACGGTGCCCCACATTCTCAGATGCGGGCGCCCGTCCTGGCCCCGCAGGACGCTGGCGTCAGCCCAGTGCAGGCCCGCTGGCGCACCCAACGCCTTGGCCAGAGCCTCCTTGGCCGCGAACGTGGCAGCCAGGGAGTTCAGCCCCATCGAGCGCTCGGACTCGATGAACAGCCGCTGGAGCAGGCGGGGCGTGCGGTGCAGGGTCTGGCCGAAGCGCGCAACGTCGACGACGTCAATCCCGACCCCGATGATCATGACTGCCCCCCGAGCGTCATGAGAAGCCCCGTGCTCATTCGACAGTGACGGACTTGGCCAGGTTGCGCGGCTGGTCGACGTCCAGACCCTTGGCCGTGGCCAGCTCGCAGGCAAACACCTGCAGGGGAACGGTCGTCACCAGGGGCGCCAGCAGAACTGGCGTGGCCGGGACACGGATGACCACGTCAGCGAAGGGCACGACGTCCTCGTCGCCTTCCTCCGCGATGACGATGGTGCGAGCTCCTCGAGCGCGGATCTCCTGGATGTTGGAGACAACCTTGGCGTGCAGACCGTGCTCACTGCTGGGCGAGGGCACGATCACGAAGACGGGCTGCCCAGCCTCGATCAGAGCGATGGGCCCGTGCTTGAGCTCGCCCGCGGCGAAGCCCTCGGCGTGGATGTAGGCCAGCTCCTTGAGCTTGAGCGCGCCCTCGAGGGCCACGGGATAGCCAACGTGACGACCCAGGAACAGCACGGCCCGGGTGTCGGCCATGAAACGGGCGATCTCGCGGACCCGGTCCAGCCCGTCCAGGACCGTCTGGATCTTGGCCGGCATCTCCTGCAGGTCCTTCATCACGGCTTGCGCCTCGTCGGCGTAGGTGCCGCCGCGCAGCTGGGCGAGGTAGAGGCCCAGGATGTAGCAGGCGGTGATCTGGGCCAGGAAGGCCTTGGTCGAGGCGACCGCGATCTCCGGGCCGGCGTGGGTGTAGAGCACCGCGTCCGACTCACGCGGGATCGTCGAGCCGTGGGTGTTGCAGATGGCGATGACCCGGGCGCCCAGCTGACGCGCGTGCTTGACCGCCATCAGGGTGTCCATGGTCTCGCCGGACTGAGAGATCGCCACGACGAGCGTGCGCTCGTTGACCACAGGGTCGCGGTAACGGAACTCGTGAGCCAGGTCCACCTCGCACGGGATACGGGTCCAGTGCTCGATGGCGTACTTGGCGACCATCCCTGCGTAGGCCGCGGTGCCGCACGCGATGATCACGATCTTGTCGACTGCGCGCAGCTCCGCCTCGTGCATGCGCAGCTCGTCCAACACCAGAGCACCTGACTCATCGGTGCGACCCAGGAGCGTTTCAGCCACGGCTTGCGGCTGGTCGTTGATCTCCTTGGCCATGAAGTTGGGGAAGCCGCCCTTCTCGGCGGCGGCCGCATCCCAGTCGACGTGGTAGCGCTTGCCCTGGGCCGGGGTCCCGTCGAAGTTGATGATGCTGGGCCCGTGAGGCGTGATCGTGACGATCTGGTCCTGGCCGAGCTCGAGCGCCTCGCGGGTGTAGCCGATGAACGCTGCGACATCTGAGCCCAGGAAGGTCTCTGTGTCACCCAGGCCCACGACCAACGGGCTGTTGCGCCGGGCACCGACCACGACACCTGGCTGGTCCGCATGGACCGCCAGCAGCGTGAACGCGCCGCTGAGGTCTGCGACGACCTGGCGCATGGCCTCGGTGAGGTCACCAACCTTGGCATACGAACGCGCCAGGAGGTGCGCGACCACCTCGGTGTCGGTTTCGCTCAGGAACTGCACGCCCTCATCGAGCAAGACGGACCTGAGGGCGTGGAAGTTCTCGATGATGCCGTTGTGAATCAGCGCCAGCTTGCCGTCCTCGCCACCGCGGTGGGGATGCGCGTTCTGGTCGGTGGGGCCGCCGTGGGTGGCCCAACGGGTGTGCCCGATGCCAGTGCTCGACTCCGGTGGCGGCATCTCGACCAGGGCTTTCTTGAGGTTGGCCAGCTTCCCGGCGCGCTTGGTGATCGCGACACGGTCCCCGGCGACCAGGGCCACACCTGCCGAGTCGTAGCCGCGGTACTCGAGCCTGGCCAGACCCTCCATGACGACCTCCAGGGCCCTGCCATCCACGTTTGGTCCCACATATCCCACGATTCCGCACATGTGGGCCAGCCTAACTGGGGCGCCCGGTCCACGAGCCAGGCACCCTTCCGCCACAATGGCGGGGTGCGACCGCCCCATAGCCCTGCCCTCCTGTCGCCCTACGTCGACCTCGACCGTGGGGCGTGGGCCCGGCTGCGCGACCATCACCCACTCAGCCTGACCCAGGCTGACGTGGCCCGTCTGCGAGGCCTGGGTGACCGCCTGGACCTGGCCGAGGTCGAGCAGGTCTACCTTCCCCTGTCGCGCCTGCTCAACTTCTATGTCGGCGCCACCGAAGGCCTGCACCGCATCACGGCAGACTTCCTGGGCGAGCGCCCTGAGCGGACCCCGTTCGTCATCGGAGTGGCCGGATCGGTGGCCGTGGGTAAGTCCACCACGGCCCGCATCCTGCGTGAGCTGCTGGCCCGGTGGCCCGGGACGCCTCGGGTGGAGCTCGTGACCACTGATGGCTTCCTCTACCCCAATGCCGAGCTCGAACGCCGAGGTCTGTTGCAGCGCAAGGGTTTTCCCGAGTCGTATGACCGTCGAGGCCTACTCAGGTTCGTAGCCGGGGTCAAGGCCGGCAAGGACGAGGTCAGCGCGCCGGTGTACTCCCACCTGACCTACGACATAGTCGCGGGCGAACGGATCATCGTGCGCCGCCCGGACGTGCTCATCGTCGAGGGCCTCAACGTCCTGCAGGCCCCCACAGTGCTGGCCGACGGACGCACGGGCCTTGCCGTCAGCGACTTCTTCGACTTCTCCGTCTATGTGGATGCCCGCAAGGAGCACATCAAGCGCTGGTATGTCGAGCGGTTCCTGCGGCTGCGCAAGACCACCTTCGCGGACCCGAACTCCTACTTCCACCGCTACGCGTCGCTGACCCACCAGCAGGCCCTGCAGACCGCCGAGGGCATCTGGGACTCGATCAACGAGCCGAACCTGCTCGACAACGTGCTGACCACCCGCGGCCGGGCCACCCTCGTGCTGTCCAAGGACGAGGACCACAGCGTCCGCCGGATCCGGCTGCGCAAGCTGTGAGCCATCGAGCTGCGTCATGATGACACCATGAGTGATCCCGGCGGGCCCCATCGGACCGAGCACGACTCGATGGGCGAGGTGGAGGTGCCGGCTGAGGCCCTGTGGGGTGCCCAGACGGCTCGGGCGGTACAGAACTTCCCCATCTCGGGGCTGACGATGCCCTTGCCGATCGTCCACGCCCTTGCCCAGATCAAGTCGGCTGCCGCTCATGTCAACGCCGAGATGTCGTCGCTGGATCCCGACGTCGCGCGCGCCATCGCTGCGGCCGCGGACGACGTCGCCGGTGGCCTGCACGACGACCAGTTTCCCGTCGACGTCTTCCAGACCGGTTCGGGCACCTCCACCAACATGAACGTCAACGAGGTCGTGGCACGCATCGCCCATCTCGCCACCGGTCTGGCGGTCCACCCCAACGACCACGTCAACGCCGGACAGTCCAGCAATGACACCTTCCCCACGGCCATCCGGGTCGGGGCAGTACTGACCACGCGGGACCTGCTCGTGCCAGCACTGCGTCACCTGTCCGCAGCTCTGAAGGGTCGCCAGAGCGCGTTCGCGGACGTCGTCAAGGCGGGCAGGACACACCTGATGGATGCCGTTCCCGTCACCCTCGGCCAGGAGTTCGGCGGCTATCGGCGCCAGATCGACCTGGCCTGCGAGCGACTGCTCCTGGCCGCAGACGGGGCCGCCGAGCTGCCGCTGGGAGGGACTGCAGCCGGCACCGGCCTGAACGCCGCACCGGGGTTTGCCGCGGCCGTGATCGCCAGGCTTGGCGAGGCCACCGGCAGCACGTATCGCGAGGCTGGCGACCATTTCGAGGCCCAGTCCACCCAGGATGCCCTGGTGGCCCTCAGCGGGGCCACCAAGGTCCTCGCCGTCAGTCTGACCAAGATCTGCAATGACCTGCGCTGGATGAGTTCGGGTCCCCGGGCGGGCCTGGGTGAGATCCACCTACCGGACCTGCAGCCCGGGTCCAGCATCATGCCCGGCAAGGTCAACCCTGTCGTTGCCGAAGCGGTTCTCATGGTGTGCGCACAGGTCGTCGGCAATGACGCGACCATCACCACAGCCGGTGCTGCCGGCAACTTCGAGCTCAACGTCATGCTGCCCGTGATCGGACGAAACCTGTTGGAGTCCTTGACGTTCCTGGCCAACGCCTGTCGACTCCTGGCCGACCGGTGCGTTGAGGGCATCACCGCCGACGAGCAGCGCTGCCTTGACCTGGCTCAGAGCTCGCCGGCGATCGTGACGGCTCTCAACCGCTACCTGGGCTACGAGGCGGCCGCCGCAGTCGTCAAGGCGTCACTGCTTGAAGGTCGCTCCATCCGCGACGTCGTCATCGCCCGAGGCCACATCGACGCCGGCGACCTGACCCAGGCCCAGCTCGACGATGCGCTGGACGTGCTCTCGATGACCCGCCCAGGCTCCGCGCGCTGAGCTCAGTACCAGTTCGCGGCCTGGGAGTGTGCCCATGCCGAACACGGCGTGCCGTAGCTGCTCGCGATGTACCCCAGGCCCCAGTTGATCTGAGTGATCGGGTTGGTGGCCCAGTCGCTGCCGGAGGAAGCCATCTTGGAGCCGGGCAGGGACTGCGCTATTCCGTAGGCACCGGAACTGGCGTTGTTCGCGTCCCAGCGCCAGCCGCTCTCCTTGGTCCACAGGCTGTTCAGACAATCGAACTCCTGCCCTCCCCAGCCGCGGTTCGCAGCCAGAAGCCGGGCGACGGACTGGGGGTCGGCCTGCGCCCGGGCAATAAGTCCCTGGCGTACGCTCTCGCGAGCGGCGCCCGCAGCGGCAACCCCGCGGGCCTGAGCCAGCACGAGGCCAGCCTTGGCACGAGCCTGGACGAGCGCGGCCGTCGCGGCGCTCTGCTGCTGGGTCACGGCGGCGGCACGCGCCACGCCGGCCCGACGCGCCTCGGCCAATCCCGCGCTGGTGTCGCTGCGGTTGGCAGAGAGCTCGGCAGCCTGCGCCTGCGCCACCGGGCTGGCAGTGAACGACGCGGCGGAGGTATGCGCCCTGGCCTCGGACGCATGACCAGCCACAGAGGCGCCGGCAACAGCGACAATCGCGGCCACAGAGGCCAGCGGACGACGCAGGACGTGAGGAAGCCCAGGAGGTCGTCGCGTGGTGCGTGCCCTGCCGGCAGTCGGGGTCCGGTGAGCTCCCAGGGTGTGTCGGCCCTTTTCAGGCACGGGCATGCATCCTCCACAAAGAAAGAGGACCACCAGGTCTGATGGTCCGTGCGCGCAGACGACTAACGGTGGGCGTCAGCAAAGAGCCTCCACCCGCTGGTGCGCCAAGCATCACCGTCGTCATGCGATCGAAACGTTGAGCCGCTACCGTGCCAAAGATCGCCAGGAATTCCAAATCCCCGTGGGCCAGCTGCCCCTTCAGCACCATCACACACTTCGGCACCAGCAGACACTTGAGCACCAGCGGACACCTCAGCACCAGCAGGTGGATCGGACTCAGATCTCCAGACCCTCCAGCAGGTCGGTCACCAACGCGGCGATCGGACTGCGCTCACTGCGCGTCAAGGTGATGTGGGCGAAGAGCGGGTGGCCCTTGAGCGCCTCGATGACGGCGGCGACACCGTCATGGCGACCCACCCGCAGGTTGTCACGCTGGGCGACATCGTGGGTCAGGACCACCTTGGAGTTCTGGCCGATCCTCGAGAGCACAGTCAGCAGCACGTTGCGCTCAAGGGACTGTGCCTCGTCCACGATGACGAAGGCGTCATGTAACGACCGTCCCCGGATATGGGTCAACGGCATGACCTCCAACATCCCCCGGTCCATTATCTCCTCGACCACCTCGGTGGAGACCAGAGCGCCCAGCGTGTCGAAGACGGCCTGCCCCCAGGGACCCATCTTCTCGGTCTCGCTGCCGGGCAGATAGCCGAGCTCCTGGCCGCCCACGGCATACAGCGGCCTGAAGACGATCACCTTGCGGTGTTGGCGCCGCTCCATGACCGCCTCAAGCCCGGCACACAAGGCCAGGGCGCTCTTGCCGGTGCCGGCCCGACCGCCGAGGCTGAGGATGCCGACGTCGGGGTCCATCAGCAGGTCCAGGGCGATACGCTGCTCGGCGCTGCGGCCGTGCAGACCGAAGGCGTCACGGTCACCGCGCACCAACCGGACCGCCTTGTCCGGACCCACCCGCCCAAGGCCCCCTCCACGGGGCGACACCAGCACCAGCCCCGTGTGGCACGGCAACTCCAGCACCAGGTCGCTCTCGAGGCGACCGGTCTCGTACAGCAGGTCCATCTGCTCCACCGAGACGTTGAGCTCAGCCATGCCGGTCCAGCCGCTGTCGACGGCAAGCTCGGCGCGGTACTCCTCCGCGTCCAGCCCGCACGCCGACGCCTTGACGCGCATCGGCAGGTCCTTGCTGACCAGGGTGACATCGCGACCGGCCAGGCTCAGGTTCTTGGCAACGGCCAGAATGCGGGTGTCATTGTCGCCGAGCCGGAACCCCGCAGGCAGCGACTCGGGGTCGGTGTGGTTGAGCTCGACGCGCAGGCTCCCACCTTCCTGCCCCACGGGAATGGGTGCGTCCAGTCGTCCCTGCTGGATACGCATCTCGTCGAGCAGCTGCAACGCCTGCCGCGCGAAGTAGCCCAGCTCCGGGTGGTGACGCTTGGCCTCGAGCTCGGTAACCACGACTACCGGGAGCACTACCTCGTGCTCGCGGAAGCGCAGCATCGCCCGGGGGTCGGAGAGCAGGACCGAAGTATCGAGCACGAACGTCCTGGGGCCACCGCCGGCTTCCGGGGTAGACGCGCCGCGCTCACCACCCCTGCGCGGGGTTCCCAGAGGGCCGTTCAGGCTGGGGGTCGAGCTGGTCGAAGAACGACTAACCGTGGCCATTGCGACTCCCTCGGCACAGCACGTACATCTGTGCTTCTACTCGCGGACGAGGTACCGGGACCGGGCCCCCACCCGACGGTGGGGCCGATACCGGCCCTCCGTCCGAAGCTGAAATCGCTCCATATGGCGGGCCTCCCGAACGCACGACGGATGTCCTGCGTCACTGCTGAGGCTAAGCCCTCAAAGGGGCGGCTGGGAACACCTGGGCGACGACACGCAAGATGTTCCCGTCAGATCCTCAACCGTTGTGCGCGCGGCAACCCATCGCCGAGCAACTATGCACCGTAACGCCTTTCGCGTTCGGCGTAGGCACGCAACGCGCGCAGGAAGTCGACGTGGCGGAAGTCCGGCCAGTACGCCTCGCAGAAGTAGAACTCACTGTGGGCGCTCTGCCAGAGCAGAAAGCCGCCGAGCCGCTGCTCCCCGGAGGTACGGATCACCAGGTCGGGATCGGGCTGACCCCTGGTGTAGAGATGGTCGGCGATCTGCTCGACGTCGAAGATCTCGGCAAGCTCTTCGATCGAGGTGCCCTTGGCGGCGTGCTCCAGCAACATCGAGCGGACGGCATCGGCGATCTCGCGGCGCCCACCGTAACCGACCGCGACGTTGACGATCATGGCCTGGACGTCGCGGGTGGCGTCCGCCGCGTCCTTGAGACGTCGAGCCGTCTCAGCAGGCAGAAGGTCAAGTGCCCCAACCGGATTCAGCTGCCAGCGGCCGGAGGCGGCCAGGTCGGCAACGACGTTCTCGATGATGGCAAGAAGCGGCTCCAGCTCCTTGGCCGGGCGGTTGAGGTTGTCAGTCGAAAGCAACCAGAGGGTGACCACCTCGACGCCTGCGTCCTCGCACCAGCCCAGCAGTGGCGAGATGTTGTCAGCGCCCGCTTGATGCCCCTGCGCAGTGTTGGCACCGTGGGCTTTGGCCCACCTGCGGTTTCCGTCGAGCATGACCCCGACATGGCGAGGCAGGCTCTGCTGCCGGAGGCTAGCGGCGAGTCGACGCTCGTAGGCGCCATACAGCAAGTCACGCAGCCCCACAGCAAGACTCCTTGATCTTTTGGCCTGACATCAACCGTACCGCGAGTACCTGTACTGCCCGGCGCGCGGCGCGACTAGCCTCACAAGTTACGCAGTAGTAACTTACGGTTCCGGAGGTTACCGTTGTCACATGAGTTCCACACCCCCCCAAGCCGACAAGAACCCCTTGGGGGCAGCCGTCGCGGCGGTCGCAGCAGTCAAGCCCAAGCTGCGCGGCTGGATCCACGCAGGATCCTTCCCGCTGGTCTTGGCCGCGGGCATCGTCCTGGTGGTCCTTGCCCCGGGCGGCAAGGCCCGCATCGGTTCGGTCATCTTCGCTATCACGGCCGACCTGTTGTTTGGCATCTCAGCGGTCTATCACCGGGGCAACTGGTCCGAGCCTGTGCGCGGCTTTCTCAAGCGGATGGACCACTCCGACATCTTCCTGATCATCGCCGGCACCTACACGCCCTTCGCGCTGCTGCTGCTGCCGCCGGATCAGACCCGCAGCCTGCTGCTCATCGCATGGATCGGTGCGATCGGGGGCGTGCTGTTCACGGTTTTCTGGGTCAGCGCGCCGCGCTGGCTCTACACACCCATCTACGTGGCGCTGGGCTGGGTGGCGGTGTTCTACCTCAAGCCGCTGTATGAGGCCGGCGGGGCTGCCGTCGTCATCCTGATCGCCGTCGGTGGCCTGCTCTACACCCTCGGCGCCGTCGTCTACGGGACCAAGCGACCCAACCCGTCACCACGATGGTTCGGCTTCCATGAGGTCTTCCACGTCTTGACCGTCGCCGCTTTCGTGGTGCACTACATAGCAGTTTCAATGGCGGTCTACGCCTCAGCACCCCTGTGATCGCGCTGTCTGACCGATCAGTGGGCGAACTAGTCAACCGGTCGACGGCGAGGTCTGCCACAGACCCATGAGATTGCCCTCAGGGTCGGTGAAGTAGGCATTAAAGCCCATCTGGGCGACCGCCTGCCGCGGAAGCACCGTGGCACCACCGAGCTGCTCGACCTTCGCCAGAGCCGAGTCGATGTCGTCGACGTCCACGGTGATGACCGGCCCCTGAAAGAGGTCACTGCGCGCCATCATCAGCGTAAGGCGTTTAGTGTCAAGCCTTTGGTCGGTGCCTCGTCCGTCGTCAGTCCCTGCGTAGCGGTAATGGGGTTGGTCCCAGCAGCGCG
>Ga0209890_10000424_pt1 | contig 19721 bp, 19 predicted proteins | sample OrgsoiDNA2013049_FD_185799 | JGI IMG/M metagenome (GOLD analysis project Ga0209890, IMG submission 185799) | Permafrost soil microbial communities from the Arctic, to analyse light accelerated degradation of dissolved organic matter (DOM) -... | ecosystem: Environmental > Terrestrial > Soil >...
CCAGCACCGGCACGCCGATATTGCCGCCCATCTGGGTGTCGCGGCCGGCGTTTTTGAGCAGGTGCGCGATCAGCGCGGTGGTGGTCGATTTGCCGTTGGTGCCGGTGATGGCGATGAGTGCGCATTGCGCGCCGGATTTCGCGCGCTCGCGGCAAAACAATTCGATGTCGCCGATGATCTCGACTTTGGCCTTGGCGGCGAGCGCCGCGCTCCAGTGCGGTTTCGGATGTGTAAGCGGCACGCCGGGCGTCAGCACCAGCGCCGCGATGGTCCGCCAATCGATCTCGCGCAGATCTTGCGTCTTGAGGCCGGCCGCTTGCGCCTCAGCGAGCTTCTTCTTGTCGTCATCGAAGGCGATCACCTCGGCGCCGCCCGCCGCAAGCGCGTGCGCCGACAGCAGGCCCGAACTGCCGAGGCCGAAGACCGCGACCTTCTTACCCGCGAACGTGGTGACGGGGATCAAGGCTCATCTCAACTTCAGCGTCGCCAGACCGGCGAGCGCCAGCACCACGGCGACGATCCAGAACCGGATCACAATCTGCGGCTCGGTCCAGCCGAGCTGCTCGAAGTGGTGGTGGATCGGCGCCATCTTGAACACGCGCTTGCCGGTGAGCTTGAACGACACCACCTGCACGATCACCGATACCGCCTCCAGTACGAACAACCCGCCGACGACGGCCAGCACGATCTCATGCTTGATCGCCACCGCCACCGCGCCGAGCATGCCGCCGAGCGCCAACGAACCGGTGTCGCCCATGAAGATCGAGGCCGGCGGCGCGTTGAACCAGAGGAAGCCGAGACTGGCGCCGATCACCGCGCCGCATACCACCGCCAGTTCGCCGGTGCCGGCGACGTAATGGATTTGCAGGTATTCGGCGAACACCAAATTGCCGGCCAAATATGAGATCAGCCCGAAACTCGCCGCCGCGATCATCACCGGCACGATGGCGAGGCCGTCGAGCCCGTCGGTGAGGTTGACCGCATTGCCGGCGCCGACGATCACGAAGGCGCCAAGCAACACGAAGGCCCAGCCGAGATTGATCACCAGCTCCTTGAAGAACGGAAACACCAGCGAGGTCGCGATCGGCCCCTTGCCCAGATGCGATAGCGCCGTGACGGCGATGACCGCGATCAGCGCCTCGGCGAAGAGCCGCGTGCGGCCGGCAAAGCCGGCATGGCTCTGCCTGGTGATCTTGAGATAGTCGTCATAAAAGCCGATCAAGCCGAAGCTCAGCGTCACCCCGAGCACGATCCACACATAAGGACTGGTCGGGTTCGCCCACAGCAGAGTCGAGACCAGCAAGCCGGAAAGGATCATCAGCCCGCCCATGGTGGGCGTGCCTTTCTTGCTGACCAAATGGGATTGCGGGCCGTCGGTGCGGATCGGCTGGCCCTTGCCCTGCTTGATGCGCAGCAGGTCGATCATCGGGCCGCCGAACAGGAACACAAACACCAGCGCGGTGACGATGGCGCCGCCGGTGCGGAACGTGATGTAGCGGAAGACGTTGAGAAACGAGATCTTGTCGGAGAATTGGGTCAGCCAATAAAACATCGGGTCAAACCTTGCCGGTCAGTTTTGCGCCGCCGGTACATTTTCGAGCGCGGCCGGTCTGGCAAATTGCCGTTCCAGCGCCTTGACGATCGGCCCCATTTTGGAGCCCAGCGAACCCTTAACCATCACCGCATCGCCGTCGCGAAGGGCGGCGAGCACGGCCGGCTCCAGACCCGCCGCAGTCTCGGCATAGCCGCCCCGGGTCCCTGAGGGAAGGGCCTCCCAGAGCGCGTGCATCAGCGGCCCACTGCAAAACACCAGGTCGACGCCGGCGGCCGCGATCGGCTCGGCGAGACTGCGGTGCAGCGCCACGCCTTGCGCCCCCAGCTCCAGCATGTCGCCCAGCACGGCGATGCGGCGGCCGTGGTCGCCGACCGCAGCCTGGCCGAGCAGCGCGATGGCGGCAGCCATGGAGGCGGGGTTGGCGTTGTAGCTTTCGTCGATCAGAAGCGCGCTGCCGCCGGGTACCCGCAAGGTGGCGCGGGTGCCGCGCCCGCTGGCGGGCTTGAGATTGTCGAGCGCGAGCGCCGCCAGCGCCAGATCGGCGCCGGCCAGCGCGGCTGCCGCCAGCACGGCGAGCGAATTAAGCACCAAATGCTTGCCGGGGGCGCCGAGCTTGTAGGTGACGCCCTGGCCGAGGATGCGCGCCTCGACTGTCGAGCATTCGGCCTGCAGCGAATGGCGCAACAGCCGCGCGTCCGCCTTGGCATGCTCGCCGAACGACACGATGCGCGTGACGCCGGCAGCCTGAGCGGCCTTGGCGAGCTGCGTATATTGGCGGTTGTCGCGGTTGAGCACGGCGGTGCCGCCGGGCTCGATCCCAACAAAGATTTCCGCCTTGGCGTCGGCGATCTTTTGCAGCGAGCCAAAAAATTCCAGGTGCACGGGCGCGATGGCGGTGACGATCGCCACATGCGGGCGCACCAGTTGCGTGAGCGGCGTGATCTCGCCGGCATGGCTCATACCGATTTCGAACACCGCATATTTCGCGCTCGCCGGACATCTGGCCAGAGAAAGCGGCACGCCCCAGTGATTGTTGTAGGAGGCGGCAGATGCATGCGTCTCGCCGTCGGCGCCCAGTGCGAGCCGCAGCGCCTCTTTGGTGCTGGTCTTGCCGACCGAGCCGGTGACAGCGATGATCTTTGCCGGTGAGCGTGCGCGCGCCGCGCGGGCGAGATCGCGCAAGCCATCGAGCACATCCGCGACGATCAGTAATGGCGCATCGGCGGCAAATTGTGTGCGCTTGGCGCGTGCGACCACAGCGACGCCGGCGCCGGCTTTGAGCGCGGTCTCGACGAAGTCGTGACCGTCGCGATTGTCGCCCTTGATGGCGAAGAAGGCCTCGCCCTTGGCGATGCTTCGCGTGTCGATGGACAGGCCGGGCACCTCGGCCGACAGCGCGCCGGATTTTTCCGCGCGCATGGTGGCGGCCATGGCATCGAGGGTCCACAGCGCGCTCATGTCACTTTTTCCTTGAGCACCGCAGCGACCGCGTCGTGATCGGAAAACGGAATAGTGTGGCCGCCGATAATCTGCCCGGTCTCATGACCCTTGCCGGCGATCAGCAGCACGTCGCCGGCTGTCAGCGCGGCGATGCCGGCGCGGATCGCCTCAGCGCGGTCGCCGATCTCGGTCGCGCCCGGGGCGGCGGCAAGAATGGCGGCGCGGATCGCGGCCGGCTGCTCGCTGCGCGGATTGTCGTCGGTGACAATGACGCGGTCGGCATTCTCCGCCGCGATGCGGCCCATGATCGAACGCTTGCCGGCGTCGCGGTCACCGCCGGCGCCGAACACCACCACCAGTTTGCCGCTGGCATAGGGACGCAGCGCGCCAAGCGCCTTCGCGAGCGCATCGGGCTTATGAGCATAGTCAATGAAAATCGGCGCGCCGTTCTTGGTGCCGGCGAACTCCAGCCGCCCTTTGGCGCCGGTGAGATGGTCCAGCGCCGCGAACACGCGCGCCGGCTCGGCGCCGGTCGCGATCGCGAGGCCGGCGGCCACTGCGGCGTTCTGCACCTGGAAGGCGCCGACCAGCGGCAGCTTGACCTTAAACTCGCGGCCGCCATGGGCGATGGTGACGACTTGCGCGAAGCCGTCGATGGCGCCGCCGATAAGCTTGATGTCGTCGCCCTGCACGCCGACCGTCATGATCTTGAGGCCGCGCGCCTTGGCGGCGCCGACCACCTGGCCCGCATAGCAATCGTCGACATCGATCACCGCCGTGCCGTTCGGCGCGACCAGTTCCCCGAACAGGCGCAGCTTGGCGGCGAGATAGGCCTCGATGGTCGGATGATAGTCGAGATGATCGCGCGACAAATTGGTGAATGCGCCGGCGGCGATGCGCACGCCATCGAGCCGGTGCTGGTCGAGACCGTGTGAGGAGGCTTCCAGCGCCAGATGCGTGACGCCCTCGCCCGTCAATTGATCGAGCGTGCGGTGCAGCTCGACCGGATCGGGCGTGGTGAGCGAGCCATACTTCTCAGCCGTCGGTGAGACCACGCCGATGGTGCCGATGCTGGAGGCCTGTCGTCCCAGCGCCGCCCAGATCTGCCGCGTGAAGGCGGCGACCGAAGTCTTGCCGCTGGTGCCGGTGACCGCGGCGATGGTGCCGGGCTGGCGCGGAAAAAATTTCGCCGCCGCCAAGGCCAGCGCGCGGCGCGCGTTTATTACCGGTACGAAAACGACGTTGGCCGGCAATCCATCCGGTCGGTGCTCGGCGGCGACCGCCACGCAGCCAGCCGACGCCGCTTGCTTGGCGAAATGCGCACCGTCGGCCTTGGCGCCGGCGATGGCAAAAAACAAAAAGCCCTCTTTGACCTTGCGGCTGTCGGCGGCAATGCCGGCGATTTCGATGCCGGCAAGTTGCGCGACTTGGCGTGCATCGAGTTTCGTCTCAGGCAGAAGCTCGCCCAGCCTCACCGCGTCTCCTTCGCGCTCGCCAGCAGCAATTGATCGGCCTTCGGCAGATCGAAGCGCGGCGGAATGTCGAGCAATGGCGCCACGCGTTCGATCACCTTGGCGCCGACCGGCACCGCGTTCCATCCCGAGGTGGCGAAGCCATGGGTTTCGGCCAGACCCTGCGGTTCGTCGATCATGATCAACAACAAATATTGCGGTTTGTCAGCCGGCATAATGGCGGTGAAACTGGTCAAAACCTTGGTCTTGGAATAGCGGCCGCCCACTACTTTTTCCGAGGTGCCGGTTTTGCCGCCGACATAATAGCCGGCGACATTGGCCCTTGTAGCGGTGCCCTTTTCCACGTTCAGGCGCATCAAATAGCGCATTTTATCGGACGTTTCAGGTTTGATTACGCGCGTGGCCAGGCGATCGGCCGCGGCCTGATCGCGTTTGAGGAAGGTCGGCGGGATCAGCTTGCCGCCGTTGACCAGCGCGGCAATGCCCATCACCGCCTGCAGCGGCGCCACCGACAGGCCCTGGCCGAAGGCGATGGTGACGGTGTTGAGCTCGCCCCAATTCTTGGGGACCAGCGGCTCGGCGCTTTCCGGCAATTCGGTGCGTAGGCGGTCGAGCTGGCCGAGTTTTTTCAGGAACGCCTTGTGGTAGTCGACGCCGAGTGAAAGCGCCATGCGCGCGGTGCCGATGTTCGACGAGTAGGTGAAGATTTCCGGCACGCTGAGGATGCGATGCTGCGCGTGGTAATCGTGAATGGTGAATTTGCCGTAGTGCAGATCACCGCGCGCATCGAACTTGGAGTCGAGCGTCACCTTGCCACTGTCGAGCGCCATCGCCAGCGTGAACGACTTGAAGGACGAGCCCATCTCGTAGACGCCGGTGGTGAGCCGGTTGATGCGGGTCGGATCGTTCGCCTCGCGCGGATTGTTGGGGTCGTAGTCCGGCTCGGACACCAGCGCGACGATCTCGCCGGTGTTGACGTTGACGATCACGCCGGACGATGCCTTGGCCTTGAACTTCTCGCGTGCGGCGATCAACTCGTCGCGTAGCGCGAACTGCACGCGCAGATCGAGCGCGAGCTGCACCGGCCGCTGCAGACGGTCGGTGGCGAGCCCCGCCATGTGCAGCGCGGCGAGCCCCTGCCCGTCCAGCCATTTCTCGATGCCGGCGATGCCCTGGTTGTCGATATTCACGTGGCCGATCTCATGCGAGACCACCGGGCCGTTGGGATAGATGCGCTTGTTCTCGGTGAGGAAGCCGACGCCGGGAATGCCGAGCCGGTGGATCTCCTGTTGCTGCTTGGCGCTGATCTCGCGCTTGAGCCAGACGAAGCCGCGCTTCGACGACAGGCGCTCGCGCATTTCGTTGCCGTCGAGATCGGGCAGCACCGCGGTGAGCAGCTCCTCCGCCTCGTCCACGTCGATGAGCTTGCGCGGTTCGGCGAACAGCGACGGCGCCTTCACGTCGGTGGCGAGGATTTGGCCGTTGCGGTCGAGAATGTCGGGCCGGGCGGTGGCAAGCGCGTCCGCTCCGACGCTGCGGCGGGCGCCGTGGCCGTCGCTCTGCTCCGCGAACATGACAAGGCGCAGCGCGATGACGCCGTAGATGGCGGCGAAGGCGACGATGGCGAGGCCGAGCCGCGCCTTGGCCTTCACATTGCGGTCGACGTCGCGGCCATAGAGGAACGAGCGCAGCCAGCGCTGCCAGCGGGTCTCCGGCGATTTGCGCGGTACGGTCATTGAGTCACCGCTGCACCGGCACGCTGCCGGTAGTGTCGGGCGCGACCGGGGCGATCATGGCGCCGATCGGATCGTTGCCCGGCGCACCAACAGTTGGGCGCTCGGGCAGCCGGTCGAGGCTGTCGAATTGCGTGGGTAAGATCGGCCGCAGCGCCAAATGGCGGGATGCCAAGCCCTGGATGCGGCCGGGCGTGTCGAGTTTCGCCCATTCGGCGCGCAGGGTCGCGATGGCGTCGCGCTCGCGGCGCAATTCGCCGGCGAGCTTCGCCACGCGCTCGGCCTGCAGCGTGGAATCGAACTTGATCTTGTAGACGAAGGACGCCGCCAGGATGAGCGCGCCGATCACCATAAGGTTCAAGAGGCGCATGCTCAGTGCCCCTTCACAACGTCAGCCAGCGCCGGCAGGCGCGGCTTGAGATCGGACGCCTCGTCCGCGCGCGCGGGCGCTTCGCTGCGCTCGGCGGCGCGCAGCTTGGCCGAGCGGGCGCGCGGGTTATGCGCGACCTCGTCGGCATCGGCGACCACCGGGCGCTTGGTGAGCACGCTAAACGTGGGCGCCGGGCGCTTGAGCTCGGGCGCGTGACGCGAGCCGGCGCGTGTTTCGCCGCGGCCGGCGAAGAACGTCTTGACGATGCGGTCCTCGAGCGAATGGAACGACACCGCCACCAGGCGGCCATTGGGCTTGAGGATGCGCTCGGCGGCTTGCAGCGCTTCGACCAGTTCGCCCAGCTCATCGTTGACGAAGATACGCAGCGCCTGGAACGTGCGCGTGGCGGGGTGGATATCGCCCGGGCGCGAACGCACGACCGAACCGACGATATCAGCAAGCGCGGCGGTGGTGCGGATCGGCGCTTGTGCACGAGCCTTGACGATGGTGCGCGCGACTGCACGGGAGTGGCGCTCCTCGCCAAGAATGAAAATGATGTTGGCGAGATCTCGCTCGCCGGCTGCGTTGACCACATCGGCCGCGCTCGCACCCTCACCACCCATGCGCATGTCGAGCGGCCCATTGAGGCGGAAGGAAAATCCGCGCTCCGCCGTATCGAGCTGCATGGAGGAGACGCCGAGATCGAGCACCACGCCGTCGACTGCGGCGAAGCCGGCATCGCGCGCAACGTTATCGAGATTGGAGAACCGGCCCTCGATCAGGGTCAGCCTGCCATTGGCGGCTTGCACTAGGTCGGCGCCCAGCGCGATCGCGTTTGGGTCGCGATCGATCCCGATCACTTTGCAGTCGGCAGCGGCGAGAATCGAGCGCGCATAGCCGCCGGCGCCGAAGGTTGCGTCGATATAGACACCGCCGTCACGGACATTGAGGAAGTCGAGCGCAGGGCGGCCGAGCACGGGAATGTGGAGGGCTGGTCCGCCAACGACAGCCGCAAAGCCGTCGCCGCCCGCCGTCATTTTGCCGCTCCAGACTGGGCACTGCTGGATGAGGAACCTTGGGATATTTTTTGCAGCATCATGAGATAATGTTGGTGTCATGGAATAACCCAGCCCCGAGGCCCCCTCCTCGAAGCCCCGGCGCATCACCGTGTGAACCTCATTAAACAGCCCTTAATCTTAAGGATTTGTTTCCGACCCCATGGCGGGGCGTCGGCAACTGGGTCCGGCCCGCGCGGACAGGGCCATGAGTATTGCTTTTTTGATGCGGTGCGGTGAAAGATAACGCCGCTTCCACTCAGGACAATCGCCCTCCGGCCCATGTCAACTTTTCCGCCGGATTCCTTCATCGTCGCCGATGTGGTGCCCTCGCCCAACCATGACGAGCGCAAGCAGGGCCGGGCGCCCGACCTGATCCTGCTGCACTATACCGGCATGCCGACCGGCGAGGCCGCGCTGCAACGGCTGTGCGCGCCGGACAGCAAAGTGTCGTCGCATTACGTGGTGTTCGAGGACGGCCGCATCGTGCAATGCGTGCCGGAGGAATTGCGCGCCTGGCATGCCGGCGTGTCGTCCTGGGCCGGTGAAACCGATATCAATTCGTGCTCGATCGGCATCGAAATCGTCAATCCGGGACACGAATTCGGCTACAGCGACTTCCCGCTGCGGCAGATCGCGGCGGTGATCTCGCTATGCAAATCGATCATCACCCGCCGCGGGCCGATCAGCGCCGAGCGCATACTCGGGCATTCCGATGTGGCGCCGGCGCGCAAGCAGGATCCGGGCGAGAAATTTCCTTGGGACCTGCTGAGCGAGTCCGGCATCGGGCATTGGGTGCGCCCGGCCCAGCTCAATCTCGACGGCGCCGCGATTAAGCCCGGCGAACGTAGCGAGTTGGTGACGCGGCTGCAGCGCGCGCTGCGCGGTTACGGCTACGGCATCGAGGAAACCGGCAGCTATGACGACGCCACGCAGCAAGTGGTCACGGCTTTCCAGCGCCATTTCCGCCCAGCCCGGGTGGACGGCCTCGCCGATGCGTCCACGATGCTCACGCTACGCGCCCTGCTGGAGACGCGGCCGGCGCGGCTGGCATAAAGAGGCCGATTTAACGCTCTTGAACCCGCGGCCTTGACGCAGAAGCCCCGCAACCCCATTGCTATCCGCGTCAGTCGGCCGGACGGCCGCCCCGCGCCAATGCCGAAAGGTGGCCGGGGAGGAAAGTCCGGGCTCCATGGACGAACGGTGCCGGATAACGTCCGGCGGGGACTGTTCCCGCGCAAGCGGGGATAGGCCTCAGGGACAGTGCCACAGAGAACAGACCGCCTCGGCTGCGTAGTGTTTTGGCCGAGGCAAGGGTGAAACGGTGCGGTAAGAGCGCACCGCGTTTCCAGCGATGGAAACGGCACGGCAAACCCCACCGGGAGCAAGACCGAATAGGAACGACGTTGGAGCGCAAGCTTCAGGTCCGTCCGGGCCAGTCGTTCGGGTAGGTTGCTTGATGCGCCGGGCAACCGGCGTACCAGAGGAATGGCCGTCACGTCTGCGGTTTGCGCCGCAGGCCTTACAGAACCCGGCTTACAGGCCGGCTGATATGTTAAGGGGGCTCGGCGGAAAAACCGCCGGGCCCCCGCCAATTTCAAAGTTCCATGGTGAGTCTAACTTCGGTTCTTTTGATGGCGCGCGGCAGTGTCGTCTTTTATGTTTATGCGCGTAAACGAGGGGAACGACGACCATGACGACTAATCCTGTGACTCCGCCGCCGGCCGCGACGGCGGAGCCGGCCAAGACTTTTTGGCAGAAGGCCCAACAATGGTTTCTGATCGTGTGCGGCATCATCATCGGGCTGCTCGGGCTGCTCAAATTGTACACCGCCTTTACGCCGCAGTTGCCGGGCTGCGCGGCGGACGCGACAGCCACGGTCCTCCACGACATCTTCAAGAAAAAGGACGTCGAGCTTACCGTGCTCAACAATATGAAGACGGTGACCGATACCTCGTCGGAACAGACCTGCCAGGCGCATATCGAGACGCCGGCGGAAACGGGGACGATCTCCTACAGCATCACCTTGCAGGGCGGTAACTTCCAGGTCCGGATCGACAAGGTGGACGCGGCGCCGCGCTAATCTGCGACGCTATCGATCTCCGCTAATTGAATCCCGCGCGCGGACTGCATGGCCGCGGCCGGCGGCGCATGCTGTTCGCGTATAGCGCAGAACTCAGAGGTGCGCGATGGCCGTGCGCAGAAATCGCCAGACGTTCGGCATAGGTCGCGCTGCTCGGCGCGGAATAAAATGTTCGTCTGAATAGAGCGTCTGCGTGTGCCGCCGCCTCGCACCCTAGCGTCACCATAACGATCGGCGTGCGCGGCCGGCATTATATGATTGAGATCATATGATTCCGTCACTCTTCGTTTCAGTATGGACGAGTGGGCGATATCGTCAGCAGAGGAAATCTTCCATGAAAACGCGAGCCAAACTGGCCGGCATCGCGGCGCTCACGGTGGCGCTCGGCGTCGGCGCCTATGCCTACACCGCACATTCCCAAGACGGGTTCGGCATGCACCTCATGGGTCGGGGCATGATGGGGATGGGACCGGGCACGATGGGAATGGCACAGGACGCTGCCACGCAATCCCAACTGCAAGTCATCCACAGCTTGCTCGTCAACCACGATCGCGTCACCCGTACGGTGACGAATTTACCCGACGGCATCCGCACCGTGACAGAATCCAACGATCCGGAGCTCGCCGCGCAGATCAAAACCCACGTGACTGACATGGGACGCCGCGTCAGCGCCGGCGACGATCCCGGCCTGCCGATCGAGAGCGAGGCGCTGCATGCGATCTTCCGCGACAAAGATAAGATCCGCACCAGCTACGAGACCACTGCCAACGGGGTCGCCGTGGTGCAGACATCCGACGATGCTAAAACCGTCGCCGCACTGCAAACGCACGCGGCGGAAGTGACTGATCTCGTGCAAGGCGGCATGGCCGCGTTGCAGACGGCGATGATGAAAAACCACGGCGGCATGATGGGTGGTGGGATGATGCACGGTCCGATGATGATGCACGGCATGATGCATCGGGGCGCGATCTAAAGGCCGGCGCTGCGGCCGGATAACATGCCGGCCGCAGCGCGCGCGACATAATCGAAACCGCCGCCGGGCGGCATCCCGGCGACGATCAGCACGCCGCGCACCGGCTGCCAGGTTTCGCTCACTATTTAGCGCCCATGCCCAAACCGCCGAGCACTTTCGCCCACAGCGCGACTTCGTCCTCGTAGAATTTGTCGAAGTAAGCGGGACCGCGCATTGGCGGCGGCACGACGTCAAAGCCGAGATCGGCAAAACGCTTCACCACGTCGGGATCCTGCAGCGCGACGCCGAGCGCCTTGCCGAGCTTGTCGACGATCGGCCGCGGCGTACCCTTGGGCGCCGACAGGCCGAACCAGACCGTGAGATTGAACTGCGGCATACCGGCTTCTGCGGTGGTCGGCACGTCCGGCAGCATCGGCGAGCGCGCCTCACCGGTGACGGCATAAGCCTTGAGCTTGCCGGCCTTGATGTGCGGGACGATGTTGACGATCTGATTGCAGCCGAAGTCGACGGTGCCCGCCACCAGATCCATGGTCGCCTGCGGCGTGCCGCGATAGGACGCGACGGTCGGGTGAACATCCGCAACCGAATGGAACACCGAACAGCCGAGATTGGAGAGCGAACCGACGCCAGCGTCCGCCTCGGTGACTTTTTTCTCGTTTGCCCGCAGATAGGCGACAAATTCCTTCAGCGTGTTGGCCGGCACGCCCGCGCGCGCGACCAGCACCACCGGCGAAATATTGATCAAGCCGATCTGCTCGAAATCGGTCGAGCGGTAGGGCAGATCCTTATTGAGAAATTCCGCCGCGGCATGGGTGCCCGAGCCGGAGACCATGATCGTGTAGCCGTCGGGCGTGGCCTTGGCGACGCGGTTGCTGCCGATGGTGCCGCCGGCACCCGTCACGTTTTCGACGACGATCTGCTGACCGAGCGCCTTCGACATCGGACCGACAATCATGCGCGCCGAGGTGTTCGACGGGCCGCCGGGCGGGAACGGCGTAACAAGAATGATATTGCGGTCGGGATAATCCTGCGCGGAGGCGCATGGCGCAAGCGCGATGAGCGCCAGCGCAACGATAAATCTTTTCACGGCCAGCCTCCCTTTTCGATCCTCTTTTTTCTTATCGTTAAACCGACAGACAAGGCTGCTGGCTCGTGAATGCGCAACCAACGGCAATGACAGCGCGCCGGGCTGCCGCATTGTCACCATTAAATCCGGAGAGCTTCCGGCGCGACAGGCGCCGGACGACCGAGGTACACTTCCTCGCGCTCGATTACAAACCTTGCAGCCCGTCTGAAATCGCCTGCAATGCCAAACACAAACTGCCGACACCGACAGAACTGACTATGAAAAAGCCGAGGATCGCGTGCATGGCTATCCCTCCATCATTGCCCAGATTTGAACAATGCAAGGATCAGGCCAGTATGGGCGCCCGCTTCCAGCCGGCCGTTTTGCAACGCCGCGTTTGGCGGCCGGTTCCGAAACTATCGGAATGCTAAAAAACGGCCCTATTGGGAAGCATCCAGCATGGTCGAGGGCAGCCAGAGCGCGATGCCGGGAAACATCGCCACCAGCACAAAAAACGGAAGCCCTGGAGCGCTCGATTTTGCCGCTACTTCTTGTAGGCTGCGATCACCGCTTCACCCTCGGTACCGGCTTTCTTGAGCCAATCGGCGGTGAGCTGGTCGCCCACCTTCTTCAAGCCAGCTTGTAGAGCCGCGCTCGGCGGCAGCACCTTCATGCCGTGCGCCTTGAGTTGATCGAGATACCAGCCACTCTTGTCCTGCCACATCTTCCAGCCGCGCGTTTCTGCGGCGGTCGCGGCCTTGAGCAGCGCAGCCTGCGTCGGTTTGTCGAGCGCGTCTAAAGCCGCCTTGTTCACAAAGGTGACATTCTTCGGAATCCAGGCCTGCGTGTCATAGAAATACGCCATCGACTCCCACGCCTTGCTGTCGTAGCCGGTCGCCGCCGACGTTATAAAAGAGTTGACCACGCCGGTCGCCAGCGCTTGCGCCAATTCGGCTGCTTGCACGGTCACCGACTGCGCGCCGACCAGTTCACCGATGCGGGCGGTGCCGACATTGTAGGCGCGCCACTTGAGGCCCTTCATGTCGTCAACCGAATTGATTTCCTGCTTGGCATAGATGCCCTGCGGCGCCCATGGCACCGCGAACAGCAGGATCATGCCCTGCGAGGCGAGCTTCTTCTCGATCACCGGCTTGGAGACCTGCCAGAGCTTCATCGCCTCGGGATAGCTGGTGGCGAGGAACGGAATCACGTCGATGCCGTAAATCGGATCTTCGTTCTCATGCAACGACATCAGCACTTCGCCGATCTGCACCTGGCCGGTCTGCACCGCGCGCTTGATCTCGGGCGCCTTGAACAGCGATGCGGCGGGATGCACGGTGATCTGTAGCTTGCCGCCGGTGGCGTCGGCGACGTCCTTGGCAAACAGCGCGAGATTTTCGCTATGCGGATTATCGGCGGGATAGGCCGCTGGCAAATTCCATTTAGTCTGCGCCAGTGCAGGCGTTGCTGCTAGCGCCGCGGCCGCGAACGCGGCCAGCAACACGGAGCGATATATGGTCATCTGTCGCCTCATGGTTTGACTTACCAACTCACAGTCCGAAGATTTAAGCCGCAGCCTAGCATCAGCCTCAACTCGGAGGGAAGGCAAGGTGCGGCAGCACCAGCACGATCTGCGGAAATTCCGTGATGATGAACACCGCGAAAATCAGCAACAAAAAGAACGGAAATGCAGCGCGCGCGACCGTAAACGTATCGCGCCCGCTCATGTTTTGCAGAACGAACAGATTAAATCCGACTGGCGGTGTGATCTGCGCCATCTCGACGTGAATGACGAGGTAGACGCCGAACCAGATCAGATCGAGCCCGGCCTGTTTGATCATCGGCAGCACGATCACCATCGTGAGCACGATCATCGAAATGCCGTCGATCAGGCAGCCGAGGATGATGTACATCACGCTCAAATAGAGCGCGAGCATGCCGGGCGTAAGATCCTGACCCTTGACCCATTCGGCGAGCGCCGCAGGAATTCCGGTATAGGCCATGGCCGCGGTGGTGTAGGCAGCACCCGCCAAAATGAACATGATCATGCAGGTGAGCCGGGTCGCGCTCATCACGCTTTCGAAAAAGCTGTTGCGATTGAGCGTACCGCTCCACCACGCAAGCAACAGCGCGCCGCCGACACCCCACGCCGCACATTCAGTTGCCGTCGCAAACCCAAGCACGAGTGAGAAGAAAACGCCCAGGATCAACAGCAAACAGGGAATAAGTTTTGTCGATTCGCTCAGCTTTTTCATGAACGGCATCGGCGGATCGCGCGGCGGGATTTTGCCGGGATGCAGCAGCGACCAAGCAATGATGTAGCCTGAGTAAAGCGTCATCACGAGAAAACCGGGCAGAAAACCGCCAAGAAAAACCTGCAGCACGGAAACATTTGCGGTCACTGCGTAGACCACCATCGGGATCGATGGCGGGATCAAAAGCCCGAGCGTGCCAGAGCCCGCCAGCGAACCTAAGCTGATGTCCTTGTCGTAACCGCGCTTTTCCAGTTCGGGTAGCGCGATCTTGCCGATCGTCGCGCAGGTCGCGGCCGAGGAGCCGGACACCGCCGCAAAAATTCCACAGCCGATCACGTTCACATGCACAAGCCGACCCGGCAGCCATTGCAGCCAGGGCGACAGGCCGCGGAACATCTCTTCCGACAGCCTGGTGCGGAACAAGATTTCGCCCATCCAAATGAACAGTGGCAGCGCTGCGAGCGTCCAGGACGCGCTCGCGGCCCAGACCGTGGTGGCCAGCACCGCGCCGACCGGCACGGCGGTTGTAAGCACCATTGCGACAAGTCCGATCAGGCCGAGCGCGACCGCTATCCAAACGCCGCCGCTCAGCGTGACGATGAGAACGCCGCCCAAAATGATCGATAGATTGATCAGCCCGAGATCGTGCATCAGCCGCCCCCGCCGGAGGCAATGCGTTCGACGAATTCATCGGGCGAGGATGGCGGCTCCTTCTCATAACTGGGCTTGTTGCCCTTGAGGACGTGAATCATTTCGTCGACCAGAGCGATGGCCAGAATGGCCAAACCGCCGCTGAAGCCGATCTGGGGAAACCAGAGCGGTATCGAGAGCACGCCCTGCGCCATGTCGTGGAAGCGCCAGGAATCATAGGTCATCGCCACGGCGTACCAGGTGAAATAGAGCATGAATGCGGTCGAGATGCCGAGCGCGAATACTTCCAGAATCCAGCGCTTACGGCCGGTCACCTGTTCGATCAGGACGCCTACGCGGATGATTTCGCCACGCTTGAACGTGTGGGCGAGACCGAGAAATGCCATCGCCGCCATGCACCAGGACGCGATGTCATCGCCGGCCGGAATATTAAATCCGAACTGCCGGCCGAGCGACATGAACATCATGATGGCGAAGATGAGCACGAGAAAAGCGCCGGCGGCGTAACCTGCGAAAAGATATAGCCGGTCGAGGAAAATGCGGATCATGCTCGGTCCCGGCGCATGATGGCGTTTGCGATGCCCGGGATGCAATAGACTTTTTGGGTGACGCTGTATGATTTTCGGCGCACGCTCTCAGTGCGCCGGATCGACGCCGTTCTTCCTGAGTGTGGCGGCCGCTGCCGGCGCGCTGAGGAAGGCGATCAGCGCCTGCGCGGTATCGGGTTGCTTCGTCGCCGCGCTCAAACCGGCGGCAAAGCCAATCTTGGTCTGCAAGGATTCCGGGATCGGGCCCGCTACGTCGACGCCGGCAACGCCGACAATGCGGGTCGCCACCACCACGACCATGTCGGCTTCCCCGCGCGCCACCACCTCGACGCAGTCTTCGGCCGCCATCGGCTTGAGCTTGCCCTGCATCTGCGCCGCGAGCCCTAAGCGGTCGACGAGGCCGACGAAATACAACCCGCTGGCGCCGTGCGCAGGGAAAGCAACCGCCTTGGCGGCAAACAGCATGCGCTTAAAGGCCTCGACCGAGGAGATGTCGGGCTTGGGCGCACCGCTACGCACGGCGACGGCGAGACCGGCGCTGCCGATCTCGGCGCGGCTGCCGGCGTCGACTTTGCCCGACGCGATCAATTGCTCGATAGTCGACGGGTTGCCGACCGCGACGTCGAAGGCTTCGCCCGCCTTCCCGCGCCTGACGACCTCAGGGTTGACGTCCAACTGCAAGTCGACCGCGTGGCCGGTCGCACGCTCGAACTGCGCGCATAATTCGCGCACCGCGGCCCGGGGGCCGTTGCCGCTGAGCACCTTGAGTTTGGCCATCAGTGTTCGGCGACCGGCCTGATGTTCGCCGCCTTGATCACTTTGGCCCACTTGTCGACTTCGGCGGCGATGAACTTGCCGTATTCCTCCGGCGTGCCACCCAGTACGGCGCCGCCGATGTTGGTGAACTTCTCCTTGGTCTGCGGCGTGGCGAGAATGACGTTGATCTCCTTGTTCAGCGTGGCGATGATGTCCTTCGGCGTACCCTTGGGTGCGCCGATGCCGTGCCAAATGTTGGCCTCGAATCCCGGCAAGAGCTCGGCAACCGCGGGCACGTCCGGCAACGCGTCCGAACGTTTGGCGCTCGACACCGCCAAGGCGCGCAATTTGCCGGACCGGACGAGGGAGATCGTTATCGGCATGGGGCCGAAGAACGCTTGAACCTGCCCGCCGAGCAAATCCGGCACGGGGCTCTGACGATAGGGCACATGCACCAGATCGATGCCAGCCATCAATTTGAGCAGCTCGCCGGTCATATTGGGGGCGCTGCCGATGCCGAACGAGGCATAGTTGATCTTGCCCGGATTTGCCTTGGCATAGGCGATGAATTCGGGAAGCGTCTTGGCCGGGACCGACGGATTGACCACCAACGTGTTGGGCGATGTGAACGTGCTGATGACCGGCACGATGTCCTTCTGAATATCGAACGAGAGGTTTTGATATAGCGTGGCATTGACCGCATTGGTCACGGTCATCGCCAACAGCGTGTAGCCGTCGGGAGTTGCCCTAGCGACCACCTCGGCGCCAAGATTGCTGCCGGCGCCGGGCTTGTTGTCGACGAGAAATTCCTGCCCGAGCTTCTGCCCCAGCGGCGCGATGATCAGGCGCATATCGATGTCGGTTGCCGAGCCGGGCGGGAAGCCGACGACGATGCGCACCGGCCGCACCGGATAGCTTTCCGCTTTTGCGATGTGCGAGACAACCGGGAGCGCGGCTGCGGCCCCGGCGAATTGCAAGAATAAACGGCGACGAAGTTTCATGGCGTTGCTCCCCACAGTATGGCGATTCACGGTTAGTCCGGCTTGGCGCCCGAGAACTTGACCACCTTGGCCCACTTCTCGGTTTCGGCGGCGATGAGCTTACCGAAGTCGGCGGGCGAGCCCGGGAGCACCGTGCCGCCGAGGTCGATTAGCCGCGCCTTGATTTTGGGGTCGGCGATGGCCGCATTGATTTCCTTGTTGAGCGTCGTGATGATTTCGGGAGGTGTGTCCTTTGGCGCGCCTATGCCAAACCACGAGGTCGCCTCGTAGCCCGGCACAAAATCGCCTACGGTCGGGAGGTCCGGCAGCGCATCCGCGCGCGTCGCCGTGGTTACTGCCAGCGGGCGCAGTCTGCCGGATCGGATGTGTTGCATTGACGCGGGCGTCGTGTCGATCATGACCTGCACCTGTCCGCCGATTAAATCGGTCAGCGCAGGCGCGGCGCCACGATAAGGCACGTGCACCATCTCGACCCCGGTCATCATTTTGAACATCTCGGCGGAGACATGTTGCGGCGTCCCGATACCGGCCGACGCATAATTGACCTTTCCGGGATTGGCCTTGGCGTAGGCGATGAACTCGGGAACCGTCTTGACCGGGACAGACGGATTCACCTCCATGACGAGGGGCACGCGCATGATGCTCGCGACCGGCGCGATGTCGCGGAGGAAATTGAAATTGAGATTCTTGTAGAGCGTCGCATTGATTGCGTTCGGCGACGAGACCGAGAGGAGCGTATAGCCATCGGGGGCCGCACGCACCACTGTCTCGGCGCCGACATTGCCGCTGGCGCCCGGCCGGTTTTCGATGATGAATGATTGGCCGAGCCGCTCCGAGAGCCATTGACCAATCAGGCGCATGACGATGTCTTGCGGGCCGCCTGCCGGAAAGCCGACGATCAAATGCACCGGCCGCTCCGGATAGGTTTGCGCCCTCACGACGCGCGCGATGACAGGAAGTGCGGCTACGCCTGCTGTTAGATGCAGAAATTGACGGCGAAGAAGTTTCATGGCGTTGCCCGGTCTCTAAAGAATCTGTCTCGCAAGCCGGCGTCATTCCAATTTGATGTTGGCGTCCTTGATGACCGCGCCCCACTTCGCCATCTGGCCCTTGAGATAGGCCGCGGCTTCGGCCGGCGTGGAGGTCACGGTCAACACATTGATATCGACGAACTTCTGCTTCACCGGCGGATAGGCCAGCGCCGCGACCACGTCGTCGTGCACCTTGTTGACGAATTCGGCCGGGGTATTGCCCGGCATGTACAGCACTTGCCCGTCGGACACGTCAAACCCCGGCAGACCGGATTCCGAAACGGTGTGAATATCCGGCGCAAAGGGAACGCGCGCGGCGGAGGTGACGGCGAGCGCGCGCACCGTGCCGCCCTGAATTTGCGACATCACCGAAGGCAGAGTGGCGAACATCACGTCGACGCGGCCGGCCATAAGGTCGGTGAGCGCCGGGCCGCCGCCGCGATACGGAATATGATTCAATCCGACGCCGGCCGTCCGCTTGAACAATTCGGCGCACAAATGCTGGATGGTGCCGAGGCCGGGTGAGGCATAAGTGACCTTGCCGGGGTTCGCCTTGGCATAGGCGATGAAGTCCTTGATCGACGCGACGGATGACGAATTCGGCACCAACAGCACATTTGTGAAATTGGTGAGCCGCGTGACGGGGGCCAAATCGGTAAGCGGGTCATAGCCCAGCGATGCGTAGAGGAAGGGATTGGTCGCGATGAAGTTGGTGGCGATAAATATCGTGTAACCGTCGGGCGCCGATTGCGCGGCGGCGAGCGCCCCGATATTGCCACCGGCGCCACCTTTGTTCTCGACGATAACCTGCTGGCCCCAGACTTCGGACAATCGGCCCGCCAGCACCCGGGCGACCGGATCGCTGGCGCCGCCCGGCGGAAACGGTACGATGAAGCGCACAAAACGGTTTGGATAGATTTGCGCACGCGCTGTAAATGACCCGAGCGGGAGTGCGGCAGCACCCGCTGCCAGTTGCAGAAATCGGCGGCGTGGAAATTTCATGGCGTTTCCCCTCCTCCGGCATCCAACCATAGCAGGCTTGTTTTACCCCCGACAGGCTGGACATAGTGCGGCGTCAATCACGGCCTGAGCCATGCCTGCCAAGACTTCATCGCAACTTTGGGACTTCTGGATCGACCGCGGCGGCACCTTCACCGACGTAGTCGGCCGGCGTCCGGACGGCTCACTGGTGGCGCATAAGCTGCTGAGCGAGAACCCGGAAGCCTATACGGACGCCGCCGTACAGGGCATCCGCGACCTGTTGGGCCTGAAGGCGGGCGAGCCGATCCCGCCCGGGCGCATGGGCGCGGTCAAGATGGGCACGACTGTGGCTACCAATGCGCTGCTCGAGCGCAAAGGCGAGCGCACGCTCTTGCTCATCACCAAGGGTTTCCACGACGCGCTTAAGATCGGCTACCAGGCACGGCCGAAGATTTTCGCCCGTCACATCATCAAGCCCGACATGCTGTACGAGCGCGTGGCCGAGGTAGACGAGCGCGTACGCGCCGACGGCACTGTCGAGCGCGCGCCCGATCTTGGCCAGGTGCGGCGCGATCTCGAAACGGCGAAGGCCGACGGCATCGCCGCCGTCGCCATCGTGTTCATGCACGCCTATCGCTATCCCGAGCACGAGCGCGCGGTGGCGGCGCTGGCGCGCGAGATGGATTTCGCGCAGGTGTCGGTCAGCCACGAAGTGTCGCCGCTGATCAAGCTAGTCGGCCGCGGCGACACC
>Ga0209890_10000427_pt1 | contig 19706 bp, 12 predicted proteins | sample OrgsoiDNA2013049_FD_185799 | JGI IMG/M metagenome (GOLD analysis project Ga0209890, IMG submission 185799) | Permafrost soil microbial communities from the Arctic, to analyse light accelerated degradation of dissolved organic matter (DOM) -... | ecosystem: Environmental > Terrestrial > Soil >...
ACCCAGGCTGACTTTCAGCGAATCGCCGACCAGTTGTTGCAGGTGGACGACCAGCCCTTTCAGGTATTCCCGATCGTAGTGATAGCGGTCGTTGGCGTGGGGCGTCGCAACCATGTGTGTGATCCCGTCGGCCGCAGCCGCGCGGCACATGGCGACTGAGACGTCCCAGGATTTAGGGCCGTCATCTACTTCGGGCAGGATGTGAGAATGAATGTCGACCACGATGATACGAACACCAGCACGCCACTGAGAGTTGCCCTTCCTTAGTGATTTAAACAGATTCGAGGGCAAAGACCAAGGGACTGGGAGAGGGACAGGACAGCAGACTACAAAGCGTCTAACCGCGAAAATGGCAGAGAAAACGCGCCAAGGACGCGAAGAAACCCATAAAACATACCTTACAGAATGCGAGATCTTCTTTGTGAACTCTGCAGACTTCTTCGCATGCTCTGCGGTTAAGCGCTTTTCCCGTACCGTTCGCGAATGAACTCTGCAATCCCCGCATAGGCCTTCGTCAGCGTCGCTTCGTCCGGCAGGAAAACAATCCGGAAATGCTGTGTGCCCGGCTTCTGCCCGAAGCCCGAGCCATGTACGACCATGACGTGTTTCTGGCGGATGAGTTCCTTCACGAAGATCTCGTCGCTCTCGGGGATATCGATGCGCGGGTAGGCGTAAAACGCTCCTCGCGGAGCGACGCAACTCACGCGCGGTGTTGCCTCGCACCATTTCTGCGTGAGATCGCGTCGGGAGCGCAATTTGCGCTGCACTTCGACGAGATGGTCTTGCGGACCTTCCAGCGCGGGTTTGATCGCATACTGCTCGGGATGGTTGGCACAGAGGCGCGCTCGCAAGAGGCGGTGTACGCCCTCGGTGTAGGCCTTCACTGCAGCAGCGTCGCCGGAGACAATGCCCCATCCGATGCGCCATCCCGGGACGAGGTAGTTCTTCGACATTCCGCCGAAGGTCACACACGGAACGTCCGGCGCGACCGAGGCAAAAGCGATGTGCGGCGTGCCGTCGAGAATCAGCTTGTCATAGATTTCGTCCGAGAAGACGATCAGATTGTGGCGGCGCGCGATTTCCGCAATGCACTCCAGCATCTGGCGCGTGCACAGCGATCCCGTCGGATTGTTGGGATTGATCAGCACGATGCCGCGGGTGCGCGGCGTGAGCTTGCGTTCGATGTCCGCCAGTTCCGGCTGCCAGGCGTCGTCCTCGTTAAGGTCGTAGGCGTTGAGTCCTATTCCCAGCTTGCAAAGCACCGCCGAATAGAGTGGATAATCCGGGCTGGGAGTCAGAACGTTCTCGCCAGGATTGACGAGGGCGGAGAGGCAGAGGTCGACAGTCTCACTCACGCCGGCAGTCACAAAAACATCCTGCACCGTCGGGATGCCCTTGCGCGAGGCTTCGCCACGAATGGCTTCGATCGCTTCCGGAACGCCGGGCGACGGCGCGTATCCATTCTTGCCGTCTCGCATGGCCTTAGAGACGGCCTCAATGATATGCGGAGGAGTCTGGAAATCGAAATTCAGTGGATCGCCTACATTGAGCGGGAGGACTTTGTGTCCTTGCTGGATAACTTCGTCGGCGACGCACGCCAGGTCGCGGATGGCGTAGCGTACATGTTCGAGGCGGGATGCGGCTGCGATCTCGTGCGCTTGGCTAGTGGGGGTCATGGAACGCCTTGCCGCGGCGAAGTTGCCGGGTCGCGGCTAAAGGGAAATTCTAAATGCACAGGATGCGCTGGAGGACACAAATCGGTGTCCAAGTCGTGCCGGCTGGGAGCGAGGGGCGGACAGACTTACTTGTTAGGATTGAACACAAACACGGCTTCTTCGACGGTTGGAGCCGGCCCGGGTGCGTATTTCCACCTCATCACGGCCTGCGAGGCATATTGCGCCAGCATGGGATTGCCGCTCTTGCACTCGACCTTCGAAACGTTCCCGTTCGGAAGCACCGTCGCCTCCAGGCGAATCTGTCCTTCGAAATGACCATTCCTGAGGACGTAGGGATATTCGGGTTCGATCATCACCAGGACCTTCCGGTGCGTCTTGACCGCGTTCTGAGCCGTGTTCTGAGCCAAAAGGCGCGGAGCGGAAGCGCTCGCTAGACCGATCAGCAGGGCCATAGAGGCAAGGGAGACCCTTTTCTTGATGTTGCTCAGACCGCGAGCCCTGCGAAAGTGTCGATCCATCATGGGACGACCCCATAGGTGAGAATTGAGACCTGGAGGGAAGCCTCATTCGGATAAGGTAGGACCTCGGTCACGCGCGGGCAAGATTACCGACGTACCCACAAATGGGATGCGAGAGAAAAAATCAGCCGCCAGAAAGTCGGGTTCTGGCGGCTGATCACTGTTGGCTGATAATCGAAGGCCCGGTCTCAGTCTTCTCGGTCGATCTGCGCCTTTTGCAGCTTGTCCGAATAGTCGACGTAAACCGCCTTCCACTCGGTGTAGAAGTCGACGGCGCCAATTCCGCCTTCGCGATGACCGTTCCCGGTCGCCTTGGTTCCACCGAAGGGCAGGTGCACCTCGGCGCCGATGGTCGGAGCGTTGATGTAGGTAATTCCGGCATACAGGTCGCGAATCGCCGAAAACGCCTTGTTGACGTCTTTGGTGTAGAGCGCGGACGACAGGCCGTACTCGATCCCGTTGGCGATTTCGATGGCGTTTTCGAGGTCGTCGCAGGGAATGATCGAGACCACGGGGCCGAAGATTTCTTCCTGCGCAATGCGCATCTTCGGATCGACGTCGGTGAAGACAGTCGGCTCCATGAACCATCCGTACTGGTAGTCGCCCTGTTCGAGGCGGTTGCCACCACAAACCAGCTTCGCCCCCTCGTTCTTGCCGATCTCAACGTAACTGAGGTCCGTCTGAAGCTGCTTTTCGTTGACGGCAGGCCCCATCTGCACGGTTTCATCCAGGCCGTTGCCGACTTTCAGTTTCTTCGCGCGCTCGACAAGGCGATCAACGAATTCCCGGTATACGCCCTTTTGCACGATCATGCGGCTGGTCGCGGTGCAGCGCTGACCGGTGGTTCCGAACGCTCCCCAGAGTCCGCCTTCAATGGCCAGGTCGAGGTTGGCGTCGTCGAGGACGATCATCGGATTCTTGCCTCCCAGTTCGAGCGAGCAGTGTTTGAAACTCTGCGCCGCGATGCCGCCAACGATCCGTCCGACCGCAGACGATCCCGTCAGCGAAATTGCGCGCACGTCGGCATGCTGGGCCAGCGGCGTGCCTACGTCGGCGCCAAATCCGCTCACAACGTTGATGACGCCCTTGGGCAGACCCGCGTCGGTGAGGGCGCGAACCAGGTTAAAAGTGGAGAGCGGCGTGTCCTGCGCGGGCTTGATGACGCAGGTATTACCGCAGACGATGGCCGGCAGAAGCTTCCAGGAAGAAATTGCCATGGGAAAGTTCCACGGCGTGATCATGCCGCATACGCCGATCGGTTGCCGGATGGCCATCGCGAACTTGTTCGGCATTTCCGACGGCACTGTGGGACCAAAGAGGCGGCGGCCTTCTCCCGCGTTGTAGTAGGCGGCATCAATGGCTTCCTGCACATCGCCGCGCGTCTCAGCGAGAACCTTCCCCATTTCGCGGGTCATTTCCCGGGCAGACTCTTCCTTGCGCTCGATCAGGATCTCGGCGGCGCGGAAAACAATCTCGGCGCGACGCGGCGCAGGAACCAGTCGCCACTTGGTGAAGGCACGCTTGGCGGCGGCGACGGCGGTGTCCACATCGGCTTTGGCGGATTTCTGGAAGATGCCGACCAGGTCGCGGGTGTCGGCGGGATTGCGATTTTCGAACGTCTCCCCCGTCGAGGCCTCCACCCACTCGCCATCAATAAAATTCTTAAAAACCTTAGTCTTGCCGTAGCTGAGAGTGGCCGGACTGGTCAGAGTATCGGTTGCCATGATTGCTCCTTATGAATGCCCAAACTATTGATGCTACAGCCGGAGTGGAAGATGCGGCAAGCCGGGGGCGCACGGTGTCGCACGGTGGAAAGCGAGTCGTGTGGAGGCAGGCGAAAGGCGATCACGGCAAGGATACGAACGTCCACGAGGGAATGCTCCCATGGTTTACTTCGTGTCCTTCGTAGTGAAGGCCTTTGCCGCCTATCGCCAGCGCTTCAGGCGCGGCCACAAGCCGCTCCACGAATCGAACTTCTTGCCCCGGCAAATGAAAACGTCAATCTGCTGCTCCAGCGCATAGGGACTAGCGGCGGAAGTTCCAACATAGTCCACATGCTCCCAGAGTCGTTCGAGGGTTACACGGCGATCGTCGAGAACGATCATGCAGTTACCCGAGTAGTCTCGCGGTCCCCAGAGAAACCACGTCTGATGGCCGCTCAGCGAAGCGGGCAAGTCATAGCGGCGGCCGAGAAAATCGATAGCCCCGGCTTGGCCATAATCCTGTGCGAAGATGCCGCAGTCAGAACGCTCCTCAGCGGGAAGGCGGTTCCAGGCGATCGCCGTTTCGTCCACAATCTCTTGCCAGCCGAACTGGTCGGAATACCACTGCGGCAGTGCCGCCTGAGCATGGGAGTGTTCCATGACCGGCAGCTTGAACGGGAGAGTCTTTGCATATTCGAGGAATCTGTCGGGGGAAAGCACCGGAACAACCACCGGAGTCAAATGTGCACCGCTGGCCAGTAAAACAATGACGATTACGGGCTTCAACCACTGGAGCCGAGCCTGGCCAGTTTCCGGACGATCGAGTGCCGACTCAAGGACCACCGCACCCGCCGCCAACAGCATGGGATACACGGGTGCCAAATAGTAGTTCTTGCCATGCAGTACAAAGAAAACGGCATAGCAGACCAGATAGCACCATCCCAGCACGCGGTAAGGCTTGAGCCGTCCCGAGAAGAGCAGCGCAAGCACTCCCGTCAACCAAATAGGCGCGGTCAGGGGATTGACCAGCAACGTCTGCTGAAAGAAGAATGGAACCGGGCCCAGCACCACGTCGCGGCCGGAGGCTTTGATCGCACGCATTAGCTGCACAAACGGCCAGTCGTAATGGATGTTCCACAGCAGGTTGGGCAGGAAGATCAGAAGAGCGGCGAGTCCGCCCAACCAGAACCACTTATCGAGAAAGATGCGGCGTTGCGCGGTTAACAGTAACCCCAAAACAATTCCCAGACCGAAGACGGCTATAGAGTATTTTTCTTCTAAGCCCAGGCCAGCGACCACGCCGAACCACAGCCAGTAGCGCGGGTCATCCCTCTTGATCGCAAGCAGGACGAAGTAAGCACATCCCATCCACAGGTTCGGCTCGAGGCAGTTCGTTCCCAGAAGCCCGGCGTTCGAGAGATATTGCGGCGCGATCACGATGCAGATCGCGCTAAGCAGCACAGCGTAGCGGCGTCCTCCGAGTTCGCGGGCCAGGACGGCGGTCTGCACGACGAGCAACGACGATGCCAGCGCGGGGATGAAGCGAATGCTGCGCAGCGAGTCTCCCAGCAACGCACGGCAGATGTGAATCAGAAATGGAATGAGCGGAGGCTGGTCGACATATCCCCATTGCAGGTGGTCGCCGCACGAAATGTAGTCGAACTCATCGCGAAAGTACCCATAGCGGTTGTTGAAGTAGAGGTGGAAGAGTAGTTTGGCCAGGGCGATCGCCCAAATTACGGCCATGCCATTGGCGAAGAGAGACCGCTGGCTCTGGGACGAAGCGGAGACGGCAGTAGAGTTAGCGACCAAGGTGGCCACTCAGAATAGCCTACCGGGTGGGAGAGTGTCATGCGACCGATGGACCGGCGCAAAGGAAAAAAATCGACCGGGGCTCGGTCGCGTCTGGCACTTCGGTAACGTCCCAATCTGATTACCTGTTTTTCCCCTGTTTTGCTTGTGCTAACGTTGCTCTTTACCGCATATTTGCAAAGGTTTAGCGAGGTTTCTCGGTCCCAAGTGTCTTCCGCGAATCGCAAATCGGGCATCCACGTTGCGTGGACGACCATCACTTACCGCAGCGTGGCCCTGCTGATCCTGGCAGTCGCCGCGGTGTTCTTCATTGCCATGCGCGTGGCGTTTCCCCAGTTCACCGCAAACAGCATGAAGGCGGGAGAAAACGTAGCCAACAAACTGCTGGAGCACGTTGCAGGCATGGCTCCGCCGCCCGGCTCAGGAGTCTCGACGGCCCAGCAAGCGCACTTCACAGCTCTCGATGGCACCGTCCGCGTGAAGAAGGGCGCCGGCAACAGTTGGATGACGGCCGACTACAACATACCGTTGGAAAAAGGCGACGTTGTTCAGACTGGTTCGGAAGGCATGGCGAAAGTCGTCTTCAATGACGGCACCAGTTACACGGTGAAGCAGGATTCGCTGATCGTGATCGAAGAGAACTCCGCCAACGACCAGCAGCAGACCAACGTGGCCGTGGCGGTCAGCACGGGAACGGTGGACCTTTCGACCGCGACCTACAGCCAGGGTTCGAAATCGCAGGTAATTGTCGGGGGTGCGACGGCCTCGCTGGCGCCGGAATCAGCGGCGCAAGTGCGTAACGATCCCAAGGGGGACCAGCACGAAATCCTGATGAAAAAAGGAACGGGCGAGGTCACCCGCAACGGCGAAACGGTGAAACTCGCCAACTGGGAAAAGGTAAGTTTCCAGGGACAGCAGTCCCACTTGGAGAGGACCAAGGAAATCGGTCCGCCCACGCCGATCGCTCCGGCCAACATGGCGCCGCTGTTCTCCGCCGGCGAGGCCACGAAGGATGTGGAATTCTCCTGGACCGGGATGGCGAATGCAGTTGGTTACCGCCTGCGCATCTCCCGCAACCCTTATTTTTCTTCTACACTGGTTGACAAGAAGGTTAATACAGCAGCGGTAACCGTCACCAGCCTCGGAGAAGGCGCCTATTACTGGATGGTGCAGTCCTACGACGCGGCGGGGAAGGAATCGGCGGAAAGCGAGAAAAATCGCTTCACAATCATCTCCAAAGGCAAGCAGACGGAAGCGATCGAACTCGAATTGGATCCTTTCGTTCAGCACGGCCACGTAATTGAAGTGACGGGCAAGACGCAGACCGGCGCGCGGGTGATGGTGAACGGCAGTGAGGTTCCGATGATCAACTCGGACGGCGGCTTCCATTACTTTACGCCGCCCCTGCCTACCGGAGAAGCCGTGATCACGGTGACGGCGCAAACCGCGCAGGGTGGAGTGAATACGCAGCAGCAGAAGATCATCATCCAGTAGGGCCGCTCCGGCGAGACTTTTGACCGGGCATTGGGATGGGGAACTTCGGTTTGAGCAAGGTTGCCGGGCATCTCGTAGAATAAGGACAGCCAGCACCCTGACAGGAAAAAAATAAATCACCGGGACATTTCCGGCAGAGCAGCACGTCGAAAGACGCGAGAACATTTAGTTATGTCAAAGAACGGATTTCATTCAGGCCCGACGCGCAGTCACAACCTCCGGTCGCTGTTCAGCATTTTCTCCAGCGATCTGGCCATTGATCTCGGCACCGCTAACACGCTCGTGTACGCGCGTGGCAAAGGCATTGTCGTGAACGAGCCTTCCATCGTCGCCATCAACAAGAACACGGGCGAGGTTGAGGCTGTCGGCAAGGAAGCGAAAGAGATGCTGGGCCGCACGCCCGGCAACATCGTCGCCATTAAGCCCATGAAAGACGGCGTGATCGCCGACTTCAAAGTCACCGAGAAGATGCTGAACTATTTCATTCAGAAGGCGCACAACCGCAAGATGCTGGTGCATCCGCGCATCGTGATTGGTGTGCCTTCGGAAATTACTCAGGTGGAAAAGCGCGCGGTCATGGATTCCGCGTATCGCGCCAAGGCGAGTGAAGTACATCTCGTCGAACAGGCCATGGTCGCCGCCATCGGCGCAGGACTGCCCATCACTGAGCCCAGCGGCAACATGGTGGTCGACATTGGTGGCGGCACGACCGATATCGCAGTCATTTCTTTGAGCGGCATTGTCTACTCGCGTTCCGTCCGCATGGCCGGCAACCAGATGGACGAAGCCGTTATGAACTATCTGAAGCGCAAATACAACTTGCTGATCGGCGAGCGCACCGCCGAACAGATCAAGATGGAGATCGGCTCCGCACACCAGCTCGACAAGCCGATGACCATGGAAATCAAGGGCCGCAACCTGATCGAAGGTGTGCCGAAAACAATCACGGTCGACGACGGCGAAATTCGCGAGGCTCTCAGCGAATGCGTTTCCACCATCATGAATGCGATCCGTGTGGCACTCGAGCGGACCCCTCCTGAACTCTCGGCCGACATCAGTGACCGCGGCATTGTTCTCACTGGCGGCGGCGCGCTGCTCAAGAACCTCGACAAGCGTATCCGCGAAGAAACCGGACTGCCGGTTTCGATCGCCGACGACCCGCTGTGCAGCGTCGTCCTGGGCACCGGCAAGATGCTCAGCGATTTCAAGCTGCTCCGAAAAATCTCGATTGAGTAGGTTTCAAGGTTTCAGAGTTTCAAGGTTTCAAGGTGCTGAGGTTGCGAGCAACTTCTCAAAATCGCAGCTGGCGGTTGGTTCCTTGGGACATTGAAACTCTGAAACCTTGAAACTTTGAAACTGTTTTCTTATGGAATCCGTCATTGGCCGCTACCGCAACCTGGTCATTCTTGTAGGAGTCTTGTTTCTGCAAGTGCTCGGGCTCGCGATGCAGGTCAAACGCGCCGGGAACGATGCTGAAAACACCCGCCTCATCCGTATCTGGACGGTTGGCGCGATCACTCCTTTTGAGCGCGCTCTAGTCTGGGCCCAGAACAGCAGCGGCAATCTCTGGCATAACTATTTTTATCTGCGCGGAGTCCGGGCCGAGAACCGCCAGCTGAAGGATCAGATTGAGCACCTGCGATTAGACCAGGTGCGGCTCAGCGAAGACGCTGCGCAGGCGCGCCGCTTACAAACTCTGCTGGCCTTCAAGGAACAGTTCATCTCCCGGACCGTGGCCGCGCAGGTGATCGGCTCCAGCGGCAGCGATCTCTCTCGCATTGTCTATATCGATAAAGGTGAGAACGCAGGCATCAAACGCGACATGGCGGTCATGACCTCCGATGGAATTGTCGGTAAAGTTCTGCTGGTTTATCCGTCGGTCTCGCAGGTGCTCTTGATCAGCGATCAAAGCAGTGGCGTGGGCGCCTTGCTCGAGAAGACGCGGCTGCAAGGGGTGCTGCGTGGCACCGCCAATGGCGAAGTCGTACTGGAACGCGTGATGAGCGACGAGCAAGTTCCGCTCGGTGAAATCGTGCTGACCAGTGGGGGCGACCAGATCTTCCCAAAGGGCCTGCCCGTCGGTACCGTAATCAATGTCGGAAGTGGCAAGGACTTGTTTCTGAATATCAAGATCAAGCCTGCCGCGAACTTGAGCAAGCTGGAAGAAGTGCTGGTGCTGGTCGAGAAGCAGGAACGGCAGGCCACGGCAGATGAGAGCGTTCGCGTGCGCGCCGCCGATATCCTGGCGCAACGGTTGCCGTCCGTGCCCGACAAGCCGGCTGCGGAGGCTACGCCCGCCGCGGGCGCCGCTAAGGACGCGGCCAAGCCGAATTCTACAAACACTGTTGCCAAACCCGCAGGTGCAGCTATAACAGCCGCGCCTCTAGCTACCAAGAATCCATCCAGCACGAGCAATGTTCCCAGCGCGCCAGCAGCCGGGCAATCCGGGAAGCCAGCGGATCGGACTTCCACCCCGCAGAGGAACGCTGGCCCCGCCGGCGCCACAGGAACCGCACCCAAGCCGGACGCATCCCAAACCAAGCCCGCGAGCCCGCCGCCAAAATCTGCCAAGCCACCCGCCCCGTCGGACAATCCACTGCCGCCTTCGGGCGAGAGCAGCCCACAATAGCGTGCCGATCACTTACACATCAGGCGAGCAGGTCGAGGTCTACCGGTTCAGTATCCCGGTCACCATCGGCATTCCTTTGCTGGCACTCTTTGTGCAGGCGTTCTTGCCACTTCGATTTCCACGTTTTGCCGTCTATTTTGATTTGCCCCTGCTGGTGACGATCTTTTTTGCCATGGCGCGCCGCAGTCCCGTTGCCGGACTGTTCACCGGAGCTGTGATTGGCCTCGCGCAGGACATGCTGGGCCACAATCCGATCGGAATCTACGGCATTGCCAAGACGGTGGTCGGCTATGGAGCGTCGTCGTTGGGTGTAAAGCTCGATGTGGAAAATGCCGGCGCCCGCCTGCTGGTGACTCTGGGGTTCTATCTGGTGCATTCTGCGGTTTACTTCACCGTCGCTCATGGACTGGTCAACATGACCCAGAGCTGGAGTTGGCCTCGCGGCATTCTGGCCGGTCTCGCGAACGCGTTTCTCGGTGTGGCTCTGTTCTTCCTGCTCGACAAGTTCAAGCAGAGAACGTAATGAGCGGCTCTCGGCTTCGAGCTTCCGGCCAGTTTGGGGCAGAATGCCGCCGAGTACCCGTGACCTTCGTTACCGGAAGAAACTCCGTTGGCTCGGGGTCAGATTTAGAATGGGATTAACTCCTGAGAGGAAAATGGCATCAGCATCGATTTCTGAACGTGTGTCGAACACGACGGAAGCCGGAAGCCTGAAGCCCGAAGCCTGATGTTCGGCCGCGACGAAAAAGTTTCCGAGTTCCGCCTCACGGCGGCGCAGTACTTCATCCTCGCCATCTTCCTGGTGCTCGCTTACGGACTTTGGAAGCTGCAGGTGATGGAGAGCGGCTATTACGCCTCGGCAGCCGAGAAGAATCGCATTCGCAACGTGCCTGTGCTCGCACCTCGCGGCAAGATTCTCGATCGCGAAGGGCGCACCATTGTCGACAACTATCCGTCCTTCTCTGCGTTGTTGCTACGCGACTCCTCGCGCGACCTGATTGGTGATGCGGATCTCATTGCTCAGGGCCTTCACCTCGATCCCAACGAGGTGCGCGCCCGCATTCGTCACTTCGCGTCGATGCCGCAGTACCAGCCGATTTTCCTGAAAGAAGACATCACCCCCGACGAACTGCAGTTCATCGAAGCGCATCGCAACGAGTTGCCGGAACTCGACACAATCATGGCGCACCGGCGCCTGTATCCTCGCAATGGGTTCATGGCGCACCTGATCGGCTACGTCGGTGAAGTCAGCGAAGACATGCTGAACCAGCCCCAGTTTGAACTCTACAATTCGGGCGACGTAGTCGGCATCTCCGGAGTCGAACGCCAGTACAACACGCTGCTCATGGGTCAGAACGGATCGCGCCAGGCGCTCGTCGACAGCCATGGCCGCGAAGTAGGCCGGCTGGGCGAGACCGAGGCCGTCCCCGGTAAACAACTCCGGCTGACGGTAGACATCGATTTGCAGATTGCCGCCGAAGAGGCACTGGCAGGAAAGAATGGAGCCATCGTCGCCATGGACCCGCGCACCGGCGAGATCCTCGCCATGGTCAGCGGCCCCTCGTTTGATCCCAACGATTTCGCCGTACATGTATCGCGCGATCAATGGAACAAGCTGGTCACCGATCCCGACAAGCCTTTGCTGAACAAGGCCATTCAGGCGCAGCTGGCGCCGGGTTCGACGTTCAAGATCATCATGTCAGTAGCCGGCTGGCAGGAAAATATTGCGCAGACGCTCCATGTGAACTGCACCGGAGGCGCTGAGTTTTACGGCCGCCGATTCGGTTGCTGGGTGAAGGGCGGCCACGGCGAGGTCACGCTCGAGAAAGCGATCTACCAGTCCTGCGACGTTTTCTTCTACACGCTCGCCGAAAAATTGGGCATCGACCGCATTGCAAAATACGCAACGGATCTGGGATTGGGACAAAAGACCGGGATCGACCTTCCGAATGAAGTCAGCGGCGTCATGCCCTCGGAAGAATGGAAGATCAAGAATTTCAAGCAGAAGTGGTTCGCGGGTGAAACGATATCCGTCGGTATCGGACAGGGCGCGGTCGCCATCACGCCCGTGCAATTGCTGCGCGCCATCAGCGCGATCTCCATGGGCGGGCGCATGGTTGTGCCTCACGTCATCAATCCCACGGATATGCCTCCGGGCTACGTCGAAGCGCAGCATGTTACCGACGTGAGGAACGTCCCGATTGACCCGAATGGGTGGAACTTCATCACCGATGCCATGTCGCGGGTTCTGCTGCCTGAGGGGACGGCTCCTTCCGCCCACATACCCGGCATCGATATTGCCGGCAAGACGGGCTCGGCGCAAATTGTCTCATTGGCCACGCGGGCGAGATTCAAGAACAGCGACGATCTGGCGCAGAACGGGTGGTTCGTGGGCTTCACGCCTCGGCGGAATCCGGACATCGTTGTCTGCGTGCTGTTCCAGGGCGGCGAGCATGGCAGGTTGGCGGCGCGGCTGGCGACTCAGGTGATCAAAGCTTATGTCGACAAGCAGCATCGGACCCCGCAAAAGATGGTCGAGAAGCCGAAAACCGACGGAACCGTGGACATCGGCGGCCTGTGGACCGAGCCCGATTCCGACGGACACAAGGAAACATTGCAAGGTGGCCGGTTCGTTCTCGCCCTGCCGAAGAAGTCGCTGGCAGTAGCCATCGCCGCACCGGGAATGCACCAATGATTTCTCTTGTGAGGGGATTCGGATCTGTCGATCCCTCAACAGAAAAGCTAAGAGCTAGAAGCTAAGAGCTAGAAGCTGTTCTTATGGCACGTTACGTCTCATACCGCGACTTCGACTGGCTCCTCCTGGTCTTCGTCCTCATTATTTGCGCCCTCGGGGTCATGGAGATCCACAGCGCCACCATGCACACCAAGTTTGCCGGAGCCCACGTCAAGCAGATCTACTGGGTTCTGGCTGGCGTGGGTGCGATGTTTCTGGTCAGCCTGGTCAACTACCAGGTTCTGCTCGACCAGATCCATTGGTTCTACATTGCCGCAGTGGCGTCTCTCATGGCGGTACTGGTCTTTGGCCAAAAGTATCTGGGAGCGAAACGGTGGATCAAAATGCCCGGCGGCAACCATTTCCAACCTTCGGAATGGGTCAAGCTGATCCTGATTCTCGCGATCGCCAAATATTTCGCCGACATGCGCGAACGGGAGCTTTCCTGGGCTGATTTTATGAAGGCGGGGGCCATCGTCGGTATCCCCATGCTGATGGTTCTCAAACAGCCTGACCTGGGTACCGCGCTTACTTATCTTCCGATCGCGGCGATGGGGGTATTTCTGGGAGGGCTGCAGTGGAGGCAAGGGCTAGCGGTTGCTCTGCTCGCGACGATTGGCGTGGGGGCTGTGTTCTTCATTCCCAAGGTCCATGTTCTGAAGTCGTATCAGAAACAGCGTTTGACCAGCTTCGTCGATCCCGAGTTGGACCCCCAAGGTTCGGGGTACCAAGTTGAGCAATCCAAGATTGCCGTGGGTTCCGGGGGCCTTTGGGGCGGAAAGGGCTCGCAAACACACGGTGCTTTCCTCCCCGTTCCGCAAACGGACTTCATTTTTGCCGCCTTCTCCGAGGAACATGGATTCGTAGGCGCTCTCGGGGTTCTGCTGCTATACTTCATTGTGCTGATGCGTTTGACCCAGAACGCGCAAACAGCGCCCGACCGCGCTGGGACGTTCGTGGTGATGGGTGTGGTGGCTGTGCTTAGCTTCCATATCCTGGTCAATGTCGGCATGGTGGTTGGCTTTATGCCGGTCACCGGAATACCCCTGCCGCTGATGAGTTATGGTGGGTCTTCTGTGTTGTTCATGTTCCTGGCGCTGGGGATGGTTATGAATGTTCGGATGCGCCGCTTCGTGAACTAGCTGGGTGAGCGAAACAAGACGAGCCAGTTAGAACGAACAAGATTCAGAAGCAACGGGTTCAGGAACCAGGGAAGAACGGCAGGAAAGCAGTTTCGCTGCGCTCGCAGGCGCAGCCCAAAAATATATCGATCGCCCTCGCGTAAAGGGGGCATTTCACCGGCTAGTTGGGCAGCAGAAGGCCGGGCAGGATTGAAGCTGAGCAGTTAGCCGGGCAGGGAACGGCCCCCCGACCCAATTCGGGTCTGAGAGTGCGGTCACAAACCCCGACAGAAGTTAAAGCGATAAGTGCAAAAGATTCCCAAGCTTGTGCAGCGGACTCGGCGAAGAGAAGATCTCTCTAGCCCAGTCCGTCCCCTGTTCGGGGCAGCATCGCGACGCTCAATCCTCCCGCACCTCTTCTGACTCCACCCCGGTGAAGCCCGCCCGACTTGCTAGCAAGCCGGTGGGACCGGAGTGTTGCATGAACAAAGAACTATTTGTCTCTTCCACTCCCCACGAAACCAAGGTGGGGATGGTGGAAGACGATCTGCTCGCGGAAGTCTACCTCGAACGCGAGAATGAATACACCCTGGCCGGATCCATCTACAAAGGCCGCGTGACCCGTGTGCTCCCCGGCATGCAGTCGGCTTTTGTCGACATCGGGTTGGAGCGCGACGCCTTCCTTTATGTTTCCGACTTCATGGAGTTGGAAGAACACGACGATGATTTGACCGACGTCATCCCGGCAACCCGGAGCGTGCCGGACTTGCGCCAGCCGGCTCGTGCCGAGGCCGCGCCGGGCATGACCGAACCGTCCCAGGCTGCGGATCCGTCAGAAACCGATCTGGAACTGGGATCGGAGCAGGGATTCGTTGAGGCAGAAGGCCAGTCAGACGCACAACCGACTGTGTCGGCGGGAGCTATTCCGGAACAAGGCGGTGATTCGCAGAACCGCGAACGCGGAGCGTTTCGTGGGCGCCGCCGCCGGCGTGGTGGACGTCGCGATGGCCGCAGTGACGGTCGCGATCGAGGACCGGATCGAGGTCCCGAGCGAACTCCAGACCGGGTTTCCGAACGCGCACCCGAGTCACGTTTCGCGCGCCCTGTCGAGCCTGCGCCCTTCCGCCCGGTGGATTCCGGCAGATCCCAGCCGTCCGGGCCTCCTCCCGGATACCAGCCCATGCTCCTGCCCGGCGAGTCGATTTCCAAGTACCAACGCTTGGCTCAGCAGCCGCCTGTGCAGCAGTTGCCGGTGCGTCAGGCGAGCACCGAAGTCGCGTTTAACCCGTCCGCGGAACCCGTAGCGCCTCTCGCGGCCACATTCCCTGAGGACGAACCCATCTTCGCCGCTGCCGAGTCGGTATCCGAGCCTCTTCATGAGCAGCATGAAGACATTCGTCCAACCCACGAGGAGCAGACCGAACACGTAGAGTCGGCCTCGACTTCAACCGATTGGAATCAGGAATTCCGCCGTCCGGAAGAGGCGAGTGTCCCCGCTCTCGGCTGGCCCGGCGAGTCGAGCGTTACGGTCGAAGAGGAGGACATCCACGAAGAAGAGGAAGAGAACGACCGAGCCGTAGCCGTCCCCGAGCATACAGATCGGCCGGTGCATTCGCCGCGCGAGCAGCAGGCTCCCGTATTCGCCGCTCCCGGCACGATGGAAGAAGAGACCATCGACGAAGAGGAAGCCGACGCAGTCCCTTACGAATCTTCTTCCGACGAAGGTTATGACGAATTCGAAGAAGAGACTCAGGCGGCGGGCCAACCCGCGCACCTGAACGGCGATGCCCGCGAAGCCGTGTCCGAAATTCACATGGCGTCGATCGCTGAGTCCGGCGAAGCGCATCCCTCGGAAGCTGCTCCTGCAGAAGGCGAGGAAGACAGCGAGGATCTGGAGCTCGAAGAGGCTCAGGCCGAAGCGGAAGCCCTGCTCGACGCCGAGGCCCGCGGCAATGGGACTGTCGATGCCCGCGTGGAAGTTCGCGCCCCCGCAGCGACTGCGGGTTATACCCAGCGCACCCAACGTCCACGTCCCGGCCAAGACCGCGACCGCCAAGGGGGTCCGCGGGATCGCCAGCGCCGTGGTGGAGGCGGAGGCGGACGCCGTTTCCGTCGTCGCGAAAATGCACCTGTGCCTTTGATCAGCGACCTGCTCAAAGAAGGCCAGGAAATTCTCGTCCAGATCGCCAAGGAACCCATCGGCAAGAAGGGCGCGCGCATCACCAGTCACATCGCTCTGCCCGGACGGTTCCTGGTTTACATGCCCACCGTGAACCATACCGGCGTCTCCCGCAAGATTTCCTCCGAGGAAGAGCGCCAGCGTCTGAAAAGAATCATTATGAGCGAGCGCGAGAACGGTCACGGCGGCTTCATCGTCCGCACCGCCGCGCAGAGTGCCAGCGAAGAAGAACTCCGCGCCGACATCCGCTTCCTGAAGGGCTTATGGCAGGACATCAAGAACCGCTCCGAAAGTTCCAAGCCGCCCGCGCTGATCTACCACGATCTCAATGTGGTCGAGCGTGTCCTGCGCGACCAGGTCACTTCCGACTTCAGCGTGATCTGGGTTGACACCGAGCCGGAATACGAGCGCGTCTTGCGCTTCTTCAACCGCTTCCAGCCCGCGATGGTCAAGCGCGTGAAGCTCTACACGAAAGAGACGCCCCTATTCGAGCAATTCGGCCTCGCCGAAGAAATGAACAAGGCTCTCAAGTCAAAGGTCTGGCTCAAGAGCGGCGGATATATCGTCATCAACCAGACCGAAGCGCTGGTCGCGATCGACATCAACACCGGCAAATATGTCGGCAAGACCGCGCGTCTCGAAGACACCATCGTCAAGACCAACGTGGACGCGATCAAGGAAATCGTGCGCCAGATCCGGCTGCGCGATCTGGGCGGCATCATCATCATCGATTTCATCGACATGGATGAGCGCCGCAACCGTCAGCGCGTCATGCAGGCCCTGGAAGAAGAACTTCGCCACGACCGCGCGCCCTCCAAGACCCTGCAGTTTAACGACTTTGGGCTCGTCGCCATCACCCGCAAGCGCGTGAAGCAGTCGCTCGAACGCACCATCGGCGCACCTTGCCCCTACTGCGAGTCGACCGGATACGTGAAATCCGTCACCACCGTTTGCAACGAGATTTACGTCGAGATGAGGAAGATCGCCAAGCATCTCGAACACGAAGACGTCATGCTGCGCGTGCATCCCGACGTCGCCAAAGAGTTGAAGACCAACAACGGCCGCCTCCTGAACGAGATGGAAGAGATGACCAAGCGCACCATCATCGTGAAGAGCGATCCGGCGGTGCATCAGCAGCAGTTCGATATCAACTGAGCTGTCGGCTATTAGCCGTCAGTCGTCAGCAAAGACGGGCGAAATCGCCCGTCTTTGTTTTTGGCGTCTTCAGCGGTTGCGCATCGATGAAAGGAAAGTCGCACGTAGGGATCTGCGTAGGAGGCTGGAAAAGTGAGGGGCTAGCTTACGTTGGCGAGAGTCTTCACGGCGACATCCGCCTGATTTCGCAGCTTTTGGGCGGACTCGTGAATAGCCCGCGCCGCTGCGCCCGCGCCGCTCTGCTCGGCCGTTCTCTCCACGCTGCCGGCATCCTCCACGGATGTGCTGGCCATATCCAGCAACACGACCACGGCATCGGCGTGCATCTTCCAGAGAGAGGACATTTTCTGGCTGCGCTTCAATTCTTCCAACTCGGTGCTAATGCGCCCAGAGATCGAAACCATCCGGATCAAGGTGCGGGCCACGTCGGCGCGCGAACTCTTTTCTTCCAGGAACGGAGCGCTGTACGCGTCAGCTTCTGGCGTGGTCAGCGTCAGATTGAAGAAGCGCATGGGTACGACCTGCCGGTATTTCGGATCGGCTACGCGCACGAACACCCGAATCGATTCCTCCACCCGCCGCAGTTTGCCTTCCTCCGCCGAGAGTTGCTGCGCGGTAATGGCGGGCGGCTGGAACACGGGCGCCGGGACTGGAGCCTTCGCCGCAGCCGCTTTCGCAGCTTTGGTTGCCGCCCCAGCACCCCCCGCTGAGCGCGATGTCTGCGCGGCTGGCGTGAGCAAGGAGCGTCGGATTGGCGGCCGTCGGTCCAGTTCCTTCTTCAGCTTCGAAACCCTGCGGAACTTTTCAAACGCGCTGCCGTAGTCCGCTTCCAGCAGTTGTTTCCCTTCAATCGCCGCCACATGATCCACCGTGACTTCCACGCCATCGACCGTGGTCAAAATCGTTCCGCCCATTTCTTCCAGCGCCTGTCCGAAGGTTTTGATCTCACCCAGCGCTTTGGCGAATAATTCATCGAACTTCTTGCCGAAATTCGCGTTGTAAGCCGAAACCGTGGCGAGCACTCCGGGATGGTAGAACGACGCGTCCAGCCACTGCTTCAGTTCTCGTACCCGCCCAATAATGCCGGAATCAATCAGCGTGTTGAAGTCCCGGAAGCGGGCGATTTCGTCGCGTAGAGGGTCGAAACGCCGCAGCAGCTGCACATGCTCTTCGGGGAGCGAGGGAACGTCTGAGTCGGCCAGGATTTCAATGAGTGCGATTTCAAAGGGCGAGAGCGGCAGTGCGCCGTCAAGCCCATAGCCAGTTTGCTCCCACTGTCCCGGTACGCGCGGATGGCGGTATAAGAAGGTCGCGATCAGATCGGTCTTGTCGCGGTTCACGTCGCTCGGCTCTCGGCGCCGCACAAAATACCGTAGCAGAGCCTCGGCGACTTCGGAATCGGTGTCCGGTGTCAGCGCCTGCCGCACCATCGCCGGCGTGATCGCCATATCCAGCAGGTGCAGCCAGCGGTACATCCGTGACAGTGTGGTCGGAAGTTCGCGCTCGGAATGGCGCAGCGCGTCCTCGTCGAGACCGCTCGGAATAGGGACGTCCCCACCGAGCGCGTCCCGCATAAGCTTCTGGTAGAAGCCCTGGACGGTCGCCAGAATGGCTAATTCAAACCGAAGATCTTCGGCCAAACGTGCCCCCGAAAGCAAGAATTCCCTTCTCGAACTTTACTGATGTCTAAGTAAAAACGAAAAGTTACTTCCGGTGCAAGTTACTACCGGAGCGGCACTCCCACGCAGGGAGAGGATTCTGTTCCGGAAGTACATGGACTTCCGCGCAGCGCAGTTTCTTGAATAGTTGATTTGCCCCTTGGGGAGGGGCACGGGTTCAAGAGGTTGCGGAAGAACCGCGAAGTGAATGCACCGCCGTGGAAGAGCGCCCTTCAGGGCCGCGTCTATGATCGGAAGAACTCCGGCTTTAGCCCCTGAGGGACGCTGCGGCTCAAAAGACGACAGTCTTGTTGCCATACAACAGAACCCGGTTCTCGACATGCCAGCGCACGGCACGCGAGAGCACCACCTTTTCCAGGTCGCGCCCTTTCCGGATCAGATCCTCGACAGTATCGCGGTGCGACACCCGGACCACGTCCTGTTCGATGATGGGCCCGTCGTCGAGCACTTCAGTTACATAGTGACTCGTGGCGCCAATCAGCTTCACCCCGCGCTCAAACGCTTGATGATAGGGTCGTGCGCCCACGAAGGCTGGCAGAAAGGAATGGTGAATATTAATAATCCGCTGCGGATACTGGTTGACGAACTCATTCGACAGAATCTGCATATACCGAGCCAGCACCATGAAATCCGGTTTCTGCTCGTCAATCAGCGCCTGAATCTTCGCCTCGGCTTGGCTCTTGTTGTCCTTCGTGACCGGAACAATTGCATAGGGAATCTTGTAGAAGTCGGCAATTGCCCGGTTGTCGGCATGGTTGGAAATAATCAGTGGAATGTCGCAGGCCAGTTCACCGCTCTTGTGGCGATAGAGCAGATCGACCAGGCAATGGTCGTACTTCGAAACCAGAATAATCATGCGCTGCCGCTGCGAAGACTGCGCTAGTCGCCACTTCATGTTGAAGGTTTCTGCTACAGGCGAGAAGTACTTGCCGAAATCCGAGAGATCGACGTCGAAGTCCCTGGGATCGAACTCGACCCGCATCAGAAACAGTCCCGACTCTTCGTC
>Ga0209890_10000428_pt1 | contig 19665 bp, 18 predicted proteins | sample OrgsoiDNA2013049_FD_185799 | JGI IMG/M metagenome (GOLD analysis project Ga0209890, IMG submission 185799) | Permafrost soil microbial communities from the Arctic, to analyse light accelerated degradation of dissolved organic matter (DOM) -... | ecosystem: Environmental > Terrestrial > Soil >...
CATGAGGCGCGTCCCGGTGGTGAGGTAGAGGTGGGTCTGAGCGCGGATCGTCTCGGTCGCGCTGTAGCGCTCGTCGAGATCGCGGCTGTTGAAGAACAGTGTGTCGACGGCCTGATTCCCCTCGAGATCGACGATCCGAAAGACATCGCCCGGCCCGATCTCGTGGGTCCACCCCTCTCCCGCCGGCAGGGTGACGTCGAAGTCGGCCGCCGCGGGATCGCGCGTGCTCTCGACCAGTCGGGCGCTCACCTCTTTCACGAAGCTGGCTCCCACATCTCTTCCCCCATCTCTTCCAGATAGGCAGCGGTCAGCGCGAAGCCACGGGCATTCTCCGGGCGCGACAGTCGGCACGGATCGTCGGCCGCGGCCGGAGGTCCGTCGCTGATCACCAGCTCGATCGGCGGTGGCGCGTAGACCGGAGAAGGATCGAGCGGGTGTGGCGTGTTCGACAGGACCACCAGCGTCTCCATCTCGAACCGCAGCTCGACGGCCGCGCCGGGACGCGAGTTGCCGGCGACCCAGCCCAGCCCCCCGGCCTCGTCGACGCCGACCCGAACGAAGAAGTTCACGTTGGCCACGACGTCACGCTTGCCGAGCCCGTGTTTGCCCAGCTCGACCAGCAGGTTGTCGCGCCCGTTGCGATGCCATTCATTGCGCAACGTCTGATACGACCCGGCGCCGAAGCGGGCCACATTCGCCGCGGCGTCCCCCAGCCCCGAGATGGTGTCGTGCCAGCCGCAGTCGTCCGCGACCACGGAGGCGAGCACGCGCCCCATATCCGAATAGAGGACCCGCCCCGCGGTCAGGAAGGCGGTGAACTGCGCCTTCAACGTGTCGGCCATGTTGTAGCGCTCGAGCGGATCGGCGGCGTTGTAGAAGAGCGCCGACACGCACGCGCGCCCCTCGACGTCGAGCAGACGCAGGCGCTGATTCCGGAGCAGCCGGCCCGACCAGGCCTGACCGCCCCGCAAGCTGACTTTCGCTCTCGTCACCGGCTCCGGCGTCATTCGACCTCGTCTCCCACGACTGTCATGCGAAAGACCGGCAACTTATCAGCGGCCTGCGCGGCGCGTGGATGAATCAGCTCCTCCAGATGCTGGCGCGCGGCGACGAAGGCCGGCGAGAGAAACTGCTCGGCGCTGCGCGGCCGTGGAACCGCCACCTCCATCACCTCCCGCACGCGGCCCGGGTGCGCGTCCAGGATCAGGATCCGGTCCGAGAGATAAACCGCCTCGTCGAGGTCGTGGGTGATGAAGAGGATCGTGATGTCGACCTGACGCCAGATCTGCAGCAGGTAAGACTGCATCTGGCAGCGGGTCTGCGCGTCGAGCGCGCCGAACGGCTCGTCCATCAGCAGCATGCGCGGCCGGTTGGCCAGCGCGCGCGCGATCGCCGCCCGCTGCTTCATCCCGCCCGAGAGCTGATGCGGATAGGCGGCCGCGAACTTGGTCAGGCCGACCACCTCCAGCCACATGCGGGCCTCCCGCTCGGCCTCGCCACTCGACATCCCGCTGCCGACCTCCATCCCGAACATCACGTTCTTGAGGACGGTCAGCCAGGGGAAGAGCGTGTAGCTCTGGAACACCATCCCCCGGTCGGGCCCGGGGCCATGGATCGGCTTTCCGTCGAGCAGCATCTCCCCGCCCGTCGCCGGCTCGAGCCCCGCCACCAGACGGGCCAGCGTCGACTTACCGCAGCCCGACGGCCCGATCACGCACATCAGCTCGCGGCGGTGGACCTGGAATGAGACGCGATCGAGCGCCACCGTCGGCGGGCGGCCGGGCGAGCTGAAGCTCTTGGAGAGCTGGGCCACGTCGAGGATCACCGGGCGCTGCTTGATGCGCTCGAACCGGGCGGAGACCTCGGCCGTCTGATCGAGGTAGCTCGGGACGGCGAGCGCCTCGACCGAATTCGTTTCTCGGCTCATGCCGCGGCCTCCTCGGGAGCGCCGCCCGCCGACTCGGGCGGGGCCTGTCGCCCGCCGCGGCGCACGCGCGCCAGCGTCTTCGAGAACCATCCCTCCCGGGCGGTCTTCATCCAGGGAAAGAGCTGCCGTCCCAGCGAGGCCAGCACCAGATCGGTGCCGAGCCCGATGAGGCCGATGAGGATGATCGAGGCGAAGACCCGATCGTAGGCGCGATACTTCCCCTGCTGGTTGATGAAGTAGGTGATCCCCGAGCTGACGCCGATCAGCTCGGCGACGATCAGGTAGGTCCAGGCCCAGCCGAGCAACACGCGCATGTCGGTGTAGACGTCGACGACGATCCCCGGCAGCACCACCTTGGTGATGAGCGCGCGCCGCGAGGCCCCCAGCGTCTCGGCCGCCTCCAGCAGCGCTGGATCGATCCGCCGGGTCGTGTTGGCGATGATGAGGACCTGCTGGAAGAACGTGCCGATGAAGATGATGGCCACCTTGGGGGCGTCTTCGATCCCCATCACCGCCACCGCCAGCGCGCCGAACGCCGGCGCCGGCAGATAGCGGAAAAATTCGATGAACGGCTCGGTGAGCCGCCCGACGGCCGGCAACGCGCCGCAGAGGATCCCCAGCGGGACACCGATGAGCGACGAAAAAAGGAACCCCCAGAAGATCACCTGGATGCTGTGCCAGAGCGCCTGGTGCAGCCACGGCTCTTCGGGCCGCGCGGGCGGCGTGGTGAAGCCGGTCACCAGCGCCCGTGCCACCTCGTGCGGCGCCGGGAGAAACACCGGGTTGGCCGGGCGCCCAGCCGCCGCCCGCCCGTGGCGTCCGACGATGTCGCCGTTCTCGCTGGCGAACGCCGCCTTGTCGACCAGCTCGCCGGTCGTCAACCAGGCGCTGTCGCCCGGATCGCTCACCCGCACCATCGGGTGCCAGAGAAACGGCAGGTAGCTGACCGCGCACCACAGAACGACCGGTCCCAGGAACGACGCCGCCCAGAACCTACCGCTGGCCCGGGGCGAGAGCCCCGCCAAGGGCCTGGTCCAGGAGCCGCGCATGGCGCTCACCGCGTCTTTTCCTGTTCTTGTCTTGTCTCGCGCTGGCGCCGGCAGCCGGCTATTTCGCGAGCGCCTCCTTGGAGAGCGAGCCGTCGATGTAGGAGGCGACCGGCTGCGGCTTGGCGTAGACCTTGTTGGCGACGTTGAAGTCGTCCGCAACCTTGCCGCTGCCGAGGAGCGACGTGAGCGTCTCCGTCGGCACGAATCGCGTGAGCGCCTCTTCGGGCGTCAGGAACCGCGTGCCCGGCAGGTACGTGGCGTACTCCGCCGCCGGGACGCCGGCGCGCCCCGCCATGATCTTCACCGCCTCGTCCTTGTTTGCTGGATCCTTGACGAAGGCGACGATGCGGTTCCAGACCTTCACGAAGTTGACCCAGTCGGCGCGCCGCTGCGCCAGGCTCTGCGGGCTGACGCAGACGAGATCATAGATGAGGCCCGGCAGATCGGCGCTGGTGAAGATCGCCTTCGAGCCGGCCGCCCCCTTGAGCGCCTGCCCGGCGTTGGGCTGCCAGGCGCCGATCGCGTCGACGCTGCCGGAGGCCAGCGTCTGCGCCGTCTCGTGCGTCGGCACGTTGACCAGCTTGACGTCGGTGATCTTGAGGCCGCTCTTCTCCAACGCCTTGGTCAGCATCAGGTGTTCCACCAACCCCACCTCGAGACCGACCTTCTTCCCCTTCAAGGCCTTGAGGTTGGCGATGCCTTTCTTGGCGACGATCATGTCGTTGCCGGCGCTGTAGTCGGTCACCAGGATCGCCACGCTGCGGGCGCCCGGAGCGCCGGTGACCAGGGCGTCACCCATCGTCATCATGACGGCGTCGACCTTGCCGGCGGTGAAGGCGTCCATCGACGGCGCGTATTCGAACCAGTCGAACTTGACGTCGACGCCCGCTTCCTTGAACCACCCCTTTTGGATCCCGATCTCGAAGGCCGTCCATCCTGGCCAGTCAGAGAAGGCGACCCGCAGCGGCGGTTTGGCCGGCGGCGGCGCCGGAGCGGCCGGCGCGGGAGCCATGGCCGGCGCGGCCGGCGGGGCAGGCTCTTTGCTACAACCCGTGAGAGATCCCAAGCTGAACAGAGCGGCGACGACCCACGACGAATGAGCTTTCATCCGGCCGAGGATAAAGAGAGTCGCGTTGCCGGGAGATGTCGGACCGAACCGGAAAGAGTAAATTCCGCGTCGCCGACCGGTAGCGTTGTGCCCAGGCGCCGGTCATTGCCTGAGTCGATCCCTTGTCGCTCGAACGGCAGAGCTATCCGCCTTGCGATTGGCGAATACGGCGCTACAGAACATTCAGTGAGTGCATTCGTCCCTAGCAGCGAGTACCTAGGCGCCGCCTCGAGCGTGCGACAAGGTGAGGGCAAGTCTCTCTTTCACCGCCAGCTTCGCGTCATCCAGGAGATGATCGATGACTTGGATTCGCAGATCGCGGCCGGTCAACGGCACACGATGGAGAAGGTGGCCGCCTTTCTCCGCTCACACGTTGGACCGGGTGCCTTCTCCGTCAACCCTCGAAATGGGCGCGAGCTCTCGCAGATGGTCGATCAGCTCGAGCGAGAAGCGCGGCGGCAGGTCCCGGATATTCGTCTCTTCGGCGACCGCGCGAAGGTCCTGGTCGCGCTGCTGTCGGTGACGACACCACAGCCGCCCGGCACCACGGCTCCCTAACTTCCGGGACTCGACGACGGCGTGACGTCGGGGGCCGCCGCCGGCGGTGGCTCGGCGTCCAACAGCTGGCGTTCGCCATGTGCGGCTCGCCCCAGCTGCAGGATCTGCCGGTAGAGAACCTGCCAGTCGTCCCAGTCGACCTGCAGCGTTCTGAGCTCCCGCGTGATCTGGTCGAGCTCCCACGCCACCTCTGCACTCTTTGTGCGCCGGGTCGGCTCGAGGTCGTAGCTTCTCCACAATGGCCGCAGCCGCTGCTCCAGGGCCTGCGCCTTGGGGTCGGTCGTCTGCAGCCCCTCGGTGTGCACGACGGCCTCGGCGACGAGCCCGTGCGCCCAGGTCAGCAGTGCGGCCTTCCCGCGCAGGACGAGGCCGCTCGGGTAGAGCGACAGCGATAGATCGTGGGCCACGAAGTGCTCGAGGCGCGTCGGTACATGCGAACGGAGGGCCTCCCCGCCCAACCAGGTGAGCAGGCGCATGGGCGCCGAGACCCACCAGCCGGGCGCGGCCGCTCGCAACGAAAGGCCCTGACGGTTCAGGACCTCGCAGATCTTGGTGGCAACGTCGTGATAGGCGGAGGCGCTCATGATGAGGGGGATGTCGGCGCTCTTCTGTCTGCGCACGAGCGCGGCGACCCGCATGACCGGGACGGAGACAAAGATGATCGCGAAGGCGCCGGCCAGACCGACGGTGAGGGGAAAGCCGCGCAGAACGCGCAGGAACGGCGTTCCCTGGCGCATCGCCGGCGGCGTCTTGACCGACACCGCGACCCCGACGCCGAGCGGAATCAACAGCGCCAACCCAACCCAGACCAGCCGGATGATCCAGGAAGGCACCCCGTCGGGGAGCGGGACCAGCGCGATCATCTGAACGGCCGGCTTGGGCGCCACGATGGCGAGCAGGAGGATCGGCCACGCCACCGCAGCCACCACGATCAAGGAAAGAAGAAGCCCCTCCCCCGTCGTCGTCTGGCCGAAGAGGGCGCCCACCGCCCATCCGCGCCAGAACCGCTTGAGGATCGCCACGACTGGAAGATAGCGGCGCTTTCCCGCCGTCCTAGAGCGCGGACCCTCGCCGCGCGAGAGGCAGAGCTGCGCACACGCCCGTTTGGTGAGCCCGGCTCAATTTCGAATTGCGCTCATGAAGCCGACGCCGCCGCAGACGAGGATTCCCACGATCAGAAAGAAGCGAGCCGACTTCATGAGCCGGGTCCCTGCAACCGGCTTCGCGCCCTTCGGCCCGCGGCCGGTGAGGGCGACGGCAACCGTGAGAATGACGGCAAATGCCAACCAGAGGAGAGAGCTCATGCAGCCAACATAGGTATGCCCAGCGCCGCTGGTGCTGAAACAATCAGGCAACGCCCTATCTTTCGCCAAGAGCGAGCCTAGCTTCTGACAATGGATGTTACCGGCCGTAACAAAAAGAACGAGAGCCCCAGGAAGGACCAGACCGAAAAGCGCGCGGCGGCACCACGGCCCCCCTTGACGGCGCCGCGACAAGACGAAGCCGCAGCGGCAACTCAAGTCAACATGGTGAGCCCGTTCGCCCATCCCCGAGGCGCCAGGGCCACCGGGAACACAAAGTTCGACCTCCGACAGTTCGTGACGAGGCACCCGATTTCCGTTGCTCTGTCGTGCCTGGCGCTGGGCGGCACGATAGCCGCGGTCATCTTGAAGCGCCGGCGTCGTAACCCGTGGGACGCCCGGCTCGATCGCCTCCGACAAGCGTTTGCGGATGCCGCGAACGGCGCCGGCTGAAGGACGGCCGCGCGCTTACGGGGGTTTCACACGTAAGGGCAGCGCCGCGTCAGCGGCGATCCTGTTGTTGGTTCTCACGCAGGGACTGGCGCGAGGGCAGCCGGGCCTCGACCGGGGTGGTCTCGACGCCGGCCGCGATGCCGGACCACCCTATCTCGCGCCGTCAGCCGCGCCGGACGCCGACGCGCCGACGGCGCCACCGCTGGTCTCTCCCCCGCTAGCGGTCACTCCGCCGCCACCCGTCGCTGCGCCACCACGCCCGTCGGTGGCCGCTGCCACACCGACTCCCGGGCGCACGCTGGAGTTCAACATCGTCCCCATCGCGGGCGGCGACAGCGACGTCGGGATTGGGGGCGGTGAAGTCGCCGACCTGGCGCGGCTGGATCCCCGCTACCACCCCTATCGATGGAAGCTGACCTCAGAGGCGTTCGTCACCTTCAGCAGGCTGAACGGCCAGCTCATCTCCCCCTTCCAGGACTACTCGCTGGTGTTGACGCTCCCCGAGCTGACCTCCAGCCGACGCTTGGGGCTGGAGATCCGGCCGGCCTTCACCAACGAACGCACGCTGAAGTATTATGGAATCGGAAACGCCACACCGCTGCCGCCGCCGGGTGTGTCGATTGCAGATACCGAGTACCAGCGGCTCCACCCGACCCTCTCCGTCGAGGCGCGCTACCGCATCTACAAGCGGTTCTTTCTGCTGGCCGGCAGCGTTTACACGCAGAATTGGCTCGAGGTCCCACCCACGAGCCTGCTGGCACAGGCGCAGGCTTCACCGTCAGCCGAGATTCGCGAAATCATAGGAAGCTTCGCACCGCACGGGGTCGAGCTGTTGGAGGGGGGGATCCAGTACGACTCGCGCGACAACGAGACGGTGACCCGCCGCGGGCAGTTCCACACGGCCATCATCCGGGTCAGCCCTCGTGTGGGAAGAGCGCTGCCCTACGCCTATGAACGTCTGAACCTGACGGCTCGCTTCTACAGAACGCCGGTTCACAACGTGACGCTGCTGTTCCGCGTGGTCGGCGACGCGTTGCTCGGCGACCCCCCGTTCTATGAGCTGGCCCGCTTCGACGAGACTTCCGCCATCGGCGGCTCGAAGGCGGTACGGGGCGTACCGGCGCAGCGGTACTACGGCAAGGTGAAGCTGTTCGGGAACATCGAGGTGCGCAGCGACGTCTTGCACTTCAGCGTGCACCACAAACGAATGGTTCTGGGCGCCGCTCTATTCGCCGACGGCGGCCGCAGCTGGACGCAGCTGGGGCAGAGCAACCCAGCCCTCGACGGCACCGGACTGGGGTTGAAATACGGGCTCGGCGGCGGCCTGCGGCTGCAGGAGGGACAGACCTTCATCGTCCGCGCGGATGTCGCCTGGTCGCCGGACGCGAAGCCGGTCGGCGCCTACTTCGCCGCCGGCGAAATCTTCTGATCCCGGCTAAGGGGGCGAGAACGACGCCCGTCGCGGTCGTCGAAGGATAGTGCCTTAGATGCGGGCGGCCTGAACGGTGGCCCCACCACCGTTCAGACCGCCGCTGTGTTACCAACGTCAATCCGCCGGAAACGACGCGGGTCAGAGCCGCGCGACTTCGGCTTCGGCTTCGTCGGCCAGGGCCGGAACCGCCAGACGCGGGTTGCCTATCGCCAGCAGCTCCTCTTGCAGCAGGGCCATCTGGTGGGCGATCGCGACCAGGGTCTCTTCGTCGAAGATCTTCTTCACCTTCGGGAACAGATCCTCTTCCTCTTCGCCCACGTGGTGCTCGACCTGTTGCTGCAGGATTTTGGTCTTCGCGTCGAACGTCTCGTCGCTGGCGTCGAGGTCGATGAGATCGGCGAGGACGCGCTTGATCCCCAGGTGCTCTTCGAGTGATTCGAGCAGGATGTCCTCGGTTCGCTTCGCCTTCACGGCGGGATAGAACCCCTCCTCCTCGATCGACGCGTGAACGGCCAGCTTGTCGGCGAGCTGGGTGAACAGCTTATGCTTCCGATCGCCGCGGTCGGCCTTTTCAAGCCGGTCGAACAGCTCCTCCATCTCGCGATGCTGGCTCTCCAGCATGTCGACGGCGTTCAAGTTGACCTGTAGCCCGCTAAGCCGCCCGTTTACCGCGGATGAAGTGCATGACGATGCTGATGAGCGCCAACACGATCAGGACGTGAATGGCCGCCGAGGCAACGTGAAAGACACCGAAGCCGGTGATCCAGGCGAGGAGCAGGATGACGCCGAGCCAAAACAACATGGGGTCCTTTTCCGACGGGCGGCGCGACCAGGAAAGTCACGAACGACAGGCCACGAACGCTTCGTCTGTTTGGGGGTAAGAAAAGAACGTAGCTACGAACGACCGTTTTGCTAGTCCATAGGGAATAAACCGAATTGTGTGGCTCTGAGAGCGGACGGGCGGCTGGAGCTGCCAGCCTACGGTTCTGCGCTAGGCGCACGGCGTCATCTTGGCTTTCTGAGCCTCCATTCGCTGCGCGGAGCTCCAGGGCCACCGAACAACAGGCGGCCCAAACGCCCTCCCAAGAATCGGGTGGTCCCGGATTTCGCGCGTAGTGGAGGCTGCACCACGGCGAGAGCGGCCAACTTGGGGCGAAGCGGCGAGGTGCGTTGCGAATCGGTCTTGGCCGTTCGCTCGTGGAGGCCCCGTACGAAGTGGACGATATGGTCCATTCGAAGGCCGTTGTCCGCGAGGAAGCGATCGAGATCGTCCGCCATGGCGCTGGCCGTGGCGTAGCGTTGCTCCGGATTTCGCTCCAGCGCCTTCATCACGATGGCGTCGAGCTCTGGCGGGATCGAGGGGCGCAACTGCGAAGGGGGAGCGATCGGCAGCTCCAGAATCTTCCGAAAGGTCAGCGCCTGATTGTCGGATTCAAACAGGCTCTGCAGCGTCAACATCTCGTGAAGCACGATTCCAAGCGAAAAGATGTCGACCCGGTGGTCGATGGTCTTGCCATCGAGGGTCTCAGGGGCCACGTAGGCGGCCTTTCCTTTGATCGTCCCTTCGAGCGTCTGCGCCTGCGACGCGCGGTACTTGGCCACCCCGAAGTCCAAGAGCTTTATTCCGCCGGCCGTCGTGAGCACGATGTTGGACGGGGTCACGTCACGGTGGATGATGTTGAGTGCCTCGCCGTCCCCGCCCTTCAGGTTGTGGACATACTCCAGCGCCCGGCAGACCTCGCTGGCGAAATGGGCTGCGGCGACTGGCGGCATCCTTTGACCCGCGGCGCGAAGCCCCAGCAGGGCGGTCGACACCGAAGGGCCCTCGACGTATTCGAGGACGATGAAGAGATTCCCGTCCGATTCTCCGAAGTCATACGCCTGAACGACGTTGGGATGGTGAAGCAACCCGAGGATCTGAGCCTCCGCAACAAACAGGCGCGTGAACGCATCATTGCGCGAGAGAACCGGCAGGATTCGCTTCACCACGACGGTTCGGCGACCACCGCCGGGCAATGTATGTGTGGCCTTGTAGACCTCCGCCATTCCACCCACGCCGAGGAGCTGCCCCAGCTCGTAGCGCCCCACCTGCGGATGGCTCTCGCCCCCGCTCGTGTAGCCGGATCGCTCGGAATCGACAACCGTCACGACGAGTACCTCCGTATGCTCTGCAAGAGCTCCGGGATCTCGATCGGCTTCGACACGTAGCCCGCGGCCCCGAGCTCGCCGGCAACCGTGGCGATGTGCGCGCCCGCGGACATCAGCAGGACCGGAATCTGCGAGAACCGCGTGTCTTCCTTCTGCTTTCGACGAAAATCCCAGCCGCTCATGGTGGGCATCATCAAATCCAGAAGGATGAGGTCGCACCGACCTTCGTGCTCCAGGAGCAGCCTCCAGGCGACGGCCCCGTTGTCGGCGCGAAGGATCTTGTAACCGGCTTCTTCGAGCGCCGTGGCGAGGACTTCTCGCGCGTCGTCCTCGTCCTCGACCAACATCACGTTCGTCATTGACCTAGGAATTAGGAACGAAGACGCCGACCCGCAAGGGGCGCAAGGCGGTCAATCCCTCATTTGTGCCCCTTTCACAAGGGGACGATGGTCTGGCCGAGCGCCGTTCCATCTGGGGCTTCCAGATCGACCCGCAGCCCGATGGGACGCACGAAGCCGGATGGCAGATGGAAGTAGAGGCTTCCGGTGCTGCGCTGCCCACGGGCGATGGACCCTTCGGGCAAGAGAGGCGAGGAGACTTTGTCGAGCAGGAGCTCTGAGGGGAGCAGCGCCATGGAGCGCTGACCTGCGCTGTCCGTTAGCGAGAAGTCGCGATACTTCACCCGAATCGGGCCGGGCCCGTGATTCGTCAAGGTGACCGGCAGTGGAACGATGTCGGAGGTCGCCGTTCGTGAGCGCTTCACCTCCGCAATGTCCAGAGTCACGCCGGCGCCCAACGAGAACGGCTGCGGAGTGGCGGCGGCGCCCGAACGCAAGGCGGCGCGGGCCAGAATAGCGATGCATCCCAACGACAAGGCGAAGGCAATTCCGATCATCATGCGCAAGCTGAGCCTCAGGCAGAAGATAGTGCCGACCTCCTCGAAGCAAAGGGACCAGCGCCCGTTCTCACTATCGCGTGGCTCACGACCGTTTCGCCGGCGCGCGGCCGGTCTCCCTGGCCAGCGTCGCCAGCCTCTCCGTGGTCGCGCGGTCGGCCAGCAGCTCTTCGGCCGTCTTTGCGGCGCGGAAGCGCCAGTTGGCTCCCTCTACCGTACCGGGCGTGTTGATCCGCTCGCGTCCACCCAGGGCATCTTGAAACAGCGTCAGCGCCAGCGTCGACGGCGAACGATAGAGCACGCGCAAGATGAGGTCGCCCGTTGTCTGACTGAAGGGCGCGGTGGCGTCGAGGTCGCCGAGGCCCGGAACGCGCTTCAGCTTCTCCCGCTCCTCGGGCGTCAGCGCGTCGTACCAGTCGGCGGTCGTCTCGGTGTCGTGAGTGGCGTTGGTGGCGACGGAGTGCGCGGGCCAGCTGGAGGGGTCGCGGAACCGGTCCTCCTCCTGCTCCCAGCGCAGCACGCGATATCCAGGCACGCCGATCTTGTCCAGCGACGGCCTCAGGAATGGCGGCACCGCGCCCAGATCCTCCGCCACCACCTCGCCCCAGCGGCTCATGATCCGCATGATCCGCTCGCCCAGCGCCACCTGCCCGCGCTCGTCGGCCGGCGTGAAGCCACTCTGTTTACCGTCGGTCGAACGAAAGTAGGTCCGATAGAAACCGAGCGCGTGGTCGACGCGATACATGCTGTAGAGCTGGCCGGCGCGCATCGCCCGCGCCTTGATCCAGGAGAAGTCGTCGTCCTTGAACGCCTCCCAGTCGTAGACCGGCAGACCCCAGTCCTGTCCCGTCTCTGACGAATCGTCTGGCGGCGTGCCGACATGTTGGTCGATCCGAAAGAGCCGCACATTCGACCAGACGTCCGCCGAATCGACGCCTACAACGAAGGGGAGGTCGCCCATCAGCTCGACGCCGAAGGCGCTGGCGCCGCGGCGCGCGTTGCGCCACTGAAGGTCGAGCTGCCATTGCGCCCATTTCGTCCGCAGGATCGCCTCGTGCTGCTCCCGGCGCGCTTCGTCGAGCGCGTGCGGGTTTCGATCGCGCGGCCCGCTGGGCCAATCGAACCAGGCCTTGCCGAACTGGGTATGCCACACGCTGAACAGCGCATAGTCGTCCAGCCAGTGGCGGTTGGCCTTGATGAAAGCGGTGAGCTGCCGTGCCCGTGCGGTATCGCGCGTCCACTCCTCGCGCCGGAAGCGCTCGAAGGACAGCGCAATCCCTTCACCTTTCAGCGCCCGCGCCGCCGTCCAGTCGACGAGGGGCTCCGATGCCAGTGCCGCCAGCTTGTCACGCGCGCCGGGGGAGAGCGCCTCGCGCCCCCCCGCCGCCAGAAAGTCCTCGCAGCCGTCCAGGGAGAGATAGACCGGATCGAGCGCAAACGCTGACAGCGGGGCGTAGGGGCTGGCGTCGACGCCGGAGACCTCGTTGACCGGCAGGAGCTGCAGCACGGAGAAGCCGGCCTGGCTCGCCCAGTCCGCGAATTTCGGAATGTCGGCGATCTCGCCGAGACCCCACTGGGAGAGCGAACGCATCGAGAACAACGGAATCACCACGCCGGCGCGACGGCGCCGCTCCTGCATCTCCCGGCGGGCGACGCGGGCCGGCGCTGCGGCGGCATCGCGGGCGAGCTCCTGGGCCAGCGGTTGCCGAAAGAGGGCCAGCGCGCGCGGGGCCACCTGGTATTCACCGCTGCAGGCCGCGCCGGCCGCCTTCTGCGGCTCGGCCGTATCGGCCTCGAACAGCCATCCCTCCCCCGCCTCCGCGGGGAAGTGGAAGGTGATCGGCTCGTGGTGCGCGTTCATCAGCAGCAGAAGGCCGTCCCCCACGATCCGCTCCCCGGCGTCATTCGTCATCCGGATCGCATCGCCCCCCAGCATCAGGCCGAGCGAAGCGATCCAGGGCTTCTGCCAATCCTCGGGATCCATCTCGGATCCGTCGGGCCGCAGCCAGGCCAGGTCCTTGAACTGCGAGTCCCACATGAGGTCACCGACGAGAAACCGACTGTTCTGCAACGCCGGATGACGCTGGCGGACCGAGATCAGGCGGCGGGTGAATTCCAAGAGGCCGCGGCGGCGATCGTCGAGCTTCCAGTCGAACCACGACAGCTCGTTGTCCTGGCAATAGGCGTTGTTGTTGCCGCGCTGGGTGCGCCCCATCTCATCACCGCCGAGCAGCATCGGCACCCCTTGCGAGAAGAGCAGCGTCGCCAGCATGTTCCGCTTTTGCCGGTCGCGAAGGCCCTGGATCTCCGGGTCATCGGTCTCCCCTTCGACGCCGTGGTTCCACGACTGGTTGTCGTCGGCGCCGTCCCGATTGTTCTCGCCGTTGGCTTCGTTGTGCTTCGACCCGTAGGTGACGAGGTCGTGCAGCGTGAACCCATCGTGGGCGGTGATGAAGTTGATGCTCGACTGCGGCTGCCCGCGCTCGCCCCAGAACAGATCCGCTGACCCGGTCAGCCGATAGCCGACTTCGGAGGCGAGGTTCTCGTCGCCTTTCCAATAGCGGCGGAGGGCATCTCGAAACTTGCCGTTCCATTCGCGAAAAGGGGCGGGGAAGTTCCCCACCTGATAGCCGCCCAGGCCGCAGTCCCATGGCTCCGCTATCAGCTTCGCGCGGGAGAGGACCGGGTCCTGCATGAGGATCTGAAACATCGGTGCCTGGCGGCTGAACTCACCGCGCCGCGAACGCCCCAGCGTGCTGGCGAGATCGAAGCGAAAGCCGTCGACGTGCATCTCGCTCACCCAGTAGCGGAGGGAGTCGGCGATGAGACGCGCCACCTGCGGATTGGAGGCGTTCAGGCTGTTGCCGGTGCCGCTGAAGTCCAGGTAGTAGCGCGCATCGGGCATCAGCCAGTAGTAGGTGGCGTTGTCGATCCCGCGGAAGCTCACGGTGGGGCCGTGGTGATTTCCTTCGCAGGTGTGGTTGTAGACGACGTCGAGGATCACCTCGAGGCCGGCGGCGTGCAGCGCCTTGACCATCGCCTTGAATTCGCCGACCTGCGCCCCTGGGCGCTGATCGCTGGCGTAACGCTGCTCCGGAGAGAAATAGTTGAGCGTGCTGTATCCCCAGTAGTTGCGCAGCGCCTTGTCTTCGAGGAATCCATCGTCGGCGAACTCGTGGACCGGGAGCAGCTCCACGGCGGTCACGCCCAGCTCCGTGAGGTGCTTGATGACCGACGGATGTGCGAGCCCGGCATAGGAGCCGCGCAGAGCCTCCGGAACGTCGGGATGCAGCTTGGTGAAGCCGCGAACGTGCGTCTCGTAGATGATGGTGCGGTGCCACGGTGTCTCGGGCGGGCGGTCGTCGCCCCAGTCGAACGCGGGATCGACGATCACGCCCTTCGGCACTCCGGCGGCGCTGTCGCCGGTATCGAACGAGAGGTCGCCCTCCTCGTGCCCTGGGGTGTAGCCGGTGACCGGCTGCTTCCAGTCGATCTCACCCCACACCGCCCTGGCGTAGGGATCGACGAGAAGCTTGTTGGGGTTGCAGCGGTGCCCCTGGGCCGGCTCGTGGGGGCCGTGAACGCGAAGACCATAGAGCGCTCCCGGCCGAAGGCCGCCGATGTAGCCGTGCCAGACATGCTCCGAGACCTCGGGCAGATTGCAGCGATCGATCTCGCGTTGAGGATCGGCGGGGTCGAACAGGCAGACCTCGACCCGCGTCGCCACCCGTGAGAACACCGCGAAGTTCACCCCGCGCCCGTCGAAGGTGGCGCCCAGCGGGTAGGGTTTTCCAGGTCTGGTCTGTCTCACCGGGGCATGAGTCTAAGGCTCATCCTTACGTCGACAAGGAACCGGGACCGCTGAAACTACGAATCGTTACTAACTTCAGCGGGGGAACTATCGAATATGACGACACCGCAGTTCCGAAAGATGACATCCGGCGCGCTGATGACGGCGGTGGTGGTGAGCGCCACGATCGGATGCGGGCACAACCGAGCCTCCGAGACCGGCCAGGGGGCCGAACAGCTGGCGAGCAGACCCGACGCTCTGATTCAGATGCGCCGTGGCGGGTGCCCTCCGGGCGTTTGCCCGGTCTACTCGGTGTCTATCTTTCCCGACGGAACGGTGGCGTATGACGGACAGGCCAATGTCGCCGTGCTCGGCCACCGCACCGCGAAGGTCTCAGCTGAACGTCTCAACGACCTCCTCACGCAGCTCGAGGCGATGGATTTTCTCGACAGCCCGGAGCAGTGCTGTGTCTGCCCAGACGCGACTGACGGAGCGCACCTGGTGATCCTCGACTATCGCCCGGGCGCAACCGACAAGACGGTTCTGCACGACGACGCGTGCGGCCTGGCGCCGCCCACCATGACCGCCATCGAGTCAAGTATCGACCAGGCGACCGGTGTCGAGCGATGGATCACGCCGTTCGTCGCCTCGAAGCAGTGACGCGGCGACGCTCGAGTCACCGTCGCCGCGATGACCGTTCGCTCCGACGCTGACTCTAGCGCCGAAATCAGCCAATGCCCTATCTATCGACGAAACAGGCTCTAGTTTCTCTGCCATGGCATTGCTTCAGGGGCTTCTAGCGCTCATCACCAAGTCTGCTGGCAAGATTCTGAACGCCCTCTTCGGGTGGGCGGTCCGCGCCCTCTTTGGGCAGACCACCCCGCGCGAACAGACATTCCTGTCGGTGGTGGTGGCCGCGGCGGTCGCTTGGCCGGTTCTGCTCATCGGCGTCGCAGCGCCCAAGATCGCCGCCCTCCTGATCGCGTTCGTGCCGATCCCCCACGCGGTCCCCTCCTGGACGGTGCGGCTCGTCTGGGTTGCCCTGGCTCTGGTCGTCCCCTTCGCCGTCGGGATCTCGGTGGCGACCAAGGCCCCGCCCAGCGATCCGAAAGACCTGTCGAGAGACGCGCGGAAGGAGTCGCGCGTTCTGACGGTGCTGCGCGGATTTCCCATTACGGTCGGGTTGGCCGCTGCTTTTATCGTCATGTTCGTGTCGGTGCCGGCGATGCGGCTGGTCGCGATCGTCCGCCGCAGGAAGAGCGCCGACATCCCGCTGATCACGAACGAGTCGGCGTACCACCAGGTCGCCGCGACGATCTGCGAGGTCCTGAACCGACATGGATTTGCGCTGCGCCCGGCCTCCCCCAGCTGGTGGGTGGCGGCGCCCATCCGAATTCTGACCTGGCTCGGGGGGGACGCCTTTCGGTCGTACGTCCCGAGTCAGCTCGAGCATTTCGCTTCGCCCGACATGGAGCTGTCGCTCTACCCGAGTGGTCTTCTCCTTAGCGGAAAGGCCCAAAGCGTGACCTGGGCCCACGGACTCGTCGCCGAGTCGGTGGTCCACACCGAAGGTTTGCAAACGGTCGACCCCCAAGCCCAGGCCCTGGAGAAGCGGCTCCGGCGCGTCTGGAAGACCTACGACACGGCGCCGGCACAGATCGTGGGCTCCGAGAATCTGGTCCAGGCGCTGGAACAGATCAGCGCTGATCTCGGCAGGCTGAAGGTCGACTTCGACGACTGGCAGGTCCTCTATCGCCAGATCCTCCAGGTCGGTCGAGCGATCCACGGCCAGCGCCAGCTCATGGACGTCGCGGCCGCGAAGGCCCAGCGTGGAACCGGCAGGCCGAGCGGACCGGCGGCGGCACCGATCGCCATCAGAGCGACTGGCTAGTTACAATGATCGACGTAGGACAGACGGTAGGCAACTACACCATCACCGCCAGGCTCGGCGAGGGGGGAATGGGTACGGTCTTCCTCGCGGAGCATCCGGTGATCGGGAGCAAGGTCGCCCTCAAAGCCATCCACCCCTATTACGCGCGCAGCCCCGAGGTCGTCTCACGCTTCGTGAACGAAGCACGAGTGGTCAATCAAATCGGACACGATCACATCATCGACATCCACGACTTCGGCAGCACGCCCGCGGGGGACTACTACTTCATCATGGAGTACCTGCTCGGCGAGATGCTCTCCGACCAGAGAGGTCACCAGGTCGCATTCGCGCCCGCGCGCGCGCTCAACATCGTCGCCCAGATTGCCGACGCCCTGGGCGCTTCGCACGAACAGGGTGTCATCCACCGCGATCTCAAGCCCGACAACATCTTCCTCATCACCCGCGATGGGAGGCCAGACTTTGTGAAGGTGCTCGACTTCGGGCTGGCCAAGCTGACCCACACGAGCGGCGCCGTCCCGGCGTACACCACCGACGCCGGGATGGTCATGGGAACGCCGTATTACATGTCCCCCGAACAGTGCGAAGGTCGAGCGGCGCTCGACCACAGAACCGACATCTATTCGCTGGGCGTCATGCTGTTCGAAATGCTGACCGGCCATGTCCCCTTCGCCGGCGAGGGATACGGCGAGGTGATGACGAAGCAGATCTCGCTGCCGCCGCCCCCCGCCCGGAGGTTCGTTCCGGACCTTCCGTTCGCGCTGGAGGAGATCCTCAGCCGGGCCCTTGCCAAGGATCCCGACGCGCGCTTTCAAACGATGGCGGAGTTCCGGGAGGTTCTGCTCAGCGCCGAGAGCGCCCTCTTGCCGCCTCCAGCGGCCGTTGTCGAGAGTGCCCTGGAAGCGTCCATGTCCGCGCCAGAGCCATACGCCTATCAATCGTTCGTGCACCAGCACCTGGGAGAGGTCGACGAGGCCATCGATCTTCGGCCCAGGCGGAGTCGCTGGGGGATGCTGGTTCTTGGCGGCGCCGCGGCGCTCGCGGTCGTCGCCGTCGCGAACGGCGGCGTTCGCGGGCACGCTCCCCAGCCTCTCGCTCACGCCGCGCCGCCCAAGAGACCAACCACCGTGCGGGTGAACTTCAGCTCCGATCCGGCGGGCGCCACCGTCTCGAGGAGCGATGGGGCCGTGCTGGGGGTGACGCCGCTGTCGACCGAGATTCCGTATAGCGACAGGCCTGTCGACTATCGCCTTCAAAAGGACGGGTACACCGCGAAGGTATCGTCTTTTGTCCCCAACCTTCCGTCGCCCGTGTTCGTCCTCCTGCAGCCGATTGAACAACCGGCCCCCTCGCCTGCCGCCCCGAACATCGCGTCGACTGTCGCCACGACCAGCGCGACGACCAACGTGTCCAGGCCCGTGACAGGCCTCCTCTCCTCTTCGCGCGTGCGAGCCTCGCGGGAAGATCGTCACCGTCTCTCGGTCGAACGGATTCGCGACCTCTCGGTCGAACGGCTTCGCGACCTGGTCGATGACGGCGACGACGTTATGCCGCCGTCAGAGCAGTAACGTCGTCCCGTTGATCGATGCCGTGCGTCCGCAGCTTCTCCCAGAGATTCTTTCGGGAGATCCCCAGCGACTCGGCGATTGGAATCCTCTTTCCGCCGAACTGCGACACCACCCGCAGGAGGTAGTCTCGCTCGAACTCCTTGAGCGCCACGCCGAGCGGTGCCATCTGCGTCCCGTGAGTCTCCGCCTCCCGCAGTCGCTCTCCTCGGACCGACATGGGGAGATGCTCCAGCTCGATGGTCCCGCCGCGCGAAAGAAGCACCGCGTGCTCCATCGCATGCATCAGCTCTCGCACGTTGCCCGGAAAGGAATGTGACGACAGCGCGTTCCAAGCCTGCCAGCTCATTTCGGGCGTGGAAGGTCGACCGGCCGAGAAGCGCTTTATGAAAAGGCGCGCCAGAACGGCCAGGTCACCGGAGCGACTGCGCAAGGGAGGGATCGCCAGATCGATCGTATTGATCCGATAGTAGAGATCTTCGCGGAACCTTCCGGTGGCGACACGCGACTTTAGGTCTTGGTGCGTGGCCGAAATGATCCGCACGTCGACCTGGATCGAAACGTTGCTTCCGAGTGGTTCGACCGTTCCCTCCTGCAGCACGCGCAGCAGCTTCGCCTGCGCCGCCGTCGAGAGCTCCGCGACCTCATCCAGAAACAGCGTTCCGCCGTGCGCGGCCTTGAACCGCCCCTCTCGCCGGTGGGTGGCCCCAGTGAACGCTCCGCGTTCATGTCCAAACAGCTCGGCCTCGATGAGAGTGTCGGGAAAGGCCGCGCAATTGACGGCCACGAACGGCTTGCCCCGGCGTTCGCTGCCCGCGTGAAGGGCATGCGCCACCAGCTCCTTCCCCGTCCCACTCTCACCCAGGATGAGGAGAGCCGCGTCGCAGTGGGCCACGGTCTCGATCCGCTTCACGACAGAGAGCATCTCCGGCGAGTGGCCGACCAGCTGCTCCAGAATGGGCGCCCGGGTCAACTCGGCGCGCGCCTCGACGACATCACGTCGCAGGGCGCGAAAGGAGGCGATCCGGGTCAGTTGGATCACCAGCTCATCGATCTGGATCGGCTTGGTCAGATAGTCGAAGGCGCCTTCCTTCAGCACGGCCACCGCGTCGGAGATCGCAACATTCCCGGTGATGAGAATCATATCTGTCGTCGGCGACTCTTCCCGCAGACGTCGAAATAGCGCGAGCCCGTCGAGCCCCGGAAGCCGCATGTCCGCCACCACCACATCGAAGGTGGTCGCGCACGCCAGCGACAGCGCCAGCTTACCGTCGGCGGCGCAGGTGACCTCATGCCCCTCCTCGACGAGGGCATCGGAGATCAGCGAACAGATGTCCGGCTCATCGTCGACCACCAAGATCTTCAGCATTCGGGTTCCGCCCGAAGGTAAGGCGCGGATCGAGGAAGTCCAGTCCCCTGCTGACGATTCCCCCTTGGGGCCGCGCTACGGCGCGCGGGGAACCGTGAAGTCCAGGGCGGCTAAGACGACGGACGGTTACTCTCCGGCGCGAATCACTATTTCATCCCAAACCAGGCTTGAAGCATCAGAAA
>Ga0209890_10000429_pt1 | contig 19662 bp, 12 predicted proteins | sample OrgsoiDNA2013049_FD_185799 | JGI IMG/M metagenome (GOLD analysis project Ga0209890, IMG submission 185799) | Permafrost soil microbial communities from the Arctic, to analyse light accelerated degradation of dissolved organic matter (DOM) -... | ecosystem: Environmental > Terrestrial > Soil >...
TCCTCCACTAGTGATCCGCGCCTTCGGGGCGCACGGTCAAACGCGTCGGTTCCACACTCCGCCCGTTACTTCCGGTCTACCCCGATCAACGGACATCGTCAGATCGGGCCGATCGGTCTGGTTCGTGCCAGAGCACACTGGCGCGAACGATGCCACAGCGCCGCGCAGGTTCACCGTTACTGTGGCGGCATCGTGGTCAGGATCGGCATCGGCGTCTCAAGTCCGCGCAAGATATGCTCGCCGAGCGGGTGCCAAGGGCCTGGGGTTGCGCCAGCGAAGGGAGCGGTGGCGAGCAGTGGATAGCCCAGCTTTTTCGTCAGATCCTGCACTCGAACGACCTCGTTGACTGCCGACCCAACCAGCGTGAACTGCAACCGCTCGGGCACTCCGACATTGCCATAGATAACCTGGCCCAGGTGGAGCGATATGCCGAAATCGAATGCTACGTCCGCCGCTGCCGATTGCGGCGTGCTGAGTCGCCGGCGCGCTTCTTGGGCTGCGGCGAGCGCCCGGCCGCAAGCCTCGTTAGGCGCACCCTCAAAACGGAAAAGGCCAAGCACCGCGTCGCCGATCAGCGAGACGACCTCGCCGCCATAGTCGAGCACCGAGGACGCGGTCATCTCGAAATAGCGGCCAAGGAGGTGTAAGAAGGCTTCGGCCGATAGCCGCTCCGCAAGTTCTGTCGAGTGGCGCAGATCGCTGTACCACAACGCAGCGGTGATCTTTTCCCCGTCGCCGCGCCGAATTAAGCCGCTAAGCACAGCTTGGCCTGCGCGCTTGCCAAGATAAGCATGGGCTATGTTCTGCGCGACGTTGCGCTCGATCTTCGCCTTCAGCGCGATGCTGAGTTCGCGGGTAACGCGCTGTAGCTGCATAATCTCGTCGTCAGCAAACCCGGCAGCCCGGTCGCCGAGCCAGGAGCAGATGAGGCCGTTCTGACCGGCACGGTCGAAGCCCACTAGGAACACGACATAATCGGTGCCGCCCAATGCGCGAAACTCTTCGAGGACCGCGAAGTCGAGGAGCGCCGTATCACCAGTCAGCCGACGACGCATGACCGGCAGTCGATGGGTCAAGATATGGCCGATGGGACTACGCAGGAACTGATCTTGGCCGCTCTGCTCGGGCCTGAAGTGTTCGACAACGACACCTCTCTCCGCATTCCAGTTCAGTGTGCTTGCATCATAAAGCGGGTGGAGCACTCGGAAGGCCACCTGACCGCGCAAGATCGGCATTCCCACGCCGCGCAGGCGCTGGCACAGTTCGCCGTAGAGTATCGCGGGCTCGGAATCCTGCAGCGCCTCGTCAGCCAGCCACTCGACGATGGCGCTGCCCAAAACCCTCGTTGATGCGGCTTGCTCGTCCATGGGCAGGAACCTTATCCGAGATTCCCTACGAAACCTCGCAATTCTCCTTTGGGTCAAACTGAGAAATACTCAGCGCGAGCAGATATCTTCCGCTCTTCGTCAACAACGGATGTTGGTTTAGCGCGCGAAAAGGCGTTACGCAGGTCGACGGAGTTGGAGCCTTCGACATGCGGTGGCCCTTCGCCAATCGAATGTTATGGAATATCGAGTCCAACTGATAAGCTTTGTATAATTTGCTTATCAGTTTGCAAAGCCGGAAACTGAGGCATCGGATGGCAAGCACCTCATTTTAGCCAGTGAGTTATGGCTGGCAAATGACGTAGCCTGCGGCGCAAGCGGAGAAAAATGAAGTAAGCAACCAATAAAGCTGTACGAAGTGTGCCGTCGGGCGCTTGCCACTTTTTATGTCGGCGAACGCATTTTCGACAGCCTTTTTGCTTAACGACGACGTTACAATCGAGACACGTTTCACCACCTCGGGCGAATTGCGCAATCTTGCAAGGTGCCTTTCAATGTCTACTTTGGGTCCGCCGCGCATGAGACGCGCGATAGCCGTTACCTTGTTGCAATTCTTATAAGGCTCCTTCTCCCACCCGTCGAATTTGGCGTCGATTGCGGCCTTCGGAAGAGCGAGGCGACCGAGATTTTTCTCAGCCTGGCTCACGCTGATATGAAATGCGCCCGCTCCCAACGATAGTTTGCCGTGCTTGGCGTGATAAAAGGTTACCGTCGGCGGGGCGCCCTTGGTGTTCATACCGATAAAGTCGGCCCATTCGTCGCCAAGGTCGTCGCACATCAAAATGTCATCCCCAGCAGCAATCGTGCTCTCAACTTGGCCGAAGACAGAACCCGCGGTAAACCTCCGCTGGTTGGTCCGAAAGCGTCCTTTCTCGCTGGATACGCTCTTCAATCTGTTGTCGGGAATGAGATGGCCGAGGAACAGCGCTCCGCCATCGCGCATCACATTGTCTTGGAAGAGCTCCCCGTTCACATAGGCAATATTTACGTCGTCGAAGAGAATGAGGAAGAGATTTTCCCGGTCGAGATACATCTTCAGGGTTGTCTGCTGATCGCCGCCGGTGCGCTGATCGGCAGGCGAGACGTAAATCCCGTCCGCCTCGGCTAGGGCGAAGGTTGAGAGGCCAATGCGGGACTTACCCCATCTGAGCCCTCCAAGCTCGGCCCCACCCGGACCATCGAGAACCCGAAGGGCGTCGCGCGTTCCCTCGACTACAAATTCTTGATCCAGCGCCACCAAGAGGTCATTGGCTTCTTCGACCGTCAGTTCGCGGAATCTTCCCGACCGCTCTTTGTCGAAAAGCCTTATGAGCGGCGGGTCCGACAATAGCCGATCTCTGAGTTCCGCCACATCAATTGCCAGATTCGTTGGACTGATAGCTGGTGGCAGCGATGTTAGGTCTACCGGACGCGCAAAGTTTGCAATGAAGGGCGCAACGTCACCGGCATCACGTGCGAGCTCGGTCATGACCTCAATCGACCAATCGATCGCGGCCTTATAGTCGGCGCGGTCTGAGCTTTGCGCAATGCGGCCGGTGTTAGGTGTCGCCGTAAGCCGTGTACTTCCGCGCCGAACCCGGTACCGCTGGCTGACATAGCGGCTTGCGCTTGCCATCGGCATCGCATTTTCGAGATCGTCGGCTTCCAGGGTCTTTGTGCGGAGCGCTTGCCTCGAGGTCGACATCAGGCGTAACCGCATGGATTCAAATTTGGCGCCGGCCTTGGCAACGGCGCGTTCAACGTTGCCGGCTCCTATCCGGCGTAACCACTCGCTCTTGAAGCCCCCAGGGACTTCCAATGCGGATTTGTGGATGGCAACGAGGTCGCCATGCTCGACGACAAGCATGAATCCGTGAATGCGGTCGGATACACCGGCTTCCTCTGCAAGGAAAACGGGTTGGCGATCGTAAGGAAAGCAGATAGCCGAGTACTTCTTTCCCTTATGAACTCTCCGCACAGCGCTGAAGAGGTTACCTCCGGCGTTCGTTACGGTGGCGGGAAGCGCGTCGAACAAGCTCTGGATAGCAGCGTCGTTAAAAGGTTTCGAACGAACAAAGAACTGCGCCGACCAGATAATCACCAGGTGTTCGATCATGGGGTTCCCCCAAGCCATTCTTTCCTTGATATCGTTAAATTTGTATTGTGTAGCGTCACACGATACACTGCTGCTCTTCCGATTCGGCAACCACCCTTACAAGAGAGCGCGAATTGCCCCCATTAGTCCCCCACCCCGGCATCCGCATTAAAGCCGAGGTCATTCCCGTCGGAATGTCCGTGACAAAAGCCGCCGAACTCATGGGCATCGGCCGACCTGCCTTGTCGAACCTTTTGAATGGGAATGCCGCACTGTCGTCGGACATGGCGGCGCGGCTGGAGAAGGCGTTCAATAAATACTCACGCAAAGAGCTGATCGAGATGCAGGTGGCGTATAATGCCGCACAGGGAAAAGGAAATTCGCTGCCCGAAACGAAGTCCTATGTACCGCCCCTGCTTGGGATCAAAGCCAACCAGATTGAGACGTGGGCTACACACAATATTGCTGCGCGCTCGCGACTCTCAATACTTTTGCGCTCGCTCGTGCATTCGACAGGCCGCGCTCTTACCAAAGTTGACTTCCCAGGAAATGACGATGCTGAACGAGCTGGATGGGACGGCATCGTTGAAGCTGATGAGGGAACCCCTTGGGTTCCGAACGGCCGTTCCGGCTGGGAATTTGGTACCAACGAGAACATAAAAAAGAAAGCGAATGATGATTTCAATAAGAGTGTAGAAGGACAAAGCAAAACGGAGCGCGAACAAACGACCTTTGTCTTTGTAACGCCGCGCCGCTGGCAAGGAAAGGCGGCATGGATAGATGCAGCGAACGCGAGACGTCAATGGAAAGACGTTCGTGCCTATGATGCCAGCGATCTCGAACAATGGCTCGAACAATCCATTTCTGGACAGGTATGGTTTGCGAATGAAACCCATATTCCGGCTCAAGATATCCGTTCCCTGGACAAGTGCTGGACCGATTGGGCGAACATTTGCGTGCCGCCGCTCAATGGGTCACTTTTCATTTCAGCGATAGAAGCCGAGAAACGCAATTTAGTTCAGCGCCTTTCCAATTCGCCGGACGGATCAATCATGATCGGTGCGGATTCAACCGAAGAGGCGCTCGCCTTTTTGGCACAGGTCTTCAGTGAACGCGGCGGCAATGATCTCGCAGCCTATCGGGATCGTGTCCTTGTGTTCGCCAAGCCCGGCACGTTGTCGCGTCTAGTTGAAGGTGTCCAAAACTTTATACCGGTAGCGACGTCGCGGGACGTCGAGCGTGAACTCGCGCCGTATGTCAAACAAATGCACTCGTTTGTGGTGTATCCACGAAACGCCGCAAACGCCGAGCCCAGGATTATGCTTGGGCCTATCGCTCACGAGGCCTTCTCGAAGGCCCTCGCGGAGATGGGAAAAGATCGGGACGAGACCAACCGTCTCGCAGACGAATCAGGTCGCTCGCTGACTGTTCTCCGTCGGCGCCTTGCAACGGGTGCTCTGCGAACGCCTCAATGGGCTGATACCAAGACGGTGGCTTCCAGCCTTGTGCCGTTTCTCTTCGCCGGTGCATGGCAGAATGCAAACGACGCGGATCGACTGGCGCTGTCATTGCTCGCGGACGACAAGCCGTACGCGACGCTGGAAAAAGAAGTTCAATCCTTCGCCTTGCTTAACGACCCGCCCGTATGGTCGATCGGCGCTTATCGCGGCGTCATCTCGAAAATCGATTTGCTGTACGCTATCGCAGACGTGGTTACAGCAGAAGATCTGCGTCGTTATTTCGATATGGCCGAAATCGTACTGGGAGAAGATGATCCCGCGCTCGACCTCGATGAGGAAAAGCGATGGAGTGCCAGTCTTTACGGGAGGAAGCGGGAATTTTCCGGCGCCTTTCGTGAAGGCATTTCGGAAACATTGGTGTTGTTGTCGATCCACGGCGTGCAACTTTTCAAGAGGCGCCTCGGTTTCGATACCGAAGTCGAGGCAACCCTCCTCGTTCGCAGGTTACTAACGCCGCTCAGCACACGCCGCCTCGAAGCGAACGATCGAGATTTGCCGACATACGCCGAAGCGGCGCCGCTAGAATTTATATCCATCATTGAGCGTGATCTACAATCGAATGATCCTGCAGTGCTGGGATTGTTGCGCCCGGCATCAACGGGAGTATTTGGTCGCAGCCCAAGCCGCACAGGTTTGTTATGGGCTCTTGAGGGACTATCCTGGAACCCGGAAACGCTTCCACGCGCCGCAGTCATTCTGGCACGACTGGCCCAGATCGAAATCGACGATAATTGGGTCAACAAGCCGACGAACTCCTTGGAATCAATATTCCGTGGGTGGATGCCGCAAACCGCCGCGGATCATGAGGCGCGTGTCAACCTCATGAAGAATTTGGCGAAGAATTATGCGGCAGTCGCGTGGCGCCTCTGCGTCTCGCAGTTTGGTGACTATCACGGTGTTGGGCATTACAGCCACAAACCACGCTGGCGTCCCGATGGTTATGGATTTGGCGAACCTTTCTCGACCTGGGGACCAATTAACACTTTCGTTCGTGAAATGGTCGAAATGGCGCTCGGATGGCGCCCACATTCGCTTGGAACGCTCGGTGATCTTGTTTCAAGAATGCCGAGCTTGACGCCTGAACATCAGACGCGGGTTTGGACCTTAATTGCGACATGGGCGAAGAATGATGCGGATGACGCCGACAAGTCTGCCCTGAGGGAAAAAATTCGCGTCTCGACACTTTCGCGCCGTGCGGAGCGGCAATCAAAGAAAGACGGGCCGGCGCGCGCCTTAGTTAAGGCGGCCAAAGCTGCCTACGAAGCTCTTGAGCCGATCGACATTCTGAACAAGCATGCTTGGCTCTTTCGGGAGCAATGGCTGGAAGAGTCTGCGGACGAAGTTGAAGACATCCAGGAAATTGATTTAAATAAGCGCGCTGAGCGCATCCAACAAATTCGGGCCGCCGCGCTTACTGACGTCTTCAACAAACGGGGTGTTAGCGGACTGATCGAGCTTGCAAAACGAGGGAATGCTGCTTGGACAGTCGGCGCGATCGTTGCTTTAAATAGCGTGCTGAACGAACATCAACTGGTCGAGCTGCTAAAAGTCGCTTTTAAACCGATCCTCAGCGGCGAAACTGACGTTCACCCGCAACGAAATCTCATAGGCGGTGCATTCCGCGGAATTTTTGATGATGCGATGCGTACACGCGTTGCCAATTCCGTTTGCGCTGAATTGCCTAGCCAGGATGCAGCGGCGTTACTGGTTCTGTGCCCATACGTGCCGGCCACATGGAAACTAGTTGATACGCTTGAGGATGTCGCTCAAGCCAAGTATTGGAGCGAGGTAGTGCCTGATTGGATTCATCATTCGGATGACGAAAACAATCAAAGCGTTGAACGTCTTTTGAAGGCTGGTCGGCCGCGCGCCGCGTTTTCTTGCATCCGGTTCAAGCCGTCCGGGCTTGATGCTCAGGTTTTGTATCGCCTGATGTCAGAAATGGCTACGGGAGGTAACGATAAGTCTGGCGAATACATGCTTGAACACTACAACGTAGAAGAAGCTTTCAAGTGCCTCAATGCCAGTCCTACCTTGACGCCCGATCAAAAAGCCGGGCTTGAATTTGCGTTCATCGATGTCCTCGCCCGGCCTTGGGATAGTCGTGCCAACAGCTACGGAATTCCAAATCTGGAACGCTATGTCGAAGCGCATCCTGAGCTATTTGTCCAAGCTATTGCATGGGCCTACAAGCGAAAAGACCGTGGCGTCGACCCGCACGAACTAACAGCACCGGAAGACCGGGTTAAGGACATGGCCGAGCGTGGCTACAAACTTTTGGAAGCACTCCAACGTCCTCCTGGTCATAACGAGATCGGAGAGCTGGATGCCAACACTTTGGCAAAGTGGGTTTCAACCGTTCGACAAGCAGCTCGCGATATCAGCCGAATTGACATCGCGGATTTGTGCATTGGAATGCTATTCGCTCATGCACCCGTAGGACCGGACGGCGTGTGGCCGTGCAGACCTGTTTGCGAAGTTATGGAGGATATTCATTCTGAGCAGCTTATGAGAGGTGCTCATACCGGGGTTATCAACTTAAGAGGCGTTGTTTGGCGCGGTGCAGGTGGCGATCAGGAACGCGAACTGGCTGCAAAATACAGAAATTGGGCTCACGCTCTTCAGTCGTCATACCCTTATGTCGCTTCAACGCTACTCATGCAGCTGGCGCGAACGTATGAAGCACAAGCAGCTCACGAAGACACTGAGGAAAGTCTAAAAGGACGGATGCGATGAGTAATCGTGTTCGAACCTACCCATTTGTGACTAAAACCAGCACCGAGTGTCGTTGGAGGTCTTGGGTGGGAGGATTCGAACCTCCGCATGGGGGAATCAAAATCCGCTGCCTTCTCCGGCCTCCATGGGCCGAGAACCGATTAGCTTTTGTTAGAATCCTTATCGGTACGCGAAATTACACTCCCGGCCTCGGGCGGCAGTGCTGATCGGACCCGTCTCCGCCGATTGTCTCTCCAAAACGGTAATATTCGCGGAAACAGCCGGAGACTTTCCGGGATTTCGGCCTCAAGATCGGCAAAGCGGTAGTCCAGAAACAGAGGCGAATGCGCGAAAAGCCGGGATTTCCGGCCCTTTCTCGCGTCTCCTGGGAAGCCTGGCAGAACGCTGGAGTGCGTGGCTGCCTTGGGAGGGATCGAACTCTCACATTCCCGATTGTATTTCGGCCTGTGAAATCTCTAAAGGAATTTCGCCTCGAAAGCCTCCTTTTTATGCCCGGAGACTTTTCGGCCTTCTCACAATCGATTTGGGAGCCTGGAGACTATCCGTGAAAAACGACTTGGGGCCGTTTTTCGAGCACTGGATGGCACCCGCGGCACTCTGCTCCGACCCGCACACCTAATGTGCTCTTGCCACGATGGGCCGAAGTCTCCCGAATAATCGACGTGATGACCGGTAAGCCCAAACATGCCGGTCACATTGGCTAGAATTGTTCAATGGCACAAGAACTGCATCGACCAAAACAAGTGGAGGCGCTTGGATATGCCATTGATAAGCCTCGATATTCGTATGCTTAGGTCTTTCGTGTCGGTGGTTCAGACCGGCAGCATAACTGTTACCGCGCGACAGCTCGGACGAACTCAGCCAGCGATCACGCTGCAACTACAGCGGCTGGAGGAACTGATCAATACGCCGTTGCTTCGCCACGAGGGACGCCGCCAACTTCTGACGGACGATGGCGACCTGGTTCTTTCCTACGCAAAATCCATTCTTCGGCTTCACGACGAGATGTTGCAGCGGCTAGCCTCGGCAGACGTAGAGGGGACCGTGGTCCTTGGCACGCCAGACCTCTATGCGGCCTTTGTTCTGCCCGCGATACTGAGCCGCTTTCGCAAGGCTTTTCCAAAAGTGCAGGTTGAACTGCGCTGCGAACTCTCGACGCCGCTGGTCGGATTGGTCCGCCGTGGAGAAATCGACCTGGCGCTCGTTACCAAGATGGAGGGGTTTTCGGGCGGCAAAGTCGTAGGCCAGGAACAGCTGATCTGGATGGTTGGCGCGGATTCTGACGCGCATTGGGTCGATCCGGTCCCGCTAGCCTTGCTGCCCGCCGGTAACATCTATCGCGAACATGCCATCGACAAGCTGGAACGGATCGGTAGAAATTGGAAGATAACGTGCGTCAGTGCCAGCGCTGTCGGGTTGCAAGCAGCTGCCCATGCCGGCATGGCGGTGACCGTGTTGGGTCGCAGTGCGCTGACGCCTGGCCTGCGCGAAATTGGAGCGAACGAAGGATTCCCGGCATTACCGCCGGTTGATCTACTCTTGTACCGGGCAGCCGGCCGCAATCTCGCAGCTATCGATGCACTATATAATTACCTCGAGAGCTATTTGGGCTCGGATTCCAGCCGTCTTGAATTCGCCGCGGAGACGGCAGCCGCCTCGATCCGCCCGGCACTTCCAGAGGCTGCTGAATAAGCCGACAATTTCAGTCCCTGCTTGCCAAATCGTTGTGCAGCACCCGGCCATTAGTCCATCAACCCGGCTAGTGCCCGAGGGCTTGTGCCACCGCCCGGCGTGCCATCACCACCACAAGATGGGCGCGATATTCACTATCGGCATGGATGTCGGAATTCAATCCTGACGGCGCAATCGAAATCCGCGCAAGCACATCGGGCGAAAAATTCGCCGCTAGCGCATCCTCGATATCAGCCGATCGGAACACCACGGGTCCAGCTCCGGTGATCGCGACGCGTACGGTGCTCCCGAAACGAGCCACGAAAGCTCCAACCAACGCGAAACGCGATGCCTGGCTCCGGAACTTAGCATAACCAGCCGCATCCGAGATCGGAAAGCGGACAGCCAGGATGATTTCATCCTGTGCCAGCGCCGTTTGAAACATGCCGGTAAAGAAATCATCCGCCACTATTTCGCGACGATCGGTGATGATCGTCGAGCCAAGGCCGACCGCGGCCGCCGGATAGTCCGCCGAAGGATCTGCATTGGCCATCGAACCGCCAATCGTACCGCGATGCCGGACCTGCGGATCGCCGATCAGGCCGGCGAGCGTGGCAAGGGCAGGAATCTTCGCCTTGACCTCAGCCGAAGCAGCAACGGCAGCGTGCGTCGTCATCGCGCCGATGGTTAAACTGCCGCCGCTGGACGTGATCGCGGAAAGCCCTGGCAGTGCAGCCAGGTCAACAATGGCGGTAGGTGATGCAAGCCGCATTTTCATGGTTGGCAACAGCGTCATGCCGCCGGAAAGCGGACGGTTCTCATCACCGGCAGCTAAAAGTTTTACCACTTCAGACACCGTGGAAGGCTTGTAATATGAAAAGTCCTTCATCGCCTGCTCCTATTCGGCTGCGCGCAGCTGATTGGCGCTGTTGTGAATGATACGCCAGATACGGCTTGGCGTTGCCGGCATATCGACATGACTGACGCCGAGATGCGAAAGCGCATCGACAACGGCATTGATAACGGTTGCGGGCGACCCGATGGTGCCGACCTCGCCGCAACCCTTGACGCCGAAGCTGGTATGCGTGCAAAGCGTCGACAAGGTTACGATCTCCATGTTCGGCATGTTATCGGCGCGCGGCATGCAATAATCCATGAAGGACGCCGACAGCATCTGACCGGATGTCTCGTCGTAGACGCAGTTTTCGAACAGGGCTTGGCCAACCCCTTGCGCAATGCCGCCGTGCAGCTGCCCAGCAACGATCATGGGGTTGATCACGGTGCCGATGTCGTCCACCGCGACATACGATACGAGATCGACCGAGCCGCAATCCGGATCGATCTCGACCTCGGCAATGTGGGCGCCGCCGGGATAGGTGAAATTCACAGGATCGTAGAAGGCCTGGGCTTCCATACCCGGCTCAAGCACGTCGATCGGAAAATTCACCAATCCGTAAGCCGCGCCGACCACTTCGCCGAACGATTTCGACCGATCAGTGCCCTGTACGGCGAATGACCCGTTCTCGAAGACGATATCGCCCTCGCCCGCCTCGAGCATGTGCGCGGCGATCTTGGTGCCCTTCGCGATGATCTTGTCGGTAGCCTTGGCCAGTGCGGTACCGCCTACGGCCAACGATCGCGAGCCATAGGTACCCAGACCGAACTGCACCCTATCGGTGTCGCCGAATACGATCTCGATCTTGTCGGTGGGAATTGACAGTTTTTCCGACACGATCTGCGCAAAGGTCGTCTCATGCCCCTGACCGTGGTTGTGTGTCCCGATCAGCACCGTGACATCGCCGGTGACGTGAACCCGGACCGTCGCGCTTTCGAAGATACCGGCACGGGCGCCCAGCGACTGGACGATGCGCGAAGGCGCCAGGCCGCAGGCCTCCACATAAGTGCAGAGACCGATGCCACGGAGCTTACCGCGCGACTTGGAATCCGCCTTGCGCCCGGCAAAGCCATTCCAGTCAGAAACTTCCAGCGCCTTTTCGAGGCATGCCTTCGGGTCGCCACTGTCGTATTTGACGATCACCGGCGTCTGGTACGGATATTGCGACGCGTCGATCATATTCATGCGTCGAATCTCGGCCTTGTCTATCTTCATCTCGCTGGCCGCGACATCGACGAGACGCTCCAGCAGGAACGTCGCCTCGGGACGGCCGGCACCGCGATAGGCGTCGACCGGCACCGTGTTGGTGAACACGCCTTTGACTTCGCAATGGATCGCAGGCGTGGTGTAGACGCCGGCCAGCAGCAATCCGTAAAGGTTTGTCGGGATGTTCGGGCCGAACGTCGAGAGGTAACCCCCCATATTGGCGACGGTGCGAACCTTCAGACCGAGAAACTTGCCGGTTTCATCGAGCGCCAATTCCGCTTCGCTGACATGATCGCGCCCATGGGCGTCGGACAGAAAGCCTTCGCTGCGCTCGTTAACCCATTTCACCGGGCGACCGACCTTACGCGAGGCCCAGGTGGTGATGATCTCCTCCGCATACAGGAACTGCTTCACCCCAAAACCGCCGCCGACGTCGGGTGCCACGATACGCAATTTGTGCTGCGGGATGTTCAGCACGAAGTTGCCCATCAGCACCTTCACCACATGCGGGAACTGACTGGTAGTCCACATCGTATAGTGGTCGCGGCCGGCATCGTATTCCGCCACCGCCGCGCGCGGCTCCATCGGGTTGCCGACGAGGCGGTTGTTGACAAGGCTGATCTTGGCCACGTGGGCCGCATTCTTGAACGCAGCTGCGGTCGCCTTGGCGTCGCCGCACTCCCAATCGAAACAGGTATTGTCGAGAATGTCGTCGAACACGGCGGCAGCACCGGGACGGATCGCGTCGAGCACACCGACAACGGCCGGTAGAACCCCGTATTCGACCTCGATCGCGTCAGCGGCTTCGCGCGCCTGTTCGAGCGTGTCAGCGATCACGAACGCCACCGCGTCCCCGACGCATCGTACCTTGTCGACCGCCATCGCCGAGCGCGGCGGCTCCTTCATCGGTGTGCCATCGGCGTTGCTGACGCCCCAGGCGCAGGGCAGTCCGCCGATCTTGTCCGCGGCGAGGTCCGCACCAGTGTAGATGGCTACAACGCCAGGCAGTGCCGTGGCCGCCTTGATGTCGATCTTCCTGATCACCGCGTGAGCGTGCGGCGAGCGCAAGAACACCGCCATCGCCATATCCGGTCGCTTGATATCGGCGACATAATTTCCTTTGCCGGTGATGAACCGCCGGTCTTCCTTGCGAAGGATCGATGCTCCGATGCCTGTATGAACGTTCATGATCAACCTCCCGCCTGAGTCCGCATGGCGGCGGCGCCGGCAAGCACGGACGCGACGATGTTCTGATACCCGGTGCAGCGGCAGATGTTGCCCTCGAGCCAGTGCCGCACGTCGCTTTCCGTGGGATTTGGTGTTTGCTTGGCAAAATCAACCGCGCTCATGATCATGCCGGGCGTGCAGAAGCCGCACTGCAGTCCGTGATTGTGGTGGAAGGCCAGTTGCATCGGATGCAGGTCGGCATTGGCGCCTTTGGCGAGGCCCTCGATGGTCGTCACCGACTTGCCGTCAACACTGAGCGCCAACAGCGTGCAGCTTTTCATCGAAAGGCCGTCGATATGCACGACACAGGCGCCGCATTGCGAGGTGTCGCAGCCGACATGGGTGCCGGTGAGGTTGAGGTTCTCGCGGAGGAAATCGGATAGCAGCAGCGCCGGCGACGTATCCGCCTTCACTTTCTTTCCGTTGACCGTCATCTCGATATTCATGCGCGTTTCTCCTGTTGCATTCCTCGACCGGCATTCTGGTTCAAGCGAGCATCCGGGTCTTGTCTTTTTCCCATCCGGCGATGACCACGTCTCCGACGGACAAGGGGTCGCGATAGAACACACGATCCGGAACATAGGCGATCAGTTCGTCGTCGCCGATCTTGTCCAGGATGACCTTGACGAAATTGCCCTGGTATTCGATGGCGCGAACCCGGCTCGGCACCTTGGCGCGCGCCCCGTCGCCGCCGGTCTCTGGCCGCGCGAGATCGACATCGTCGCGACGTATGGCAAAATCCACGCGATCCCCCGTTGACGCCGCCCGGCGGGCGCCAAGCGGCACCACCACATCGCGCATCTCCGGCGACACGATGACAGCGCTGTCGCCATCGATCCGTTCGATGCGGCCGGTGAGCACGTTCTGGCCGCCGAGAAATTCGGCGACGTAGCGGTCTTGCGGCTGGTCATAGACGTCGCGGGCTGGCCCGGCCTGCTTGATCTTGCCCTTTTCCATCACCACGACGATGTCGGCGATCGCGATCGCTTCAAGCTGGGTATGCGTTACGTGAACGAAGGTGATCCCGAGATCACGTTGCATGCGGCTGAGTTCCTGCCGCATCTGCACCCTGAGCTGTTCATCAAGCGCCGACAGCGGCTCGTCCAGCAGCAGCACTTTCGGGCCGGTAATGGCAGCACGCGCCAGGGCGACCCGCTGCTGCTGGCCGCCCGAAAGCTGCGCCGGCAGCCGATCGGCCAATTCCGTCAACCTGACCTTCTCGATCATGGCGTCGGCAGCCTTGCGCCGTTCCTGAACCCCCACGCCGCGCACGCGCAAGGCGAACGCGATATTATCACGGACATTCAGATGCGGGAACAACGCGTAGGACTGGAACATCATCGCGGTGCGGCGCTCGACCGGCGCGAGGCCGACGACATCTTTCCCACCGATCAATATCTCGCCATGAGTCGGATCTTCATGACCGGCGATCATGCGCAGGATGGTCGTCTTGCCGCAGCCCGACGGGCCCAGGAAGCAGCAATAGGCGCGGTCGGGAATCCTCAGATTGACGCCGTCGACTACCCGGATGGTGCCGTCATAGCTCTTGACTATACCCGCCAGTTCGATACTTCCATTTTCGACAGCCATAGTTCTTTGGATTCCCTAGTGTGCCGCGGGCCCCGCTGCGCGCCGCTTCTGCATTCGCGCGATGGTGCCGAGGCAAACGCCGATGATGAGGAACGAGATCAAGGTCGTCACCGTGCCGAGCGCATATAGCGACGGCGAGGTAACGTTCAGCGTCATGCTCCATATTTCGAGCGGAAGGGTATTGAGCGACCCCGCGGTCAGCAACGTGCGCGTGAATTCGTCATAGGACAGCGTAAACCCGAACAGAGCGACCGCCACCAGACCCGGCGCCAGGATCGGAATGATCACGAGATACGTCGTCTGCCAGGTGCTGGCGCCGAGATCCCGCGCTGCTTCGTCCCAGGCGTTGTTGAGCCGGGACATCACGGCGAACATCACCAGCACGCCGAACGGCAGCGTCCAGGACAATTGCGCGCCAAGCGCCGTCGTGTACCAACTGGTCTCGATGCCGAGCAAGTTGCAGATCAAGCCAACGCCGATGCCGAGCACGAGGCCGGGCGCGACCAGACTGCCGATCATCAGGTAAAACACCACGCTGTCACCGGCGAAGCGCTTGCGGAATGCGAGGCCCGACATAAAGGAAATCACGACTGTGATGATAGTCACTACGATCGCTAGCCGGATTGAGCGGCTGAACGAACCCTTGACGTCGCCGGTGCGCACCTGGGTGAAGAGATCGACGAACCAGTGCAGCGATGTTCCGCGCATTGGAAATACCAGGCCGCCGCGGACGTCCTGGAACGACAGGATATAGATGCACAACATCGGTCCATAGAGCGCGATGACATACAGGGTGAATAACGTCGCCAGCACGTAGAACGTCCAGGGACGGCCGCCCCGGCTCGGTGCCAGCGCGCGCAGGCGCCGGTTCGGGACCGGTTCGACGTTAGCGGTAGCGAGCTGATGGTCGGTCACCGCGTCAGTTCCTTGCGGATATCGACGGTGCGCAGAATTGCCACAACGAGCAACAATACGATGATCGTCAGGATTGTGGCGCTGGCCGCGGCAGTCGGATACTGCAGCACTCCGATATCTTCGTAAAAGGCTCCGACCACCGACGCCGAACCGCCGCCGGACATTACCTTCACGACGAAGAAATCACCCATCACGATCGAGACCACGAAGATCGAACCGAGAGCGATGCCGGTCTTGCACAGTGGCAGTACGATGAAGCGAACGATCTCGAACCGCGAGGCGCCGGCATCCCGCGCCGCCTCCATGGTGCGCTTGTCGATCCGGGCCATCGAATTGAAGATCGGCACGATCATGAAGATCGTGAGTTGATGAACATAGGCGATCACCACAGCAAGACTCGAGAACAGCAGAACGTCGAGCGGCTGACTGATAACATGGGTCTTGATCAGCGCGCTGTTGATCAGCCCTTCCTTGCCGAGTAGCGGAATCCAGGAAATCATGCGGATGATGTTCGAGGTCCAGAAAGGCACTGTGCAAATCAGAAACAGTCCGAGCGCCAGCAATGGGCTGCGAACATGGAATACCAGAAAATAGGCGATCCAAAAACCGATCAGCAGTGAGAAGAACCAGGCAACCACCGAGAACTTCAGCGTTGCCCAGTACAGCTGATAGGTAAGTGCCGACGTGAAGACGCCCTTGTAATTCTCAAGCGTAAAGCTCGGAATGATGCCGCCGAAGCCGTCGCTCTGCACGAAGCTAGCGGCGACCACGCCGATGATCGGCACGATAAAGAACGGCACCAGAACGAGAACGAGGGGAAGGATCAGCAGCCAGCCTGCGTTGCTCCCTCTTCGCTTGGTTTTGCTTTCCATCCGCTTTTCGAATCCACGAACTTCAGATCATCGAATGAAACGCCTGAGACGGCGCGCGTCTCAGGCCTTGCTCGGCAAGCATCAGGCGACCTTGAAGTCGTTCCAGCGCTTGTTCATGTAGGCGGCCTCGTCCATCAGCGTATTCCAGCACGAGATGTTCTTGACGCGCTCCAGGAAGGAGCCGCCGTCACGGACGGTGCCGGCCTTTTCCATCGGGACGCCGTACGGATCCTTGATCTCTTCGGGCGCCGGCTTGCCTTCATACCAGAAGGCCCATTCGGTCGGTGTCATTTCCTTCTTCGCCGTCGATGGCACCGGACTGTAGTAGCCATAGCGGCTGACGAAGGCCCCCTGCCAGCCGGTGTAGTACCAGTTGATATATTCGTAGGCCGCCTCCAGCTTCTTGCCACTCAGATGCTTCATCAGGCCGAGTCCGTTGCACCAGCCTCGATAGCCTTCCTTGTCGCCCTTCTTGTTGACAGGCGCATAGACGCAAGGGATCTGCTTGACGCGGACGGCGGCGACGGCCGGCGACCACATCGACTGGATCACGACCTCGCCCGCCGCCATCAACTGCACCGACTGGTCAAAGGTAGTCCATGTAGCCCGGAAGTGACCCGACTTCTTCAGCTCGATCAGCTTCTCGATCGTGAAGTCGATTTCCTTCGTTGTCATGTTGCCCTTGTTGCCGTATTTAATCAGGTCGGCGCTCTCAAAACAAAGCGCGGCGTCCATGATGCCGATCGCAGGTACGTCGAGGATCGCTGCCTTGCCCTTGTATTTGGGACTGAGCAGATCCTTCCATTCGGTGACCGGATGGTCGACCAGATCGGGCCGGTAACCGATCGAGTCGGCGTTGTACACCTGCGGCAGGAACGTAGCCCATTCGGTGACGCCTTCGTGCAAATCGGTCGAGTCGGCCTTCTCGATATACATCGCCTCATAAGGCGAGATGCCCTGGCGTGGAATTTTCTGGCCGTCGAGTTCGCCCTTCGTGAAGATCGGCAGGAAATTATCGAATTCCTTGATCTTCTTGACATTGATGCCCTGGATCACGCCACGCTTGGCAGCGAGCTTGGCCTGCCAGCCCTCCAAATCCGGGATATCCACGCTGTTCGGCTGGGTGATAAAGCGATTGATCGCCGCCGACGTGTCGACGTTTTGCATCGTAACCTTGAAGCCGAGATCCTTGGCGGCCTGGTCGCCGATCGCTTTCACCACGGAATAGGAAACGCCGACGTGTCGTAGCTCGATGTCCTTGATCTCCTGCGCCCAGATCACGGGAGCACCGATCACACTCGATCCGGCGGCCGCACCCGCAACCACGGCGGCACCTTTTAGTAACTGTCGGCGAGAGGGCAACTGCCCCTTCGCAACGCTTCTCTTGCCTAATTTGTCGGTATCCCTGCCCATATCCAACTCCTTGCAAACAATTCGATGACTGTTGCGGCAATCTCACGTGATGAGAACGCTAACAGCGAGGGGCGCCGGCAAGAAATGAGAAGTTTTGATTGAAGGAATAAGGCGTTCTAATGCGAACGCCGTAATGCGACTTTGCACAGATGCTGAGCGACGCCTGTCTGTATCTTGCTCAACAATGATTAAATAGCGGGCCCGTTTGCAGGATAGCAAACGCGACTGGTGACCCGTCCCTGAGTGCCTGCAAGCAACTGATTGCGGGACTGCGACCCGCGACGGTCAACTGTTGCGGTCGGTTGTCGGATCAAGACATCGAACATTTTGCAATGCCGAACTCCACGCGCGTATGAACACTAATAGCCGATAGCAAAATTGAAGCCACGACAGTTGCGTCAACACAACGCGCCGCATTGGCGAGACGACGCGCAGGCTATATTGGCTTGGCGATTGCATAGGGCGAAGATGTTGTTGCAGGAGTATGATGCGTGAAAGATGTTACGGCTGGAAAAGAAGAGTCACTCGATCCTCGGCTGAGCTGGGATACGCTGACCCAGATCGAACGTGATGCAGCTTACGACAATACTGCGGCGGTTAAGAACAGTTCGACGCTGATTGCCGAACGAAACAAACTGTCTGCAACGCTACGCGCCAACCGCAAATCCTTTCTCGATGTGCCCTACGGTTGTTACGAAAGGACAAAGATTGATCTTTATCCGGCCGTCGATGAGACAGCGCCGTGCATGGTCTTCCTTCACGGGGGCTATTGGCAGCGCAATTCTCGCGAAGTGTTTGCCATGTTGGTCGAAGGCGTCGCTGCGCATGGCTGGTCAGTAGCGATCCCGGGATACACGCTCGCGCCAGAGGCTAGCCTGACGGAGATCGTGACGGAGATATTGGCGGCGCTCGATTGGCTGGCCAGTAACAGCGAAGCTTACGGCATCGCCGGCCCTATCGTAATCTCCGGCTGGTCAGCTGGCGCGCAGCTCGTCGCGATGACGCTCGATCACCCTCGCGTCACCGCAGGTCTCGCCATCTCTGGCGTATACGAACTCGGCCCGATCCGCGACACGGTCTTGAATGATGCATTGAAGCTGACCGACCAGGAAGTTAACACCTTGTCACCGCTTCGGTTGCCAATGATTCACAAGCGGCTCGACATAACCTATGGCACAGCCGAATTGCCGGCATTGATTTTCGATTCAATCAAGCTTTACGAAGCGCGCATTGCCGCAAACGCACCCGGCAAAATCTACCCGATAGAAGGCGCCGATCATTTCAGCATTCTCGCCGAGTTGAGGAAACCCGACGGCGTTCTCGTGGATATCGTCCTGAAGTTGGTCGAAGGTGCTTACGACCTCGGTAACTCGTAATCAGAGTCTGCTTGCTTCGTAAGTTTCCTCCTCTAAGCCTCACGCCGCTCAGCCAGAACCGGACGAAGCTAACGACAGGTCACTGCTAACCCTGGCACGCAGTGGACTTATTCTACCGTCTCCGGGGCGAGTCTCCAAAAAATGGGAGTTTTCCTGAATTTGGCTGGAGACTTTCGGGAATTTTTGCCCGGAAAAGTGCGAACGCCGGTCTCCAGAGACTTTCGAGATTGAGAAAAGCCCGCATTTGTCGGGCCTTTCTCATCAAGAAAAGGAAATTCTCCACAAACCGGAATGCGTGGCTGCGGCGGGAGGGATCGAACGTCCGAATGGGGAAATCGAATCCGCTATGGGCAGCCATGATTCTAAGCTAATGGGGCTCCTTTTGCGATGCGGCATATTTGGGTCAAAGCCGGAAGAAAATGGGCAACTTTTCGCTCAGAATTGACTGGCCTTCTTGGCCAAACGGAGCGTTGCTGTGGTGACTTGGAGCGGCTGAGGCGCGCTTCGCGGTGTGAATCGGCGTGGGGTCCCGACGCCGATCGGCATGCTAACCTATTGATCCACCTGGCCGTGGCGGGGTCAACTTTCAACGCTTATTCACATGCAACATGACGGCCTTGCGTATGCTCCGCCGCGGCGACATCAAAGGCCAACAAGCTTGCGCGGGCGCGCCTTGGGTGATCAGGGCCGAGGATCTGGCAGGTTTCGCCAAGGGAAAGCGTCGGAAGCCTCCGCTAACACAAAATGCCACGCAGCAGGTCTTTGACTTTCAATGAGTTAGC
>Ga0209890_10000430_pt1 | contig 19662 bp, 17 predicted proteins | sample OrgsoiDNA2013049_FD_185799 | JGI IMG/M metagenome (GOLD analysis project Ga0209890, IMG submission 185799) | Permafrost soil microbial communities from the Arctic, to analyse light accelerated degradation of dissolved organic matter (DOM) -... | ecosystem: Environmental > Terrestrial > Soil >...
CAGATCGACTACGGCGTTGCCGAAGCGGCTGCCGCCGCCGAGTTCTTCCATGGCCTTGTGGTAGTTCGGCGCGGTCACCACCGCATAGCCCCGCGCCCGCAGCGCGTGAGCAATCCGCTCCCGGAACACGTTGTCGTCGTCCACGAAGAGAATCGACTTGGAGAGCCGGTGACGGTCGGAGTTCAGGCCGTCAACGTTCGAGCTGCCCAATTCGGACCGTTGCGCCAGCGCCACCGTGACGATTTAACAGCGGGTCATAGCGGGTTTGGCTGCGAAATATTTTCGCAGGGCGGCGTCGGGGCGTTGGGGCCGCATGTGGCCCAAGCGCTCTTCATCGTATGCGAAGTTTTAACGCATTCCCGATAGCGCCTTCGAGGCCATAATCCCGCGCATGGCTCAGATGCCGTCCGGCGTCCCGCTGCTCGCGCTGACGGCGGTGCTCGCAACCGCCGCCTGCAACGGCAGCCCGGCGGTCCCGAGCTCTGCTCCGTTGGTCTTCCCCGGGTCGCCCGCCGTAACGGTGGCGTCCGCCTCCGGCGGTCTCAGCATCGATGTCTGGTGGTCGCCGGCCCAGCCGATCGTCGGATACGATGCGACCCAGCTCGCGATCTCGGACGCGAATGGAGCGCTCGTCTCTGGGCTGGTCCTGACGATCGTTCCCTGGATGCCGGCTCACGGGCATGGCGCATCGGTGGCGCCGACGATCACCGAGACTTCCCCGGGGACGTACGTCGCAACGCCGCTCGACTTCTTCATGGCAGGAGAGTGGGAGCTGCGCACCGCGATCACAAACGCGGCCGACGGCGGTGCCGCCGACGCAGTGGTGATCGACGACAGCGCCGACCCGACCGTCAATGTCCCGTGAGAGGTGGATCGTGGCGAGCGCGATCCTGCTGGCGGGAGCGACCCGGGCTACGCCGGCCGCAGCGCAGGCCTGTTGTGCGGGAGGCGCGCTCGTGAATCCCGCCCGCCTGGCGTTACACGAGGACTACGCCGTGGGCCTGCAGACCCGCGTGCGTGACGACCTCGGCTCGTTCGATGGGAGCGGCCACTATCAGTCCTCCAACACTGAACAGGATTTCGAGCAAGACCTCGCGGCCTCGTTCCGCCTCACCGCCCGGTCGCAGGCTGGGGTGGTGCTGCCGCTGGTCGAGACGCGCCGGCTCGAGTCCAGAATCCCCACCTGGGGGAGTGGCATCGGTGATCTCGCGGTCGGCGCGCGCTACGACCTCCTGTTGGCGACGGAGGCACTGTATTGGCCGGGGATCGGCTTCCTGGCGAACGTCGTGGTGCCGACCGGCAAGCCGGTAGGAGAAGGGACCAACCCCGCCTCCACGGACGCCACCGGCACCGGCACATACAACGCAACGATCGGAATCGACCTCGAGAAGGTGCACGGGCCGCTCTACGTCACGCTCAACGCCTGGATCACCTACTGCTGGAGCCGAACGGTGCTCTTCACCGGCTCCCCACCGCTCACCACGTCCTTCCCCCTGCAATGGACGCTGCTTGGGGCGGTCGGGTACGTCTTCGAGAGCGAAGCGGCGGTCGGGGCGTACGTCAACTTCTTGGACCGCGGCGACAACACCATCAACGGGGTCCTTACGCCGGGGACCGTCGTTCGGCTGACCACGGTGGGCGTTTCGGGGGTCCTTCCGATCCGCGACGTGTGGCGCGTCCAGGCATCGGTGTTCAGCGACGTGCTCGTCTCGTCGTTCGGAAGCAACGAGCTTGCGGGCGTCGGCGCCGTCCTCTCGCTGGTGAGGGTGTGGTGGTGAGGAAGGGGACGGCGCCGGCGAGCCGCGTGATTCGCGGTAGCGCGCTCGCTCTTTCGGCATGGCTATCGCTGGCGCCGGCGCTGTCGGCGCGCGCCGCGTCGGCCCCTCCCTATGTGGGCGACGCGGTCCTGCGTGACACCCGCGGCACGCCTGTGACCCTTGCCGACGTTACACGCGCTCACAGGTTCACGGTCGTGACCTTCTACGCGGTGACCTGTCCCTGTTTCGCGGCGCATGTCGAGCGCCTCCGACAGCTCGTATCGGACCTCGCTCCGCAGGGGGTCGGCTTCGTCGTCGTGGATTCAGAACGGCACGCGACGAGCGATCCACCCATCCCCCCCGAGGTCGTCCCCGGGCTGCCGATCTTCCGCGACGAAGGCGGCATGTTGGCGCGACGACTGGGCGCGAGCTACGCGACCGAGTCGTACATCGTGGATGCGGCAGGGCACGTCCGCTATCGCGGCGGCATCGACAGCGACCGCAAGTACCTCCGGTCCGACGCTCAACCCTACCTGCGTCAGGCCCTGGCGAGCCTTCTGGCCGGCACCGGGCCGGCCTTCGCGACGACCAAGGCGCTCGGCTGCGCGCTCCGCTTGCTCTGACTATTCGGAGCCACCCACTGCCCGCCCTAGGAATCGTCATCCCGAGGCTGCGCGGTCTCACGAGGGGCATTCTGGCGACGCTCGTCCTATCGGTGGCCTTCGTCGGTTGCAAGAAGGCGGATGGGATCGACTGTACGCCACCACCCGCCAGTCTCACCTGCTCCGCCGCGGCGCCGAGCTTTGCCGGCGACGTCTATCCGAGCGTGTTCGTCCCCGTCTGTGTCACCTGCCATAGTCCGACGGGCGTCGAGCCCAGCATGCCCTTGACCAACTAGAGCAGCGAGGAGAACCGAGACATACCGGCGGATCACCGGAGTGGAGGTGGTCATCCGAGGACACTACAGTTCGGGGCATGCTCGGTCCCATTCTTTGCGGTCGAGCCAAGCGATCGCCTGCTACGAGACTCCGCATCGACGGCCTCGCCCTTCGACGGCACACTGGCGCGTTAAAGAGTTGTTAAAAATCGATCCGCGCTCGGGCTCCGGGGTTGGCGCGTGTCTTGGTGTGCGTCGTCAGTAAAATACGGCGATTGCTCACACGTCTTCACCAACTGGTCGAAAGGAACGGATCATGCGTCTGAACAAGACCTCGGCGCTCCTGCTCGGTGCGCTGGGCGCGGTCGCGATCGTTTCAGTGGTATTTGCTGCGGGCTGGAGGCCGCCGCCCAGGGGTTCATGGCAGTGCTTCAGGACCGATCGCTTTCCGGATTCGGCGCATGCCGATCCGACGCGGAATCCGCCCTGGGATCCAGCGTGGGCCGCCAGCGATCCCAACGCGCAACTGTTCGCGGGAGGGTTGAATCAGGTGGCCAGGAATTCCCCCGCTGGAACAGTCCTCCCAGTTCAAATCGACCCACCCCTGGGCAGCCATTATCCCGTCATCTGCGTCAAGTACTGACTCGCCCATGAAGCTGACGTTCGTCCCGGTCACCTTCGGGATTCTGCTATCCACGTTCACCGCGCCTGGCTGCACCAGCAGTTGCGGCGACCACTGCCCGGTCACCACCGTCTGGATCGGGAGCCCCGACAACGGGCGCCTTTTACTTTCTGCCATCAGCCTCAGCGGACCAGCCTGCCCTGACCCGGCAAACGTCCGTTGCAATGGCAACTACTACGCTCGCTGTACGGAATTCACGATCACAGCCCGGGCCGCCGGTCGGTGCGACGTCGAGGTGGCCTTCGGCGACGGGCGCCCCTCGGAAATTGTGCACCTCGATTTTGGGCCGGCGCAGAACGGCGGCGGAGGCTGCTGTCAGGGCTACCCGGTCATCGGCCCCTGGCTTTACGCCGTCCCCGACGCGCCAGACGGTGGTGGCATCTACAGCACATCTGACGCGGGCCTGATGGACTACGACGCGATCAGCATCGTTCCCGACGCCTCGGCGGACCGTACAACCTACTAGGGCGTGGGCAGACGAGGTTGAATGCGAGGCCTTTGGTCTACAGCCGGACTGGCCGTATTGCTGTTCGCATCGACCAACGTCGACGATATCTTCGTCTTGGTCGCCTTCTTCTCCGATCGTGCGTTTCGGGCCCGGGAGGTGGTGGCGGGTCAGTTTTCTGGGATTGTCGCCTTGATCGCGGCGAGCGTCCTCCTGTCGTCGATGGCGCGGTTGGTGCCGCTCCGCTACGTGGGTTTGCTGGGAGTCGTTCCAGTCGTGCTGGGCGTGGTCAAGCTCGTCCAGCGCCGTGGCTCAGGCGATGGCGAGGAACATCTGTCAGCGCCTCCGGGAGGGAGCTTCGCCAGGGGACTCGCGGTCGCGCTCGTCACTGTGGCGAATGGAGGCGACAACATCGGTGTCTACGTCCCCGTGTTCACCACCCGAACACGACCAGAGCTCGCCGCGATGATTGTCGTGTTTCTGATGCTCATGGGCGTGTGGTGCGCTGCTGGCCATCAGCTGGTCAATCATCCTCGGATGGGAAGGCATCTGCGCCTCCACGCGGGGCGAGTGACTCCATTCGTGTTCATCGCCCTCGGCCTTGTCATTCTGATCAAGTCGCGGGCTTACAGTCTGTTTGGCGGATGAGGGCGCTGCCCAGCGAGGCGCGCCGCAGACGCGGATCATCTTCGACCGATTCCACGTGCAGCGGCTCGCACAGGACGCGGTGCGGTTGGGCCGCGCGCTCTCATCTTGCACACATCGCGCACCGAACCGTTGTGCATTCCGCGTTTATGTCGCTCCGAATGGATTGCGATCTGCATATCTCCAAATACGTGCAATGGTTCCATTACGAAGCTCCGCAATGTCCACGTAATGGACTTGGAGCGGGTGAAGGGCGCCGTCCGCCGAGCCGCCTTGCCGACGCGACGATGCAGTTTGCACGCCGGCCAGCGCATACTCCACAATGACGAACGCTCCGACGCCCCACGCGTTCTGGACAATGGTGTCCAGCTGACGAATCGACTTCCGCGTCGACCTGAAGTAGGTGCGGGCTCCGCTCTTTCCATGAACCGTTTCCGAGCTCCCAAGCGTAAGGACATCCAGGTCGTCGGACATCGACGACACGAATGCCGACTCCTTGTCGTCCTCGAGCGCTTGCAGCACCCCGCGCGCGACCGCGACGTTGGCCGCCTCTTCCGGCGTCCCCTTGTGCTCGATGACTTGTGGCTCGGTCGCGGCGACCGGTGGCGGCGCCTGTCCGCCGGTCAGCCCGGCCTTGACCGCCTCCTCATCGAAATAGACGTGGATCTCGGAGATGACGCCCTCGTCGTTCGTCCAGAGCAGCGTGAGCCCGTGGACGAGCGCCGACTTGCCCGTCGGCGCCACGCCCATCCACGCGCGGGCCTGAACGCCGCTCATGGTCCACTCGATCGCCTGCGAATTGACGGGCTGGGTGCTGTCGGTCAGCCAGACCCGGGACACGACGATCTGCCGATTGTCGAACGCGCCGAACAGGTCCTGGTGGATCTTGATGACCCGTTCCCGCCCGCGCGCGTCGCGCTCGTCGAACACAAAGTGCACGTCGTCCTCGAGCATGGCTCCGAGCTTCGCGAACGAAGGCGACGCGATGGCCGCGACGTAAGCCTGCGCGACGGCCCGCTCGCGCTCTGTCGGCGCGACCGGGCTGGGCGCTTTCGATTCGGTCGCTTGCCAATGCACGGGCGCGGCGGGAGGCAGCGCGACCGTCTCGCTCGCGCACGCGGGCGCGAGGGCGAAGACGACCAAAAGGACCTTGGACACAACTCGCTCCTTCACAGCGCCCACCCAATCGAGATGAGCAATCGGGGAAGCAGGATGGGATTCGCGTAGTACTTCGCCTGGAATCCCTGCCTCGGGATGTCTTTGCTCGGTTGTCCGTACTGCAGTCCTCCGCCGAGGCTGAGAGAGACGCGGTCCGAGATCAGAACCTGGTAGCCAACGTCGGCGGCGATCCCGTAGTAGACGTACTTCGTCCGGGACCCGTCTTGGGCTTCCACCGTCATCCAATCCGCAAACAGCGACGGCCCAAAGAAGAGACCGCGCAGGCCGCCCCGCCCGGTGTAGTACCGGTAACCGAGCTCGGCCCCCCACCCATTGAACGTCTGTACGGGGAGCAGGATGGGCTTCCCGTTGTCATCGTAGAGATTGATCGGATACGTTCGCGCGTAGGCGTGATAGGGGTTCAGGATGATCGCGTGATGTTGGAACGGGGCGACGATGACGTTGACGCCCCACCTGTGAAGTGCCAGCCCGGCTAGGGGATTGAGTTCGAGGGCCAGGATACGGCGCGGCGGCTCCGGCTCGCGGAGCGCCACGTCCACGGCTCCGGTCGACGTCAGCGGCCAGGCCACCTGCGTCGCCGCCTCGGACGACGGCGGCGGAGCCGCGCCGGCGGCTGGCGCCTCCGCGAAGGCGGCGCGCGAGCCGACCCCAACGACCACGACGGCCACGAACAGCACGCGCTGGAGCAATTTCATAGCAGGTCCCTTCCCACCGCTGCTTCGAGCTGGAACACCGAGGTCCAATAGGCCGTGAGGTCGCCGAAGTACTCGTTCTTCGTCGCAATGTAGGTTCGGAGCGCATCGAGGTACTCGGTGAGGCTGGCCGCGCCCCTATCGTACTGGGCCGCGGTGCTGTCGAACGCCGCCTTGGCGCTCTTGAGAAGGCCCCCGTTCGGGCGACGCCATCCCTCCATGCGCTCGACGAGCCTCTGCGACGCGCCATACGCCGCGTGGGCGGTGGCGACGTCGCTGGCGACCTGGGCGGTGGTCTTCGCTTGCTGCAACGTAGCCGTTTCACGCTGCGCCTCGGCCTGACGCTCTTCGCCTTGCAGCTGATAAAAGGCCGGAATGGGCGCGGAGATCGACAACATGATCTGCGGCCCGACGGGCGCGTTGTCGACCGACCATCCGCCGGCCCCGCCCCACTGGTAGTTGATGCCAAGCGTGATGGGGGGGATCTTCTGCCGCCGCACGACCTCCCGCTGTGCCTCCGCCGCCGCCCGAGCATACGCGGACGAAAGCAGGTCCGGGCGACTGTCGAACGCGCTCGTGACCAGCCTGGCCGGGGTGACCTCGCGGACCCTGGCGGGCTCGGCGTAGTCCAGCACCTTGGTATCGACGTCGAACTCGGGCACGTCGCCGCGCACCCCGAGGAGGAACGCCAGCGCCGCGCGCGCCTGGCGCAACGTGGACACCGCGCTCGTTTCGGCCTGGTCCGCCTCCAGCTTCGCGACCTCGATTCGTTCGAGGTCCCCCACGTTGATGGCCCCGGCCTTGAAGCGCCCCTGGAACTTCTTGAGCGTCGTGGCCTCCGACAGCGCAACGTCTTTCGCGAATCGGTAGGCGAGCTGCGCCTGGGCGACCTGAACGTAGGCCGCCTTGACCTGGAACCCGACCGTCCGCACGGCATCGACGCGCGACATCTTCGTGGCGGCCAGCGCGTTCCGCGCCGCTTTCAACCTGAGCACCCGTTTCCCGGACAGCGCGTCCGCGATCGCGGCGGAGTCGCTGAGATTGAAGGTGTATCCCCAGGGCGTGCACACGGCGCCGGTGAAATTGCAGTCGAAGTCACTGGCCCGGGTCCATTGGTACGTGAAGAAGTTGATGACCGACGCGCTCGCTACGGGGTTCGCAACGGCGCCTGCGATCAGCACGCCACCCTCCGACGTCTTGACCCCCGCGTCCGCGAGGCGGACGTCGAGCCCGTGCTGCTGCCAGATGCTGAGCGCCTCCTGAAAGGTGAGGAACGGCGGTAGCTCGGCAGCGGGTGGCACGACGTCCGCCCGTGCGCCCCCGGTGACGACGGCGACGATGACGCCGACGACGATGACGCCGACGACGCGCGGAAGGGACTTCGTCATGACGAACGCCTCGCCTTCCGGCGGTGTCGGCTCCGCGCGATGGCCATCCCAGCGACGAACGCGAGCACCGAGAGCGGCACCCCCGCTCTGCTCCCCGCGGGACGGTCCGCAATGTTGCAAAGCGAGTAGTTGTCCGTGTTGCAAAGGCCGCCGTCGCAGCGAAGCGGGACCGATCCATAGGTGGCCTGGATGCCGGTCGGGCCGGACGCGTCCTGGTCCGAAGCACCGTCCACAGCGCCGTCGCCGGGCGCGGCGGCGTCATTGGTCGCGGTCGTGTACGGCCAAGGGGCGACGCTCACGGCTTCGCAGGCTGAAGCGAGGAGCGCCAGCGCCAGGATGGAAAGAAACAACACGTCTTCGAGTGACTTCATTGCAGATCCCTTCCGGTCGCCGCATCGAGCTGGTAGAGCGCCGTCCAGTAATTCGCCAGGTCGCCGATATATTCATTCTTGGTCGCGATGTAGGTTCGGAGGGCGTCGAGGTAGTCGGTGAGGTTGGCCGCGCCTTTGTCATACTGGGCGGCAACGACCTCGAACGCCCCCTTGGCGCTCTCGAGAAGGCCTCCATCCGAGCGCCGTGGCCCCTCCATGCGCTCGACCAGCTTCGTCGCCGCGTCGAGCGCCGCATACCCCGTTGCGACGTCATTGGCGACTTGAGCCGTGTTCTTCGCCTGCTGCAGCATCGCGGTTTCGCGCTGCGCCTCGGCCTGAAGCTCCTCGCCTTGCAGTTGATAGAACACCGGGAGTGGCGCGGACAACGACAGCGTGAGCATGGGTCCGACGATGGCGAGGTCGACCGACCATCCCCCGGCCCCTCCCCATTGATAGTTGAGGCCCAGCGTGATGTCGGGGAACTTCAGGCGCCGCACGAGCTGGAGCTGCCCGTCCGCCGAGGCCCGAGCGTAGGCCGAGGAGAGCAGGTCCGGGCGTCTGTCGAACGCGGTATGGACCAGCGTCAAGGGGGTGACGCCGCGGAAGTTCGCGGGCGGCGCGTAGTCCAGCGCCTTCGCGTCGACGTCGAATTCCGGCACGTCGCCGCGCACCCCGAGGAGGAACGCCAGCGCCGCGCGTGCCTGGCGCAACATAGACTGTGCGCTGTCCACGGCCTGGTCCGCTTCGAGCTTCGTGACCTCGATGCGCTGAAGGTCCCCACCGCTGATCGCCCCGGCCTTGAAGCGATCCTGGAACTTCCTCAGCGTCGCGGCCTGCGACAGCGCGACCTCCTTCGCGAATCGGTAGGCGAGCTGGGCCTGCGCGACCTGGACGTAGGCCGACTTCACCTGAAACCCGATCGTTCGCGTCGCGTCGACGCGCGACATCTTCGCGGCGGCCAGCGCGTTGCGCGCCACCTTCACTCTGAGATCTCGTTTTCCAGATAGCGCGTCCGCGATCGCCGCGGAATCGGTGAGGCCGAAGCTGTAACCCCACGGCGTGCATACCGCGCCGAAGGAGTTGCAGTCGACGTCGCTGGCTTTCGTCCATGAATACGTAAAAGCCCTCGCGGTGGTCGCGGTCGCGACCGGGTTCGCAACGGCGCCGGCGATCAGGACGGCCCCCTCCGAGTTCTTCACGGCCGCCTCGGCGAGCAGGAGGTCGAGCCCGTGCGCCCGCCAGATACGGAGCGCCTCGTCGAGCGAGAGGACGCGCGGCAGATCCGGGGCCGCCGGAACGTCATCGGCGGCGCCCGACGCGCGGCCGGCCATGACGACGCCGACACCCAGAACGGTCAGCAGCGCCACGCAGGTTCGTCCCCACAGGATTCCGCGGGGCGTCACGTTTCGTCCTGGGGCTCGATCCCGGCCGCCTCGATGTGGCGCATGCGACGACCTTCGTGCCAGCGATGGGCGACCAGCAGGATCGGCGGCCGCAGGACGCGGGTCGTCAGCGCCAGGATCAGTGACCCGCCGATCACGACGATCGCGAGCGGCTTCTGCGTCTGCGATCCGATCCCGTTCGACAGCGCCGCGGGCAGGAGGCCGAGCGTCGCGACCAGCGTGGTCATCAGCGCCGGACGAAAGCGTTTCTCCGCGGCCTCGCGCGCCGCTTGTTCCAGCGTGCGCCCGCCCGCGCGCAGGCGTTGGAAGTAGGTCACCACCAGGATCGCGTCCTGGATCGCGATACCGAAGATCGAGATGAAGCCCATCGCCGCCGACACGGAGAGGTTCTGGCGCGCGATCGCCAGCGCGATGACGCCGCCCGTGCAGGCCGCCGGGATGTTGATCAGCACGATGATCGTGTCGAGCCAGTTCTTGACCGCGCTGAACGTCAGGAACGTGATCAGGAGCAGCGTCAGCGGGATGATGAGCATCAGGCGGTCTGCCGCCTGATGCATCTCGTTGATCTCGCCGGCCCATTCGAGGTGCGTGTCGTACGGCAGCTTCACCTTCTGGGCGACGACCTGCTGTGCCTCGCCGACCGCGCCGGCGAGATCGCGGCCGCGCACGGAGAACTTGACGGGCGTGAAGCGCCAACCATCCTCCCGATAGGTGATCGCCGGGCCATCCGCCTTCGTGATCGTGGCGAGCTGTCCGAGCGCGATCTGCGTGCCGTCCGGAGCGGAGACGGTGATCTGCCGGATCTCGTCCAGGCTCTTCCGGTACGGCTCCTGCCAACGAACCGTGAGCGCGAACAGCTTCTCGCCCTCGTACACGTTGGTGACCACGTGGCCGCCGATGGCGGCGTCTACGATCTCGCCGATGTCGCCGCTGTTGAGGCCGTAGCGCGCGCAAGCCGTGCGATCCGCGACGATCTTGATGCTCGGCTGCCCGAGGGTGCGAAGCATGCCCAGGTCGGCGATGCCGCGGATGCCCGACATTGCGTCGACGATCTCCTGGGCCTTGGTCTCGTTCACCTTGAGGTCCGGCCCGTCGACCTTGACGCTGTTCTCGCCCTTCACGCCGGCGACCGCCTCCTGGACGTTGTCGCTGATGTACTGGGAGAAGTTGATGTCCGCGCCCGGGAGGGCCTCGGCGAACTGCTCACGCAGGATCTCGGTCAGCTGCACCTTGGTCAGGTGCGTCGGCCACTCAGCGAACGGCTTGAGAGGCGCATACAGCTCTATGTTGTAGAAGCCGGTGACGTCGGTGCCGTCGTCCGGGCGCCCGACCTGCGAGATGACGCCCTCCACCTCTGGACGGCCGCGCAGGATGGCGCGCAGCGGCGTCGCATACTTCGCCGACTGCTCCATCGAGATCGACATGGGGAGCGTGATCCGGATCCAGAAGTTGCCCTCCTCGAGCTGGGGCATGAACTCGCGCCCGAGCAGCGGGAACAGGGCCACACACAGCGCGATCGGCAGGAAGAAGAAGGCGACCGCCCACTTGGTGTGCCTGAGGGCATACTCGGAGAGCGGGTTGTAGACCTTCTGGAGGGCGCTCATGAGGCGGCCCTCCTTCTCCTCGGCACCGACCTTCATCAGCTTCGACGCCAATACCGGCGTCAACGTGAGCGCCAGCAGGATGGCGCCGCCGATCGCCCAGGCGTAAGTGACCGCCATCGGAGCGAAGATGACGCCGGAGACGCCGCTCATCGTGAACAGAGGCAGGAACGCGACCCCGATGATCAGCGTCGAGAACAGCATCGGGCCGCCGATCTCGGAGGCCGCCGTCATGATCCGCTCGCGGATCCGCCCCGCGCCGTGACCGAGGTGGCGGAAGATGTTCTCCATCATGATGACGGTCGAATCCACGACGATGCCGAAGTCGACCGCGCCCAGCGAGATGAGGTTCGCGGAGGTTCCGGTCGCGACGAGGCCGATGAAGGCGATCAGCAATGCGAGCGGGATGTTGAGGGCGGTGATTAGCGCGGCCCGTGTGTTGCCGAGGAACAGGAGCAAGATTGCGATGACCAGCGCCATGCCGACCACCAGGTTCTCGAGCACCGTGTGGGTCGTGAGCTTCACCAGGTTGGCGCGCACGTAGAACGGCTCGATCTCCATCCCGGGCGGCAAGAGGTGATACTTGCGGATGAGCTCGATCCGCTTGTAGATGCCGTCGAGCACCGGACCGGTCTCGGCGCCGTACCGCATCAGGATGATGCCGAGCACGACTTCGGGGCGGTCCTCGACCTCATTCGGCACGCACCCATCCAGGCCGGGCGGGTTGTCGAGGCGATCGCGTTCCTCCCGTTCTTGCTTCGACTCCCAGAACCGGTCCCACCCGCTCCTGGTCTCGAGCCGCAGGGGGCAGCCGCCATTCTTGGCCGCCAGGCCCAGGCGCGGCTGATGGCCGATCTCGACCGTCGCGATGTCGCGCACATGGATCGGCGTCTTGTTCTGCACGGCGACCACCACGTCGCCGATGTCGGTGATGCTGCGGATGATGCCGATGCTGCGGACGTCGAACGACTGCTCGCCCATCGGCAGGCGGTTGCCGCCGATGTTGATGTTCGAGTTCGCAAGCGCGGCGGTCAGTTGATCCAGCGTGACGCCGCGCCCGCGCATGCGCACCGGGTCGACCTCGACGTGGTACTCCTTGACTTCGCCGCCAAAGCCGGTGACGTCGATGACGCCCTCGACGCGTCGGAACTGGCGCTCGAGGATCCAGTCCTCCGCGCTCTTCAGGTCCTTGAGCGAGTAGCCCTTGCCGCGAAGGGTGTAACGGAACACCTCCCCGATCGCGTTCGCGGGCGAGAGCTGGGCCTGGACGCCGTTAGGCAGCGTGATGAGCTGCAGGCGGTTGATGACTTCCTGGCGCGCCGCCCAGTAGTTCGTCCCCCACTTGAAGTAGCACTTGACGTCCGCGAGCTGGAACAGCGACTGCGAACGGGTGTGCTCGAGGCCCGGCATCCCCGCGAGGCCGACCTCGAGCGGGATGGTGATGTAGCGTTCCACTTCCTCCGCGGTCCAGCCCATCGGCTGGGCGATCACCTCGACCATCGGGGGAACGGGGTTCGGGTAGGCCTCGACGTTCAGGTTCTTGAAGGCGTAGAGGCCGCCGACGACGATCAGGCCGGCAGCGAGCAGCACTCTCCCCCAGGCGCCGAGCGCGAGGGCAACCAGGCGTCTGATCATGGGCGCCTCAGATCATGTCGAGGAGGATGACGCCGCCGCTCGACACCACCCGATCGTTTTTCTCGAGGCCCTGCTTGATGGGAATCAGATCCCCGCCCGCGGTCTCCTCCACCGTGACGATGCGCCGCGCAAAGCGAAGCTGCCCGTCGGGCGCGGTGCCGACCTGGACGAACGCCACGGTCTGCTCGCCCAGCGTGAAGATCGCCGTGCGCTTGACCGCGAGCTTCTGGTCGGCGTCGACGGTCACGAGAGCGGTCCCGTACATCTCCGGCTTGAGCTTGAGCTGCGGGTTGTCGATCGAGCAGCGGACTTTCGCCGTTCGGGAGGCCGGGTCGAGCGTGTCGGAGATCCACTCCACGTGACCACTGAACGTCTCGCCCGGATAGGCGACGACGCTAACGCTGACCGGGGTGCCGCTCTTGATCCGCGGCAGGTCCATCTCGAAGGCGTCGGCAAGCACCCACACCCGGTCCAGTTTCCCGATCGTGAACAGCTCGACCGTCGCGCCGCCCGTGTACTGCCCCTGGACCTCGAGGCCCGGATTGGCGCCACGCATGATGACCTCGCCGTCAATCGGGGACGACAGGGTGAACTCCTGCGTGACCGTATCGAGGCTCCCCTGCCGCAAGAGCTTCGCCTTGCGCTGGGCCCGCGCCACCTCGGCCTTGGCGTTGAGGTAGATGGCCTGGGCGCTCTCGTAGTCGCGCCGCGAGGCCGCCTGCTCCTCGATGAGCTCCTTCTGCCGCTGCCAGTCCTTCTCCGCCTGAAGCAGCGTGGCCCCGGCCTTGGCCACATCCGACATCGCGGTGCCGAGATCGGGGGATTCGATCGCGCAGAGCGCCTGCCCCTTCGTCACGTGCTGCCCCGGCTGCGTCAGGATCTTGGTGATCCGGCCGGTCACCGGCGAGAACACGTGGGCCACCCGCAGGTCGTCGAACGTGACGCGTGCGACCGCGCGGATCGTTCCCCCGACCGCCTGATCGCCGACGGTGTCGATCTTGACCTGCAACTCCTTGATCTGCTGCGGCGTCAGCCACGCCTCTCCGGGAGGAGCCTTATCGGAAGAGGTCGCCGCCGCGGGGCTGCTGCAACCGGCCGCTCCGATTGCAAGCGCGATGGCGCAGCTCCCAATGAACACACCAATTAGCGACCCTGTGCTTGTTGACTTCACGACGTCATTCTCCATTCTCAACTCTCAACCGACTCTGGAATCGAACGGATCGACTGTAGCAAACGGGCACGTTAGGAAACTGTTAGAACCGACTACGAACGGGGGCACGACTTCGACTGTCACTCGGAAGCGCTGCAACCTTTGTACCCGCAGAGTGTGAGGCCGCCTCAACGCGACCCCACACCCGGTCATGTTCACTCGGTCAAATCCGAACCATCATGTTGAACGTGATGCGGTCCTCGTTCTTTTGCAGATCGGGCGTGAACCCCGTGACCGCGCTGCCCGGCGCGCCAACGTTGGTGTAGATGGGCGGCGTGTTCGGCGCTGATATATTCGGGGTCACGCCGCCGTGACCTTCGAAATAGGGAACGCTCGCGTACCGGTGTACGTACTCCGTACGGAACGTCACGTTCTGCGTCGGCATGTAGTCGAACGTTTCGGTGGTGTCCCAGGCCTTGAACTGATCGCCCGGGTTTTGGGTGAAGTACGGGCTCAAAGTAAAGGCGGTCGCCCCGTTGATCGGCGGGGTGAGCACCAGGTAACGGCCCGGGTTCGTCATCACGCCTCCACCGACGGTGAGGGCGAAGGTGTTGTGATCGAACCAGAGGCGGTTGTAGAGCATCACCCCCAGGAAATACTGCGAAGGTGAGGTCATGCTGCCGTTTCCGCAGGAGACGCCGCCCCCGTTCTCACAGCCCGCGTCGGCGGTGAGAGAGAAGGCCCCCTTGCTCACGAACCCCTCGGGCATGTCGAGGTACTTGATGAGTAAGCTGTTGTCCGTGTGGAAGCGCATGCGATCAGGGTTACCCATCACGTCCTTGCCGAAGTAACCGCTGAGCACCAACGCAACCGCACCGTTCGGACGGTAGGCGATCTGGGTTCCCAAACCGGGCTGGCTGTTGAACTCGCCGTACGACTGCCAGCCGTTGATGATCCAGCCCTCGATCTTCAGCTTGTCGGTGGGGAACCACTGAATCCGGACGCCGTTGAAGAACCAAGGCGTGTTTGACGACACGTAAGAGGCCTGGTCGGTCCAGTTCTCGAAGTTGTAATAGCTGCACAGACCGACGTAAGAGAGAAAGATCCCGGCGTCCACGTTGATCCCGCTGTTGACGTCCCAGTGATAGCCGCCGTAGCCCTCGGTGATGTACCTGTAGGCATCGCGGAGATTCCATTGACCGCGGTCCGGGCTGGCGTCGTTGCGTGGCGTCATCGTCGCATAGAGGCCCAGCTGCGTCATCAGACGGCCGCGGGCCCCCTTGTAGTTGACGTCCGTTCCCAGGCCGAGGTGCATGATCTGGAGCTCGTTGGAGCGTCCAGCCGACGTCGATCCGACGATGGTGTGATCGACGGGATTCGAGAAGTCGTAGTTGTAGCCGACGTCGATGGTGAACATCGGGGTCAACACGGGGCCGGACATCGGGAAGTCGACCTGCCGGCTCTGGCCGTTCATCCAACCCCAATCGGCGAACCCGAAAGGCGGGGGCCCGGCGGTGGGTGGCGGCGTCGGCGGGGCCGCGGCAGCGGCCGGCGTGGGAGCCGGCGGCGGGGACGGCACCGTCGGTAGAACGACCGGCGCAGGCGCCGGTGTCGCGGCGGTCGGCGCGGTAGCCACCGGCGGCGGCGGTGGCGGTGCCGGCGGCGTTTCGGCTTGCGCGCGGACAGTCCCAGCGGTCAGCAGGGTACTGACCGCAATAAATCCCCCAATGAGTCGCAACTTGGTCCGTTCAATCACGCGTTCCTCCATTTCTCGATTCGCTCCTTCGTTCGTTACCGTTCGTACGTCGACGAACTGGACCGTACCAACCGCGCAGTTAAAACCGTGTTAAAAGCTCGGGCCGGCTCGTTGCTAACGTGGCGTTATCGTTGCCGAAACATGAACGAAACATTCCGGGGTTTAGCCACGCGTTATTCAGCCGCGAACTGCAACCTGGCGCAGCTGCGGCGCTGGTCGGCCAGCTCGGAGTCCCTCATCGTTCAGTGGTCGACGGCCGGAACGGATCTGTATTGCGACGTGCAGAGGCGGTATCCGAGGCCCGCCTCGTTGACCAGGTACATCGGATGCGTCGGATCGTCTTCGATCTTCCTTCGCAAGGCGTGCATGTAGACGCGGATGTACCCGTTGCGCGTGCGGTAGGCAGAGCCCCACGTTTCCTTGAGCAGCGTGTTCGTGGTGACGACCTCGTCGGCGTGACGGGCCAGCGTCGCCAACAACTTGAACTCCGTGGGCGACAGACGGATCGGACGTTCACCGCGCGTCAGCCGACGCCCGTCTAGGTCGAGTCGGTAGTCGCCGAAGGCAACGACCGTCTGCGCCGTATCGCCGACCTGGGCTCGGCTGCGCAACCCCACCCGGATCCGGGCCAATAGCTCGGGCACCGAGAACGGCTTGGTCAGGTAGTCGTTCGCGCCCGCATCGAGGGCCTTGACTTTGTCCGACTCCTGCTCTCGGGCAGACACCACGATGATCGGAGCGGTGGTGTTGGCGCGAATCTGGGGAACGACGGACAGACCGTCCATGTCGGGCAACCCGAGATCCAGAAGGATCAGGTCGGGGTTGCGGGTGCGAACCTCTTCGACCGCGCGTTGCCCCGTGCCGGCGTCGAAGACGCGATAGCCCTCCGTCTCGAGGCTCGCGGCGAAGACCCGGATCATCTTCCGGTCGTCTTCGACGATCAATATGACCGGGCCGTCGGTCACGCGCCGGGCTTGGCAGCGGCCTCTTCGAGACGTTCCATGTTGAGGAACGGCCCCGGCGCCGAGGCGCTGAGCGGCAGCGTGAACTGGATCGTGAGGCCTCCTCCGGGAGTTTCCTCGGCCCAGATGCGGCCGCCGTGGGCCTCGACGATACCGCGGGCAATGGTGAGGCCGAGGCCGAGGCCCCCTCCGACCGAATCGTCCGTGCGATAGAATTTGTCGAAGATCCGGGTCAGCTCGAAGGGGTGGATTCCAGTTCCGTGGTCGATCACCGAGACCACCGCCGATTCCGTTCCCCGCACCGCGACTTCAATTTCGATCGGCTGCTCGCTGACCGAGTGTTTGAAGGCGTTGTCGACCAGATTCAGGAGCACCTGTTCGATGAGGATGGCGTCGATCTGAAGAAGAGGGACGTCGCTCGGGACGTTGGTCAGAAGGCGGTGACCTCCGGCCCGCTCGTCGAGGCGATGAAGGACGCTGCCGACCACCTCCTCCAGGCTCTCCCAATCACGGTTGACACGGAGCGAACCGGATTGGAGCCGGGTGACGTCCAAGAGGCTCTTGAGCAGCTCATTGAGCCGGCGGGCCTCGTCGTTGATGATCCGCGCCATCTCGGCGCGGCCGCGCGCGTGGAGCCGATCGCCGTGCTCGACTAACGTGCTGGCCGCCGAGGCGACGACCGCCAGAGGTGCGCGCAAGTCGTGCGACACCGAGCTCAAGACGGCGCTGCGGATGCGCTCAGTCTCTGCGTCCAGCTGGGCCGTCCGCTTTTCGTCGGTGAGCAGCGTTCGTTCAATTGCCATCGCCACCTGCTGCGCCATCGACACCGTCAGGGACGAAGGACGCTGCGAGCCTTCTCCTCGCGACCGCAAGGCCAGAACACCGACACATCCGCGCGCCGCGCAGAGAGGGAGGTACGTAGCTCCGGCGTTGGAGACGTTGCGGGTCCCGAGCCCGGCCGCCTCGAGGTGTGCCGCCGCCCATTCGGCAGCGCCCAGGTCCTCGGTCTCCAGAGCTGACGCGCCGCCGGCCCGGAACGCACGGTGAAATCCCGAATCGCGCCCGCGAATGAGGATGGACGCAGTAGCATTGCTGGCCAGCTCGATCTGCTGGGCCGCGGTGGTGCACAACTCCTCCAGCGACTCTGCTTCCGCCAGCGCCTTGATGAGGGCGTAGTGATGCTCGGCGCGCCGCTCGCTCTGGCGAGCCGCCTTGGCCTGTTTTCGCAGCCGTTCGTTGAGCGTGCTGATGAAGACCGCGGTGCCGAACATTCCGCCAAACGTCACCAGCTCGCGGCCGGAAGCTATCGCAAAGCTGTGATACGGGGTCAGGAAGAAGTAATCGAAGCAAAGCGTGCTGGTGACCGCGGCCAGGATCGAGGCCCGGTACCCAAGGTAGATCGATACCAGCGCGATCGTAAACAGGTGGAGGATGGCGACGTTCGCCGTATCCTCTCGGCCGAACACGAACATCCCGACGGGCGTCAGGATCGCGGCCGCCGCGCTGCCGAGGACCCCAGACACAACAGCTGGCATCCGTGAGGTCCAAGGATCCTTCGCTACTTTTGTGCTCATCGGGCGGGTGACTCCTTCGCGCCCGCCGGTCGCCGTCGATCCAGCGGAGCAATCCTTATGCCTCTTCCTGGAACCTTGAACTCAACCCCGCTCGAACCCGTTCCTAGCGCTTCGCAAGATTCTCGGCGTGCGGGGGGCTGCAACATGCCGGGGCGGTCTTCTGACCGTCAGTGAGCGGTCTGTTCCGCAGTCATGGGACCCGACGGTGCCGTCATCGCGACGGTGGCCCGGCGCATGACCTCGGCCGCAGAGTCGGCGTCCGGAGCGTGAATGCTGACGACGTATCCAGTGAAGGTCGATTCGACCCGTACGGTGGCACCGATCACGAGCTGGGGATCGCCGTCGCTGGCGGCGATCGCGTTTGACCGAGCGAGCGCCAAGTGACAGGTCGCGACGCGCTCCAGCCAGGGAACCGAGATCGACGGCTGCGCCCGAATCGCCAGCTGCACGCCTCGCTCGTGGGTCAACTTCATCTTGCCGACCGAATACTCCTCCTTGAGTGGCTGAGCTCCCGCGATCGAGTCGCGGTAGGCGAACACGCCCAGCTGCTGCTCCTTCGTCGGAAGGCCAGCGCACTGCGTCTCTGCGATCCGCGCATATTCCGGCGCAGACAGAGATGCGCTGAGCGGGCCAGCTGCGTCATTCGTCGCGCACCCGGACATTGTCGCAAACGCGAGGAGCCCCATCCCCACACAACCAACCATTGTCTTTCCGCTGATCTTCATGTGGCTTCCTCCTACGCGGAGCATTGCGCCGTCGGTCGTTAAAGTGCCGTTAAAAGAGCCCGAGCGCATCTCCATTACAGACGACCCGGTCTTTCCTTCGCCCTCGCCGTTTCTTCGAGGTCGGTCACGCACCAGGCCTTTTAACGCGGTCTTAACGCTCTCCTCGATAGAGTGACCGTGCAGTCATCTCAAAGGAGATTGTCACCATGACGTTGGAGCTGGTCGATTCGTCAGTTCGCGCCGCGCGAGCCCTGGAACGACGGCGAACCGCCGCCAACGCGATCGAGTGCCCGAGCCACTGGCTACTCGACAGCGGGAGCCTCGAGTCGGTCGTGTCGCTCGCGAAGCGAATCGCCAAAGTGGCGACGACGCCGGTCCTCATCCAGGGCGAGCGCGGCTGCGGCGTCCAGGAACTGGCGCGCGTCATCCACGACGCGGATCCGGTCGCACGGGCCGGGCGATTCCGCACCGTAACCGGCAAGTTTGTCGGCCAGGCGGAGATGCGCGGTTCGATCCAGCACGGGACCCTCCTCATCGAGGACGTCGAGAACCTCAGGCTCACCGGTCAGACCTGGCTGCTGGGCGTTCTGTCCGAACGCGACACGGGCCCCCGCACCTTGCGGGTGGTCGGCAGCTCTCGCTTCTCGGTCGCGGACCTCCTGCAACAGGGGCAACTGAGCCAAGAGCTGGTCTATGCCTTCGATGTTTCTCGCCTGGTCATTCCGCCGCTGCGCGAACGGCCGGCCGAGATCCTCTCGCACGCCCAGCGCATCCTCAGCCACTACGGCGGCCTCAACGGTCGGCCGTTTCTCCGTTTCGA
>Ga0209890_10000432_pt1 | contig 19606 bp, 16 predicted proteins | sample OrgsoiDNA2013049_FD_185799 | JGI IMG/M metagenome (GOLD analysis project Ga0209890, IMG submission 185799) | Permafrost soil microbial communities from the Arctic, to analyse light accelerated degradation of dissolved organic matter (DOM) -... | ecosystem: Environmental > Terrestrial > Soil >...
TCGACCGGATGATCGTGCGCCCTCGCGCTCAGGCGGCCAATCACAAGGTCCACCGGGTCCTGGGCTGAGCGGTCGGCGGTCAGCTCAGTAGTAGTAGGGGAACGGTGACCAGTCTGGGTCACGCTTCTCCAGGAAAGAGTCACGGCCCTCGACGGCCTCATCGGTCATGTAGGCCAGTCGAGTGGCCTCACCGGCGAACACCTGCTGGCCCATCAGACCGTCGTCGGTCAGGTTGAAGGCGAACTTGAGCATCCGCTGGGCGGTCGGGCTCTTGCCGTTGATCTCCTTGGCCATCTGCAGCGCCTGGGCCTCGAGGTCGGCGTGGTCGGCCACGATGTTCACTGCCCCCATCCGCTGCATGTCCTGCGCGGAGTACGTGCGCCCCAGGAAGAAGATCTCCCGGGCGAACTTCTGTCCGACCATCTTGGCAAGGTAGGCCGAGCCGTAGCCTGCGTCGAACGAGCCCACGTCGGCGTCAGTCTGCTTGAACAACGCGTACTCGCGGCTGGCGATGGTCAGGTCACACACCACGTGCAAGGAGTGGCCACCTCCCGCGGCCCAACCGTTGACCACCGCGATGACGACCTTGGGCATCGTGCGGATGAGGCGCTGCACCTCAAGGATGTGAAGACGCCCACCTTGTGCCCGAACCCGCGCCGTGTCAACGGTTTCCACGGTCTGCCCGTCGGCGTACTGATAACCGCTGCGTCCGCGGATCCGTTGGTCCCCGCCCGAGCAGAAAGCCCGGCCGCCGTCCTTCGTGCTGGGGCCGTTGCCGGTCAGCAGCACGGTGCCGACGTCGGGGGACATTCTGGCGTGGTCCAGCGCGCGATAGAGCTCGTCGACCGTGTGGGGGCGGAAGGCGTTGCGCACCTCGGGCCTGTTGAAGGCGATACGTACCGTGCCCTTCGCGGGCCCGTCCGCAATCGCCCGGTGGTAGGTGACGTCGGTCAGGTCGAAACCCGGCACGACGGTCCACGCGGTCGGGTCGAAGGTCTCGCTCACGCTCTGTTCGCTCACGTGAGCGAGAATAGGCGCTTGGCGGTTCCCCACGGCTGAAGCCGCGGATTTCCGGCTCCGGCAGTACTGGCAACCCCGTGAAGTTTTCCACTCTGCGATCCCGCCTCCCCACCCTGGGGACCGGCTCGTACCCTTGTCGCCACCCTCGGTGGCCCAACCCTGAAGGTCGTCAAACGCCATGGCGAGAACCAGCCGAACACCGCGGCCACGCCCTGACCTGCCCAAAGCTGAAAACGGGGAGTTCTCGGGCGCACTTCGATGACGTCTTCGACGTGGCCCGACCTCGGTGAAGTGCTCGCCAGGTTGTCGGTGGTGCAGATCCCGATGCGGGTCAGGTTCAGGGGCGTGACGGTACGGGAGGCGGCGCTGATCCGCGGTCCGAGGGGGTGGGGCGAGTTCGCGCCCTTCCCCGAGTACGACGACGTCGAGTCGTCCCGCTGGCTGGCGGCCGCGATCGAGGCCGCGTGGGTCGGCTGGCCGGACCCCGTTCGCGGGTCGGTGCTGGTCAACGCCACGGTGCCTGCGGTCCCCGGCAGTGAGGTCGGCGGGATTCTCCAGCGGTATGACGGGTGCACGACGGCCAAGGTCAAGGTCGCCGAGCAGGGCCAGCGGCTGCGCGACGATGTCGACCGCGTGGCCGCGGTCCGGGACGTGATGGGTCCGGGGGCACGGGTCCGGGTGGATGCCAACGGAGGCTGGAGCGTCACTGACGCGGTGGACGCGCTTGGCCGGCTCGCCGCGTACGGGCTGGAGTATGCCGAGCAGCCGTGTGCCAGTGTCGAAGAGCTGGCATCGTTGCGAGTTGCCTTGGCGCGAGACGGCATTGACGTTCTCGTGGCGGCGGACGAGTCGATCCGCAGAGCCGCCGACCCGATGCGGGTGGTCCGCGAGGAGGCCGCCGACGTCATCGTGGTCAAGGTGGCACCGCTGGGTGGAGTGCGATCCGCCCTCGCCATCGCGCAGGAGTGTGGGCTGCCGACTGTGGTCTCCAGTGCCCTGGACACCAGCGTCGGGATCCGCGCCGGCCTCGCCCTGGCCGCAGCGCTGCCCCAGCTGCCGTTCGCCTGCGGACTGGGCACCGTCGAACTGCTGACCGGCGATGTCACGAATGACTCACTGGTGGCGGCGGCCGGCTCGATTGCCTTGCGCGACCTCACGGTCGACCAGCAGCTGCTGGATAGCTGGCAGGCACCCGCGGATCGTCAGCGGTGGTGGCGTGACCGGGTGATCCGGTGCCACCGGGCTCACCAGGCCAGAGGGTCCAGCAGCCGCAGTCCCTGGTAAGGGGCGAACCCGAGGTCGGTGCTCACCCATGTCGCCCTTGGCTCCTGGTCCAGCTCCGCGAGCAGGCATCGGGGGTGTTGTTGGCGCGTAGCCCGGGCTTACAGACGAGGCCGCGAAGGACTTCCCCATGGCGTTCGTCCGGGCGCACTCTCATGGCGGCGGGCCCCTGGGGGAGTACGTCGTACAGCGACAGGACTGCGTCGGGGTAGACGGGCGGGCCCTGGTCGATGCGCTGGCGTGTGACAGCCGGCGTGCCAGCACCCGCTCGGTGGCGCACGGGCTCGGGCCTGCTCAGCGCCTGCTCCAGCCAGGCCCTGACGTCCTGGCGCCGACGGGTCTGGCACTCAGGCGCCGAGGCAGACGTTCACCTCAGGCGGGAGCACGGAGCTGCTCGTCGTCCCGCTAGGTGATGACCTGGTCCTGGTTCTCCAGATCGACCCCCGCTGCATGACCTGAGCCTTGGTCGGTGGGCAGGGACGGCGCCCCGGGCCGAGTGCGGTGTCCGCCCTGGCCAGCATCAGCGTTAACGTGTGCTCGACGGCCGAGCCGATCGCGCGATGTGTGCGAGCAGCGAGCGCCTTGGCCTCACCCAGGAGGCGGTCGTGGATCGTCGGCCGAGCGCGCTGGCCGCGTCAGGGCATCGGGCGGGACGGACGACCTCGCAACATTATGCGAGGTCGTGACGCGGGCCCGGTTGACCTCAGGCCGCACGGACCACCAGGCACACCTGCTCGTTCTTCACCCTGGTCAGCACCAGCGTCATCTCGACCGGGCCTGACAGTCGTAGCTGACGACGCAGCGCATCGGCATCCAGGGCCACGCCACGCTTCTTGATCGTCACGCGACCGACGTTGCGATCGCGCAGCCACGCTCGGAGAGCTTTGAGGTTCAACGGCAAGGACTCGGTCACGGCGAAGCGTCGGGCGTAGCCGACCTCGACACATCTGTCGGAGGTCACGTAGCCCACGCCCGAGTCGAGCTCGAAGCCGTCGACGGCTGAGGTCAGCGCCCCGGTCAGCCCGGCCCGGATCACGGCCCGGTCGGGTTCGTAGAGCCAGGTGCCGATCTGTGTCAACGACGAAGCCACCGGAGCCGCACCACCGGCGGTGCCTGCGTCGGCTTCACGTACGGTCCACGACCGTCCTTGCGAGCCGATCACCACGGCTGAGCGCCCGACTCGGCTCACCAGGGGACCCCACCAGATCGCGCACTCCAGCACCTCGCCGGCCAGCGACGTCCACTGTGCCTCGGCGCCGGCCGGGATCGCGTCGTGAGGAAACGATGGTGACAGCTTGGCCCCGGTGGCCGGCAGCGCCCGCGCGATGGACTGCACCGTCGACCACGAGGGCGAGATGGCATCCAGCTTGAACACGCGCCGGGTACGCCCGCGTGCGTCTGTGACCCCGGGTGTGCGCCGGGCAGGGTCGAGCCAGGCGGCGGTGTGCCGCGCCGCCTCCCCCGTGGGCAGCTGGGTGCCCTCGACTGTCCCGATGAACGCCGAGGCTGCGGGCCAGTGCCGCAGGTTGACTCCGGCCAGCGTCGCGGTCACGTCGTCGGCGTCGACGGCGGTGACCTTGAGGTCCAGCCCGGCGATGGCCATGGCGTCGGCGCCGATGCCGCAGCCGAGGTCGAAGACCTCACGTATCCCGGCCGCGTGGAAGCGCCCGGCATGTCGGGCCGCGACCTCCAGTCTGGTGGCCTGTTCCAGGCCGTCGGCGGTGAACAGCATCCCGTCAGCCAAGTCGCCGAACTTGTCATGGCCTCTGGCCCGTAGCCGGGACTGTGTCAACGCCACCGCGACCAGGTCTGCGTCGAACCCGGCCAGGCGCAGCTTCTCGCCAAGCGCCAGAGCGGCGGACTCGTCATAGGGGGGTAGTGACTGCAGCAGGCCCCAGCCCTCGCCGGAGATCAGCTTCGTCACTGCGCCGAGGTCCATGACGGACATCCTCCACCATGAGGGCACATGCCGGATCGGCCGGTAGGAGGGGTCGTTCTGGCACTCAAGTTGACCGAGTGCTAATCGGCAACCTAGATTCTGAGTTAGCACTCGTCATGTGCAAGTGCTAACCGCGAGCAGTGAGCAGGTCGAGCCCCGCGACGGCGGCCTGCGCATGGATCGCACAGCAGATCGCACTACAGATCGCACACAGCGTTCTTTTCTGTCCATCTTCGACATTCCCGAAGGGGAGGTCACACGTGTCGGTTTCCATCAAGCCCCTCGAAGACCGTATCGTCGTCAAGTCCAGTGAGGCCGAGCAGACCACTGCCTCTGGCCTCGTGATCCCGGACACCGCCAAGGAGAAGCCCCAGGAGGGCGAAGTCCTGGCGATCGGTCCCGGACGCATCGACGACAACGGCAACCGCGTTCCGCTGGACCTTGCCGTTGGCGACAAGGTCATCTACAGCAAGTACGGTGGCACCGAGGTCAAGTACGACGGGGATGAGTACCTCATCCTGTCCGCTCGTGACGTCCTTGCGGTCGTCACCCGCTGATCTCAGCGTGCGCGTATGACGCGCCCCGGCGACGTGCCTTCCACCAGGTTCGTGCCGGGGCACCGTCATCCACCTGAGCATCAGTTCGTAGTTCGTAGTTCGCAGTCCGCGGCATACCACCCCGTATGCCGAACCGTTGCCTCCGGCAACGCACCCAAGAACCGTTAGTAGTTAGGGAAGCTCATGGCCAAGACGCTGGAATTCGATGACGCGGCGCGCAAGTCGCTCGAGCGTGGCGTGGACAAGCTCGCCAACGCGGTCAAGGTGACGCTCGGCCCGAAGGGTCGCAACGTCGTCATAGACAAGCAGTGGGGCGCCCCCACCATCACCAACGACGGCGTGACGATCGCCCGTGAGGTGGAGCTCGAGGACCCGTACGAGAACCTTGGCGCCCAGCTCGCCAAGGAGGTCGCCACCAAGACCAACGACGTCGCCGGTGACGGCACGACCACCGCGACCGTTCTGGCTCAGGCCATGGTCAAGGAAGGCCTGCGCAACGTTGCCGCCGGTGCCGCACCGTCCTCGCTCAAGCGCGGCATCGATGCCGCCGTCGAGGCCGTCAACGCGCGTCTGCTCGAGGCCGCACGTGAGGTCGAAGGCAAGGAAGAGATCGCTCAGGTGGCTGCTCTCTCGGCGCAGGACCCGGTCATCGGTGGCCTGATCGCCGAGGCGTTCGACAAGGTCGGCAAGGACGGTGTCATCACGGTCGAGGAGTCACAGACCGCGATCACCGAGCTCGAGTTCACTGAGGGGATGCAGTTTGACAAGGGTTACCTCTCGCCCTACTTCGTGACCGACCCCGAGCGCATGGAGGCCGTCCTGGAGGACGCCTACGTGCTCATCACCCAGGGCAAGATCTCGGCCGTGGCCGACATCCTCCCGATCCTGGACCAGGTCGCCCAGGCCAAGAAGTCCTTGCTGATCATTTCCGAGGACGTTGACGGCGAAGCGCTGTCCACGCTGGTGGTCAACAGGATTCGCGAGATCCTCAAGGTCGTCGCGGTCAAGGCTCCGGGCTTCGGCGACCGCCGTAAGGCGATGCTGCAGGACCTCGCTGTGCTCACCGGCAGCTCGGTCATCAGCGAAGAGGTCGGCCTCAAGCTCGACTCCACTCAGCTGGCTGACCTCGGCACCGCCCGCCGCATCGTGGTCACCAAGGACAACACGACCATCGTCGACGGCGCCGGTGACAAGGACGAGGTTGCCGGTCGTGTCCACCAGATCAAGAGCGAGATTGAGCGAACCGACTCGGACTGGGATCGCGAGAAGCTCCAGGAGCGCCTCGCCAAGCTCTCCGGTGGCGTCTGCGTGATCAAGGTTGGCGCTCACACCGAGGTTGAGCTCAAGGAGAAGAAGCACCGCATCGAGGATGCCATCTCGGCAACCCGTGCGGCTATCGAGGAGGGCATTGTTGCCGGTGGTGGCTCCGCTCTGGTCCACGCCGTCTCCGTGCTCGACGACCTCGATCTGGTCGGTGACGAGGCCACTGGGGCGAACATCGTGCGCAAGGCCGCGGCCGAGCCTCTTCGTTGGATCGCCGAGAACGCCGGCCTCGAAGGCTACGTCGCGGTGTCCAAGGTGTCCGAGCTCGAGCTCGGCAACGGCCTCAACGCGGAGACTGGCGAGTACGGCGATCTGATCAAGGCCGGAATCATCGACCCGGTCAAGGTCACGCGTTCGGCCCTGCTCAACGCCGCGTCGATCGCCTCCATGATCCTGACGACCAACACGCTGGTCGTCGAGAAGAAGGTCCAGGAGGAGTCGGCCGGCGGTGGCCAGGGTCACGGTCACGGCCACTGACCAACACCTCACCAGCGACGAAGGCCGCAGCCCCTCGGGGCTGCGGCCTTCGTCGCGGCCGGTAGGGCGAGGTCAGGCTGAGGTAACCCGGATGAGTGTCTGGCCGAGCTCGACTGTCGAGCCGGGTCGGACCTGGCGCCCACGCCGGCGATCGACCTCGCCGTCCACGCTCACCTCACCGTTCTCGATCGCGGTCCGGGCCTGGCCGCCGTCCGGCACGACTCCAGCCAGCTTCAGGAGCTGTCCGAGCCGGATCATCTCGCCGGTGACGGGAACCTCGATGACGATGCTCATGAGGTCGATGTGGCTCAGCTGGCTGCCGGGAAGCCCGGCGAGGGGGCATAGGTCGCCTCGCGTTCGTCCTCGGTCATGGCACCCCATACGCCGTACGGCTCACGGACCCGCAACGCGTGCTCGCGACAGTTCGACAGAACCGGGCAGACCTGGCACACGGCCTTGGCGGCGCTGTCCCGGCTGCGGCGGGCCGGTCCTCGCTCACCCTCGGGATGGAAGAAGACGTCCGGATTCTCACGCCGGCAGGAGCCATCGAGCTGCCACTGCCACAGATCTGCAACCGGCCCGGGTAAGCGAGATACTGAGGCCAACGATGTCTCCTTCGATGATCCGGCACGAGGGCTGTTAGCGGACTCGCCACGGGTGGAGCGTTGAGCACGACCAGGCTCTTTGCCTGCGCAGTGCGGACGCTACCCGCGCGGTGGGGCGTGATCAAGGGTGTTTCGTCAAGAGTTGACCAAAAGGGTCAAGACATACATCACGTGCGGCCCGGCCGGCCGGCTACCGTAGAATCGGGAAATGAGTTCACCGGCCGCCTGGGACTGCGCCGTTCCCGCTCCGTTTGCCGCTCTCGGGCTGACCTTCGACGACGTGCTGCTGCTCCCCGGAGCCACCGAAGTCATCCCCAGTGAGGTCGACACGTCGGCTCAGCTGTCCCGCAACATCTCCCTGCGGCTGCCGTTGGTCTCCGCGGCCATGGACACGGTCACCGAGGCCCGGATGGCCATCGCCATGGCCCGCCAGGGGGGTATGGGCATCCTGCACCGCAACCTCTCGATCGAGGACCAGACCCGGCAGGTCGATCTGGTGAAGCGCTCGGAGTCGGGCATGGTCTCAGACCCGGTCACCACCACTGGCGACGCGACGCTGGCCGAGGTCGATGAGCTGTGCGGGCGGTTCCGTATCTCGGGTCTGCCCGTCATCGACCACGAAGGTCTGCTGGTCGGCATCATCACCAACCGCGACCTGCGCTTCGAGACCGACTTCACCCGTACGGCCGCCGAGGTCATGACCCGGATGCCGCTGGTCACCGCTCGGGTGGGCGTGGACAAGATCGACGCCCTGGCGCTGCTGGCGCGCAACAAGATCGAGAAGCTCCCGCTGGTCGATGAGGCCGGGCGGCTCAGGGGCCTGTTCACGGTCAAGGACTTCGTCAAGACCGAGCAGTACCCCCTGGCCACCAAAGATGACACGGGCCGGTTGCGGGTCGGTGCTGCCATTGGGTTCTTCGACGACGCATGGAAGCGCGCGATGGCACTGGTCGAGGCCGGCGTGGACATGTTGATCGTCGACACCGCCAACGGCCATGCCAAGGGCGTCACCGACATGATCCGCAGGCTCAAGTCAGAATCTGGTGTGGCCCATGTCGATATCGTCGGAGGCAATGTGGCCACCCGGGCGGGTGCTCAGGCGTTGATCGACGCTGGCGCCGACGGGGTCAAGGTGGGTGTGGGTCCCGGCTCGATCTGCACGACCCGGGTCGTGGCCGGTGTCGGCGTCCCGCAGGTCACCGCCATCTATGAAGCCGCGCTGGCGTGCAAGGCCGCCGGGGTCCCGGTCATCGGCGACGGCGGCCTGCAGTACTCCGGTGACATTGCCAAGGCGCTGGTCGCGGGTGCCGACACGGTGATGCTGGGTTCCCTGTTGGCCGGCTGCGAAGAGAGCCCCGGTGAGCTGGTCTTCATCAACGGCAAGCAGTTCAAGTCCTATCGCGGCATGGGCTCCCTTGGCGCCATGCAGTCCCGCGGCCGAGGCAAGTCCTACTCCAGGGACCGCTACTTCCAGGGGGACGTCACCGACGACGACAAGGTGGTGCCCGAGGGCATCGAGGGTCAGGTGCCCTACAGGGGTCCGCTCGCGGCCGTGGCGTACCAGCTGATCGGCGGGCTGCGTCAGTCCATGTTCTACGTGGGCGCCCCGTCGATCCCCGAGCTGCAGGCTCGCGGCAGGTTCGTCCGGATCACCGCGGCGGGGCTCAAGGAGAGTCACCCGCACGACATCCAGATGACCGTCGAAGCGCCGAACTACAACCTGCGTTGACGGCTGCCCGGCCATCGGCGGCTAACCTTGGCGGGTGAACCAGATCGAGATCGGCCGCGGCAAGCGCGGACGCCGGGCCTATTCCTTCGACGACATCGCGGTGGTGCCATCGCGGCGCACCCGCGACCCCGAGGAGGTGTCGGTCTCGTGGCAGATCGACGCCTATCACTTCGACCTTCCCGTGATTGCCGCACCGATGGACTCCGTGATGTCGCCCGAGAGCGCCATTGCGTTCGGCAAGCTCGGCGGACTGCCGGTGCTGGACCTCGAGGGCCTATGGACACGCTATGACGACCCGACGTTTCTGCTGGCCGAGATCGCCTCGCTCGATCCCTCGGCCGCGACCGCTCGACTGCAGCAGATCTACGCCGAGCCGATCAAGCCGGAGCTGATCACCGAGCGGCTTCGTGCGGTGCGTGAGGCCGGCGTTACCGTTGCCGGCGCGCTCTCGCCGCAGCGGACACAGGAGTTCTGGCAGAACGTCGTGGACGCCGGCTGCGACCTCTTCGTCATCCGCGGCACGACCGTGTCGGCTGAACACGTCTCGAGCCGGGCCGAGCCCCTGAACCTCAAACGCTTCATCTACGAGCTCGATGTCCCGGTGATCGTCGGCGGTGTCTCGTCCTACACGGCGGCGCTACACCTCATGCGCACCGGTGCGGCCGGGGTGCTGGTCGGATTCGGCGGTGGTGCGGCACATACGACACGGCTCACGCTGGGCATCCACGCGCCGATGGCGTCCGCGATCGCCGACGTGGCGGCTGCACGGCGGGACTACATGGACGAGTCCGGTGGTCGCTACGTGCACGTCATCGCCGACGGTGGCATGGGACGAAGCGGTGAGATCGTCAAGGCCATCGCCTGTGGCGCCGACGCGGTGATGCTCGGGGCTGCGCTCGCACGGGCGACCGACGCGCCGGGGCGGGGCTACCATTGGGGCTCCGAGGCCCACCACGCGCTTCTGCCCCGCGGCGAGCGGGTCGAGGTCGGGGCCCTGGCGCCGCTCGAAGAGATCCTGCTGGGCCCGGGTCGGATGGCCGACGGCACGACCAACCTCATGGGGGCGCTGCGGCGCGCCATGGCCACGACCGGCTACTCCGACCTCAAGGAGTTCCAGCGGGTCGAGGTCGTCGTGGCTCCCTACCAGCCAGGCTGACCGATGCGATCCACCGCGACGTCGGCCCTCTCACCGCACAACCGCTCCCAGGCCCTGGAGGCGATGCAGCAGGACGAGCTTGACCTCGTCATCGTCGGTGGTGGGGTGGTCGGCGCGGGGGCTGCTCTGGACGCCGTGACCCGTGGTCTGTCGGTCGGGATCCTGGAGGCACGTGACTGGGCCTCTGGCACCTCGAGCCGCTCAAGCAAGCTGATCCACGGCGGCCTGCGCTACCTGGAGATGCTCGACTTCCGGCTTGTCCGCGAGGCGCTCAAGGAACGCGGCCTGCTCTTGCAGCGCCTCGCACCGCATCTTGTTCGTCCGGTCGCCTTCGTCTACCCGCTCACCCATCGCGGCTGGGAGAGGCCGTACGTCGCGGCCGGACTTACGCTGTACGACGCTCTCGCGGCCCTTTCGAGCACCGCGAGCGGGGTACCCCGCCACAAGCACCTCACCAAGCGTCAGGCCCTGCGACTGGTACCGAGCCTGCGCAAGGACGCACTGGTCGGGGCGGTCCAGTACTACGACGCCCAGGTTGACGACGCGCGCCATACGATGTTCTTGGTCCGTACAGCTGTGGCGTACGGCGCACTGGCCGCAAACCGTTCACGCGTCACGGGGTTCATCCGTCAGGGCGAGCGCGTTACCGGGGTCACGGTCCGCGATCTCGAGACGGGCGGCGAGCTGCAGATCCGCGCCAAGCAGGTCCTCAACGCCACCGGTGTCTGGACCGACGAGACCCAGTCGCTGGTGGGCGAGCGTGGGCAGTTCCGGGTCCGGGCCAGCAAGGGCATCCACCTGGTCGTTCCGCGCGACCGGATCCAGTCCCAGCGTGGCCTGATCCTGCGTACCCCGACCTCCGTGCTTTTCGTCATTCCGTGGGGTCGGCACTGGATCATCGGCACGACCGACACCGACTGGTCCCTGGACAAGGCACACCCCGCGGCGAGCAGCAACGACATCGACTACATCCTTGAGCACGTCAACAAGGCGCTGGTCATCCCGCTGACCCGTGAGGACGTCGAGGGCGTCTACGCCGGGCTGCGACCGCTGCTGGCCGGCGAGAGCGAGACGACCTCTGCCTTGTCCCGCGAGCACGTCGTGGGACACCCGACCCCGGGGCTGGTCGTCGTGGCGGGAGGCAAGTACACGACATACCGGGTGATGGCCGCCGATGCGGTCGACGAGGTCGCTCGCGGGCTCGATGGTCGGGTGCCGGCGTCCTGCACCGAGCGGATTCCGCTGCTCGGCGCCGAGGGTTATGACGCGGCGTGGAACGCCCGCCACCGCACCGCGATCCGTTACGGCATTCACGTGGCGTGGGTCGAGCACCTGCTACAGCGATATGGTTCTCTGGCCACCGAGGTGCTCGACCTGTGCGCCGCCGACCCTGTTCTGGCAGAGAAGCTTTCCGGTGCCGACGACTATCTTGGCGCCGAGGTCGTCTATGCGGTCAGCCACGAGGGTGCCCGTCACCTGGACGACGTACTGACCCGCCGGACCCGGATCTCGATCGAGACCTGGGACCGAGGGGAGTCGGCGGCTCTTCCGGCCGCCGCCCTGATGGCGCCGATTCTCGGCTGGAGCGATGAGCAGCATCGCAAGGAGATCGAGCACTACCTCGCCAGGGTCGAGGCTGAGCGTGCTTCGCAGCAGCAGCCTGACGACGAGACTGCTGACAGCGCACGCATGGGCGCACCCGAGATCGTCCCGCTCGCCTGAGTCGAAGCGTCCTGTCAACTGGTGACAGGCGTGCGCTGGCGCTTTAGCCTGACATCCATGACTTCCGAGGTGCTCGCAGATCCCGAGACAGACGCCACCGCGACGTATGCCGTCGATCCCGGGCTCGCCCGGCGCCTCACGATGCGTCTGGTGTGTGGGCCCCGGCCCAGGACGGTGCTCACCCACACGCCGATGACCGGGGCCCCCCTCGCCTCGCTGCCCCAGTCGACCCCAGCCGACGTGACGGTGGCCTACGCGCTCGCCCGGGCCGCGCAGCAAGTCTGGTCCAGGGCGCCGATGGGGTACCGAGCCCAGACCTTCCTGCGGTTCCACGACCTCGTGCTGGCGCGACAGGCCCAGCTGCTCGACCTCATCCAGCTCGAGTCGGGCAAGGCTCGCGTGCACGCCTTCGAGGAGGTCGCGGACACCGCCATCGTGAGCCGGCACTACGCGCGTCGCGCCGCGGGGTACCTACGTCCACGCCGTCGCCAGGGGGCCTTCCCGCTGCTCAGCCAGGCGGTCGAGCTGCGCCACCCCAAGGGTGTCGTGGGCATCGTCGCCCCCTGGAACTACCCGCTGTCGATGTCGATCACCGACGCGATCCCGGCGCTGATGGCTGGCAATGCCGTGGTGCTGCGGCCGGACAACCACAGTGCCCTGACCGCGCTGGCGGCCGTGGCTTTGCTCGATGAGGCGGGGCTGCCCCCGGGAGTGCTGCAGGTGGTGCTTGGCGACGGCCCGACAGTGGGCAACGCAGTGCTCGAGCTGGCGGACTACGTGTGTTTCACCGGGTCAACCTCGACGGGGCGTTCGGTGGCCCAGAAGGCCGGCCGGCGTCTGGTCGGCGCCTCGCTCGAGCTCGGGGGCAAGAATGCCATGTACGTCGCACAGGACGCCAACGTGGCCAAGGCCGTTGACGGGGCGGTGCGAGCGTGCTTCTCCTCGGCCGGCCAGCTCTGCGTCTCGACAGAGCGGTTGTACCTACACCAGAGCATCGCCGATGAGTTCCTGGAGGCGTTCGTTGTCGCGACGCGCTCCATGCGGATGTCGCCGGACCTGACCTTCGAGGCGGACATGGGCTCGCTCGCCTCGCCAGCCCAGCTCGAGCGGGTCAACGCCCACGTCGAGGACGCCCGCTCCAAGGGCGCCCTGGTCCTGGCCGGCGGCCATGCCCGGCCCGAGATCGGACCCTACTTCTACGAGCCGACCATCCTTTCGGAGGTCACCGCGGCCATGGCTTGCCGCGACGACGAGACGTTCGGCCCCGTCGTGTCCGTATACCGCGTGGGCAGTGACGACGAGGCCATCCGACAGGCCAACGACAGCGACTTCGGCCTCAACGCCTCGGTCTGGACTCGCGACGTCGCCCGCGGCCGGCGGATCGCCCGGTCGATCAAGGCCGGCACCGTCAACATCAACGACGGGTACGCCGCGGCGTGGGGCAGTGTCGGGGCTCCCATGGGAGGCATGAACAGCTCCGGACTCTCGCGCCGACACGGTCTGGAGGGCATCATGAAGTACACCGAAGCCCAGAACGTCACCGCCCAGCACCTCGTCGGGTTCGCCGCGCCGTTCGGGCTCTCCGACGAGCGGTGGGCCAGGACCCTCACGGTCGCGCTCAGCGCCATGAAGCGACTTGGCGTGCGGTGACCCTCGAGCCCCGCAGGTACGACTACGACGTGGTGGTGGTCGGCTCCGGGTTCGGTGGCTCGGTCGCAGCGCTGCGCCTGGCAGAGAAAGGCTATCGCGTCCGCGTCATCGAGTCGGGTCGCCGGTTCGCCGATGAGGACTTCGCCCAGACCTCCTGGGACCTGCGCCGTTACCTGTGGGCTCCGCGGCTGAAGTGTTTTGGCGTCCAACGGATCCATCGCCTGCCCGACGTGATGATCCTGGCGGGTGCCGGCGTGGGCGGAGGTAGCCTCAACTACGCCAATACCCTCTACGTCCCGCCAGCGGCGTTCTTCCAGGACCCGCAGTGGGCTGACATTGCCGACTGGCAGTCCGAGCTCGCGCCCCACTACGAGACTGCGTCGCGAATGCTGGGCGTTGTCACCAACCCGTGCGACGGCCCCGTCGAGCAGATAATGCGCCACACTGCGGAGGACCTGGGCGTTGGCGACACCTTCCGTAAGACGCCTGTCGGCGTCTTCTTCGGCCCGCCCGGTGAGCGGGTCCCCGACCCGTACTTCGGCGGCGCCGGCCCCGCTCGCAGCGGCTGCACACAATGCGGCAACTGCATGGTCGGCTGTCGCGTCGGAGCCAAGAACACACTGGTCAAGAACTACCTCGCTCTCGCCGAGCGTCTTGGCGCCACGGTCGAGCCCCTACGCACGGTCGTGGCTGTCGAGCCGGTCGACGACGACCACCGCGGCGCCGGGTACCGTGTGACGACGGAGGCGACCGGGGCCTGGCTTCGCAAGGGGCGCCATACGGTCACGGCCTCGCAGGTGGTGTTCGCGGCGGGTGCCTGGGGGACGCAGCGGTTGCTGCAGCGGATGTCCTACGACGGTCGGCTGGGCGATCTCTCACCTCGCCTCGGTGAGCTGACCCGGACCAACTCCGAGGCACTGGGCGGCGCCATGACGGTGCGGGTGCCGCGTGAGGTCGACCTCACCAAGGGAGTGGCGATCACCTGCTCGTTCCACGTTGACCAGGAGACGCACGTCGAGAATGTGAGGTACGCCAAGGGCTCCAATGCGATGGGGCTACTGGCCACGATCCTGGTCGAGGGCGGGGGAACTGTGCCGCGTCCGGTGCGCTTCCTCGCCGAGGCGGCCCGCCATCCGGTGACCTTCCTTCGTGCGCTCTCGGTGCGGAGCTGGAGCGAGCGCACCATCATCGCCCTGGTCATGCAGTCCCGAGACAACTCCCTTACCGTCTCGGCCAGGCATCACCTCGGGGGCAGGGTCGCACTCACCTCGAAACAGGGGCACGGCGAGCCCAACCCGACGTGGATCCCCAGTGGGCATAGGGCTCTTCGACAGCTGGCCATCCGGTTGCAGGAGCGGACCGGGGTCCGGGCCCTGCCGGGCGGCTCACTCGGCGAGATCGTCGACATTCCGCTGACGGCTCACATTCTCGGCGGCGCGGTCATCAGCGACGACCCGGCCGGTGGCGTGGTGGACCCGTGGCACCGGGTCTGGGGGTACCCGGGGCTGCATATTGTCGACGGGTCCGCGGTCTCGGCGAACCTCGGAGTCAACCCGGCGCTGACCATCACGGCTCAGGCCGAGCGGGCCCTGTCGTTCTGGCCGAACCGGGGGGGCCTCGACCCGCGCCCGACCCAGGGAACGGCATACGAATGTCTGACGGCGGTTCCTCCCCGTGCCGGCACCTCTGCTGGTCCTCACCGGCTGCTCTAGCATGCGTCCGAGTCGAAATCGAGAGCGCGACAAGTGGTGGCAGCAACCTGTACGACGAGCACGCTCGTCGCGTCGTGGCCGGATGGGGCGAGCAGGCTGGGGTGAATTAGCCTGACCGAGTGCTGCGGACCGCGTTGAAACCCCGATGGTTGGGGCTGTTCGCGCTCGTCGTGGCGGTGATGCTTAGCTTCGGGTTGCTCGGGCTATGGCAGCTCAACGTGGCGCGTGACAAGGGTCGTGCGCAGGAGGTCAGTGTCGCGCCGAGACGCCCGGTCGCCGACATTGCCGCGGTCCTGACCCCACATGATCCCTTTCCCCAGGACGGCACGGGCCGCCGGATTACCGTGACGGGCCGGTACGACGGGTCCGGACAGGTCCTGGTGACACCCCGTCTGCTTCGGGGTCGGCGCGGATACTGGGTCGTTACGCCACTGGTCGTGCGGTCCACCGGTGCCCGGATCGCGGTCGTGCGAGGATTCGTGACCGATCCGAGACAGGCCGTCGCGCCCGAGGTCGCGCCCGAGGTCACCGTGTCCGGGGCCTTGGCACCTGGGGAGTCGCCCCCAGGTGACACTCTGCATGCTGCAGCGGTTCTGCCCGAGGGGCAGATGGCGACCCTGGACCTGTCGGCGCTGGTCAACCGTTGGCCCGGCACGCTGTACAACGGCTTTGTCTTTGCCACGGCCGAGCAGCCGGATGTGACGTCGGTTACTGCCCCGGCGGTGCGGCGAGTGCCCCCACCTGCTGTGGGGGGCGCAGGGCTCTCTTGGCTCAACGCGGGATACGCCTTGCAATGGTGGGTCTTCGCGCTCTTCGCCGCGTACATGTGGTGGAGGATGGTTCGCGACGACTACCAGGACAGCGCGTCAGCCCACTACGGTGCAAGAGGAAAGGCAACGAATGTCTGAGCAAGTTCGCCCCGTGCTTGATGTGGCCGCCGCACGCAAGGCCCTAGGGTTCTTCCGGGTCATGGCGATCCTGGTGGGCGTCGGGCTGCTGGTGCTGTGTCTGGGGATGGTGCTCAAGTACGGCTACGACAAACCGGGCCTGTCCGATTTCTGGGACCAGAAGCACGGTCTGCTGTACATGGTCTACGTGTTCTCGACGGCCAACCTTGGCTTCAAGATGCGCTGGAGCCTGGGGCGCATGGTGGCCGTCATGCTGGCCGGCGTGGTGCCGTTGCTGTCGTTCTGGGCGGAGCGCAAGGTCGCCGCAGGGGTCAAGGCTGAACTTGTCGCACAGGACGCACCGGTAGCCTTGCGCCGTGACTGAAGCCCTCCCCGAGCTTTCTGCCCAGCCCGTTCTCGTCGTCGACTTCGGGGCACAGTATGCCCAACTGATCGCCCGCCGGGTGCGCGAGGCCAATGTCTACAGCGAGGTCGTGCCGCACACCATGTCGGTGGCGCAGATGCTGGCCAAGAACCCTGCGGCGGTCGTCCTCTCCGGTGGGCCGTCGTCGGTCTATGCCGAGGGCGCTCCCGCTCTCGATGTCGCGCTGCTGACTTCGGGGGTACCGGTGTTCGGCATGTGTTATGGGTTCCAGGCGATGGTTCAGGCCCTCGGAGGTACGGTCGCGCACACCGGTCTCGGCGAATACGGCTCCACCCAGGCAACGGTCTTCGACCTGTCTTCGACGCTGTTCAAGGGGCAGGTCGGCGAGCAGTTGGTCTGGATGTCCCATGGCGACTCGGTCACGGCGGCGCCGGCCGGGATGAAGGTCACCGCCTCGAGTGCGGGGGCGCCTGTCGCTGCGTTCGAGGACGACGAGCGCAAGCTGTATGGCGTGCAGTGGCATCCCGAGGTCATCCAGTCCACCTATGGTCAGCGCGTGTTGGAGAACTTCCTGATCCGCGGGGCCGGTCTGGCCGCGGACTGGACGGCGTCCAACGTCGTGGAGGATCAGGTGGCCGCGGTCCGTCGGCAGATCGGCTCGGGGCGCGTGCTCTGTGCCCTTTCCGGTGGGGTTGACTCCTCGGTCGCCGCGGCTCTGGTGCAACGCGCTGTCGGCGACCAGCTGACCTGCGTGTTCGTCGACCACGGCCTGCTGCGCCACGGGGAGGCCGAGCAGGTTGAGCACGAGTTTGTTGCCGCCACGGGAGTCTCGCTGGTTGTCGTCGATGCCCGTGATCAGTTCTTGACAGCACTGGCCGGGATCTCGGACCCTGAGCAGAAACGCAAGATCATCGGCCGCGAGTTCATTCGCTGTTTCGAGCAGGCGGCACGTGATCTGGTCGGGTCGGCCGACGGGACGGGTCACCCCATCGAGTGGCTGGTTCAGGGCACGCTCTATCCCGACGTCGTGGAGTCCGGTGGTGGCACGGGCACCGCCAACATCAAGTCGCATCACAACGTGGGTGGGCTGCCGGATGACTTGCAGTTCAAGCTGATCGAACCCTTGCGCATGTTGTTCAAGGACGAGGTGCGCAGGGTCGGTCTCGAGCTCGGGGTGCCCGAGGCGATCGTGTGGCGCCAGCCGTTCCCGGGCCCCGGCCTAGCCATCCGAATCGTTGGCGAGGTGACGGCCCAGCGGCTGGTAATCCTGCGCGCGGCCGATGCGATCGCCCGCGAGGAGCTGAGCGCTGCCGGACTCGACCGCGACATCTGGCAGTGTCCGGTGGTTCTGCTGGCCGACGTCCGATCCGTGGGTGTGCAAGGCGATGGCCGCAGCTACGGTCACCCGATCGTGCTCCGCCCGGTCTCCTCGGAAGACGCGATGACCGCCGACTGGACTCGAGTGCCGTATGACGTGCTGGCCAGGATCTCGACCCGGATCACCAACGAGGTGCGTGAGGTCAACCGTGTGGTGCTCGACGTGACGAGCAAGCCTCCGGGCACCATCGAGTGGGAGTAGGCCGCCAAGCTCAGGTGAACCCGTCATCCACCACGGTGAGGTTCGCGCCGGAAGTAGCCATGATGGTGATCGGCCACCAAATGATCGGTTACTTCCTTGTGTCTGAAGGTGCCAGACGTGCCAGGAACGGCCTCAGAGGCCACTGCCGCGACCTGACGGTGCCGTTGCTCACCCCGAGCCCATGGGTGGGCGGTCTTGGTGCTTGGGAGTTGTTCCCGACGGTCCTTGAGCACCCGTCGTGGACTTCCACGTGGGCTGCGTCTGCACGGTCTGGGCAGGTGGGGACGCTTACAACCCGCGGGTTTCGAAGAGTCACCTTGTCAACGGCCAGGTGCGTCGATGCCTTTGCGCCGCAACTAACGCTTCCGGAAGTCCTTGCGCTTCTGCCATATTGCGCCTTTCAACCGCTCGGCCGCTTTGCTGGCCTCATCGCTTCGCCTTCATATCGGCGGCGATTCGGTCAAGAATATTGATGTGTGCCCTCTTGCTGAACCAGATCGCGTTTCTCGTCTTCGGCTCCTGCCCTAGGAACGCCTCCACCTCATTGAGGGTGGTCTGCTCGAAGGCCACCTTCGATCCGCAATCCAAGCCGAAGACTTTGATGCAGCAAACCTGGAGAGATTACAAGCATCCTTCACGATGTCGGCGTCGCCGGAGCAACCTTTGCCTGTGCAGACATGCGACGTCCTGCCATCACGGCCACCGAGAAGAGAATCAGCGCGTTGATCCCATGCAGCGGGCTGATCGCCGGGGCAGCATGGCCAGCAAAGGCCAGTCCGATCTGGATGACCAGTAGTCCAAGGAGATAGCCAGCCCACTTGGTCCCTCCGGGGATCTTGGCGAAAAACGACACGACCAGCAGCGCCAACACGAGCAGCGGCATCAGCATCTCACCGTTGAGACCGTGGATGGCAAGACCAGTGGTCCCTGGATAAGTCGCGTTGGGATTGTCCATGAGGGTCTTGTTCAGCGTGGCACCGTCATCGATCCACTTGCCAAGAGCGAAGAAGGCATAGGCGATGGCTGCCGCCTGAATGACGACTTCAATTGCGATGATGTAGGCGAGCACTCGATAGGTAGATTTCACATCATTCCCCTTGCAGTCCAAGCGCCACAGGAAGAACCAGTAGACCAAGAGCACTTGCAACAATCAAGGTAAGCATCAGGATTCCTCAGCACGTCATACAGAGCCACGACACAGGCGGGGCCTCCTGGTGCCTCACCGTGTATGTGCCGACACGTCGGACCAGGTGAGGGTCACAACGGTCATCGAGCGCTGGAATGGGAAGATCGCTTCCGGGATCTCCGACGTCGGAACGCATGGACCAGACCCTCAGATCGGCCGACGCTCACCAACCGATCAGCTGCGAGTGCGACCGCATAGCGAAATGCCGGGTTCGCGGCACAGCCACACCCCGGTCCCGATACGGTCGAGTGGTCCGTTCGACTCGGGGGACCAGTCGGTGACTGGGAGTGCACGAACGAGCCAGGTCCAGGGTTCGGGGACGACGTCATGACCCGACCCAGTGTGGGCAGGGTCGTGACAACCGTGACTTCCATGGTCCCGATGGTCATCGGCATCAG
>Ga0209890_10000434_pt1 | contig 19508 bp, 17 predicted proteins | sample OrgsoiDNA2013049_FD_185799 | JGI IMG/M metagenome (GOLD analysis project Ga0209890, IMG submission 185799) | Permafrost soil microbial communities from the Arctic, to analyse light accelerated degradation of dissolved organic matter (DOM) -... | ecosystem: Environmental > Terrestrial > Soil >...
ATGGTCTCATCCGGCCCGATAAAGGCGGCCGTGTCTTCATCGAGGCCGATCCCGATTGCAAACGGGTTGTACGCGAGCGCGGTGATCAGACGCCCCAAGCGGTCACGCTGGCGGAAATGCTGGTCGATGATGAAACGATTGGTCAGCCCCAGCCCCGGCGCCAGCCGCACGCTGCCTGAGATCACCGAAGACCCTTCGTCGCCGAACGCAATCATGTGCTCGCTCAAGATACTGGCGCCCGCGCTGGTACCGCCGACGGTGACGCCGTGGGCGTTGCGGACGCGAATGAGTTTCGCCACGGGCGTGCCTCCGAGCAGGGTCGTGAGCCGCAATTGATTGCCGCCCGTAAAGAAAATCCCCGTGGCCTCCTCGAGCCGCCGCAATCGTCCGGGCTCGCGGCAGTCGCGGCGCGTGTCAAAATCCATCACCGCCACTTGCGCAGCGCCCAACTCGGTGAACAGCTTTTCGTAGCGCGGCCCGGTTTCGTTCATGCGGCTCGCGGTGGGGATGACGACGATGTTGGCGCCTGCGCCGCCCGAGACGCGTATGAAGCGCTCCAGGATGTGGCGATCATTTTCCTTGTTCTCGGCGCCGCCGATCGGCACGATCCAACCGCGAGTCTCGCCTTCCGGGATTTTACTTGGCATTCGGATTGAGCGCCTCCTCGAGCGCACGACACGGGTAAGTTTCGGCAGTTTACCAGGCAAGGCGCGCTAGTTCTGCGTCAAAGCATCCGTGTGCGACTCGCGGTATCGCGCGAGCAAAATCAGCAGCCATTGACCCGTCGGAACGGCGGCGCCGCCGCCGCAGCGGATCGCATAGTCGCCACCGCTCATACTGCTCCGGGTGGCGGCTTTTTCGATGAAATCCTCGGTGCTCTGCACGAGGTTTCTGGCGAGTAGATACTTGTATTTGGATGAAATATGGTCTGCCGCAAACTTGGAGTTGTACCAGCTGCCATTGCGATAGAATTCGCAATCGGAGTTGGCCACGGTCGACAGCAGATAACTAATCTCGGCTCGCGCGGCCGGCCCCGGCGCCGCATGCGCCGCCGCGGCGAATAACAGGAGACCCGCGGCCAGATGCCACCCGCGCAGGCATTTCATAGTTCCTTGTCCAACGGCAGCACCGACAAGAACGCGACCTCAACCCGCCGCCACGCGGATCGCGACGGCTCGCGGCGGTATTCGACCATCTTACCGTTTTCTTGAGTGCGCCAAATCAACGGCGAATTCGCCGAATCCGGAGACTGGAACGCAACGGCGTAGGAGTTCGCCGGCTGAGTCATGGCCTCGAAACGCGCAGCGGTCTGCGCCGCGAGTTCGGGGCTTGCGATTATCAAGCCGGTTTCGGTGTTGAGGCGTCTCGATCGTTGATCGAAATTCATGGAACCGGCGAACAGCCTCTTCCGGTCGAATACGAAAAGTTTCGCGTGCAGGCCGAAGTTACCGTAACGCGACATTTTTGCCGACTGTCCGCTGCCGCGGCTGTTGCCGAGCATCGCACGCAATTCGTAAAGCTCCACACCCTCTCGAAGCAATTGCTTTCGGTACCGCGCGTAGCCGGTATGAGCCGCCGGTTCATTGGTTGAACTGAGCGAATTGGTCAGGATGCGCACCCGCACGTTTTTTTGCCGCAAGCCGTGCAGCAAATGCATTTCTTCCGGCGTCGGCACGAGGTATGGCGTCACCATGATGAGCTCCGACGTGACCGCCTCGGCCGCACCCACGATGGGGCCATACATCAGCCGGCCGCTGCCTGCCAGGGCTTGTTTCTTATCCGGGCTATCGCACACGACCTCCCCTTGTGACCATGCGACCGGCAGCCGGCCTTCGATAATGCCGGCAAAGGGGTCGCCTTGCTCAGCACGCTTTATGTAGTCGGCTCCCGATTGGTGAACGCGGCGCAAGTGCTCGTCCAAGCGTTGCCGCTGCCGCGCAAGCTTTGCTTTGGAGGGCTGGCCGCCGTGGAGAGCCTCGACGGGTATGGCGAGGGCGCTGTTCCAGTATTCGTCGAACGTCCCGGACAGCTTTCGAACCAGCGGCCCGCCGACGAAGACGTCATCGTCGGCGTACTGGGCGTCGGGGTCGATCTGAAAGTAGGCATCACCGATATTTCGGCCGCCGATGAGCGCGGTCGCGTTGTCCGCGACGAACAGCTTATTGTGCATCCGATAATCAAGACGCCGCGATTCGAGTAAAAATTCAATCGACCGGAGCAACCGCAAATGACCGCGGTAGGCGAACGGATTGAAGATCCGGACCTCTATTTGCGGGTGGGCCGCGAGGACCAGGATCTGCTCATCTCCGGCGGTGGTCTCCCCGTCATCAACCAAGATACGCACATGGACACCGCGATCGGCCGCGGCCAGCAAGGAGTCTGTCACCAAGAGACCGGTCGAATCCGCGGTGAAAATGTAGTACTGAACATCGAGCGTCCGCTGCGCGGCCTTGATCATTTGCATCCGCGCCGCAAAACCGTCCGCACCCACCGGCAGAATGCGAAATGCGGACTCGTCCGGATGAGCGCGCGCTTCGTCTTCGAAGACCTTTCCGACTCGCGTCTCTTCCGGGTGCGCAAACGCGGCCGACGGTTTTTTGGGGAAGCTGGACCCGGGCGGAAGCGATGCACAACCGGCAACGATCGTCGTCAGGAGAAGGCCGATGGCAATCCCGCGTTTCAGCAAGCGCATAAGGCTTTTCCGCACACGCGCAATGCCGGGCCTGCATGGCCCGGCATCGAACGCGGCGCGACTCGTTAGTCGTCGGACTTGACGGTCAGCTCATTCTTTACCGCGGCCACGTGTTCCGTTCCGCGGGCGATCTGCACGGCCTTATCGATTTCATCTTGGCTCTTGGCGGTTCCGCTCAGCCACACGACGCCATCGGCATCGGTATCGACGTGGATGCGCGCCGCACTGGTCAAGTGTTGCGCCGCCAGCTTCGACTTTATTTTCGTGGTGATCGCCGAGTCCTTGACGAACGCCTTCGGGTGCGAGCGATCCATGTCCGTTTCATCCGCATAAATGACGACGGGCGCCAGCAGCGCGCCGACTAATACGCAGGTAATTGCAAGATTGGATTTCTTCATATATGCCGACTCCGGGAGCTAATTTAGGTATTGCGGAGTCTCCGCTTGGGACACGGACTCCGGTATCAAGAAGTTCCGCCAATCCCTGTAGGGCAAGTCCTACCGATTAAGTCTCACGGTCATAGCGGCTCAAAATCCACAACGCGCCCGGCAACGCAGTGAAGTCGGCGAGTAGTGCGAGGACGAAGGCCGAAGCGGCAACGATGCCGAATTCGCGCATCGGCGGCAGATCCGAGAGCGCCAGCGCCAGAAAGCCGCTCGCGTTGATGAGGGTCGCGAATAGGATCGGGCGACCGGCTACCAGCATGGCGTGTCGCAGCGCGCCGCTCGTCGTCGCGGTCGAACGGCCCTCCTGAAAATGGTAGAAGAAATGAATCTGGTCGTTCTCCGTTGCGCCCAATACGGTCGAGCCGATGAGGATCGTCGCTATATTGAGCGGGATGCCGGTCAGGCGCATCACGAGAAATACCGACAGGATCGCGAACAGCGACGGAATCATCGTCATCAAACGAGCGGAGGGGCTGCGAAACACGAGCAGAAACGCGAGAAAAATCACGCTTGCCGTCAGTGCGAAACTTTGGGTGAGCGTCGGCAACAGCCGCTGCGTGATCTCCGCACCGAGCACACCCTTGCCGACCACTCGGCCGCGTGCGGAGCGCAGCGCAGGCTCATCCGCCTGGGCCGCTGCCCATTGCTGCTCGATGAAAGTGCGCATCGCACCGATGCGCCGGAAGAGCTTGGCGCGCCCGCGGATGCTGAGGCGTACGTTGGCAAGATCCTTCACATCGACGTACTTGCGCGCTCCCGGCGCCGTCAGCAGGATCTGCTCGAGATCCGCCGCGAGAGTCGGCCACGCCGTCGCCGACGTGGGCAGTTGATCGGATCCGGTTTCGACGTATCGCGCCCACCGCAGCACCGAGGTTGGCCCGTCGACGGCAGTGATGCGTGGATCGCTCTCGAGCCGGTGCGTCAACTGCTCCAGGGCGCGCAAGAAACCGGGGTCCAATGCGTGGCCGGCCGGAGGCTGCACCCAAAGCTCGACGACGTCGAGCCCGTTGGACTCCTCGAATTTTCGGGTATCTTGGGCCACGCGCTCGCTGGGATTGACGTAGGTCAGCACGTCCATTTCGAGAGCCAGGGGCGGGGCCACTCCGGGAATGCCGAACAATGCCGCCGCTCCGCACAGCATCAGTAACAGAGCCCCACCGACCAATGGCCAGCGCAGGCGGCGGCTCGCCGGGACCAGCGCGTCCACGAAACCGGGGAACCACTTGCCGACCGGAAGTTGCTCCGAACGCAGCGGCGTGCGCAACAACGACTGCAGCGCCGGAAACAGCGTGAAGCATCCGATCCACGCCACGATGAGTCCGCACGCGGTCCAGAGCCCCATCTCGCGCACGGGACGAATATCCGAGATCGCAAGCGCGGCAAAGCCCACGGCGGTCGCGAACATCGAGGCGGTGCAGGGCAGGAACTTATTCGCAAGCGCACGCGCGTGATGCTCGAGAAGAGTCGGCGAATCGCCCGGTTCGATAAATCGCGAATGAACATAGACGAGGGTCGCGGTGGTCGTGACCATCACCGTCAGGGGCACCAGGGTGGAGATGACCGTGTGCGACCAGCCGAACGGATCCGCCAGCCCCATCGCAATGGCAACGAGAGTGCCGAGCGTGAGAATCATGGCCGCCAAAGTGCGCCACGAGCGGTAGATGATCAGCACCAGCGTCATCAGAAACAGGCCGAACAGAGGCATGAAATGCGCCGTCGCGGCGCCGGTTTGCCGCTCGAGCCAGGCGTCGAGCCAGGAAGATCCCACGCGCCGGACCAGCATGAAGGGTCCGCCCTTAGCCTCGAGGGGTAGCGCGAGCTTATCGATCGCCGCCAATGCGCGGTCGCGCTCGGTAGGCGAGCTCACGCGCAGTTCGAGTGCGATGCCGAAATAGTGGTCGCCCAGAAGACCGGCGCGGCGGAACAGCGGCGTTCCGGTCGCGAATGCGCGCAGGCGCCCGGCTTCGGCGGAATTGATTTCCGTCGCCGGCCCCGCGCGACGATAGAGGTCGAGGAAGCTGTGAGCCTCGACCTGCGCAATCCCGTTGAGCTCCTGTTCGAGTTTGTCGGCGGCGCGCAGCGCGGCGAGATTTAAAGGATCGGGCGCTTCCAGCATCAGGAGCGCCTGCTCGCCCTCGGGAAACAGGCGCTCGAACTCGAACGTGGCTTGCGCGACGGGATCGCCCGCCACGATCAGTCCCTCGATCGCCGGATCGTCGGGCACCCGCAGGGCGCCGTATATCCCGGCCGCGGCCAGGAACAGGAATACGCCGGCAATCCAGCGGCGCGCTTGCAATACCAGGAGGAAGAATTGAACGACCTTGGGGGAAGCGGGCATACTCTTCAGACGGCGATGTCCCGCCGCGAGGATACGTGAGCTGCACTATATCAACAAATTTCGCAGCGCGAGGAGTTGCCATATGCACGTCGAGCCATTGATGACGGTTGAACATTCTCGCGGGGAGCCAAGATGAGTACCCTGTTGGCGGCATCGCTTGCGACCCTCGTGTTCTGTGCGCCCGGATATCCCGGCGCGGCCGGCGACGCGCAGCCGCTCGTGGATCAATTCGCGAGCGCCGCCGTGACTGCTGCCGGCTGGCCGGCGGGAAGTCTTGCGGCCGTCTACGATCCGACCGACGAGGGCGGCCTTGCGAAACTCAGCAGCGCCGATGCGGTCCTCGCCTTCGTCCCGTATCCGTTCTTCGTCGAGCACGCCGTACAATTGCATCTGACACCGCTCGTGCAGGCGGATGTGGCCGATGTCGGACCTCAGCAGCGATGGTCGCTGGTGGCGAAGTCCGGCCGCGTCACCGACTCCAAGTCGATGGCGGGCTACACGATACTCAGCGTCGCCGGCTATGCCCCCGATTTCGTGCGGCACAGCGCTCTTCCGGGCTGGGTACTCCCGCCCGACGTCAAGATCGAAGCCTCGGGACAGGTGCTGAGCGCCTTGAGAAGGGCAGCCGCCGGCGAACCGGTTGCGGTATTGCTCGATCAGACTCAGACGACCGCGCTGCCGACCTTGCCGTTTGCAGCCGATCTCAAGGTCGTGACCCAGTCTCCGGAGCTGCCCGTTGCCATCATCGCGGTGGTCGACTCGCGCGTGGCCGCGGGCCGCGCCCGGGCAATGCAGGCGGCGCTGCTCAAGATGGGGCGCGGAGCGGGAAGCGTCGAGTCGTTGGCGGCGCTGCGTTTGCGCGGTTTCGTGCTACCCAAACTGCCGTCTCAAAGCACTGCGCCGTGACCAAGCGGTTCTGGTGCGCGATCCTAATGCTCATGGTGGCTGCCTGCGCGACGCGACCGCGACCGGCGCCACCGGCGCAGCGCGCAGCGCGCTCATCGGTGGGCGCATTGGCTGCGGCAATCGAGGCGGACGCGAAACGGAGTGATCATGAGCCTGACCCGAAGATTCGCGGCGAGCTCGCGGCCGAGGCCGAACGCGATGCGCAAGCCTGTCTCACGCTCGAGCCGCAAGCCGCGGCCTGTCTGTACGCTCGCGGCATCGCGCTCGGCCTCGAGGCGCGGGCGCACCCCACGCGCGCGAGCGAGCGCTTGCGCACTATGCTCGACTCTTTGGCGCACGCCGAATCGGCGGATCCTAACTACGACGAAGCCGGGCCCGCGCGCGTGCGGGCGCTGGTCCTGCTCCGGGCACCCGGATGGCCGCTGGGTCCGGGCGACGCCGAGGCGGGATTGGTTGCCGCGCGCCGCGCAGTTACGCTCCGGCCGCTTTACCCGCCGAACTTGCTGGCGCTGGCGGAGGCTCTGGCGAAGTCAGGCGACGGCAGCGGCGCCCGGGAGTACTACGCGCGCGCCCGCGACGCGGCACTGGCGCAACCCGCCGCGGCCGACCGGGACGAATGGCTGCGTGCAGCCGATCAGGGGCTGCAGCACAAATAGCGGCAGCGCATCCAATGAGAATGATATTGAAACTCCGTACCGCCGCACTTGCCGCAACCATAGTGCTCGGTTCCGCCCTCGGCACGGCATACGCGAAAGACCCCGCGCTGCTGTCGCTCACGATGGAGCACTTCAGGGATACGGCAACAGTAAAAGTCGATGCGCAGGGTGACGCCACGATCTCGACGGAGAAGGGGTACGCGGAGCATACGGGTCCGATGCGCATGGTTTGGAAAGACGAGTTCCTGAGCAGCGTCATCGACAAGAAGACGGGTCAGAAGTCGTTTCAGGTCGACGCCTGGATTATCTATGGCGGAAGCTGGCGCTCCTATGACACAGCGAACTATCAAACGGCGAACGGACCCAAGTCGGTGCCTGCGACCAAGATGGGTAAGGAAGCGGCGAATTGCGCGGTGGGGGACTGCACCTACACGGAGCGCATCGCCTTTGCCGTCGATGAGGAATTGCTGCGCCGGCTGGCGGCAGGGTATGCACCGGGCAAACCGACGCTGTGGGATTATAAGTTCATCGCAAAGACAGGCCCTGATTTCGCGGGCGGATTGTCGAGCGCGGAAATCGCCGGTCTCCTCGCCAAGGTGGATGAATTCACCAATTCGCTCCCTGCCGTTAAAGCGAGCGCCGCCGGCGCTGCTCTCAAACTCGATCTCGGCATAACAGGCATGCCGGTGGCCGCCACCGCGGATCACCCGAATCGAGCCGGCATCTTGATCATCGGCGTCGACGGCGGTTCCGTGGCACAAAAGTCGGGCATCATCGTCGGCGATATTCTCTACGAATTCGGTGGTCGTCCGATCAAGGCGCTTGCCGAGCTGCAAGCCGCCGTTGCCGCGTGCGCCGCGAATTCCGCGGTTGCGATCAAACTTTACCGCGGTATCGACTCCACGGGTGTGACCGCTCAATTCTAACGGTCCCTCGAGGACACGATGATCGCCGCACCCGGCACGACGAGGATTTTGTGAATATCGGCAGGCCAATCGGTCCTATAGAGATCGTGCGTCGGCGCGCCCGTGCGAACGAAGCTGTCGATGTCCGCCGCGAGCTGGCGCGGCGCCTCCCATGATAAGTTGTGACCGATGTCGTCGGCCTGATGCTTGTCCCCGGAGGGCGGCGGTGGCCGCACGCCATACTGCTTCCAATAGAAATACATCCCCTGGCGGCTCTCACTCGCACGCCGGAGCAAATCGATCAGCCGATCTTGCGATGCCCTCGAGAGACCGGCGTCTTCACTGCCCCACAGCACCAGCGTCGGAACCGACAGCGAGTCGAGTCGAACGGCAGGGGCGTGCGGCGTCGGCGTCGGATCGAGAGTACCCCAAGTCGCCAGCGACTCCCCGGCTGTCTGCGCGGCGATCGCGTCAACGACATCCGGAGCGGCGATCGCTGAGATATCCCAATGCTGGGCGATATTCCGGACGGCGTCGGGGTCGATGTCGAGCGGACGCATATGCAGGGCGCCTTGCGGCCATTGGACACCTTTCGCTTCCAACATCATGCGCCAACCGAGCGCCTCCATGACGTCCGCCGATGCGCCCGGCGCGGGCTCGCGCGGCGCTCCGGTACCCGAGAGTATCAGCCGGACCACGCGCTCGGGATGATCGAGCGCCATGAGGCGCGCGGCTCCGGCGCCCATCGCATGACCCACCAGCGTGGCTCTGGGGATTTGCTTTGCGTTCATGAAGGCGAGCAAGTCGGCTGCGAGGTCTGCCTGAGTGATGCACAAATTGGGCGTGGACCAACAGCGCGCGGTGTCGGGAACGCCGGTGGCACCCGCGCCGCGCTGGTCGAGCGCATAGATGTGAAGATTTGGATCCAAGCGGAGCAGCTCGGCCGCCATCCACGTCCACTCGACCGCGGCGGTCGTGTCCGTGTGCAGTAAAATCAGCGTCTCGCCGCGCACCCACCCTAAGTCGAAATAGCTCATGCGCACACCGGTCGCGAGACTGACGACACAGTGCTGGCCGGAAAAATTATCGCAGCCGGAAGCGGCGCTTGCCGGCGCGGCTCCAATGCCGAGCGCGAGCGCGGCGGCCAATGCCAATCGGATCTTCATGAATTCACCACCCTCAATGCTGTTTGACGACGGCGGCCGCGTCCACCGCCCCCGCTTGATTGCCCCAGCTGGATCGTACATAGGTGCAAAGGGCGGCAATCTGTTCGTCGTTGAGGCCAACGCTGAGTTCGAAGCCGCTCATCTTCGGCCAAGAGCCATCGGTGAGCGCCGCCTCATGCGCGCCATACAAGATGACGTTGATGAGAGTCGCAGGATTCGGCGCCTGCAGGGCCGCGTTGCCGGCGAGCGGCGGCGCCGTCTTCGACGCATCGGTATTTGCAACACGAGGCATACCGAGACCCGTCGGCAGATGACAGTCCCCGCAGCGCGTGGCGTAAACGATCTCGCCTGATTTCAGTGCATCGGCCGCGGGTTTGCGCGGCGCTCCCTGTGTCGCCGGCGGCAGGCTCTTTAGATAGACCGCGATGGCGTGAATATCCTGGTCGGTCAACTGACTGGTGCTCTTGCCGATCACCTCGCTCATGGGACCGAAAGCCGCGGCGCGTTCGCTATGGCCGGTCTTAAGATAGGCGGCGATTGCGTCGAGCGACCAGGCGCCCAATCCGTTTGGGCTGGCCGTCAGGTTTGCCGCGGACCACGGGCGCACGGTGCTCTCGTCCATCGGTGTGATCTTGTCGTCGACCACTTCGTCGGCGATCTCGTCCAGGTACTCGCCGCCGGTCAGCGCCTCGGAGGTGCTCTCGCCGCCGAAAAAATTCCGCGGCGAATGACAGGCGCCGCAATGACCCAGAGCTTGTGTGAGATAGGCGCCTCGGTTCCACTCGGCGGATCGCGATGGGTTGGGCGAATAGCGGCCCGCTTCGAAGAACATCATGTTCCAACCTCCCAGCAAGGCCCGGACAGAGAACGGAAAGGGCATTTTGTTCCTTGGAGGCGCGTAATTCACGGGCTTCAACGACCGCAAATAGGCATAGATCGCGTGCACATCATGGTCCGTCAGCTTGGTGTACGCCGTATACGGGAACGCCGGGTAGAGATGCGTCCCATCGGCCGCGATGCCCTCGCGCAGCGCCCGTTCGAATTGGGGCTCCGACCATGCGCCGATCCCGGTCTTCGGGTCCGTCGTGATATTTGCCGAATAGAGCACGCCAAACGGCGTATACAGAGGCCGGCCGCCGGAGAAGGGTTCGCCGTGCGCCCGCGTATGACAGGCAACGCAATCCCCGGCGATGGCAAGATAACGGCCCTCCTCGACCAGCCGCCGTGCATCCGGAGGCTGCGCGGGGACCGCCGCGCACACGGCGCCCCACCTTAAGCCGATGAGCAGAGCGCCGAGAGCCATGGTCCGTGTACGGAATTGCATAACCTTGGGCTACGGCACTACCGCGTGCCAGAACATTGCGCCGACACCGGCTCCGGGGGCGTCGGCGCGAATGGAGCCGTTGGGATCAACGCTCGCGCGCTCCTTGTCGATTTGCTGCAGATCGTAGATGCCGTTGCCGCTGGTATCCCCGGGCTTGTCCGCCGCATGTGTGTACAGGGCAAAGCCCTTGTATACCCACTGCCGGGCGCCCCCGGCTCTCGTCGCGATGTCCCAATATCCAGAGGGGAGCGCATCCGCCGGTGCGCCGAAGGGTGGCCAGGTCTTCGTACAATTTTCGTCACAGGTTGCGGTGCCGAACCAGCGGCCGAGCGCCGGTGCGCCGTGATCGGCGCGAAACTGATGCAATTCCTCCGTGGTAACGCGGTCGCGCTGATAGAGGGTCGCGCCGCCGCGAGTCGAGAGGATGTCGCCGAGCTCGAGCGTCCGGCGGATCGTTGCGTCGGTGGGCATGAAATATCGCACGACCAGCGCGACGCGAAACCGACTATCAGCGCCGCTGCCGTTCACGTCGCCCGGCTTGCGGTCCGCGGCGAACCTGTAGAGCGGCTTGCCCCGGTACATCCACTGCGTTATGCCATCGTCGCGCGCGATCACCGAGAATTTGCCCACCGCGTTTGCGATCGCGGGCGCCTCGAGCGGGAACCAGAGCCGCGCGCAGTCATCGCCGTCACAATTGGGATGCGCGGCGCCGCCATCGAACGCGTACAGCGTCAGTCCCGAAGATTCGACCAATCCCGCGCCGCCGGCGTCTGCGACCTCGCGAACTGCGATTCCGTCCGGAAGATCCATGAAGGTACCCGGGCGGAAGGCGGCGACGTGCCAGGCGCCGCCGTCGGCTCCGTCGCCCGCGGCGTCGCCGATCGCCTTGTCGTCTCTGAACTTGTACAGCGGTGCGCTGTGATGAACCCATTGCCGGTTTCCGTCCTCAAGCTCGAGCAGCGACCAGTCTCCCTCCGCTGTTGCTGTGGGCGGCGCCAGCGCGGCCGGCCACGCGCCGGCGCATTCGCCCGAACAAGCGGATGTGCCGCGTCGCGCATCCTTGTCGTACGTATAGAGAGACATGCCGCGCGCGTCGGCGTAGACCCACTCCGCGGCGGTCGCGACGCGCGACCTCTGCGCGCGCGCGCGCAGCTGCAGGGTTATTCCCGGCGGCATCGCGAGCGGGATCGGCCACGCGTTGGCAACCGTTTCGTGATGCGGATAGAAGCGCGCCGCCGCGAGCAGCAGGACGCAGAGGGCAGCAACCCATCGAGCTCCGCGTGGCATTCCCGCCAACATACGGCCGCCGCGCCGGATTGCTAAGCCATCACTTCGGTGATGGTTTTCGAGGTCCGGTTCGACTCCGTGCCGAAACTGCTGACCGGAAGACCGATGGCCTGCTGTACCGTCAGCGACACGCGCGTGACCGGGTCGCCCTTGGCGGCCGCGAAATGGATGCCGGTTTTCATCCGGCCGCCGGCGCTGCCCGCCGTGAGCACCGGAATGTTGTCGGTGGTGTGATTCTTGGCGTAGCCGGAATCGGTATAGGCAAGCACCAGCATTCGATCGAGCAGGGTCCCGGCACCTTCGCGAACGGCGTTCAACTCGGTGAGCAGGGCATTGAAATTCTCCATCACCGTCGGGACAAATCGGACCACGTTGGGTTGGTAGCCGAGCTTTTCATCGATCGGATCTTCGTGCGTGAACAGATGCTGGGTGTTGGCCTCGCCCGCGAAGCGCAGCTGCGACAGCCCGTCCGTCAACATGACATTGAACACGCGCGTCTGGTCGCAGGCGAGCGCATGCGCCAGCAGCTTGGCAAACAGCCGATGATTGCTCGTCACTTCCGCCACTTCAGTGCCGATGCGCGTGATATCCGGTTTGACCGGAACCGAACACGCGGCGAGCGGGGCGGGTCTTTGAAGTTCCAAATCGAGCTGCTGCTCCAGTTCGCGCAACGAGGTGAGATATTGGTCGAGATGTGCGCGGTCCGCCGCCCCGAGCTGAGCTTTGAGGCGCTGGGTCTGCTCACTCACGGCCGACAACACGCTGCGCCGGGCCATCACGGCTGCATCGGGCGTGAAGGTCGCCGCGTTCGGGTCTTTGAACTCCGGCCCGAAAACCCGCGCATACAGCGTGAGAGGCGAGACCTCCGCCGGATTCATCGCGCTGCCGGCGCGCTTGCTGTGCGTGCTGTTCGGATTGCCGGTGCAGGATACCTCGAGCGATCGAAACCGGGTCCGCCGCCCAATGACATCCGCCACCAAAACGTCAATGCTCGGCTCGGGATTGAACGCATGATCCAATGTCGGCGGCGTCGTCCCCTGTAAGATCACGGCCGGTCCCACCGTATGGGCACCGCGCGGCCTGCCATCGAGCAGCGCCGACATCTGGCTATAGACGTTGAGTTGGCGCTTGAATGGCGCGAGGGGTTGAAGCTCGGCCCCGAAATCGTAGTTCGGCCCCACCGTCCGAGGTTCCCAGCGTCCGGGATTGAGTCCGCACCCGTAGAACCACGTGCCGAAGCAAACCGGAAGCGGCGAGTGGGTGGCCGCCAGCGCCGCGCCGTTCGAATCGAGGAAGCAATCGAGAAACGGCAAGCCGACGCTGACGGCCGCGCCGCCCATCATTCCTCGCAGGACGCGCCTGCGGCTCAGTTTGGCAATGGAATTCAATTCGCACTCTCCTCCATGGACGCACCGCGCGGCGTCAGAGGCGCCTCGGCGGTGACCCGGTAAAAATTCTCGCTCGCCGCGATGCGCCGCATCAGTTCGGGAGCGCGGTAGCCATCGTCGGCGAAGCTCTTCTCGAGATAGCGTATCCATGCCATGTCGCGCCGCACCGGAGCGTGCCCGGTGGCGTAGGAATAAAGGCGCCGCACGAAACAGGGACCGGTTGCCGGATTGTCATGAAGCGCGCGGCCTAGACCGGCGGCGTCGGTAAACTCTGCACCGTCCAGCTCACCGCCGGTGTCGAGCGGCTGTCCATTCTCCGCCGAGCGGTAGCCGGCGTCCGAATCGAAATTCTCCAGCGCGAGGCCGATGGGGTCCATCAACTTGTGGCAGCCGGCGCAGGTCGGATCCGTGCGGTGCGCCGCCAGCCGCTCGCGCATCGTCTTGAAGTTGGGGTTGCGCGTGTCTTGTGCGGCGGCGAAATCGACGTTCCCCGGCGGCGCGGGAACCGGTTCGCACAACAGCAACTCGCGCAGCGCCTTACCGCGCAGTGTCGGTGAGCTCAATCCCTCGTGCGAATGCAGCGCAACGAAACTCGCCTGTGCATGCAGGCCCGCACGCGGATCATCTCGGGGAAATTCGTAGGCCTGCGCCTCGGGTCCGACGCTTTGCGCGACAGGCACGCCATAGATCGAACCCAGCAGCGGCGTGAGGAACGTTTTTCGGGTCGTGAAGAGATCGCGATAGTCACCGTGCTGCGTCAGCAAAAGATCGACGATGCTGCGCAGCGTCTGTTCCTGCGCGTCCTGCGCAACTTTCACGGTCCATTTGGGGTAAATCTGCGCGTCCTTCGCGAGCGTGTCGAAGAGGTCGAACTGCAGCATGTCGCTGAAGAAGGCGCGCACACCGCCTGCCACGCGCGGCGATTGCAGCATCCGGTCGACTTCACGTGCCAATCCCGATGCGGTATCGAGCCTGCCGTCATGCGCCGCCGCCATCAGCTTCGTGTCGGGCCCGGCGTTCCACAGAAAAAAGCTTAAGCTAGACGCCTTGCTGTAGGCGTCGAGCCGATATGCGCCGGGATGATTCGGGTCCGGTTCGGCAATCTCCCGGCGAAACAAGAATTGCGGCGATTCGAGCATTCCCGCAAGGCTCAATTCCAACCCGGAATAGAAGCTTTTCAAGGTCCGTGCGGCGCTGCCGGCGAGCGTGAGGGCTTCGCGAAGTTCATCCGGACTCATGGGACGCCGGTACAAGAGAGGGCCCGCCGCCGCGAAAAAACGCGCCGCACAAGCGTCGTCCGGCGCCGTGTCGGATAGGGGCTTGCACGGAATCAGCGTGCCTCGGTGCTCCTCGCTCACGACCTGCGCGGCGATTCCCCGAGCCATCGCATCGTACTGTTCCATGCCGGTCGAGGTGACGCCGACGCGGCCTGTGCCGATCGCGAACAAGCCGTCGTCGCGGACGTCGGGTTCGAATCGACCCTCAATCCTGATCGTTGGGCCGAAGACATCGAATATCACACGCCGGTATTGGTCGGGCCTGAGGCGGCGCGCGATGGGCGGTCCGCCGGGCGCTGTCGGCTCGGCCGACCCAACCGCTTTGAATGCTGCCGCGACCGACCCCAAGCAGCCGGTGAGCGTCGCGCAGAGAGGCGCAGCAGGTTCGGTGCCAGTTGCGTTCCCCGCTTGAGCCGGCCGGCGCGCAGCGTCTTGAACGTCCAAGCGGACGACGTAAGCCGGAACGGCCTCGATCATGTATGCCGCGGAAATGGCGGTATTCTCTCCCGTCGAGGGATCGGGATAGGCGTCGGCATTGCGGCGAAGCGCATAGTAGAGAGCGGGCGTGTCGACGCCGAAGCCGCGTTCGTCGATGTAGCCGACCTTGGCGTGGCTCCAATAGATCGGATACCAGGGCTGATAGCCGCCGAGAACGCCTTCCAGACGGCCGGTGGGCTTGAGCTTGAGGCGTATCCGCGCCTGTCGAAATTCGTAGACCGGCTGTATATAGGAATCGCATTTCATCACGATCGTCGCGGGGTCGGTGGTGACTACACCTCCTTCGAGCCTGCCGCGCAGCACATTGTGCGAGGCAGGGTGTGCTGCTACCCGAAAGGTCATGTCGCTCTGGATGTGGGCGTTGGCGTCCTGCGTCGTGGCTGGGTCGATGGAGCTTTCGAACGTCACTGTCACGTTGCCGTCCTTGCTCAAGTCCTCGCCGCTGATCGAGATCAGCCAGGCGCCCATCGCCGCCCGCGTCGAATCCCACCGATATTCGGCTTCGAGCGGCGGTTGGGGCGGCGGGGAGCCCTTGTAGGCCGGGATGCAGCCGATGACACGGAAGAGCCGGTTGTTGACGCCCTTCTCGTGCGTCTCGGGGTCTTCGAATGAACCGGACGGGGCCGACCCGTTGCCCCCGAGATTGAAACCGTAACCGAACCGGCCGCCCGCGGGCATCAAATGCGCATCCGGCACCGTGGTAGGGTGCAGATAGACATTGTCCTTGCCGTTGCCCCGGGTTGCCGCGACCGCAACCCAATTCGTCGTCGGCTTGCCGTTTTGGTTGTTGTAATCCTTGTCGAACATCGCATCGACCTCGGACTGCGGCAGTCCGAGAATCTTCAAATCGCGCTTGAAAAACACGTCGGGCAGGGGATTCAGCCCATTGGGGCAGGTGTCGTCGCCATAATATGTGGCTGGGTAGAAATAACTGAGGACAAAGCTCTTGGTCGAGGCGGCGCCGGCGTTTTGCGCGGCCAAGCAGGCAAACAACCAGGGAACCGAGGCGCACAGCACTCGACGCCAATGCGAACGATTCATCGGGGCTGCCTTGTACGCGATCACGTTAGTAAATAAGCCTCTTGCCACCTATGATCGTACATCCATCTCTGACATCGATCGAACCGTCATGAAGCATATCGCATTCGGCCGCACGAACCTCACTGTGTCCGCCATAGGTCTCGGCTGTATGGGCATGAGTGAAAATTACGGCCCGAGCGACGATGCAGAGAACATGGCAACGCTGGCCCGGGCCCTCGACCTCGGCATAGATTTTCTGGACACTGCGGATTCGTACGGTCCCTTCCACAACGAGGAACTGATCGGGCGCTTTCTGGCGAGCCGGCGCGAGCGGATCGTTGTGGCCACCAAATTCGGTTTTGTGCGGAGCACGGATCCCTCCGCACCGAGCATAGACAACAGCCCGGCCTACATTCGCAGTGCGTGTGAGGCCTCTTTGCGCAGGCTCGCCGTCGACGTGATCGACCTTTACTACGTGCATCGAATCGATCCGGCAAGACCGGTCGAGGAAACCGTCGGGACGATGGCGGATCTCGTGCGCGAGGGGAAAGTGCGGGCGATTGGACTCTCGGAGGTGTCGGCGAACACCTTGCGGCGCGCCGCCGCCGTGCATCCGATCGCAGCGCTGCAAAGCGAGTACTCGCTGTGGGCGCGCGGCGCGGAACTCGAGGTGCTGCCGGCGTGCCGGGAACTCGGCGTCTGCTTCGTCGCGTTTGCGCCGCTCGGGCGCGGCTTTCTGACGGGCGCCGTTAGAAATGTGGCTGCGCTTGCCCCGGACGATTATCGCCGCCATCTGCCGCGATTTCAGGGGGACGCGGCCGCGCACAATGCGCGGCTCGTCGCACGCCTCGGGCAAATCGCCGCACAACAGGGCTGCACCGCGGGTCAGCTTGCGATCGCCTGGTTGCTCGCTCAGGGTCCCGGCGTCGTTCCCATACCGGGCACGCGCCGCATCCAGCGGCTCGAGGAGAACGCCGCGGCTGCTGAAATCGTGCTTGATGCCGCGACGCGCACGGCGCTCGAGGCGGTGTTCCCGATGGGTGCTGCCGCGGGCGAGCGCTACGATGCCGATGGAATGCAGCACGTCGGCTTATGAAGATCATTGCGGTCACGAATATCAAAGGCGGAGTGGGCAAGACGACCACCGCCGTCAATCTGTCGTTTCTGTGTGCGGCCGGCGGCCGGTCGACGCTGCTCTGGGACCTGGATCCGCAAGGAGCGGCGACCTATATCTTGCGGTGTGAGCCGAACGAGCACGCCTCCGCGAAAAAGCTGGTCGCCGGAAAGCGTGAGCTGCCTGAATTGCTGGTACCGAGCGGACATGCGAACCTGGATGTGCTGCCGTCGGATTTGTCGTACCGCAACTTCGATGTGCATCTGAGCGCCCGCAAGCATCCGACCGAACGGCTCTTGAAAATGAGCCGACCGTTGCGGGATGCGTATGCGGCGCTGTTTCTCGACTGCCCTCCCGGAATCTCGCTGTTGTCCGAGAATGTACTTCGCGCCGCGGATGCCGTCATCGTTCCCTTGCTGCCGACGCCATTGTCGGTGCGGATGCTCACTCAACTGCGCGACTTCGTTGCCGCGAAGGGATGGACCGACCTGGCGCTGATGCCGTTTTTCTCGATGGTGGACCGGCGCAAGTCGCTGCACCACGAGGTGATCGCGAGCACGCGCGAGATGTTTCCCGAGCTGCTGGCCACCGAGGTGCCGTATTCGAGCGAGATCGAGAGAATGAGCCTGCGCCGGGCGCCGATTCCCACCTACTCGCCGCGCAGTGCGGTGGGGCAGATCTACACGGCGCTGTGGCAGGAGATAGAGGCGCGAATGGCGCAACCCGCAGTCGTCCAGGTCCGGAATATCGCGGCAGTCCCGCGGGAAAATGCTCTATGAACACTGGATCAGTTGCCGCCGCCAAAGCGGATTCCTACCGCGAACTGCAGGGACAGTTGGCCGCGCTATTTGCCGGCGAGCGCAACGGTATAGCGAACGCCGCCAATATGTCCGCGCTCCTGTACGCAGCGTTGCCGAATTTGAACTGGGTCGGATTCTATTTCCTGCTGGGACGTGAGCTCGTGCTCGGCCCCTTCCAAGGAAAGATCGCCTGTGTTCGGATTGCCTTGGGTCGGGGCGTCTGCGGCACGGCCGCCGAGCGCAGAGAGACCGTCATCGTTCCGGATGTAAGCGCATTTCCGGGCCATATTGCCTGCGATGCGGCGTCGCGCTCGGAGATCGTCGTCCCGTTGATCCATCATGGGCAACTCAAAGGCGTCCTCGATCTCGACAGCCCGCAGCCGGCCCGGTTCGATGCGGAGGACGGGGTAGGCCTCAATGCTGCCGCGGATTTGTTGCTTCAATCCTCTGATCTGGCCGTGTGGACGGCGGCGCCCGCGTGATTACGCGGCCGCCAGCGGATAATAAAGGCGCAGTCCCGCGTGTGCACCGGTTGCGGAAGGGATTTCCACGCGCCCGCCGTTGGCCATGATCCATTGCCGGGCGAATCCGAGCACCAATTCCTGAGGCTTGAGATGGAGCGGCTCGCGGCACAACAGATCCTCCGCCCCGCGAATGGCGTCGTAGGTCAAAGGCGAGCGTAATTCCAGGACGGCGAAACCCTCCGCGCAGCTCAATTCCACCCGCAGATCGGCTCCCGTGGGCGAGGCATCGATACTGAGCGCGAGGAGGCCTAAGATTAAGGATCGCAATTTATTCGGCTCGCTCCGCACCTGCAGATCGTCGGGGCCGGACACACTCAGCGTGATCTCCTTGCCGCGCGCGTCGTTGCGCAGAAACTGCTGCGCCTGTTGCACCAGGGTCGAGAGATTCAGGACCACCGGCGAGTCGTCGGGACCCGTCACTTGATTGACGATCGTGACCATGGATTGTTCGTAGTTCGCCATCGCACGCTTGGCGATCGAAGCGGCGCCGTCGATCAGCGCCGGATTCTGCGCGGCAAGCTTGGCCGACCGGGCAAGCAACTCGAGGGAGGTGTAGATGGCCTGCAGGCCGCCGCGCATGTCATGCATGTAGGCGCGGCGGCAGCGCTCGTTGATCAGCGTTTGGACCGCGGCGCCCAGCACGTCTCCGGCATGTAAATCATTCATTGCCAAATCATAGCGTCCCGGCGACGATCAAGAAAGCCGTGCATCAGACGGCCATGAACCGCCGTTGTACGACTGAATAGCAAAGTGTGGTAGGCGAAACCCTACGCCAGCCCGGCCAGCGCCCGTGATCCGGGTTCGCACTTGGCAAAGGACCTCGGCGCGATTGCCGTCCTACAGACGATAGAGTCTGTCCCCGATAGCGAATCCCGATCATGACTCGCACAGTGGAGCTTAGATTCCGGAGCAAACCCTTCCTTGACATCCTCCTCGCCCTCAAGGGCCGAGGATTCCTTCTGCAAGACGGCGATGTCCCGCCGCAAGGATATTGTGAGCTGCGTTGACGTTACGATCATGGATCGCTCCGCACACAGTGCACTGCCATCCTCTTATTCCAAGATCTTTCCGGCCTTTAGGGCCGGCGCGGCTGTTACACACGCTGCAGGTCTGGGTGGAAAACGCTTCATCGACTTCATCAAACCACACGCCTGCGTCAGCGCACTT
>Ga0209890_10000435_pt1 | contig 19503 bp, 15 predicted proteins | sample OrgsoiDNA2013049_FD_185799 | JGI IMG/M metagenome (GOLD analysis project Ga0209890, IMG submission 185799) | Permafrost soil microbial communities from the Arctic, to analyse light accelerated degradation of dissolved organic matter (DOM) -... | ecosystem: Environmental > Terrestrial > Soil >...
CACGGGGACAAGGCGAAGGTGCTCTCGGGCGGCCAGAGCCTGATGCCCGCGATGAATCTGCGTTTGATTTCTCCGGAACTGATCGTCGATATCGGCGAGCTAGCCGAATTGCGGGGAATCGCGGTAAGCGGCGAAGTTCTTACTATCGGCGCGCTGGCCCGTCATGTCGATCTCCAGAGATCGCCGGAAGTTGCTGCGCACGCCCCTTTGCTGACTGAAGCGATCGCCCATGTCGCGCATCCGGCGATCCGCAACAGGGGGACCCTCGGCGGCAGTCTTGCCCATGCCGACCCAGCATCCGAACTGCCGGCCTGCATGGTTGCGCTCAATGCGATCATTGTCGTTCGCGGGCAGGGCAGCGAACGCAGAATCGCGGCTGAGGATTTCTTCACGGGAATTTACGAGACGGCGTTGTCGCCGCGGGAATTATTGGTCGCCGTTGAACTGCCTCTTCGGCGAAAAGATTCCGCGCACTTCTTCCGTGAGTTCGCGCGGAGACATGGTGACTACGCCATCGTCGGTTTGGCGGCGCAGGCGATCATCGAGCGTGACGCATTTGCCGATCTTCGTTTGGTGTTCTTTGCTGTCGGCGATCGGCCCGTATTGGCCAAGACCGCGAAGAGGTTGATCAACGTTGCCGTGTCGCCAAAAGTGTTGTTGGACGCATCGAGAGCACTCGCTGAGGAGCTTGCTCCCCTGGATGATCAGCAGGCCTCCGCTTCCATGCGCCGGCATCTTGCGAAGGTGCTGCTCGTCCGTTGCGCGTCGGCGCTTCTTGGCCGCCGCGACCTCAACGCCGGGGGGCCTGTTTGACCGCTGCGATGTCAATCTCGCTCGATGTCAACGGCGAGCGTGTCGATGCGCAGGTGCTGCCGCGTCTCAATCTGGCGGACTTTTTGCGCGAGCATTTGAAGCTGACCGGCACCCATGTCGGTTGTGAGCATGGGGTGTGCGGAGCCTGCACGGTGCGCCTCAATGGCGAGATCGTTCGGTCCTGCCTGATGCTGGCAGTGCAGACGCACGGCACATCTGTCGAAACCATCGAGGGATTGTCCGACCGTGGCGAGATCGCCGATCTGCAGGCCGCCTTTCGCGATCGCAATGCGTTGCAATGCGGCTTTTGCACGCCCGGAATGCTGATGGCCGCGCAAGATTTGCTGAAGCAGGATGGCGAGCCGGATCGGGAGCGCATCCGCGAGCATCTTTCCGGCAATTACTGTCGCTGCACCGGTTATCAGGCCATCATCGATGCTGTCGAGACCACGGCGCGGGCGCGCATCGGGCGCGGGTCATGATCATCGCATCGGCGACTCCCGAAATTCTCTCGGTGCTGGATCGGCCGAACTCCTATATCGGCAAGGTCGTCCCACGGCCGAACCTTGAGCGGCTGATGCAGGGACGCGGGCTTTATGTCAGCGACATGGAACTGCCACGCATGGTACATGTCGTGTTCCTGCGCTCGCCTCACGCCCACGCGAACATCATTGGGATCGACGCCAGCGGCGCAAGGCGCATGCCGGGAGTCATCGCCATCGTGACGGGCAAGGAGCTGGCGACCGTTATCACACCATGGGTTGGTGTGTTGTCGCACTTGAAGGGCCTTAAATCTGCCGCCCAGCACGCGGTCGCGATCGACCACGTCTGCTGGCAGGGTGAAGCCGTCGCGGCTGTGGTCGCGACCAGCCGCGCGCTGGCAGAGGATGCGGCGGAAACCGTCTCGGTTGAGTATGAGGAACTGACCGCGGTGACGGACATGCGCACCGCGCTCGAGCCTGAGACACCTGTCATTCACGCCTCGCTTGGCGACAACCTGGCTTTCGAGCGTAACCTCGACGTTGGCGCCGTCGATGCAGCGTTTGCCGACTCCGACGAAGTGGTGGAGGCGAATTTCATCTTTGGACGGCACACCGGGGTGACTTTGGAACCCCGCGCCGTGCTGGCGGACTGGAATGCTGCTGAGGCGAGGCTGACGATCTACCAGGGCACGCAGGCGCCACACATGGTGCAGAACATTGCGGCCCTCCATCTGGGATTGGATGAATCGCAGGTTCGCGTGGTCTGCAAGGATGTCGGCGGCTCCTTCGGTATCAAGGTCCACATCTACGCCGACGAGATGGCGACCTATGCGCTGTCGAAGCTGCTGCGTCGGCCGGTAAAATTCGTGGCCGACCGGGTCGAAAGTTTTAATACCGATATTCACGCGCGCGACCATCGCTGCAAGGGCCGGATTGGTGTCAAGCGGGACGGGAGGATTATGGCGTTCGAGATCGACGATCTCACCGGCATCGGTCCCTATTCGATGTATCCGCGAACCAGTGCGATCGAAGCCAACCAGGTGGTCAACCTGGTTGGTGGTCCATATCTAACCAAAAATTATCGCGCGCGGGCCCGCGTTGTGTTCCAGAACAAGAACGTGATGTGCCAGTATCGCGGCGTCGGCCACCCGATTGCATGCTCGGTGACGGAAGGCCTGGTCGATCTTGCGGCTTTGAGGATCGGGATGGATCCGGTGGAAATCCGCCGCCGGAATCTGATTGCCGATGACGCCTATCCCTGCGCCTCGCCCTCGGGCCTGAGGTTTGAGCAGTTGTCGCATCACGCCGCGATGAACAAATTGATGGAGATGATGGATTACGATGCGCTGCGCGCCGAGCAGGAGGCATCGCGAGCCAAGAACATTCATCGCGGTATCGGCATTGCCAGCTTCATCGAGGTCACCAATCCGAGTGCGGCGTTCTACGGCGTCGGTGGCGCCCGGATTTCGTCACAGGATGGCGTTGCCGTGCGGCTGGACGCGTCAGGTTCGGTGATCTGTCAGACCAGCATTACCGAGCAGGGACAGGGCTCGGAATCCCTCACCGCGCAGATCGTCGGCAGCGTGTTGGGCGTCTCGATGGAGCGGGTCCGGGTGATTCTGGGCGATACCGACAACACGCCCTATGGCGGCGGCACCTGGGCCTCGCGCGGCGCCGGGATCGGCGGCGAGGCAGCACTTCAGGCTGCGAAGGCTCTGCGCAAGAACGTGCTTGATGTCGCGGCCGCGATCCTGCAGTCTTCTGCTGCCGAATTCGACATCGTCGACAATGCGATTGTGAACGCAAATGACGGCTCTGTCCGCATAGATCTGAAAGAATTGGCGCGAATCGTTTATTTCCGGCCGGATACGCTGCCGCCGGGCATTCAGCCTGAACTGATGGCGACGCGCCATTTCGTGCCTCGGGAATATCCCTTCGCTTTCACCAATGGCGTTCAGGCCTCTTGGCTCGAAGTCGACCCCGACACCGGCTTTGTAAAACTGCTCAGGCATTGGGTGGTCGAGGACTGCGGCACCATTATCAATCCGCAACTGGTTGACGAGCAGATCCGGGGTGGCGTCGTGCAGGGCCTTGGTGCAGCCTTGTTCGAAAAGTGCATCTACGATGAGCGCGGTCAGCTGACCAACGCCAACATGGCTGATTACCTGGTTCCGATGTCAGGCGAAATGCCCGATATCGATGTAGGGCACGTGGTGTCGCCGACGCTTGAGACAGAACTGGGTGCCAAGGGGGCGGGGGAGGCCGGCACGGCGGGGGCCGCGGCGGCGGTGGCGAATGCCGTGAATGATGCGCTGAAGCCGTTTGGCGCCATTATTTCCGAGATTCCGCTGACGCCTCAGGTTATCCTGACGGCGCTGGGACGAATCTGAACGACGACGCGCCAACAACGAGACCAAAACATGCTTAGGGGAGCAAACCGTGAACAAGAAGATCACCAGGTCAGGATCGATTTCCCGCCGCCGTCTGCTGACGACGGTGAGCGCAGGCGCGGCCCTCGCCGTCTCACCATTTCGCATCAATCTTCTCCAGGCCCAGGAAGCCGCCATCAAGATCGGTTTTCCCGTTCCGTTGACCGGTCCTTACGGCGCTGAAGCCCAGGATCAGGTACGCGCTGGACAACTGGCGATCGCCCAATTCAACGACGCGGGTGGACTTGGCGGGCGCAAGGCGGAACTGGTCGTGCGCGACGACAAGCTCAATCCCGGGGAAGCGGCGACGCGTACCCTGGAGTTGGTCGAAAAGGAAAAGGTGAACTTCGTGGTCGGCAGCCTTTCCGCAGCCGTGCAACTCGCGATCAACAACGTCACCAAAGAGCGCGGCATCATCTTCAATTCGATCAGTCAGTCCGATGCCATCAACGAAGCAGCCGACTTCAGCAAATTCACCTTTCATGAAGCGCTTAATCCGCATGTAACCTCTGGTGCCGTGGGCCGCTACGCGTTTTCAAAATTCGGCAAGAGGGTCGCGTTCCTCACCGCTGATTATGCCTACGGTCACGAAATGGTCCGCGGTTTCCTCGAGGTCGGCAAGGCTTTCAACATCGAGAGCCTCGGCGATATCCGCCATCCGCTCGGCACATCCGACTTCTCGACGCTGCTGCCACGGATCCAGGCGCTGAAGCCCGATATACTCTGCATCAGCAATTTCGGACGCGACCAGCAGATCGTGCTGAAGCAGGCGACCGATTTCGGCGTGAAGAAGACAACGCAGATCATTGCACCGCTGCTCTCGCATGCGAGCCGGGTCGCAGCGGGCCCGCAAGCGTTCGAGGGCGTGATCGGCGGATGCTCGTTCTATTGGGGCATCGAGGACAAATTCGCTTCCACCAAGGCGTTCAATGACGCGTTCCGCAAAATGTATGATGGCAAGTTGCCCACCGACTACGGCGCACTTGGCTATGGCGGGGTGCGGACAGTTCTCACCGCCGTCAAAAACGCGGGCAGCGTCGACACCGACAAGGTGATCGCGGCGATGGAAGCGCTGAAATACGACCTCTACAAGGGACCGCAATATTACCGAAAATGCGACCACCAGTCGGTCCAATCGGTATTGGTCATCCAGTCCAAATCGAAAGACATGAAGAACGAGTCCGATGTTTTTAACGTCATCAGCACCGACGAGCCCAATGAGGTAAATCTGCGCACCTGTGCGGAACTCGGCCATAAATCCTGATGTCGTGAACGGTGGGTGCCCCTGTGCGGGCGCGCAGCCCTTTCGGAGAAGCGCATGGCGGGCCTAAGCCTCGATCTTATCGCATTGCAATTGTTTGCCGGCCTTGCGCTAGGCGCGATCTACGTGCTGTTCGCCATTGGCCTATCGTTGATCTTCGGCATGCTGACGGTGGTCAATTTCGCCCATGGTTCGTTCTATATGGTCGGAGCCTATGTCGGGGTTTACATCCTCATGCTCGGCGGGAACTTCTGGATCTGCCTGATCGCGGTGCCGTTGGTCGTTGGTTTGTTCGGCCTTGCCGTCGAGCGCCTTCTGATACGACCGCTCTACGGCCGCGGAATAGATTATCCGCTGCTGCTGACGTTCGGACTAAGCTATGTGATGGTCGAATTCGTCCGCATCGTATTCGGCAAGACCGGATTTCCTTTCGACACGCCGGAAATCCTGCAAGGCGCCGTGAATATCGGCGTCGGCTATTTTCCGCTCTATCGTCTGTTCGTCATTGGCGCGACCGCAGCCGTGCTGTTGGCGCTTTGGCTGTTTCTTGAAAGAACCAGCTTCGGTCTCATCATCCGGGCGGGTGCTCGCGATCCGCAGATCGTGCGCGTGCTTGGGGTCGATGTTGCAAAGGTCTGGCTGATCGTTTTTGGAATCGGGACCGCTATCGCCGGTTTCGCCGGATTGCTCGCCGCACCGCTTCAAGGTGTTATTCCTGAAATGGGCGGTACCATTCTTGCTGAAGCATTTGTCGTCACGGTCGTGGGCGGCATGGGATCGATTGGCGGCGCCGTGTTGGCCGGCCTTCTGGTCGGCGTCGTCGTCAGCATGACATCGCTGTTTGCTCCGGAAATGGCCAAGGTTTCGATCTTCGCGCTGATGGCGGTGGTTCTGATCATCCGGCCGCAGGGATTTTTCGGCCGCGCCGGATTGATGAGTTGAGAGTGAATTTCAGCGCATGAACGAACTTTCGCAGCCGTATCGGCGGACAGGCGTAGCGCCTGTGAGCTGGTTTCAGTTCGCAACCAGGCATCGTGCAAGTATCGCCAGCCTGGTCGTTCTGGTGTTTCCCCTCGTGATGCCATTCACGGCGCTTGCGGTGAATATTCTGATTTACGGGCTCTATGCGCTCGGCTTCAACCTGATTTACGGCTATCTTGGCTTGTTGTCCTTTGGCCACGCCGCGTTGTTTGGAACGGGCGCTTACCTCTGCGGAATCGCGATCGTGCACTTCGCGCTGCCGTGGTATGCGGCCATCGCGCTCGGCATTCTTGGCGGCCTTTCAATGGCAGCGCTGATTGGTGTGCTGGCGATCCGGACGCGGGGCATCTACTTCGCGATGGTGACGATGGCGCTGTCGCAATGCGTTTATTATCTGTTTTATCAGGCCGTGGACTGGACGGGCGGCGAGAATGGTCTGCGCGGGATCAACGTCCGCGTGATTGACGTCTTTGGCGTCAAGCTGGATTTCATCAATCCGCTGACCCGTTATTATGTGATCGCGGCATTTGTGATCGCCGCATTCTTTGTTTTGTCGCGAATTCTCGCCTCGCCATTCGGCGCGGTGATCGAAGCGGTGAGGGAAAACGAGACCCGCGCCAAAGCGTCCGGCTATGACGTCACGTTGACGCGTTTGATTACGTTCGTTCTGTCCGGAGGGTTTTGCGGCCTGGCGGGTGCATTGCAAGCGCTGCACCTGTCGATCGTGCCGATCGAAATTTTACACTATGACACCTCAGGGGTGGTCGTGATGATCGCGCTCCTCGGCGGAATGGGAACGTTCTTCGGGCCGATGGTTGGTGCGGCAGCGTTTCTGCTGCTCGAGAACCTTGTCTCGGTCTGGACGGTGCATTGGCAGCTCATTGTCGGGGCCGTCTTCATGATTTGCGTGCTGTTCTTCCCGGCCGGAATCTGGGGAACGCTGATCTCGCGTGGCAAACCATGATGGCGGTTACTTCGGCATCGCAAGAGGTGATTCTGCGCACCAAAGGCGTGGGCAAGGTATTCGGCAAATTCGTCGCGCTGCATGATATCTCCGCCGAGTTTACCAAGGGTGCCATCACATCGATCATCGGCCCCAACGGCGCTGGAAAGAGCACCTATTTCAATTTGCTGTCCGGGGCCCTGGCGCCATCGAGCGGCAGCGTGGAATTCGAAGGCAGGGACGTGACCGGAATTCCGCAACATCGCTTTGCGCATATGGGGGTCGCGAAGTCTTTCCAGATCACCAATGTCTTTCCCCAGCTGTCGACGCGCGAAAATATCCGCATTGGACTGCAGGCGCTGGTGTCGCGTTACGATATGTGGCGGCCCCGTGCCCGGCTCACCGAGTTGACCGAACAGGCCGATGAATTGCTGGCGCTGGTCGGATTGTGGGAGTCGCGTGGACGAACGGCGAAGACGCTTGCGCACGGTGAGCAGCGTGCGCTCGAAATTGGAATGGCGCTGGCGAGCCGGCCGCGGCTGCTTCTGCTAGATGAGCCGACCGCCGGGATGAGCCCGGAAGAAACCCGCATCATGATGGACCTCATCGTGAAGCTGGCGAGCGAACGCACCGTTATTCTGGTCGAACACAAGATGAAACTGGTACTCGGGATCAGTGATCGCATCTTGGTGCTGCACCATGGCGAGTTGCTGGCGGAAGGTACGCCTTTGGAGGTCCGCCAGAACGAGGCGGTGAAGCGGGTCTATCTTGGTCAGCGGGAGCACTGAGCGGATGTTGCAGGTCAGCAATCTCAACGCCTGGTACGGCGCCAGCCATGTGCTGCAGGACATCAATATCGATGTGGCCAAAGGCGAGATCGTTTGTCTGATCGGCCGCAACGGCGCCGGCAAGACCACGACCTTGAAGTCGATCATGGGTCTCATGGACAGGACGCGCGGGTCGGCTGTTTTCAAGGGCAAGGAGCTGTTGAGCCAGCCCGCGCATGTGCGCTTTGCCCTCGGCCTCGCCTACGTTCCGGAAGAGCGACGTATCGTGCAGGGACTTTCGGTGCGGGAGAATCTTCGGCTGGGCCTGGTGGCGTCGCCTGAGAAGAAGAGAGAGATCGAGCTGATCGAAGGCATCGCTCAGATTTTCCCGCGACTCGCCGAGCGCCTGGACCAGGAAGCCGTGACGATGTCCGGCGGCGAACAGCAGATGCTGGCGATCGCGCGGGCGATGATCGCGAACCCTGATCTCATCATGCTCGATGAGCCGTCCGAAGGCATCATGCCGGTGCTGGTCGACGAAATGTTCGAATTGTTTCGCACCATGAAGGCGCAGGGAACCACGATTCTGCTGGTCGAGCAGAATGTGGAATTGGCGCTCGATATTGCTGACCGCGCTTACGTGCTGGATCAGGGCGCGGTGGTCTATCACGCCGCCGCGAGTGAGCTCTTGGCCGATGACGAGATCAAGGAGCGCTACTGCTCTGTGTGATCCGGCGCACAGATTGCCAATCAATAAGCGTGAGCAAGTTTTCCAGCCGCGGGCACTTTGTACTCCCCGCCTGTGCGGCTCCGGCCCATTCGTGTCGACATGAGGGTTATCGGCGACCCCACCGTCTGCTACTGTCGAATCGGCTAAGCGGAATGAAAAGGTTTTGAGGTCTTCGGAATGAAAAGCGTATTTGCCGCGGTTGTTGGTTTCATTGGTTTCGCCGGGGTGGCTGCGGCGCAGGCGCCGGTTGCCGTCGTTGAAGACGTGCAAGGTAAAGTTACTGGAGCCGAATTCATGGACTATGTCGCTCCCGGAGCGGTCATCAAGCTGGGGCCGGATAGCACCGTCGTGCTTGGCTACATGAAATCTTGCTGGCGTGAAACGATTACGGGTCTGGGAACGGTGATCGTAGGCGCGGAGGAGAGCATGGTTCATCTCAGCGAGGTCAAAGCCGGCAAGGTACGGTGCGACTCGAGCCGTTCGAAGCTCGTCGATCGGGAAGTCAGAGAAAGTGCCGCGACGATAGTGCGCAGTATCGACGACAGCGTTTCGACGACGCCGCAGGTTACGCTTTACGGCCTTTCGCCGCTTGTGGAGACCACGGGCCGCGGCAAGCTCGTGATTGAAAGGCTCGATGTGACGGGCGAGCGGTACGATGTGAACCTCACCGCGGCTTCAGTGCTGCGAGGCAAGTTCTACGATTTTGCCAAGACCAAAACCACCCTGAAGCCGGGCGGTACTTATGCTGTCAGTCTGGGGTCGCAACGGACTGTTTTCCTGGTCGATCCCCATGCCGAACCCGGCCCGACTCCGATCATCGGCCGATTGGTGCGCCTGAAATAGTCGAGCGAACTCGATAGCCCGGACACAGCTATGGGGCGCATCACCAAACGAGATGCAGTCGCGATCATCCTGGTTGCCCTGGCATGCGGTATTGTTTCTGGCCTTCCTCCGTTCAATTTCCTCCATGGCTGGTCGATCGACGTTCTCACCGCGCTGCGCTGGGAGGTGTTCGGCGTGCGCCGAGATCCCGTCTCTGCGCCCGTTGTCGTGATCGCGATCGACGAGGAAACTTCCCACACCCCGCCCTTCGAGGGATCACCGACCGTTACCTGGACCACGGAAATTGGCCGGGTTCTGACTGCGGTCATCGATGGCGGAGCCAAGGTCGTGGGCTTCGATATTGTATTTCCCAGGTCGATGGAACAATCCGAGCTACCTTTTGGCGATGATTTGCTCGGAGCGCGAATGCGCGGCTTCGATCGGGCCTTCCTTCGATCTCTTGCGAAGGGTTCTTTGGCCGGGAAGGTGGTGCTGGGTGAAGTTCTGGGCGGCGATGGCCCTGCACCCGGACAACGGATCGCGGTGGGCCAGCAAAAGAATATCCGGGCGCTGAATGTACATTTGGACCCCGACGAAGTGACGCGGAGGGTACCGCTGGCATTCGCGGATGAAGGGAAGCAAGTGCCCTCGATGGCGCTGGAATTGGCGTCACGTGCACTCGACGCGGAACCAACGCGGGCGGAAGATGGAAGCGTAACGCTCGCCGGCTACCGCATTCCAGGCGTGGTGCCGAATACGCTGACTCTGAATTTCGAGGGTGGCAGCGACGACGTTCCAACGTTTTCGTTCGCCGATCTGCGCGCCTGTGTAGAGCGCAACAACACGGATTTCTTTCACCGCGAATTCGCCGGGAAGATTGTCATCTTCGGGACCCTGCTCGAATCGGAAGACCGGAAATCTACCTCCAAGCGTTTCGCAACAGGGATCGAGGGATCGCGGGCACCGCGCTGCGCGCTGTCGCCGGCGCCACCGGCCGCCGGACGGTACAAGCGCAGCACAATCGCCGGCGTTTATATTCATGCCACCGCGGTCGACAATCTGATCGCCCGGGACGCAGTGGTCGAACTCGGCGCCCTGCCGGTGACCATCATCGCAATCGCCTTTGCCGCGCTGGCTTCGCTCGCGGCACGCATGCTGGCGCCAGGCGGGGCCGCCGTCGCCTATGTTGGAATGGTCGCGATCTGGACGGCCTGTGCAATGCTTGCATTTACGCGATCATTGGCGTTGCCGCTTAGCGAGCCGTTCCTCGCCGCTCTCGCTTCGATGGTTGCGATCGTTGCCTACCGCCTCGTTGTTACGGATAAGGGCGAGCGATTACTCCGAAGCAGCTTCGCGCTTTATCTCGCGCCGCAGGTGATCGACAAGATGCTGGCGTCCAAGAAATTGCCTGTGCTCGGCGGCGAAACCCGTGACGTCACCGTGTTCTTTTCGGACCTTGCGGGTTTTGCTTCGATCTCCGAGAAAATGACGCCGGTGGAACTGGTGGCGTTCATGAACGAGTATCTTTCTGCCATGACGGACATCATCGAAAGCAAAGGTGGCTATGTCGACAAGTATATCGGCGACTCGATTGTCGCGGTGTTTGGTGCGCCGGCCGATGATAGCGACCATGCGAGCAATGCGGCGCATGCCGCGCTCGGTTGCCGGGCGCGTCTCGACGAGCTCAATCGCGATTCCGCCGCCTTCAAGGGTTACGACGTCGCGCATCGAATGGGGCTCAATTCGGGTGCGGCACTGGTAGGCAATATCGGTTCGCGGCGGCGCTTCAACTATTCCGTGATGAGCGACGCGGTCAACGTCGCGTCGAGGCTCGAGGGTGCAAACAAGTATTACGGCACCACGATTGCCGCCTCGGAAATGACGGTCGAACTCACGGGATCGACATTTACATGGCGCGAACTTGACGCCATCCGGGTCAAGGGACGCGCCACCCCGGTAAAAATCTACGAGCTGCTTGCGGAGGCCGGGCAGGAGACACCGCAGCAGGCAGTGGCCGCCGCGACCTATGCCCAGGGGCTTACGTATTGGCGAAACCGCGAGTTCGATGCCGCCGCAAAATGCTTCGAGCGGGTCGCCGATGTCGACAAGCCGTCCGCGCTGTTTCTCAGCCGGGCCGAACCATTTGCAGGCCATCCGCCCGGCCCGGACTGGGAACCGGTGACTACTTTGGATGCAAAGTAGGAGATTGCGCTAGGGAGTCTACTTTGTCGCTGCGTTTGTCAGCGCGCTCGCTTGCCTGTTGGTAACAACCACCTTGATGGCGTCTTCGACGCGGTCGCGTGCGTATCGGAGCGCGGTGGGGAGGTCATCGAGTGCGAAGGTATGGGTATGGATTTTGGTCGCATCAAAGCGTTTTTCCGCCATCAGCGCCATTGCTCGGCGCGTGGCACTGCGGCCTTCGCCGCGAATGCCGTAGACGTAGATATTGTTCTTCACCAGATGAGCCAGATCGGTCGTCACCGGATCATGCGGAAACGCCGCCAGGCAGATTTTCCCGCCGCGATTGGTCATGTGGATCGCTTGATTGACAGTGGCTTCCGTGCCCGCGCACTCGACCACATAATCCGCTCCGATCCCGCTGGTGAGCTTTTTTACCACCTCGACAGCATTTTCCTCCGCGATGTTGATGACGCGGTCTGCTCCGAGCTCCTTGCCGATCGCGAGGCGCTTGTTGCGGGTTCCGGTCAGGATGACGGGGTTCGCTCCCAACGCTTTTGCAACGGCCACTGCGAGCAGCCCAATGGGTCCGGGTCCAATGACAACCACACTTTCACCCGCAACGAGTCCGCCGAGTTCGGTCAATCCGTACATTGAAGTCCCGGCCGTGACCACAAGCGTCGCCTCCGCGTCGCTCATCGTGTCAGGCACCCGCGCCAGCGTGTTGATATGGTTGATGGCGTATTCGGCGAAACCGCCATCGGTCGTAAAGCCGTTGGCGCGATGACCCTTCTCGGGCTTCCCGTAGTTGAGGCATGAGGTGTACATGCCCTGGCGGCATCGCTTGCACTGGCCGCAGCCTGCATGGATCTCCACGCTGACGCGTTCGCCGATTTCGAATTCGTCGACGCTGGGTCCGAGGGCTGCAACCGTGCCCATATATTCATGGCCAGGCGTAAAATTCTTGTTGAAGGGCAGCAATCCCTGAATGCTCGCCGGTGACCCGCCGTGGATCACCTCGAGATCGGTTGCGCAGATCGCAACGGCGTCGATGCGCACCAGGACTTCTGCGCGCCCTGGAACCGGAGTGAGCTTGTCGCGGAAAAGAAGCTCATCCGGATTACCCAAAACCCAGGCTTTCATTTGGTCGGGCACAGGAAACTGTAGCGATGTCTTAACGCCGGCAGGTTCGTACATTGAGATGGTCCTCGTGTGCCGAAAAACTTACATGAAATTGTTGGAAGATGAAAATCCCCGTTACCGGCTCGGTCGCCTCAACCAAACTGTGAGGCCGAAAGCTTATAGATTTCGAGCGCATCGGCATCCGCACCCCGCGCGGATTTCGCCAGTCTGAACAATTGCGCAGCGAGAGTCGACATTGGCACCGGGCTCGATGTATCGCGGGCGACCTCGATCACCGTGTCCAGATCTTTCAGCATGGTTGCGATATGGCCGAGCGGCGGCGAATGAATGCCCTGCACCATGCGCGGCACGAACAATTGCAGTGGAATAGAATCGGCAAAACCGCCGGCGAGCGCTTCCGGCAGCCGTATGGCATCTATCCCGGCATTCACCGCGAGGCGGGTCGCCTCCGCGAGCACGGCCATGGCGCAGCCGACAATCACCTGATTGCAGAGTTTTGAGGTTTGGCCCGCGCCGGTCGGGCCCATATGGGTGAGCCGTCGCGCCATCGATAAAACATAGGGCCTCGCTCTCTCGATATCGGCAGCATCGCCGCCAGCCATAACCGCGAGCGAGCCTTGTTCGGCGCCCATGGTGCCACCCGATACCGGTGCATCGATCCATCGCATGCCGTTCGCCAATTTCAGCCGCGCGGCGATCGAACGCGCCGCGTCCGGGTGGATCGACGAGAAGTCCACGACGAGCTTGCCGGCGCCGGCCGCCATCGCCAGCCCATCGGCCCCGAACACAACCTCGTCCACGGCGGCCGCATCGGTGAGGCACATGAAGATGATGTTCGCGGTAGCCGCGACATCTTGCGGTCTGCTTGCGAGCTTCGCGCCGGCCTCGATCAGTGCTGCGGCTTTGCCGGAAGACCGGTTCCAGACCGTGACATCATGACCCGCAGCCACCAGCCGCCGCGTCATGGGAAATCCCATCATCCCCAGCCCGAGATAGCCGAGCTTTTCCGCAGTCCCCCCGTCTCTCCCGCCAACCCCAGCCATTCCATTTCTCCTTGCGTCACTGCCGTCAAAACCCGGTTCGGCATACCGGCTTTATCATACATTCCGGCTTCGCTGGGAAAGCGCCGTGCCGAAGCGCGCCCGATCGCTTGCCTGATTGTTTGAACCATGAAAGGTTTGGTCTACGTAATTCTGGGCTGGCGCCTGTTGCGATCGGAAAAGTGGAGTGGGCATGATGCGGATACCTTCGAAATGGATCGTGGCGGCCGGGGCTGCGGTCGCCGTTCTCGCGGGTGTGAACTCTTCTCATGCGCAACAGACGATCCGCGTCGGCTGGACAATTCCGGCCGAGGAATCGAAATACTGGATGATGCGCAGGCCCGCGGAATTTCCTGATCTCGGCAAGACCTACAATGTCGAATGGACGCAATTCCAGGGCACCGCGCCGATGACGCAGGCGCTGGCCGCGGGCGCGCTCGATTGTGCGACGCAGGCGCCGCTGTCGCTGGCGAACGGCGTGGTCGGCGGCAATCTGAAGGCCTACATCGTGGCCCAGCACGTCTTCGAAAAACCCGGCGGCTTCTCGGTTTATTGGGCGGTTATGAACGATTCCCCGATCAAGACCATCGCCGATCTCAAGGACAAGACCGTGGGCATCTCGGTGATCGGCGGTGGCACCTACGGCCCGTTCGCGATGCTGCTGCAGAAGAACGGCGTGGATCCGAAGAAAGACATAAAGCTTGTCGAGGTCGGCTTCGCGGTGTCGGAGGACGCGCTGCGTCAGGGCCGCGTCGATGCGGTGAACATGAACCAGCCTTTCGCGGCGCGTGCCGAGGCCAAGGGCGGCACCCGCAAATTGTTTTCACTCTCTGAGGAAATGCCGAACATCGTTCACATTCTCGAAGCCTGTCGCGCCGACTTCGTCGACAAGAATCCGGATCTGGTAAAAGCCTATGTGCGCGACATCACCTCGGGCATGAGGAAAGCACTCGCCAATCGTGAGGAAACACTCAAGGTCGTCTCTGAAGTGCTGAAGGCGCCGGTGCCGGTGCTGGATACGTATCTGCTCAAGGACAATGATTTCGGCAGGGATCCCGGTGCCGCGCCGAATTTCGAAGCGATCCAGAAGATGCTCGACATTTATGCCGCGACAGGAATGCTGCCGAAGATGGACGTCGCGCAGTTCAAGCACCCGACCATCGTTGCGCCGCTGCAGTAGAGAGACCTGTCCACGGGTCGTCCCGGCGAGCGCCCGGACGAGTTGGAGAGAGATTTGTGCACATGAAGAAATGGCGATCGCGCGTGACGACCGATGGTCTGGACCGTGCGCCGCACCGCGCCTTCATGCGCGCGATGGGGCTGGACGACGAGGCCCTCGCCAAGCCGATGATCGGCGTCGTCAGCATGAAAGGCGAGCAGACGCCCTGCAACATGACCCACGATTTCCAGGTCGACGCCGCCAAGGCCGGAATCGCGGATGCCGGCGGCACACCGCGGGAATTCTCCACCATTTCGGTTTCCGACGGCATTAGCATGAATCACGAGGGAATGAAGTTCTCGCTGCTTTCGCGCGAGTTGATTGCTGATTCAATTGAAGCCGTGGTGCATGGCCTGGCCTATGACGCCTTGATCGGTTTCGGAGGTTGCGACAAAACGCTTCCCGGCGTGATGATGGGAATGATCCGCTGCAACGTGCCGTCGATCTTTATCTATGGCGGCAGCGCGCTGCCAGGGCGGTTCGAGGGTAGAATCCTTACCGTGCTGGATTCATACGAAGCCGTCGGGGGTTTCATGACCGGCGAAATCGACGAGGCGACGTTGGCCGGCATCGAGCGGGCCTGCCTGCCGACGATCGGCGCCTGCGCAGGACAGTTTACCGCCAATACCATGGCGATGGTTTCCGAGGCGATGGGGCTGACGATGCCCAACGTGTCGATGATCCCCGGCGTCTATGCCGAGCGCGCGCAAGTTGCGCGCCGGGCCGGACGCCTAGTCATGCAAATGCTGCAGCGTGGCGGGCCATTGCCGCGTGAGATCGTAACGCGGAACGCGCTGGAAAACGGCGCGGCTATTGTCGCCGCGACCGGCGGATCGACCAATGCGGCGCTGCATTTGCCGGCGCTTGCCAACGAAGCCGGCCTCTCTTTTACGATCGACGATGTCGGCAGGGTGTTCGCGCGAACACCCCTGATCGGCAATTTGCGTCCGGGCGGGAATTATACCGCGAAAGACGTTTACGACGTCGGTGGCACGGCTGTCGTCGTCCGAGCGCTCGTCGAGAGTGGTCACATCGATGGCAGTTGCCTGACGATTACGGGCAGGACGATTGCTGAAGAATATGGTGAGGCGAATGCGCCCGACGGGGAAATTATTTTCAACACGCGCACGCCAATCATGACGGACGGCGGCGTGGCGGTCTTGAAAGGCAACCTTTGCCCGGACGGAGCTGTCATCAAGGTTGCGGGCCTCAAGAAGCTGGTGTTCGAAGGCCGCGCGCGCGTGTTCGAAGACGAGGAGGAATGCGTCGATGCGGTCCGCAATCGCAAATACGCAGCCGGAGAGGTTCTCGTCATCCGCAATGAAGGTCCCGTCGGCGGCCCCGGCATGCGTGAGATGCTGGGCGTTACCGCGCTGATTTACGGGCAGGGGATGGGCGAGAAGGTTGCGCTGATCACCGACGGGCGCTTTTCCGGAGCGACGCGAGGAATGTGCATCGGCTATGTCTCGCCGGAATCGTTCATCGGCGGTCCGCTCGCGCTGGTGGGCGAAGGTGACCGTATCAGGATCGATGCCGGCGCGCGCCGCATGGACCTGCTGATCGACGACAACGAATTCGCAAAGCGGCGTCAGGCCTGGAAGCAACGGCCGCCGCGGCATCGGGCCGGGGCGCTCGCCAAATACGCGCGTCTCGTGGGACAGGCCCCCGGCGGCGCCGTCACGCATGAGGGTCCCGCAGATTGGCCGTGGTTCGATTGACACGGAAGCCGCTATTTTGACGCCCCCTCAGGTAACGTCAAGAACCTGATTAAAGCGGGGATCGCGCCAAACTTCCGCGTTGATGCACCCGGCAAGCATATCTGCGGCATCCCAGGCATCCTGAAATCGGACGTAGAGCGGCGCGAAGCCGAAGCGCATGAGGTCGGGTGCCCGGAAATCGCCAACGACACCGCGTTCGATCATCGCCTGCACCACGGCATAACCCTTATCGAAGGATATCCCGACCTGGCTACCACGCAAGGAGGGTTGGCGGGGCGTCACGATATCGATGGTCGGCAAAAGCGCAGCCACGCGCGCCATGAACAGCGCCGTGAGCGCGAGACTCTTCTGTCTTAAAGCGGCCACCTCGACGCCCTCCATCGCATCGAGCGCCACGTCCACACCGCGCAGGGAGATGATCGGCTGAGTTCCGCACAGAAACCGTTTGATGCCTGCATCGGGTCGGAAGTCACGATCGAAGGAAAACGGGGCAGCGTGACCCCACCAGCCAGATAACGGATGTTTCGCAGCAGCCTGATGAGCCTTTGCGACTGAAATAAAGGCTGGAGATCCGGGACCTCCGTTCAGATATTTGTATGTGCATCCCACGGCGAAGTCGATCGCGTGAAGGTCGAATTCGATGTCGACCACGCCGATGGAATGACAGAGGTCCCACACCACCATCGCCCCGGCGTCGTGAAGCTGTTTGGTGATGGCGGCGATGTCGAGCAGTGCGCCGGTGCGATAATTAACGTGTGAGAGCACGGCGACAGCGACCTTTCGGTCGAGCACGGCCTCGACGGATGGGCCATCCACGCCGATCAATCGTCGCTTCATCGGACGGCCCGCGGATTTCATCGCGCCTTCGACGATATAGAGATCAGTCGGGAACGACTCATTCTCGGCAATGACAACGTCGCGATCAGGCCTCAAGCCGATCGCGGCATGAATCACCTTGTAGAGATTGACCGATGTGGTGTCGCAAACCAGCGTTTGACCCGGAGCTGCCCCGATTAGAGTCCCGACGCGATCGCCCAGCCTGACCGGCATGTCGAACCATCCGGCGGTATTCCAGCTCCTGATTAGATCGTGGCCCCATTCCAGTTCGATTGTACGGTTCAAGGCAATTGCCGCCGCGCGCGGCATTGGGCCGAGCGAATTCCCGTCGAGATAGATCAGGCCTTCGGGAATCATGAAACGGTCGCGGAAATCCCGCAGCGGATCAATACAGTCGCGCGCAACGCACTCATCGCGCGACGTCATGGAGGCTGACGACATCGGGAGAGCCTTGCGGTCAAAACCATGCGACATGTAATTCCAGAAGTTCGCGAATAAACCAAGCATAAGCCTGTTCCAGAAACAACGGCAACTGCTTGTTTGCGGCCTTGCGCGAACGGTTATCGCTCAGAATCCCTGCAGAAATCCCGATTGACAGCAAAAGTCTATCCTTTTAGGCTTAAAATATCGTCCACCACGCTTTCGCAAAACTGAGGTAGAGCTGGTATGGCACGCCCAAAGACATCATCGACTCGTCTCAGGACGCAGACGCGATGAGTCAACTCAAAGAAGTATCTTATTCCGGCTATCTCCAGCTCGACAAGATTCTGCAGGCGCAACTGCCGCTTTCCGCTGCCCATGACGAGATGTTGTTTATCATCCAGCACCAGACCTCGGAACTCTGGATGAAGCTTGCGATTCACGAGCTGACCGCGACCTGCCGGTTGATTGCAGCAGACGATCTGCAGCCGGCCTTCAAGACATTGTCGCGGGTGTCTCGTATCCTTGAGCAACTCAACTCGGCCTGGGATGTGCTTCGCACGATGACGCCCAGCGAGTATACGGAATTTCGCGCATCGCTCGGGCAGTCGTCGGGCCTTCAGTCCTGGCAATATCGCTTGGTCGAGTTTCTTGCCGGCAACAAGAATGCAGCCACGATCCATACTCACCAGCACGACCAAGCCGTCGTTGGACAACTCGAAGCGGCCCGTGTGGCCCCGAGTATCTATGATCTCACGATACAGCTCCTGGATCGCCGCGGCCTCTGCATTGATAGGGTCGTGGTCGAACGCGATGTCTCGGTATCGCATATCGAAAATGACAGTGTTGTGAGCGCGTGGTTGTCGGTCTATCAAAACCCGGCTCGTTTCTGGGAATTGTACGAACTTGCCGAGAAGCTGGTGGACTTCGAAGATTATTTCCGCCGCTGGCGTTTCAACCACGTGACGACAGTCGAGCGGATCATCGGATTTAAGCGCGGAACCGGCGGCACATCGGGAGTTTCTTACCTGCGCAAGATGCTGGATGTAGTGTTATTTCCCGAGCTCTGGCAGGTCAGGACCCAGTTATGACGGGCCTGATCGACATCTCGCCCTCGCTTCGTGTCGGCATGGGGGTGTTCCCCGGCGACGCTGTTTTTGCGGTCAACCAGACGTTCACGATTGGGCCCGACTGCCCCGTCAACGTTGCCAGCTTTGCGATGTCAACGCACTGCGGCGCCCATGTCGATGCACCTCTCCACTACGATCCTTCAGGTGCCAGTGTCGACATGCTGGACCTCGGCGATTTCATCGGCCCCGCAAGGGTGATAGACGCTCGCGGAGATGGCCCGCTTTGTGGTTTTGAGGAAATCGCATCCGCCCTCGACGGCGCTCCCACACGACTACTTTTCAAGTTGATGGACAGAGGCGATCAATTGAGCTGGCCGACAGGTTTTCGGACGCTGGCTCCGGAAACGGTGGAGCGGCTGGCTCTTGGCGGCACGCGGCTGATTGGCGTGGACGTTCCGTCGGTAGACCCTGAGACGTCGAAAAGCCTCCCCTCGCACATGGTTTGCCGGCGGTACGATATTCGGATTGTCGAGAATCTCGTGCTGGCCGACGTGGCGCCCGGCGACTACGAGCTGATTGCACTGCCGCTGAAGATCAGGGGCCTCGACGCCGCGCCAGTGCGCGCGGTACTTAGGCGATTCGGCGCCAAT
>Ga0209890_10000436_pt1 | contig 19443 bp, 20 predicted proteins | sample OrgsoiDNA2013049_FD_185799 | JGI IMG/M metagenome (GOLD analysis project Ga0209890, IMG submission 185799) | Permafrost soil microbial communities from the Arctic, to analyse light accelerated degradation of dissolved organic matter (DOM) -... | ecosystem: Environmental > Terrestrial > Soil >...
GAAGCAATCGGAGCGGCGGTGGAGGCAACAAAGCCGCCGAAGCCTCCGGTGGAGAGGGTCGCATAAGGCGACTTGGCGAGTCTGCAGGTTGTAACGTGACTTATACCGTGTCAATTTTGAGGTCAGAACCTTAAAACGGGGATTCACACAGTCGCGAGTTTCCGCAACCTCTTTCAGGTCTAAGACAGAAACTGCAGCGACTTGGCGATCAGTTCCTCGGTTTCCTTGTAAGGGTCGCCGGAGTTGTCGTACTCCATCGAAAGGTAGCCGCGGAATCCGGTCCTTTTGAGGATCGCGAAAACATACGCCAGGTCCACCTGCACGCTGGCCCCTTTTTCGGTTGCCTCCGATTGTTTGACGTGGCAGATGCCGTAGGCGTGGTTGAACATGGCCTCGACCCCGGCGTAGGCATCTTCGGGAGGCTTATGCATCAGTGAATTTCCAAAATCAGGCAGGCCACGCAGCCACGGACTGTTCACCTTTTCAATCAGCCTCACCAGAAACGCCGGGTCTTCGGTGACGCCGTCGTCGTTTTCCAGATGAATGACGACGTTGCGCGTGGCGGCGTGTTCCACGATGCGAAGGAGCGTGTCAGTGGACCGGTCGAGGTCGGGTGGTTGGTTATCAGCCGAGGCGATGTGTGTGCGGATGCTGGGAGAGCCGAGGGCGGTGGCGGCATCAATCCACTGTTTGTTGTTGGCAACGGCCCGCTCGCGCTCGGCGCGATCGGCGGCGTAGAAGCTGTGCCGTCCATCGAACGCGATGTTGACGACCACGGATTTTGCCCTGTCGAGTGCCGTGCGGAGATCGTCCAGATACTTCGGTTCGAGTGACCGGAAATGACTGCTCCAGGGTTCGATCTTGTTGATGTTGAACCGGGACTTTACGTGCTCGGCGAATTCGATGAGCTCCATTTTTGGCGCAGTAGGGGAGGCCGAAGCGCTCACATACTCCGCTGGGAGAATGAAGTCGCGAAATGGATAAGAGGCCACGGCCAGGCGGTCGCGCGGGTTGGCGGGAAAAGCGATGTTCGGTTGAGTTGGATACGCTGTGGCGTGCAAAGAAGATAGCAGCGCACCAGCGGTCAGCATTACGGATTGGGACAGGAATTGTCGGCGCGTTTTCATCCTGTGCCTCACTCGCACTCGATGTTGTAGCAGAGCGAAATTTCCTTTTTGACTGAAAACGGACAACATTATACGTCCCAATCGCCAGTTCCTACGTGGTTAGAACGATTTCATCCGGAGCGCCAAGCCGTTTCGCTGGACCATCTGTCGTAAACAGCCAAAGGCGCCTTCACTACCTGAGCGGTCGTTAGTGCAACGGCGATGTTGCGCCAACCATCGCTGGCAAGACCTGATGAAAACTGCCGCTTGGCTAAATATTGAAACTGAGCAATATTGAGCATTTTCCGGCGGTGGAGAGCTGCATCATGTGACATTGAAAGCCAAGGACTCACACTGAAACTGATGTGATCCGATGTCTTGCCAAATAGCCGCCTATGGAACAGCCACCCTCGCTGAGTAAAGAAACGTCCTCGCGAACGGGTCGCCGACTATGGAGCGTAACCCTCCCGGCTAGCTAGTGGGTCCAAGTCCGTGGTGCGGGGGGTGAACTTTCCCCTTCGTATAGCCCCCTCGCCCCCGCATTTAACCCCCTTTTTCGCGCCCCTCGAATGATGAGTTTTGCGTCACGTTGAACGCCGAACGCTTTTGTTGACGGCTGAATGCTGCTGGCTGACGACTGAAAGCTGCCCCGCGCTAGAAGAATCCGCGCAAAGAGGCGACAATGGTTCCCGTCAGCGAAAGGAGCATCGGTGGGAACCGGCCCAAATCCAAAGCCTGCCACGCCCAAGCCGAAGCTCGGGCTGCGGGCCTGGATGGAGCGCGTGCTGGCGGAGTGCGATCGGGCGGCTCTGGGTTTCGATGCCGATGCGGTCCATGATCTTCGAGTCGCGCTGCGGCGCTGCCGTTCCCTGGCCGATGGATTGATGGCCATCGACCCGGATTCTTCATGGAAGGATATGAAGAAGGCGGGGAAAAAACTTTTCCAGGCGCTGGGTGAACTGCGCGACATGCAGGTGATGCAGGAGTGGATTGAGAAACTCGCCGATGCAGCGACGGGAGACGTGGCAAGCCGCGTCTCTACGGGAAATCAGGGCGATTCGGTCGTGCTCAAGTTGCTCGACCATGTGCACACACGCGAAGCCGAAAGCAAGCAGCACGCCTTCAAAGCTCTCCAACAGTTTGATCGCAAGCAATGGCGGCAGTGGACGAGAAGTCTGCCGCGGCGGGCGTCGCGAGTGCGACCGGGGAGCGTGGTGTACGTGCATATGGCGCTGGAGAAGTGGACGGCCGCCTACGATCTGCACAAGCATGCTCTGCGGACGCGGTCGCAAGTTGCGTTGCACGAACTTCGCATCGGCATCAAACGCTTTCGTTATACGGTCGAGAATTTTCTGCCGCGCCAGCACGAGCTGTGGGGCGGCGATCTGAAAGAACTTCAGGATCTGTTGGGAGAGGTGCACGATCTGGATGTGCTGTGGGCTTTGGCCGTCGAAGTGAATGCGTTTCCTGATATCGAGAGCCGCGACCGCTGGCGGGAGAAGTTGAATGCGGAGCGCGCTAAGAGGATCGGGCACTATCGCGAGAAAATGGTGGGGCGCGAGTCGCTATGGCGCGTCTGGCGGGCGGAGTTGCCGGTGGGTCCGCAACTGCGTGCAGCGGCGATGAGCCGACTTCGTATATGGGCTGGATATCTAGATCCCGATTTTCTGCATTCGCAGCGCGTGGCCCAGTTGGCGCTGCTTTTGTACGACGGGTTGAAGGATGTGGGGCTGGTGACGGCTGGCGTGGGTACGGAGAAGGTGGCGGCTCCGAATCTGGCGCATGATTCGCGGGCGGTGTTGCAGGCGGCGGCGTTCATGCATGATGTCGGCAAAGCCAAGGGCGCGGAGGATCATCAGAAGGCTTCGTATCGGATGATCCGCGGGCTGGCTCGGCCTTTGGGGTGGAGTGCTCGCGAACTGGAACTGGCGGCGGTGGTGGCGCGCTATCATCGTGGGGCATTGCCGCGTCGGCGGGCAAAGACTATGCAAGGGCTGGTGCTGGCGGATCGGGCGATCGCTGTGGAACTGGCTGGCGTTTTGCGTCTGGCGAATGCGCTGGACTCGCGGCAGGGGCGCAATGGGAATGAAAGCAATGCGAAGCTCGAGGTCAGCCTGCAGGACCGTTTCGTATTGGTGCGGGCGGCGGGATACTCGGCTCTGGAGCGTTCGGCGGAAGACGTCGCCGCGGCGCGACATTTACTGGAGACGGTGCTGCGGCGGCCGGTGCTGGTGCGGGCATTACGTGTGGCTGCGGGAAGCAGAAAATCCACAGGGCGTGCGTCGGCAACTGGAAGTTAGAGGCCCGCTCATGGAAGTGAGAAGCTCCTCTTCAATTGCAAATTCCTCAGACTTTGTCATCCCGAGCGAAGCGGGGAATCGGCAGTTCGCCGCAAAAAGCAGGGCCTTACGCTTCGCTCAGGATGACAATTTTTCAAGGGGTTCGAAGGCCGGTACTAACGACTACAGCCAAATAGCCAATAGCCAAGAGTCAAAAGCCAAAAGCCAAGAACACGGAAGCTACGCTGACACTTTTCAGAAGGGCTTTATTCTTCCAAACTTGTTTGGTGAATCATGCAAAACTGGTTTCGATGGCAGTGCGGTGGTTGCGGCGCTATCGCTGTGGAGTGGTGCTTAGCGAGCAGGCTTGCGTTAGTGGCGAGATGCCGGATGCTATTGGGTGGAAGAAGGCTTGCCATTCGGTGCTGGTCGAGAGCAAAGTGTCGCGCGCGGATTTTCTGGCCGATCGCTGCAAGCCCTTCCGCCAGACGCCGGAGATGGGCGTCGGATGTGAGCGCTATTATTTGGCGCCGCGCGGTCTGATACGGGCCGAGGAACTGTTCAACGGGTGGGGGCTGCTGGAGGTATGCGGGCGCGAGGTTGAGCGGGTGAAGGCGTCGGCGAAGAACCTGCGTTCCGCGATCGGGTTCCAGAACGAGATGAATCTTCTGCTGGCGAGTTTGCGGCGGGTGGAAATCCGCATTGAGCCGGAGAGCATCACCGATTTTCTTAAGTGGAAAAACCGCATGGCGGAATACAACCGGGGCAGGCTGCCGGAAGGGCTGGTTGCCGAGCAACAGGAAGCTAACGGATTCCTCGTGGAAACGACTGGCGACTGACGGATGCCCAGCATAAAGAAGTTTCTTATTTCCCGTGGAGACGCCCCGTCTCTAGCGATGGAAGCATCGCCACAAAAAAATGAAACCGGGCAGTTGGCCCGGTTTCGGGACCGCCGGTTGCAATGCGGTTACATCGCAGCCCGGCGCGGCTGGCTCGGAGACTTGTTGCGGGCGCGGTTTGCGTCCGCGTGTGCATCTCGCGCCAACCAAGGGTTCAAACGGAGCGAGGATACGACCGTAAGCGAAGGAGCAACTGTGGGGCCAGTGTCAGATTCCGCGCCGTTGTTTCAACTGTCGATGTAATTTATAGCAAACAAATATATTTAACAGATTGGTTCGCCCTGCTTGCGCGGCCCGTTCCAAGGCTGATCACAGAGGAATGCTTCAAAGTGTTGCACAGTATCGGGTGCAAGGACGCAGGGGCTGTGGATTGCGTCACTCGCCCGCCTTACTGCAACCCCGACTGGGTTAATTTCACCGCACAATAAGGATTCGCGCTTCCTCCCGACACATTGCACTTCTGGGCATTCACCGACCCCACGGCCAGGGTGGTGAAGTAGATGTTCGCTCCGCCGTTCGATACCTGGTTGTCGATCACGATTCCGCTGGTGCCTCCGAGAGCGCTCGGGGCCCTCACACAACTCGCTGTCGCGACGGCCGCGCAGGTCGGTGTGGTCAACGAACTTGTAATTGTCGAACTCTCCAGGAATCCGTCAGTGGCGCCGCCGACGCCGAAGAACGCGCGGTCGGTGGTTCCGTCGTAAAACTCGGTGAGGGGCGAACATTCGTCGCCGCGCGTATTGTTCACGACAAAGGTCGAGACACCGGTGCTGGTGATGAGGTGATTGGTGTCGAAGGGGAAGAAATAGATCTGTGGATTTGACGGGATGCGCTTGTTGGCCCCCGACCCCTGGACGAAACCGCAGGCGATCATGTGCCCGGAGGTGGTTCCGGTGAGCCAGAACGCGTTGTCGAAGCTTGCCGCGTGAACGTTGCCGCCCGTGCAGTCCCCGTTGCCGCTGCCCGAACCGAGGTCAACGGTTGTGTAAGTGCTGGAACTGGTGAAGTTCGCGGGAATCTGGTTGACAGCGCCGCCGATGCCCAGCACCTGGCTGCATCCCGTGAACGAGAAGACCTGGTTGATTGCGGAATTGGCGGAATCGTTGACCACTATCGGCGGGTCGACAATCCCGGTTCCCGCGCCGTGCCCCGCCCACCCGATCGTCTGCACCGCAGCAGTCGTGCCCGCCGGGCTGGTCAGGTTGACCGCATACAGGAGTCCCTGTCCGTCCCCAAGAAAAATCCTGCCCGATTTGACATCTACAATCGGAGCGGTCAACACCTTGTTAGCTTGGGTGGAGACCGTGACCGGCCAGTCGGCATTGGTGACCAGCACCGGCGCTCCGCCGCCGAATACGGGCGCGATCTTGTACACCAAGCCATTGTCAGCGCCTACGTAGGCCGTATCGGTGTTGTAGTCGACCCAGGGGGAGGAATTGGTATTGGTTGCGGCAGTTTCAATGGTGAGCGTGGTCATGCAACCGGCCGTTGTCGGCATGGCACACGAAGTCGGTGTCTGCGGACTCAACACCGTTCCCGCCTGCGACGGCGGCGTCGGAATCGGATTTGGCAGCACCAGAACGTGGAAGTACGAAGCCCCCGCCGTGCTTTCCACGAATGCCACTTTCGTCCCGTTGGTCGACAGTGCTGGCGACGTACGGATCTGCCCCCCAGAATGCGTCACTGTGTTGTAGGCGAATGCCACCCAGGGCGATCCGCTGTTGCACTTCGGAGTCGCTTCCGTGTACAGATTGTTGATGCCGACGAGATTGGCTTGCGTTCCTGAAGCCACGGTCAACCCGAATAGAGCGTAGTCGGAGTTGCAGTTCTCTCCGCCTATGTCAAAGCGGTATTTCGCGGGAAACTGGTTGGGAAGCACGCGGCCGTTCTCGAGCGAGACGGCCCAGTCAATTTTTATTCGGCGCGAACCGGGTCGGGGACGCGGTACGATCCCAATGCTGATGCGCGCATTTTCCTCCGCCGCTTGCCGCATGACCAGGTTGTAAACGTGGCGGGGGTCGCGCCCTCCCTCCGCCAGCACATCCTCGACGCGCGTGCCCGGCATCAACAAGTGCCGCGAACTCCAATCCTGCGGATATCCCAGGTGCGTCGGCGCGTCGTTGGCGCCCTGCGTCGATTCCGTGGCTGTCCCGGACTGCCCCGAAAGCGGAATGCCCAGCACGAGCAACCCAGCCGCTACACCGAACCAACGGAATGCGCACCGTAGCATCATGATTCTCTCCTCAAACTTTGATGGGGGAATTCGCGGTAGGGGACCTCTCCACCGCGCGCTGCCAAAGCGGCACGCCAAGTCCCCCACAGATAATTGTAAGGAGGTCCGGATCGGAACCACAGAGAAAAAACAGGAATCTAAGATGACTTAAGTAACCCGGTCGCCATCCCTCGCCGGGCCTGCTGGCACCGGGCATGCTAGGAAGTCTTCCGGTTGAACCGGCACAGAAACTGGGTCGAGTTCGTTTTCCCGCACGCCAGCGCGGTGGTCTCAAACACCCGCTCGAAGCGGAACGCCGGCTTCTGATAGGGTTTTCGATTGCGCGTTGGCTCGGATTCCGCATGTGCAACTGCTCCTTCATGGGGTGGCTGCCCGCCCTCCCCCCCCTTTACACCCATGCACCCCCCCCTCGACCGGGATTCAAGTTCGGATAGTGCTCTTTGGAGACTTCATGGGGGAGAAAATTCAGCGCAACAAACTGGTGTAGTCGCGTGTCTGCCGCTCCGTACAGCACACACGCGCCACCCCCGCCCAGCTTCTCGATGGCGCGGTAGTGCAAGGTGATCTGCTCGATCATTGAAACGGTTCGGCCCTGAGTTTGACTTCATTTTAAGGGCGTGGCATACGTCCGTCAAGATGAAGGACCGAGTTGTGCACGGGGTCTTTGAAGCCAGAACAGGCTTTTGACGTCCCGTAGAGGCGCGGGTCTCTACAGGTGAATCTACATTTCCCGGCGGCCTTCCATGGCCTTCAGCAGGGTGACTTCGTCGGTGTATTCGATGTCGCTGCCGACGGGAATGCCCATGGCGATGCGGGTCACACGCAGTCCCTGGCGCTTGAGTTGTTGGGCCAGATAGGTGGCGGTGGCTTCGCCCTCGACGGTGGGATTGGTGGCGAGGATGACTTCTTCGATTTCGCCGCGGCCGACCCGGCTGATCAGGTTTGCGATGCGCAATTGGTCGGGCCCGACACCGTGCAATGGTGAAATCGAGCCGTGGAGGACGTGGTAGACGCCGTTAAAGTGCCGCGTCTTCTCGACGGCGGCGATGTTGGTCGGTTCCTCGACCACGCATACGAGCTTCTGGTTTCGTGTAGGACTGCTGCAGTACACGCAGGGATCGACGTCGGTAATGTTGTTGCAGATGGAGCACAGACGCAGGTTGGCTTTCACGTCGCGAACGGCGGAGGCCAGAGCTTCGGCATCATCTTCGCTCGACCGCAGAATATGAAAGGCAAGCCGCTGGGCGCTCTTGTTGCCGATTCCTGGCAGCTTTTTGAGTTCGTCGATGAGCCGGGTCATCGGTTCGGCAAAGCGAGACATTTTTCTAGAGTCCCCCGAGGCCGAGGCCGCCCAGCATTCCACCCATGCTGGACTGCATTTCCTTGTCGACTTTGCGTCCGGCTTCGTTCAGCGCGGCCATCACCAGATCCTGCAGCATCTCGACATCGTCGGCCTTGATTGCCTCAGGGTCGATCTTGATGGCGAGTACCTGTTTGCGGCCATCCATTTTGACGGTGACCGAGCCGCCGCCGGCCGAAGCCTCGACCACGGTCTGCTCCAGCTTTTTCTGCAGCGTCTCGTACTGCTGCTTGGCCTGCGACATGAGTTCCTGCAAATTGAATCCAGACATAAAAACCTTTAACTACCGAGCACGCCGAGAAAATTGGCTTCTTTTTTCGGCATGTTTGCAGTTCAAATTTTATTGTTTCTCCCGATAATCAATCACGGTGCGGATTTCGGCTCCGAACTTTTCTTGCATGCGTTGCACTATCGGATCTTGTTCGGCGCGGCTGCGTGCGCTGCCGTTCGATGCCCGTCGTGGGGCGGTTATCGGCTGCGGCGTTCCGCCGGGCTCGACCAACATCTTGATCGGTCTGCCGGCGAGGCCGCTGGCGGCGGCGCTGGCGACGCGGCGCGCGTCGTTGTTGAATGACATTTCGATCATGGCGCCGGAAGCCGCCACTTTTGCGGTCAGCGCGTTTCCTTCCAGCCTCCACTCCGCGCTTTCTAACATGGAAACGAGCATTTGCTGATTGCCCAGCGCGTTGAGAACGGCGCCGCGAAGAAAGTCGGCGTTGACTTCGAGCTTTGCCTCGGTCCTCACTTCGGCCTTGGCTTCGGTCTTCACTGCGGTAAGTCCGGCGGGTTGCGGATCGGGTGCTGGTGACAGCTCTTCAACGGCGGGCGCGGCCGATCCCATGATGACGATGTTGGCGCTGGTGGTTGTTCCAGGAAAGGGCGTCGGTTGTGTGGCGCGGACACTCCTGTCCGCGAAAGCTGCGACCTCGCCGGGCGCTTCGGCTTTGGGGTTGCCCTTGCGGGCGGAGTCGGCAGCGAACGGAGACACCGAACTGACTCGCGCCGCTGTTGGAGTCTCGGTGCGCCGGGCTTCCATGGGCAGAGAAGGAGAAACGAGAGGAGACGAAGCCGACGCCGGTCGAGGAGTGGTGCGGGTTTGTCCGGAAACGGACGCCGCGGCATCGCTCAGCAACTGCTCGATCGGCAGCAGGCGCTGCGCATGGGCCATTTTCAGAAGTCCCAGTTCAAGGTGGAAGCGCTGTTCCTGGCGGTATCCGAGTTCTCCGTGGGTGCGCAGCATGATTTGCAAATGCCGCGTCAGATCTTCTTCGCCGAATAGTTCGGCGATGCGGCTTACGCGGGCGCGCTCATCGGATGAAATCTGCAGGAGCGCCGAGTCTTTGCCCGCGATCTTCGCCACCGTCGCATTCCGCAGGAAGCGCACCAACTGGCGCGCGAAATGGGTGGGGCTGTGGCCTTCGCCGATCAGTTCGTCAACCAACACCAGGATTTTCTCGCTCGAACTTTCCGAGACCGCTTGCATTACGGTTTCGAGCGCCGCTGCCGGAGCGGAACCGATGAGGCTGCGAACCGAATCGTGCGTGAGGTGGTCGGAGGTGGAGGCGATGGCCTGGTCGAGGATGGAGAGCGCGTCGCGCATCGATCCGTCGCCCGCCTCCGCCAGCAGGGCGAGGGCGTCGTCATCGGCGGGAATATTTTCTTTGGCCACGATGTCGCGGAGTTGCCCCATGATGTCGTCGAACTTCATCGCGCGATAACTGAAGTGCTGGCAGCGCGAGCGGATGGTCTGAGGGATATCCTCGGGCTGCGTCGTGGCCATCATGAAGATGACGTGGCTGGGAGGCTCTTCCAACGTTTTCAGGAGCGCATTGAAGGCGGCGTCGGTGATCTGGTGCGCTTCGTCGAGAATGTAAATCTTGAAACGATCGCGGGCCGGACGGTAGCGCGCGGCCTCTCGCAATTCGCGGATCTCGTCGATGCCGCGATTGGTGGCCGCGTCGATTTCGATTACGTCCACGGAGTTGCCGGCGCGAATCTCGGTGCAGGAGTCGCAGATGCCGCAAGGCTCGATCGGAGGCTTCCCGCTCGTCTCGTTCGTGGAGCGGCAGTTCAGGGCCATGGCCAGGATGCGTGCGACTGTCGTTTTGCCAATGCCGCGATGTCCGCTGAAGATGTAGCCGTGGGCGATGCGCTCCTGCGCGATCGCATTTTGCAGGGTGCGGGTGACGTGTTCCTGGCCGATGACGTCGGAGAATTTTTGTGGCCGGTATTTGCGCGCCAGGACCTGGTAGCTCATCGGAGTCCTCGATTATACAGTCTTGAGCGCGAGGAGATCGTTTGCGTCACGCGGTAAGATCATTCACCAGAAAGCACACGAACGAACACAAAGGAAACCTTTACGAGCGTAGGGCGCTTGCGCGGCGGAGGCGGGCGGGGGTACGCTCTTGAGTTGAGTTTTACTGCGAAATAATTGGAGAAGAAGCGCCTATGCAATTGAGAATGAGCACACGGAAGGTGGAGGGCGTGCTGGTGGTGGATTGTAGCGGCCGGGTTGTGTTCGGCGAAGAATCGGCCAGCCTGCGGGATACGGTTAAGAAACTGCTGGCCGAGAGCCCGAAGGTTGTGCTGAATCTGCACGAAGTGAATTACATCGATAGCGGCGGGCTCGGAACGCTGGTTTCGCTGTACACGACTGCCCGCAGCGCCGGGGGCGCGGTGAAACTGACGAGGCTGAGCCAGCGCGTGGGCGATCTTCTGCAGATCACCAAGCTGCTCACTATTTTTGAAGTGTTCGATAGTGAAGAAGCGGCGGCGAAGTCGTTCAACAAGGATGCCGCTTAGCGACCTTAGGATTGCGTTCCCCGCCCGGTTGCCATCCTGCGAGACGGGCGGGACGCCCGTCGCTCCATGGCCTCCCGACTAGATCAATTGAGGTCGGACAACTCCAGGAAAGACGTGTTCATTTTAATTCCATCCTGGACGTCCGTGAGCACCAAGGTACGAACCGCTCCGGCAGTTGATGGATTGAGGGGTTCGGTGATGAGGATTGGTGACGTGGTCCCGGTTGCAGTCACGTAGACCGTAAAGCCTGGGGGGATGGTGGCATTGTTGGGATTAAGAACAAAGGATACGTACTTGCTAGCCTGCGTGTAGGCTAGGCCTTGGATCGTAATGGGGAGCCCGGGACCGGTATTTGGGTTCAGCTCGATATAAACATCCACCACGCCGGGTCCGCTGGGCGAGGCGTGGATGACGCGGAATTCAACGTCGCCCGCGGGCGGTAGCGGGATATTGTCAGTTATTTGCAAGAGGTCAACGTTGCCTCCGTTTTGAGAAAATCCAGTCGCAACCATCGTGTACTTTGCCCCACCACTCAAACTGGCGGTATTGCTGAAGACTTGGGTGGTTTGGCCCGTCAAGACCCCTTTGATCGTGTCACCACCCGAAGGCACGCTGGTATAGCCCGGTTGATTCGGCTGAACGCCGAGGAATGTTATATCGGTAAACTCCTGCTTGCTTGCGACATCCGTGCTGCTGAAATCGATATCCAAGGCGCTGGCGTCCTGGATGGCATGGACAAAACGAACCTGCGCTGGACGGCTGGAACCACAACTGGCGGCGAAGATGCTCAAGGCCGCAAGGGTCAACTTAAGGGGCACGGTTTTCAACAGGCGAGACATCTTGATTCTCCAAAGGTATTTTGCTGGTGAGCAGGATGGATTTCCGCAGCTTGTCCGGATGGTTTGCCGGGCGTCGATCGAGGCCCGGTTCCTTTCCCGAAAGTTGCAGCGAGACGATTGGTCGGGCCCGAAGCGGCTTGTCCTTGTTTAATTGAGATCATTCAACACGATGGCCCGCTGATCCAATTGATTTGCATTCTCTTGGTCCGTAAGCACGAGGGTACGAATCGCTCCGGCGGACGTGCTGCCGGCGCTCAGGGTCTGGGTAAGAAGGATTGGTGACGTGGTCCCCGTTGCAGTCACGAACATCGTATAGTTAGCGCCGTTCACAACATTGGGATTGTACGGAAGCTTGGCGTAGCTGCTCGTACTCTTGTAGGCAAGGTTCGTGATGGTCGCTGGTGGGGTGAGGGTGGTGCCGGACCCGATCGGGATGATATAGATATCCACGCCCGGGGGGCTGCTGGGCGAGGCGTTGATGACGCGGAATTCCTCGTTGCCACCGGGCGCCGCGACGTTGTTGTCAGTTGCGGAAATGATGACAACTCTGTTGCCGATAGCAAATCCAGTCGCAACCAAAGTGTACTGCGTGGAAGCGTTCAAGCTAACGTCGGCGACGAATACCCCGGTGGTGGTGCCGGTTCGAAGCCCCTGGATGGCGACACCGCCGGAAGCGATTTTAGTATAGCCGGAGGACGGCTGAAAACCTTGGAATGGTATGTCGGTAAAGTCCTTGGTTCCGGCGACATTGATATCCAAGGCGGTGCCGTACTGGGCAGTGTCCTGAATTGCATTGACGAAACGAACCTGCGCTGGAGTGCTGCTGGACCCACAACTGGCGGTGAGGACGCTCAAGGCCGCCAGGGCCAACGGTAGGGGCAGGGCTTTGAACCAGCGAGACATCCTTAATTCTCCGAGAGTCAGTCTAGTGGTGAGCAAGAAGGATTTTAGCAGCTTGTTCGGTGGTTCGTCGGGCCTCGGCGGAAGGCCCGGTTCCTTTTCCTGAACGTTTCCCTGAACTTTGCAACTAGACGCCTGCCAAGCCGAACGACTCGCCCGCGGCTAGTTGAGGTCGCTCAACAGTATGGGCTGCGAACTCATCGCGCCTCCATTGCAGGGGTCGGTACACGCGGTGTCCACGAGGACCAGGGTACGAATCGAGCCGAGAGATACGCTACCGACATTGAAGGAATAGCCGCCGTTAAAGAGTGGGGTCGTTTGACCCGATACAGTCACGTACAGCGTGTAACCGAAGCCGTTGGAATTATAGGGCACGGTTACGTAGGCACTCGTTGTATTGATGGATGACACAGGGGAGGGAAGGGCAGTGATCGTAGGGTTCGGGCAACCAACATTGCCGAAGCAGGTGGTGTTCGGGGCGCTGTCCGGGAGGATATAAACATCCACAGAGCCGGGCCCGTTGAGCGATGCGTTAATGACGCGAAAACTCACGCTGCCGTTTGCCGGTGCCGTGTTGGTGTCAACTGGAGTCAAGAGGTTAACGGTGCCGGTAAGCGTTCCAGTTGCAACCATCGTGTATTGCTTCCCAGAGGTGAAGCTCACTAGGCTCGTTTGGCTGAAGGCCTGGGTGGTGGTGCCGGTTGCAAACCCTTGGATTTTGTCGCTACCCGACGGCACACTCACATAGGTTGACGCCGAAGCCGCGAAAGGTCCCACATCGGTAAATTTCTTCGTTCCGTTGAATTCGATATCCAAGGCTTGGGTATCATCAGCGATGGCATTGACGAAACGAGCCTGCGCCGTACTGCTTGAACCACAACTGGCGGCGAAAGTGGCGAAGCTGATCAGGGCAGCAAGCGCTAAGGTGAGGGGCAGGGCTTTTAACAAGCGAACCATATTATTCTCCAAAAGGCAGTTTTGGTGGTGGGCAAGAATGTGAGATGCAGCTATCGTAATCCGAGGTTTTATGGTCGTGTGTAAAAATTTGTATTCGTACATCTAAGTTAACACGCTCGTCCGGTGAATATTGATCTCGTGAATCGAAAATCTCAATCCAAGCCCGCCCAGTCCATGCCCAGCAGGAGCACCTTGGACGACAAGCGTGCCCGCGTCATGGGCTGCATTCGCTCTCTTCCGGCGGGAACGGTATCGAGTTACGGAGCTATAGCCAAGGCTGCGGGCTGGCCCAGAGCGGCGCGTCAAGTTGTGCGCATCCTGCAACAGGTTCCCGGATTGCCTTGGTACCGCGTGGTCGGCTCGGGCGGAGCCATCAAGTTGGGTGGAGAACATGCGGCTGAACAAAAATTCCGCCTGCGCATGGAGGGTGTGACCTTTCGCGGGGCGCGCGTGGATATGGGAAAGCACGAGTTTCACTTTTCGAAGGCGAAGCGCGTTCGCGGCAAGAAGTGATGGGGCCAGAGGCGTCAGCCACAAGGAAACTAAAGGTACACGAAGGTTGAATCTTCCAAGGTTTCCTTCATGAACCTTCATGTCCTTAGCGGTTAAAGGGTTAAGTGTGTTGCGGCAAGTTTCCTTCCAGCAACTGGTGCAGACGGTTCGCCGGACATCGCAAACCGATATAAAAACTTCCGAAGAGCGCATAGACGGCGCTGACGTGGTCGAATCGCATCTCGTAGATCAGCTTCTTGAACACCAGGGGATCGTCGGCGAAGAGGTCGACGCCCCATTCCCAGTCGTCGAAGCCGATGGAGCCGGTGATGATCTGTTTCACCTCTCCGGCATAGCGGCGTCCGACGAGTCCGTGTTCGTTCATCTGGCGCTGGCGCTCTTCCATGGGGAGCGAGTACCAGTTCTTGTCTTCGCCGCGCCGGCGATCCATCGGATAAAAACAGATGTAGCGGTTCGGCGGCATAGTTGGGAAGAGCCGCGGTTTCATCGCTTCTTTCTGGCGTGAGATGGTTTCCTGGATCGACTTCTTCCATTCGTCAGAGTGTGGTTCGACGCCCCGGTCGGCTAGCGCCTTGTAGGTCTTCAGCGTGGACTCATATAGCCCCAGTTCAATCACCGATAAATATGAAGTCGCAGGCTCCAGGAAGTCATTGAGCCGAAGTCTTGCCACATCGAGTTCGGCCTGATTGAGCTGGTCGAAGCTGTTGCGGAAGTGCACCAGCATCAGGTCGCCTTTATGTCCCAGCAACGAGAACAGCGCAGACTGGCCTTCGGACCTGGCTTCCATCGCCGCCAGCAATCGTGTGGCTTCGCTCGCGATGTCACGTCGGTCTTTCTCCGGAAGAGCGCGCCATGCAGTCCAGCGGAAGCGCATCATCTGGTGCAGCGTGGCGTAGCCTTCGAGGGTCAGCGGCACGGCGGGAAGTTGTCCGGCGGCAACCGGGAGAGTTGCGGGATGCGTTGGATTCATGGATGTACCTTAATTTTACCCTGGCAGCTATTGTAAATCGCGCGGCCCAGAGTCTGTGGCAAAGTGGTTTTATTGTTCGTAGGCTCCGATATCAATATTGGAGCCCTGCACGCGCGGGGTGCCGGCGAAATCGACATCGCCCACGATTGTGGACCCCAGGTTGATTCCCTCATTCACTGCTGGAGAGTTGGCGGCCACGTGCAGGTCCGGCGTCGTCAGGTTGACGTATTGAGGATCGACAAAAAACGAGTCGGGATCTTTGCTGGTGCTACTCCGATAGGCTGCGAAACCCGTGTAGGTCTTGCCGTTCCAGATGAAGTTGGCGTTGGCGGCGCCGACCGGGGAGTTGTACACATTGAAGTCGACGTCCGCCGGATTCGGCTCGCTCCTGGTGAAGTTGTTGATCACGAGACCCTGCCGGGTGGCGTAGGTGATGTTGTTCTTGAATACGTTATTAGTGGCGTGGAACTGAATCTGGAACTCGCCGCTGCCGGTGTTCTTGCGGTCGTTGTAGAGCAGGGAATTGTTCACGATGGTGCAACGGTCGCTGCCTCCGACGCTGCGGGCATAACCGCCGACGGAGATTCCCGCCGAGTTTCCAAAATAAATCAAATTGTTGCGCGCGATTATGTTGTCGGTGGTTTTGCCGGAGTGTTCGCTCGCCATTTCAATGCCCAGGTCGACTTGATAGATCCGGTTACGCTCGATGATGATGCGCGTGCCGCCATCCACGTAAATTCCGTCCGCAGCATACTGATTTCCGTATGCAGGGTTGCCGTAGGAGGTGATTCTATAGACGGTGTTCTGTGCGATTTGTCCGTCGCGGGCGCGGTCGCAAGGATCGGATCCGCACTTCGATCTCCGAGACGCCACGCCTTCGAAGCCAATGGCGCCAATCCCAATGTTGTTGTTGTCGTGTACCAGGTTATTGGTTATCACAAAGTACTGCACGTTGCCGTTAACGGACAGTGTCTCGCTGCAGCCGGTTTTGAGATGGTCAATTTCGTTGCCGCTGATCGTCAGGTTATTGATGGAATCGGGCGACTGCGTGCCATATACCGTCAATCCGAAAGCGTTGGCGCTGCAGCCCTTCGCGCTCGCCTGAATGTTGTGAATGTGATTGTTCAGAATCTGGAGGTTGCTGCCCGCCCCGTAGACGTAAATCCCAATGGGAACGTACTTCGCGCTCGACGTCTTGTAGTTGCGAATCTCGAATCCCTGAATGATCAGATAGCTCTGGTTGTTGATGTTGAACAGGCCGTACTGTCGGTCGGGCACGTCGAGCCCGGTTCCGTCCACGATCGCCGTTTCGCCCGGATAGCTTTGGAAGGTGGTATAGCCCGCCGTCGCATTTCCGGAGACCGGCACGTTGATGTGCTCCCTGTAGACACCGGCGCGCACGAAGACAGTATCGCCGGCGATCACCGAGTTTGCGGCATGCTGGATGGTGTGCCAGGGTGAAACGATGGTTCCGGGGTTGTTGTCGTTGCCGGAGGTGGAGACGTAATAGGAGATGCCTGCGCCCGCGGCGCTGGCGACACAGAAAATCATGGCGAGGGCGACTATGACAAGGGTAAGAGAAGCGACGCTCAGCGAGCCGGAGGCCCAAGCGGTGGGTTTCATGCTGGGTTCTCCTCCCAAATTTGGTTTGGAACGTGCTTCCAGGCCAGCTTTCGTAAGTATTCGAATGATTACGAATTGTTACTATTGCGAAAGCATATCCCCGGTTCGCGAGGCTGTCAAGAAGTGGCTGGTACGAGCTGAATGCGCTGGCGGGCGGACCCCGGGTATCCTCGCCGCCACGGGGAGCAGATTGCTCCGGTATGCGCTGGTATGCTACAAGCAATCTATATGCGCAAATGGATGAGCGAGCGCTTGAAGCGCCGCAAGAAGCCCGGAGACGGTCCTTCTAAGGAAGCAGCCAACGCACCCGAGCCCTTGCAGCCGAGGTTTTATGACAATGAGCCTGACGCGCCGGCCCCAGCTCCAACTCCAGCGGAAACTCCAGTAGTCGAGTCGCGCCGCCGGTCGAGACCGGAGCCGGAGCCAGCGGCCGTGTCTGAGCCCGTTCCGGCGCCAGCCGCAGCAACTACGGCAGGTGAATCGAGACCACGAATGCCGCGCCGTCGTCGCAGCCGTGGGGGCCGTGGCGTATCTCGTCGGAAGCCGGCATCGGCCGCAGAAACTGTCGCGGCAGAACCCTACGCCGCGGAACCTGCGGTTGCGGCGAAGGTGCCGTCTGAAGCTGCGCCTGCTCAAGCTGCGCCGGCTCCCCCCCGCGCCAGCAAGGGAACGGTTGTGCTGGCGATCGGATTGCCGGGATCGGGCAAGAGTTCGTGGTTCAAGCGGCACAGCATTCATCCGCTTTCGAGCGATCTGCTGCGCGAACTTCTTTTCGATGACGCGCAGGAGCAGCGTTTTCAGGATCTGGTGTTTTCCAACTTGCGATCCATGCTGAAGGCGCGGCTGGTTGCCCGCCGTCCCATGAACTACGTGGATGCGACCAACCTTACGCCCCACGACCGCCATAGCTGGATCAAGCTGGCCAAGGATTACGGCTACGATGTGCAGGGCTTGTTCTTCGATGTTCCAGTCGAGGTTTGCATGGAACGCCACCAGCGCCGTGGCCGCTCGATCTCGGAAGACGTCATGCGCAAGATGGCGAGCAAGTTGAAGGCTCCGACGTTTGAGGAGGGGTTTTCGAAAATTACCGTCGTGCGGGTGAAGCAGAAAGAGGGAGTGGCCGAGTAGCTCCTCGGCGCCCGACCGCCCTCGAAGGGAACTGATTTCCAAGAAAAGTGCGGCATCGCTAGAGCGATGTCCTGATACGAAACCCGAGTCTTCCGCAGCCTGCCGGCGTGAAGCTTCATCCCTTCAGATAAGGCAGTAGTTCTCGAAACGCGGGCGCGCCAGAAGAGCGGAGCAGTTCGTAGATCATCATTTCGGTCGAGGAAAGAATGGCTCCGGCGGCGCGCATGCGATCCAGTCCGATGCGCCAGTTCAATTCTGCCCGCGAGCTGACCGCATCCGAAGCCACGTGCACCAGGTAGCCCTCCCGCAGCGCCCCCATCGCAGTCTGCATCACGCAGATGTGTGTTTCCATGCCGCATAGCAGTACGGTCGTCCGCTGGCCGGGTAACCGCTTCAGCAACGAGCAGAACACATCGCTGCCAAAGCAGGAGAACATCAGTTTGTCGATGGGCGGAGTGTCCGGCAACATGGATGCAATCTCTGGCACGGTGTTGCCCAATCCCTTAGCGTATTGCGTGGTTACGAGCGCCGGGATCTTGAGGATGCCAGCCAGGCGAATCAGAAGCTGTACATTTCGGACCAGCCGTTCTTTTTCCCAGATCGGCGGCAGTAATTTCTCCTGCATGTCAACGACGATGAGAGCGCACTGGACGGCTTCAAGTGGACGGCGTGCCATCTCGGCGTAGTCGGTGTCGGCTGGGAAAGTTCCGGAGAAAGTTCCTGGTAAAGTTTCGCTGCTGGGCATCGGCGACTCCTTGCACCCCTGCCAGAGATTCTAACTCGGGTCTCGTGGCTTACGCGTCCCCCAGACAAGAGAGACAAGAGCGCGCCGTTTTGCAGCCGCCGCGAAATGGTTTAGAATCGCGCTACAGCCCGGTCGTTCAACGGTAGGACTGCAGCCTCTGGAGCTGCGTATCGGGGTTCGAATCCCTGCCGGGCTGCCAACCTTTTACGCATCAAAAAACATCCCTTAGTTAGGCCAGCGGGGTTGACACTCTCAATTCAGGTATTAATTCAGAGGGGCAGCGGACGGGTCGGTCAGAGCGATCAATTTTCCAACCGGATATTCTTCTTGTGTAAGAGGACTGTCGGGCTCAGGGTTGACGATGGTCAGGACATCGCCGGTGAGAATTCCGCGTATGACCAGGCGGTCGCCATCGATGGCGACAACCCGGTACTTCTCGTCGAAGATTGATGCCCTTTCCGCCATGAGTGCACATCCTCCTTTCCAAGTGTTGATTGGATGCGCAATTTCAAACGAATGATTCCTGCCCGTGCCGCGGACGCTGGTGGGAGACGAATTCTACTAACCGCAAGAATGCCTGATTGTGATTTAAGTGCACTGGTCACAATTGATCAGCTTCTGGCAATGCTGTACTGCATTATGGAATCATGAGAGCCGAGAAGGAACAAGCCTTGGGTGTTCGTTGCCCTACTTGCGGCGCCAAGGCGCGAGAGAAGTGCGAGCTTGGCACTGGACAGCCCCGCACCGATCCGCATCCAGCCCGGCGCGTGGCCGCCGAAGGAAAGTAACGTGTCGGGAGTTCCGGTCTGACTCACGCCTTTTCGTATCTCTGAGCCGGAGAACGCGGTCAACCTCGCGTCCACGCTGCATCTCGTTGGGACAATCGCCGGACCTCGGGGCTATCCAGGTAGCAGTTTTGTTGGATGTGCCGCGAATGCGCCGAAACGACGGCGTAGGGCAGACCCAGAAAACGCTTCGCGACGATCCCGGTCACTTCCAGGCCGTTGAAGTGTTGATGGTTTACCTTGCCTAAAATCCGATGCAATGCGTGTTGGATCTTGTTCGCTCCCAGCGCACCAAAAAACATCG
>Ga0209890_10000437_pt1 | contig 19434 bp, 18 predicted proteins | sample OrgsoiDNA2013049_FD_185799 | JGI IMG/M metagenome (GOLD analysis project Ga0209890, IMG submission 185799) | Permafrost soil microbial communities from the Arctic, to analyse light accelerated degradation of dissolved organic matter (DOM) -... | ecosystem: Environmental > Terrestrial > Soil >...
ATCGTCGTCAAGCTCGGCACGCACGTCGTCATGCACGACGGCGAGCTGGCGCGCGAACGGATCGGCGGCATCGTCGACAGCCTGGCGGGCCTGCGCCGCGCCGGGCGCGAGGTCCTGCTGGTCTCGAGCGGCGCGGTCGGGATGGGGATGCGGGTCCTCGGTCTCAAGCAGCGCCCGCGCTCGCTCGGCGACCGGCAGGCCTGCGCGGCGGTCGGGCAGGGGCACCTGATGGGCGTCTACACCCAGGAGCTGGCGGCACGCGGGTTGACCGCTGCGCAGGTGCTGCTCACGCAGGAGGATCTGGCCGATCGCGATCGCGCCATCTGTCTGCGCACGACGCTGTTGCGCCTGCTGGAGCTGGGCGTCGTGCCGGTGCTCAACGAGAACGACAGCGTCAGCGTCGCCGAGCTGATCGAGTACAAGCGCGGGCAGGGCGTGCCGGCCGCGTCGACCGCCTTCGGCGACAACGACGGGCTGTCGGCGCGGGTGGCGGTGGCGCTGGACGCCGATCTGCTGGTCATGCTCACCAACGTGGGCGGTTTCTTCACCGCCAATCCCAAGACCGATCCGGGCGCAACACGGATCTCCGAGCTGGACGGCGTCGACGAGGCGGCGCTGGCCCGCGCCAGCGGCGGGTCGGCCGGTGGCACCGGCGGGATGGCCAGCAAGCTGGCGGCGGCCGCGCTCGCCTCTTCGGAGGGGACGGCGGTTTTGATCGCCGGTGGCGGCGAGGCGCGCGTGCTCGAGAGGGCGCTGGCCGGCGAGGATCTGGGGACGCTGATCTCGATCGGGGCGCGTCGCCCGGCCCGGCTGCGCCACATCGCCGTCGGCGCGCGCCGGCGCGGCGCGCTGGTGGTCAACGACGGCGCGCTGTCGGCGCTCAACGGCCAAAAGAAGGCCTCGCTGTTGCCGATCGGCGTGGTGGGCGTCGAGGGGAGCTTCGAAAAAGGGGACGTCGTCGAGATCCGCGACGGCAGCGGCCGTGTACATGGGCGGGGGCTGGTGAACTACGCCGCCGATGCCTGCCGCAAGCTGGCGGGGCGGCACAGCGACGACATCGACACCATTCTCGGATGGCGCGGCTACGATGCGCTCATCACGCGCGACAACCTGGTCATGGGGGCAGTCTGATGAACAGCATGGCGACGGCGACGAAGGAGAAGAACGAGGCGATCCGGGCGACGGCGCTGGCGGCGAAGGCGGCCGGCGGCAAGCTGGCGCGCCTCGGCCCCGAGCGACGCTCGGTGCTGCTGCGCGCGCTGGCCGAAGCGCTGCGCGATCCCGCGGCGCGCGAAGCTGTCTTCAAGGTGAACGCCGAGGAGCTGGCGCGCGCCAAGGCCGAAGGCGTCGCCTCGCCGCTGGTCAAGCGCCTGGGGCTCGACGCGGCCAAGCTCGATGGCGTCTGCGACGGGCTCGAACAGCTGGCGGCGATGCCCGATCTCGTCGGGCAGGTGACCTTGCGGCGCGAGCTCGACGACGGGCTGGTGCTGGAACGCGTGAGCTGTCCGCTGGGCCTGCTCGGCGTGGTGTTCGAGTCGCGCCCCGACGCGCTGGTGCAGATCGTGGGGCTCGCTTGGAAAAGCGGCAACGCCGTCCTCTTGAAGGGTGGGCGCGAGGCGCTGGCCACCAACCGCGCGCTCACCGCCATCATCCACCGCGTGCTGGAGGACGCCGGGATCGATCCGCGCGCGGCCGTTCTGCTCGAGGGGCGCGACGACGTCACGGCGGTGCTCGCGCTCCACGGCATCGTCGAGGTGATCGTGGCGCGCGGCTCGTCGGAGTTCGTGCGCCAGATCCAGGAGTCGAGCGAGATCCCGGTGATGGGGCACGCGGCGGGCGTTTGTCATCTCTACGTCCACACGGGCGCCGATCCGGAGATGGCTGCCAAGCTGGCCGTTGACGGCAAGACCACCTACGCAGCGGCCTGCAACGCGACGGAGACGCTGCTCTGGGACGTCTCGGCCGGCGCGGCGCTCGACGCCTGCGTCGCTGCGCTGACCAAGGCGGGGGTCGAAATTCGCGGCGACGCGGCGACGCGGGCGCGCGCCCCCGCGATCAAGGCGGCGACCGACGCCGACTTCGGCTTCGAGTTCGGCGCCAACATCATCGCCGTCAAGCAGGTCTCTGGGATCGACGCCGCGCTGGCGCACATCGCCGCGCACGGCTCGAAGCACACCGAGGCGATCGTCACCGCCGACGCCGCGGCGGCCGAGAAGTTCATCGCCGAGGTCGACGCCGCCGGCGTCTACCACAACGCCAGCACCCGCTTCGCCGACGGCTATCGTTACGGCCTCGGCGCCGAGGTCGGCATCAGCACCGACAAGCTGCACGCCCGCGGCCCCGTCGGCGTCGACGGCCTCCTCACCTACCGCTGGCTCCTGCGCGGTCACGGCCAGGAGACCGCCAGCTACGGCCCCGGCAAGCGCGCCTTCAAATTCCGGGATCTGCCATGAGCGCGCCGAGCAAGCTGCCGCCGGGCGAGACCGGCTTGCCGTTTCTGGGCGAGGTGACCGACTTTCTGAAGGACGGCTTCGGGTTCGTGGAAGGGCGAGCAGAGCGGCTGGGGCCCGTCTTCAAGACGAAGATCCTCGGCCGGCCGACCGCGATCATCGTCGGCCCGGACGCCGCCGGCCAGTTCATCGACGAGAGCAAGATTCAACGCCAGGGGGGAATGCTTCCGCACATCCAGGTGCTTTTCGGCGGGAACGCCCTGCCGGTCCTCGACGGCGAGGAACACCGCGAGCGAAAGGCGTTCGTGATGTCAGCCTTCACGCGCGACGCGCTCGCCGGTTACCTGCCCGAGATGCAGCGGCTGGTGGCGGCCGCGTTCGCCGGCTGGGCCACCGGGGACGAGCTGCGCTGGCTCGACGGCTTCAAGCGCTTGGCCTTGGAGGTGATCAGCACGACTATCCTCGGGCTCCCGGCCGGGCCGACGCTCGACGCGGTCGCCAAGGACTACGAGCTCGTCGGCGGCGGATTCTCGAGCCTGCCGATCCCGCTGCCCGGCACGAACTACAGCCGGGCCCGCCACGCGCTCGATCGGATCCTGGCGGTCTACGCGGAGAACGCGAAGAAACAGCTGGCGAGCCCGAGCTCCGCAGGGCTCAGCCGAATCCTGGCGGCGCGCTCGGCGCGAGACGGCCGGCAGATCACCGTCGACGAAGTCAAGGTCGAGCTCCATCACATCGTCGTCGCCGGCCTCATCGTGTGGGCATGGTTCGTGACCGCCGTGCAGGAGCTGGATCGCAACCCGGAGATCCGGGAGCGCCTGCGCGCCGAGGTGGCCAGCCTGCCGGCCGGACCGTTGACCCTGGAAGGCCTGATGGCAGCGCCTTACCTGATGCAGGTCTCGATGGAGATCCGCCGCCTGAGCCCGGTGGTCTCCGTCTTCTTCGGCAAGGCGCGCACGACGTTCGAGTTCGCCGGCCACACCATCCCGGAGGGCTGGATGGTCCTGTGGGGGATCACCTCGTCGCACCTGCGCCCGGAGATCTACCCGGAGCCCACCAAGTTCGACCCGGAGCGCTTCGGGCCGGCGCGCCACGAACAGGATCGCCATCCGCACGCCTTCGTCCCGAACGGCGCCGGCGACGCCCACAAGAGTCACAAGTGCGCTGGCTACGAGTTCGCGCCGCTGATGCTGCAAGTCTTCCTGGCGGAGCTCCTGCGCGGCGGCTACCAGTGGAAGCTCGCCCCCGATCAGGACGTCTCGCTCGACTACCGAAAGGTGCCGCCGGAGCCCCGCGACGGCCTCCGCGTCCGCATCACCCGCTAACCCGCGTCGATCGCGGGAGGGTTTGGGAACCCTCCCAGGGTTCCCATCTAAGTTGGTAAATGCAGCCCGCACTCTTTGTTGTCGGGATCCTCCCACCACCAGCGGCCGGCGCGCGGGTGCTCGCCCGGCTTGATGGCGCGCGTGCAGGGGGCGCAGCCGATCGACGGGTAGCCACGGTCGTGCATCGGGTGGACCGGGACGCTGTTCTCCTTGGCGTAGGCGCGCACCTCGTCCATGGTCCAGCGGACGAGTGGGCTCACCTTCACGATGTTGCCGTGGGCGCGATCGATCTCGATCTCGGGCGTGTCGGTGCGGGTGACCGACTGCTCGTTGCGGAGGCCAGTCATCCAGGCGTCGCGATCGGCGAGCGCGCGGCCGAGCGGCTCGACCTTGCGGATGCCGCAGCACTCGTGTCGCTCGTCGAGCGAGTCGCGGAAACTGTAAAGACCCTTGAGACGGATCAGCTTCTCGACCTCCTCGCGCTGGGGGAAGAACCAGGCGATCTCCACGCCGTACTTCATCCGGACCCGCTCGGCCGTCAGGTAGGTCTCATCGGGAAGCCGGCCGGTGTCGAGCGCGAACACCCGGACGTCGACCGGTGCCGCCTTCATCGCCATATCGATGATCACGCAGTCCTCGACCGAGAAGCTGGAGGCGATGCTCAGGCGGTTGCCGAACCGCCGCATTGCCCAGGTGACAATTTCGGCAGGCGGTGCTCTGCGGAGGCGGCGGGCGGCCTCTTCGATTTCCGCGACGTTGACGGGCATAGGCGCGCAGCATAGCGGAGAATCGCGCGAGCAGCTAATCATCACTAAAACTGTCAAGAATATCCCGGGCGGCTTGACCCTACCCGAACCGACGGGTACGATTGCCGTCAGTTTCTTCGGGGAACAAGCTGAATCGGCGCGGGACAGGTTCTTAAGTAGAAGTGTCAACAATGTCCCTTTACCCACTCTTTCTGAAGCTCGCAGGGCGCCAGGTCCTGGTGGTCGGCGGCGGCCCGATCGCGCTCGGCAAGGTGCGCGCGCTGCTGGAGGCGGGAGCGGTGATCACCGTGGTCGCTCCCGAGATTGAACCGGAGCTGGAGGCTCTCGGAAAAAAAGGAAATATCTCGATCGTGCGGCGTTCTTTCGAGCGGAGCGACGTCGGAGGCAGTTGGTTGGTGGTGGCGGCGGCGCCCCCGGCGGTCAATCGGTCAGTGGCGGCGGCGGCGGAGTCCCTGCGTCTGTTCGTGCTCGCGGTCGACGATACATCGGCCGCGAGCGCGTACGGCGCCGGGACGCTACGGCGCGGCGGCGTAACCGTCGCCGTGTCGACGGATGGTCGGGCGCCCGCGCTGGCGGGGCTCCTGCGCGAGGGGTTGGAGGCGGTCCTGCCGGACGATCTCGAAGGCTGGAGCGCGGAGGCCGAGCGCCAGCGGGCGGATTGGCGCGCCTCCGGCGTTCCCATGGCCGAGCGGCGTCCGCTGCTCCTGGAGGCGCTCAATCGCCTCTATGACGAGCGCCGCGCAGGCGCTAAGGTCCGCCCGTGAGTGACCCGACCGTGAACGACCCGGTCTCCACGCCGCCAGGCGCTGGCCGATACACGGGGCACGTCTGCCTGGTCGGTGCCGGGCCGGGGAGCGCCGATCTGATCACCGTGCGCGGCGCGCGCCGGCTGGCCGAGGCGGACCTGGTCCTTTACGACGCGCTCGCCTCCGAGGAGATGCGCGTCTACGCGCCCGCCGCGCGCTGGTTCTTCGTCGGCAAGCGGGCCTGCCGCCAGTCGATCGCGCAGGAGGTGTTGAACCGTCTGCTGGTCAAGTACGCGCGGCGCGGCCTGAAGGTCGTGCGCCTCAAGTGCGGCGATCCTTTCGTGTTCGGCCGCGGCGGCGAAGAGGCGCTGGCGCTGGCGCGCGCCGGCGTGCCGTTCGAGATTGTCCCGGGCGTGTCGACGGCGGTGGCGGCCCCGGCGCTGGCGGGCATCCCGGTCACGCACCGCGGCCTCGCCTCGAGCTTCGTCGTCGTGACCGGCCACCATGAAGCGACCTACGCGCCACTCCTCGATGGCCTCGCCCCCGGCAGCGCGACGCTGGTCGTGATGATGGGGCTCCGCCAGCGCGCGCGGATCGCCGAGCGGCTGGCGGCGCGCGGTTGGTCGGCCGAGACGCCGGCGGCTGTCGTCATTGGCGCGGCGACGCCGCAGAGCTGGCGCTGGCTGGGGACGCTGGGCGCGCTCGGCGCCGCCGAGATCCCGGCCGCCTCCAGCGGTGCGCCGGGGATGCTGGTCATCGGTGCGGTCGTCGGCCTGGCGGCCGAGCTCGCGTCCGAGCTTTCGAGTGCGAACGTTGATTCAACCAAAAGGGAGCAGTTGCTATGAGCGCGAATCCAGTCGTTGACTTCGTTCCCGACGGCGTGGGCCGTCCCGGTTTCGCCGAGCGCGAGGATATCGACGCCTTCGTCGACATGCTCGAACGGTTCGAGAACGGCGACATCACGCCCGACGAGTGGCGCGCCTTCCGCCTCATCAACGGCACTTACGGACAGCGCCAAGAGGGCGTCTTCATGATCCGGGTGAAGCTTCCGTACGGCCTGGCGAACAGCAAGCAGCTGGAGACCTTCGCAGAGGTCACCGAGAAGTGGGCCGGCAGCGGCGTGGGCCACGTGACCACCCGCCAGAACATCCAGCTCCACTTCGTCAAGGAGAAGGAGGCCGAGCTGGCGCTGTCGCAGATGGCCGACGTCGGGCTCACCACGCGCGAGGCCTGCGGCAACGCGGTCCGCAACATCACCGGCTGCCCGTTCGCCGGCGTCGCGCCGCAGGAGACCTTCGACGTGTCTCCCTACGCCGATGCGGTCACGCGGCATCTTTTGCGCGGCCCCTACTCCTCGGCGCTCCCCCGCAAGTTCAAGATCGCCTTCGGCGGCTGCTGCGGCTTCGACGACATCCAGGCGCAGATCAACGACCTCGGCTTCCTGACGGCGGTCGACGCCCACGGGAACCACGGCTTCAAGGTCTACATGGGCGGCGGTCTCTCGACGCTGCGCAAGGCCGGCATCCTGGTGCACGAGTTCCTGCCGGTGACCGAGGTGCTGGATGTCTCCGAGGCGGTGGTGCGGACGTTCCACCGGCTCGGCAACCGCAAGGACAAGCACAAGGCGCGGCTCAAGTGGGCGATCCAGAAGCTCGGCACGGCCGCGTTCATCGAGGAGTACAAGAAGGACCTGGCGGCGGTGCGCGCCGAGGGGGGCCATCCGCTGGCGGCGGCGCCGGCGCCGAAGCCGCGCGCGGTTCCTCAAGCCGGCACGCCGGTCGAGGCGCTGCCCGAATTCGCAGCGTTCGCGAAGACCAACGTCCGGGACCAGAAGCAGGCCGGGTTCTCGTCGGTGATCGTCCGCTTGCCGAAGGGGGACATCACCCCGGCGCAGTTCCGCGCGCTCGCCGTGCTTGCCGACAAGTTCGGGGAGGGGGAGATCCGCACCACCAACGAGCAGAACCTGGTGATGCGTTTCGTGCCGACCTGGCGCCTCGGCGAGCTGCACCGCGAGCTGACGGCGGCGGGTCTCGGACAGGCGGGGGCGATGACGATGGCCGACGTGCTGTCGTGCCCGGGCGCCTCCAGTTGCAAGATCGCGGTCACCAACTCGAAGGCGATCGGCGCGATGCTGACCGACCACCTCGACGCGCGGCCCGATCTGGTGGCGCAGGTGCCGGGGCTCGACATCAAGATCTCCGGCTGCCCCAACGGCTGCGGCCAGCACTACAGCTCGGTGATCGGCCTGCAAGGCGGGATGCGCAAGATCGACGGCAAGCCGGTGCCGCAGTACTTCGTCTACGTCGGCGGCGGCTTCGCCGCGGACGGGCCGAAGTTCGGGCGCATCGCCGGTAAGGTCCCGTCGCGGCGGGTGCCGCAGGCGCTGGAGCGTCTCGTCGAGATGTACAGCGCCGAGAAGCAGCCGGGGGAGACGCCGCTGGCGTTCTTCTCGCGCATCGAGCCGGCCAAGGTGAACGCGAAGATCAAAGACCTCACCGAGATGGACGCCACGACGGCGACCGCGGAGGATTTCATGGACCTCGGCGAGAACAAGGCGTTCGAGCTGGTCGAGATGGAAGGCGAGTGCGCCGCCTGAGCATCGTCGGCGCTTCTGCAGGTGGACTCTCATGAGCCTCACCGTCCAGAACCTCACCAAGCGTTTCACGGCGTCGGGCACGCCGGCGGTGGCGGACGTCTCGTTCGTTGCGCCGTCCGGCGGCATTACGACACTGCTCGGGCCGTCGGGCTCGGGGAAGTCGACCGTGCTGCGGATGGTCGCCGGGCTCGAGCAGCCGGACTCCGGGCAGGTGCTGTTCGGCGAGGAGGACGTCACCAAGTTGCCGGCCCAAAAGCGCGGGCTGGGGTTCGTCTTCCAGAGCTACGCGCTCTTCAAGCACATGAACGTGCGCGCCAACGTCGCCTTCGGCCTCGGTGTCCGGAAAGTGCCGAAGGACGAACGGCGCCGGAAGGTCGAGGCGCTGCTGTCGCTGGTCCAGCTCGACGGGCTTGGCGAGCGCTATCCGGCCGAGCTCTCGGGCGGACAGCGGCAGCGGGTGGCGTTCGCGCGCGCTCTCGCCATTTCGCCCAAGGTCTTGTTGCTCGACGAGCCGTTCGGCGCGCTCGACGCCCAGGTGCGCGTCGAGCTGCGCGATTGGCTGCGACGCTTCCACGACGAGCAGCACGTCACCACGCTGTTGGTCACGCACGATCAGGCGGAGGCGATGGAGGTCTCGGATCAGGTGGTGGTCATGCACGAGGGGCGCGTGGCGCAGACCGGCACCGTGCGGGAGATCTACGATCGCCCGACCACGCCTTTCGTGGCGGCGTTCGTCGGCGGGGCCAACGTGATGCGCGGGCAGATGGTCGGCGGGCGGGTCAGCTTCGGCGCGATGTCCGCCGTCGACGTCGCCGACGTCACGAACGCGCCCGACGGATCCTCGGTCAACGCTTATGTCCGCCCGCACGACGTGGCGCTGACCAAGGCCGAGACTGGCGCGCCGGCGATCTCGGTGGCCCGCATCGAGCGGATGGCCTGGCTGGGCGGCACCGTGAAGGTCTCTCTCAAACTTTCCGACGGCGCGCCCATGACGGTCGAGATGCCCAAGGCCGAGGCGCAGGCGCTGGCAATTGCCGAGGGCGATCTGGTGATGGCCAACCCGCGCGAGGCCAAGGTCTTCGTCGAGGACTACTCGATATGAAGCGGCGTGGGGTGTGACCTTTGCGTATCACGACTAGGACCCGGTACGCGATCCGCGCCCTCTATCACCTGGCGTTTCATCGCTCCGGGCAGGCGACGCAGGCCAAGGAGATCGCCGAGGTCCAGAAGATCCCGCTGCGCTTCCTGGAACAGATCCTCCAGGACCTGCGTCGCGCGGGCCTGATCGAGGCGCGTCGCGGGCCGCGCGGCGGGTACGCGTTGGCGCGTCCGCCGGCCGAAATTTCGATGGCCGACGTGCTGCGCGCCGTGCGCGGTCCGCTGGAGGAGCTGCTGGGCGTCGAGCGCGCGGTCCCAGGCGGAGGCGCGTCCGTGCCGAGCGACGTCCCGGCCCTCGTTTGGGGCGAGGTCGGCTCGCGCCTGATCGACGTGCTCGAGCAATCGACGCTGGCCGACTTCATCGCGCGCGCGGAGTCATCCGGCGTGCGGCGCGCCGTCGCCCCCGCAACGATGTACTTCATCTGATGAGCGCGCTCGCCATCGACGACGACATCCTGGCCCGGATCGGCAACACGCCGCTCGTGCGCCTGCGGCGGCTTCCGGGCCCGGGCGCCGCCGACCTGCTCTGCAAGTGTGAGCAGCTCAACCCCGGCGGTTCGGTCAAGGATCGCACCGCGCTGGCGATGGTCGAGGCCGGCGAGCGGGAGGGCCTCCTCATCCCCGGAGTCTCCGTGATCGTGGAGGCGACCTCGGGGAACACCGGCATCGGTCTGGCGTTGGTGGCGGCGGTGAAGGGCTACCGGCTGATCCTGACCATGCCCGAGAACATGTCGGCCGAGCGGATGGAGCTGCTGCGCGCCTACGGTGCCGAGCTGCACCTGACGCCCGCCGATCGGGTCATGCGCGGCGCGGTCGAGAAGGCCGCCTCCATCGCCGCCGCGAACCCCCACTCCTTTCTGCCGCAACAGTTCAAGAACCCGGTCAACGCAACCGCCCACCGCACGACCACCGGGCCGGAGATCCTGGCGCAGCTCGGCGACCGCGCTCCCGACGCCTTCGTGGCCGGCGTCGGCACCGGCGGCACCATCACCGGCGTCGGGCAGGCGCTGCGCGCGCGCCGTCCGGACCTGCTGCTCATCGCCGTCGAGCCGGCCAAGAGCGCGGTCCTTTCAGGCGGCGCGCCTGGTCCGCACCGCATTCAAGGGATCGGCGCCGGATTCGTCCCCGAGATCCTCGATCGCGCGCTTCTGAGCGAAGTGCGGCGGGTGGATGAGGACGAGGCCGAGGCGACGCGCCTCGAGCTGGCGCGGCGTGAGGGGCTGCTGGTGGGGATCTCCGCCGGCGCCGCGGTGAAAGTGGCGCTGGACGTCGCGCGCGCCCTCGGCCCCGGCAAGACGGTGGTGACGGTCCTTCCCGACACCGGCGAGCGTTACGTCAGCACGCCGGCGCGCGCCCGACGGGGCTGAGTCCCCTATACTCGGCCCGATGTCCGACAGTTCGCCCGTTCCTCTTCGCGCCGCCGTGGTCGCGGTTCAACTACCCGGCGTCGACGACCAGGCCTTCGCCGCGTCGATCGCCGAGCTTCGCCGGTTGGGGCGCACGCTGGGCGTGAACGTCGTGGCCACCGTGACCCAGCGGCGCAAGACGATGCATCCGGCGACGCTCCTCGGGACCGGAAAGCTGGCCGAGCTGCAGGCGCTGGCCGGTCGCACCGCCGCGCAGATCGCGGGGGACGAAGACGAAGACGACGAGGCGAGCGACGACAGCGACGCGGTCGACGCCAGCGACGGGAGCGACGACGACGGCAGCGAGATCGACGGGCTTTCTCCGAGCGACCTGGGCGCCTCCGACGGTGCGTCGCCGCCTGCGCCGATCGAGGCGGTGTTGGTCGACCACGACATCTCGCCGTCGCAGGCGCGCAATCTTGAAAAGGCGACCGGCGTCGAGGTGCTGGATCGGACGGCGGTCATCCTGGAGATCTTTCGCCGCCACGCCCGCTCGCGCGCGGCGAAGGCTCAGGTCGAGATCGTTCGCCTCCAGTACATGGTTCCGCGCCTGCGCGAACAGGGCAAAGGGAAGGATCGCCAGCGGGGCGGCATCGGCGGCAAGGGGGCCGGGGAGTCGAGCCTGGAGCTCGACCGCCGCAAGATCCGCGATCGCATCGCCGAGCTGACCCGGGAGCTGGAGGCGATGGCCATCGAACAACAAACCCAGCGCGCCCGCCGCCGCGACATGAGCCGCGTCGCGCTGGTCGGCTACACCAACGCCGGCAAGTCGACGCTGATGCGCGCGCTGACCGGCAGCGAGGTTTACGTCGCCGATCGCCTGTTCGCGACGCTCGACACGACGGTGCGCCCGCTGGTGCCGGCGACGCGCCCCCGCGTGCTTCTCTCGGACACGGTCGGCTTCATCGACAAGCTCCCCCACGGCCTGGTGAACTCGTTCAAGAGCACGCTCGACGAGGCGCTGGAGGCGGGCCTCTTGGCCCAGGTGGTCGATGCGTCGGATCCGAACTTCGAGCGCCAGCTTGCCGTGACCACCGAGGTCCTCGCGGAGATCGGCGCCGGCGACGTGCCGCGGCTGCTGCTGTTCAACAAGATCGATCGCGTTGGCAGCCCCGAGGCCGAAGAGAGGGCCACGCGGGCGCTGCTGGAACGCTGGCCCGAGGCGATGGTCCTTTCGGCGCGCCGCCCCGACGACGTAACGAAACTGCACGCGCGGCTGGTCAGCTTCTTCAACCGCGATCTGGTGGAAGGAGAGGTCCACGTCCCCTACGACCGCCAACAGCTGCGCGGCGAGATCTTCGCCGCCTGCGAGGTGCTCGAAGAAAAGTACGATGACGCTGGCGTCATCTTCCGCGTCCGTGCGCGGCCCGAGATGCTCGAGCGCCTGCAGGCGATCTGAACCGGACGGGATCCATTCATGAGCGTCACCGATTCATCCGACAGTCTGGCCGACGCGACGGGGGACGAGGTGGTGCGCTGCCTTCTCGAAGGCCTGCCGGTGCGCATCGTCGCGGCGACCACCACCGTCGCCGTGCGCGAGGCGGCCCGGCGACATCAGGCGGGGCCGGCGGCGACGGTGGCCCTTTCGCGCGGGCTCACCGCGGGGCTGCTGCTGGCGACGCTCACCAAAGACGACGAGCGGGTGACGCTGCAGCTCCTGGGCGACGGCCCCCTCGGGGGCTTGACGGTCGACGCCACGGCAGCCGGCAGGGTGCGGGCGTACGTCAAACATCCGAGTGGCGGGCTGAAGCCGCCGGCCGGCGCGCGCCCGAGCCTCGCCGCGGCCGTCGGACGCAACGGCCTCATCAACGTCATTCGCGACGTCGGTCTGGGCGCGCCCTTCAGCGGCCAGATCGCGCTCGCCAGCGGCGAGATCGACGAGGATGTCGAGGCGTATTTGGAAAAGAGCGAGCAGGTGGTGAGCGCGCTCGCCTGCGACACGCTCTTTGCGCCGGACGGCGCCCTCGACTTCGCCGCCGGAATTCTGATCCAGGCGCTCCCCGGCAGCGAAGGCGCCGCGCTGGTGGCCGAGGCGCGCGCGCTCATCGCCGGCGGGGAATTCCTGCGCGCCCTCGCAGGCGCCCGGCGCGACGGAGAGGGGGTCGTCGCCGCGGTGCTCGGCGATCGCCTCGGCAAGGTTCAGCTGCTCGACCGGCGCCCGGTGGCCTTCGACTGCCCCTGCTCGCGCGCCCGGGCCGGCACCTCGCTGGCGCTGCTCGGCGAGGCGGAGCTGGCGGCGATGATCCTCGACGACGGCAAGGCCGAGGTCACCTGCAACTTCTGCCGCGCGCACTACGAGTTCGACGAGGCGGAGCTGGAGATCATCCGGCGCGAGAGGTCGAAGCCGACCGGCCCGCCCAGCTGAGTCTAGACCAACCTACAGTCGCCCGGTGGCGAGCAGCGCCATCAGGATCAGGCCGAGCGCCACGCGATAGACGATGAACGGGATCGTGCTGCGGACGCGCAGGAAGCGGAGGAGCCAGGCGATGCTGGCGTAGCCGGCGACGGCGGCCGCCAGGAGGCCGATGGCCATCGTGCTGGCGTGGAGGTCGTGGGCGTGCATCACCTTGGGCATCTCGAAGATGCCCGCCGCCGCGACAATCGGCACGCTGAGCAGGAAGGAGAAGCGCGCGGCCGCCTCGCGCCGGAAGCCGAGGGCCATCGCCGCCATCAGCGTGCTGCCGGACCGCGACACGCCCGGGATCACCGCGAACGCCTGCGCGCAGCCGATGATCAGCGCGTCGCGCATCGTGAGCTCGTCGAAGGCGCGGACGTGCGAGGCCTTCTTCTCGACCACCGCCAGCATGAGCGCCACGACGATCATCGCGCTGGCGATCACCCACAGCGACCGAAACGAACCCTCGATGGCGTGCCGGAAGAGCACGCCGGCGATGACCGCCGGGATCGTCCCCACCACCAGGTAGCCGAGCTCGCGCGCCGAACGCGTGGGCGGCTGCGACCGATCGGTGAGCGCCCTCATGCCGGCGCTCAGCATCTTCACCAGCTCGGGCAGGAAGTAGCCGATCACCGCGACCAGCGAGCCGAGCTGCAGGACGGCGGTGTAGGCCGCCCCCGGATCGTCCCAGTGGAGCAGCGCCGGCACGATTCTCAGATGTGCCGTCGACGAGATGGGCAGGAACTCGGTCACCCCCTGGACGACGCCGAGGACCAACGATTCGAAGTTCGTCATTGTTACGAAAGCTCTCCCGAGATCACGCGGTGAATCTGCCCTGTCTCATCCTGCAAACGCAAGGCTCCATCGGGCTCGACACCGAGGGCGAGCCCTTCGATCTGCTCACCGGGGCGCCCGAGCGCCGTCACCCGGCAGGGGGCGGGGAAGGCGGCGTGCGCCTCGAACGCCTCCACCGCCGCCGCCGGACCGCGCCGGTCGAACTCCTCGCTTAGCGGCTCGAACGCGTCGAGCAGGGCCGCCAGCAGCGCGACCCGATCGATCGCGCGCCCCAGAGCCCGCCGCAGCGACGTCGCGCGCTCGGCGATCTCCGGCGGGAATTCGACGGCGTTGGCGTTGATCCCGATGCCGACCACCACGTGCAGCGCGCTGCCCCCCGCGCTGGCCATCTCGGTCAAGACGCCGGCAACCTTGCGTCGTCGCCCCGTTTCGTCCACCAGCTCGACATCATTGGGCCACTTGAGCCGCGGCTGGAGGCCGAACGTCGTCAGCGCGCGCGCGACTGCCGCGCCGGCCAGCAGCGTGATCGGCGGGATCTCCGACGGGGGCCGCGTCGGCCGCAGCACGATCGACAGATAGAGGTTCTCGTCGGCCGGCGAGTGCCACCTCCGCCCGAGGCGCCCGCGTCCCGCCGTCTGCGCGTCGGCCACGATCACCAGCCCCGTCGGCGCGCCGGCCCGCGCGCGCTCCGCCGCCAGATCGTTGGTCGACCCGCAGGAGGCGCGCCATTCGAACGCCCGCCCCAGCCAGCGCGTGTTCAGTCGGGCCGCGAGCGAAGCTTGGTCCATCGGGCGCGCGGGCGTCGGCCTGGCTACGGCTCGCGCCCCTGCGCGCCCACCGACGAGCCCAGGGAACCCTCGACCGGACGGATCTCGCAGGAAAAATTGATCGCGCGCGCCGAATGGGTCAGCGAGCCGACCGAGATGACGTCGACGCCCGTCCTGCTGATCTCGTGGATGCGGTCGAGCGTGACCCCCCCCGAGGCCTCGATCACCGTCTGCGGGCGCCGCTCGCGCACGCGCTTGACCGCGTCGACCATGTCGCGCGCCTGGAAGTTGTCGAGCAGGATCCCCTCGGCGCCGGCCTCAATCGCCTCGTCGAGCTGTGCCATCGTGTCGACCTCGACCACCACCCGCAGCGTGTGCGGCGCATTGGCGCGCGCCCGGCGGACCGCCTCGCGCACCGAGCCGCAGAGCGCGACGTGGTTGTCCTTGATCAAGATCCCCGACGCCAGGTCGGCCCGATGGTTCGACCCGCCCCCCGCGCGCACCGCGTACTTCTCCAGCGCGCGCAGCCCCGGCGTCGTCTTCCGCGTATCGGTGACGCGCAGCTTGGCCCCCTCGGTGGCGGCCACATACGTCTGGGTGACGGTGGCGATCCCCGACAGGTGCTGCAGAAAATTCAGCGCCGTCCGCTCGCCCGCCAGCACCGCCGCCGCCGGCCCGCGGATCGTGGCGACGACCTCCCCCGGCTGTACCCGATCGCCGTCGGCCACCTTGATCCGCACGCGGGTCCGCCAGTCGAACCGGGTGAACACCGCCTCCACCACCCCCAGGCCGCAGACCACGGCGCGCTCGCGCGAGACGATCTCCGCCTCGGCCTCCTGCGTCTCGTCGATCACCGCCGCGGTGGTGGCGTCGCCGCGCCCGACGTCCTCCTCGAGCGCCAGATCCAAAATCCGCTGCACCGCCGGCGTGAACCAGGGGGCCGAATAGACGCTCACGCGCCAGTCCCCGTGGCCCCGGCTGCCAGCGCTTGCCGCCAGTCCTGCACCGGCCAGCCGCGCTGCTTGGCGGCCCGCCGCAGGCGCGGGTCGGGGTTGACCACCACGCGGTTGCCGACCCGCTCCAGCATCGGCAGGTCGGTGTACGAGTCGGTATAGAACCAGCTCTCGGCGAGATCGAGCTGGCGCCTCACGCCCAGGTCCTCGGCCCAGTGGACCTTGCCCTGGCCGACGCAGGCCGGGCCGACCAGGCGTCCGGTGAAGAGGCCGGCGTCGACCTCGAACTGCGTGGAGATCACCTCCTCGATCCCCAGCGCCTCTGCGATCGGCCGGGTGACGTAGGTCGGCGACGACGACAGGATCGACAGGACGTGGCCGTCGGCGCGGTGGCGGGCGATCCGGCTGTGGGCGCCTGGCATGATCAGGTGCAGGACGTCGTCCTCGACCCAGCGGCGGCAGCGCTCCTCGAAGTCGCGCTCGGTCCAACCGGCCATCTGGGAGGCGACCCGGGCGGCCACCCACTGCAGGTCGATCAGCGACAGGTGGTACTTCGCCATCCAGCCGAGCGCCCGCAGCGCCCGAAAAAACGAGATCTCGCCGCGCCGCCGCAGGTCCCGCAGGAACAGCCGGCCGGTGTTACACGAGACCAGCGTTCGGTCGACATCGAAGAAGGCACCAACCTGCGACATGGCGTCCGGGGAGTTTATCCCAAACACGGGTCTGAAGACGGGCAAAGACGCCGGATCGGCGCGGTTTTCTTCAGTTTTTGACCGAATGCGGCGGGCGCTTAACGCGCGCCGGCATGCGTCCGGTAATTGACCCTGGGGGCCCGTCGCGGTAGGAAGGAGTCGCACATGCGTCTTACCGGCGGCCTTGATCGTGGCCGGCGTCTCTTTGTTCCCCGCGGGTCGCGAACACGTCCGACCGCCGCGAAGGTACGCGAAGCGATCTTCAACATCCTGGGCCCACCGCCCGGCCCGGTCCTCGACCTCTACGCCGGCAGCGGCGCTCTCGGCCTGGAGGCGCTGTCACGTGGCGCCCCCGCCGCGGTCTTCGTCGAGCGTGACGGCGCGGCGCTCTCCGCCCTCCGCCGCAACCTGCGCGAGGCGGGCGTCACGGACGGCCGCGCGACGGTCATCGGCGCCGACGTCCGCAGCGCGCTCCGCAAGCTCGCCGGCGCGAAGCGGCAGTTCTCCTGGGTCTTCATGGATCCGCCTTACGTCAAGGAAACGGACGGGGTCCTGGCTGAGCTGTCGGGCGGCGACCTTCTGACCGCCTGCGCGGTGGTGATCGTCGAGCATGACAAGCGTCACCCCTCGCCCGCCTCGGCCGGCTGTCTGTTCCTGACCGACCGCCGCAACTACGGCGACACCGAGCTCTCCTTCTACCGCTGCTCGGGGTCGTGAGCCTCGCGGTCTACCCGGGGACCTTCGACCCGATCACCAACGGCCACGTCGACATCCTCCGTCGGTCGCTGAAGATCTTCGACCGGGTGGTCGTCGCGCTGGCCGACAACGTCCGCAAGTCGCCGCTCTTCTCGCTGGGGGAACGGCGCTCCTTCATCATCGGCGCTCTGGACGGAGACCCGAGGCTGGAGGTCGACGCCTTTCAGGGCCTCTTGGCGGAGTACTGCCGCAAACGTGGCGCGACGGTGGTGGTCCGGGGGCTGCGGGCGCTGGCCGACTTCGAGTACGAGTTCCAGCTGGCGCACATGAACCGGCACCTGGCGCCGGACGTGGAGACGCTGTTTCTGATGACCGGCGAGGAGTCGTTTTATGTATCCTCCTCGCTCGTTAAGGAAGTTGCCTTGATGGGCGGTGACGTCTCGCGGATGGTTCCGCCGGGCGTGGCCGCCGCACTATCAGTGAAACACAAACAAGGAGTCGCCCCGTGAAGCTCGCCCGCCGGTTGTCCGTCGTCGAACCGTCCCCTACGCTCGCTGTCTCGGCCAAGGCGGCCAAGCTGAAGTCCGAGGGGATCGACGTCGTCAGCTTCGGCGCCGGCGAGCCCGACTTCGACACGCCGGTGCACATCAAAGAGGCGGCCAAGAAGGCGCTGGACGCCGGCGCCACCAAGTACACGCTGGTCGAGGGGACGGTCCCGCTGCGCAAGGCGGTGGCCAAGTGGATCGGCGACGCGCACGGGTTCACGGTCGAGACGAACCAGGTGATCGTCAGCTCGGGCGCCAAGCAGTCGATCTTCAACGCGGTCTTCGCGCTGATCGACGAGGGCGACGAGGTCATCATCCCAACGCCGGCCTGGGTCAGCTACAACGACATCGTCAAGCTGGCGGGCGGGCGGCCGGTCAATGTCCCGACAAAGGCGGAAGAGAACTTCCAGGTGCGGGTGGAAGACGTCGCCAAGGCGATCACGCCGCGCACGAAGATGATCCTGGTCTGCTCGCCGTCGAACCCGACGGGGGCGATCTACGACGAGGCGACGCTGACGGGGTTGGCCCGGCTGGCGGTCGAGAAGAACGTCTGGCTGATGACCGACGACATCTACCGCACGCTGGTCTACGGCGACGGCAAGTTCTTCCAGCCGGCGACGCTGGGCGCGGACGTGCGTTCGCACATGATCATCATCGACGGCGTCTCGAAGGCGTTCGCGATGACGGGGTGGCGCATCGGTTTCACGGTGGCGCCGAAGGAGGTCGTCGAGGCGATGGCCACGATCCAGGGCCAGTCGACCACGCACGCGGCGTCGGTGGCCCAGGCCGCCGCGCTGGCGGCGATCGAGGGCCCGACCGACGAGCTGGAGAAGATGCGCGTCGAGTTCGACAAGCGGCGGAAGGTGATGGTCGCCCGGCTGCGGGAGATCCCGGGCGTGACGTGCGTCGAGCCGAAGGGGGCGTTCTACGCCTTCCCGGACCTGTCGGCCTTCATCGGGCGGAAGACGCCCGAGGGGAAGAAGATCGAGAACGACGTGCAGCTCTGCGAGTGGCTGATCGAAGCCGCGCGGGTTGCCGTCGTGATGGGCTCGGCGTTCCACGCGCCGGGGTTCGTAAGGTTGTCGTACGCGACCTCGATGAAGAACGTCGAGGAGGGTGTGCGGCGGTTGGCGGAGGCGTTACCGAAACTGACGTGAGGCACCGGCGGGCAGGCGCGACGGCTTGATCCTCATAGTTTGACAACCGTGGCGGCTCTTCCGTCACCCGCCCAATGGCAGCGCTCGATTCCTGGGCCTCGCTCATAGTTACCCTGGCCTGGCCCTTTGTCGCCACTTGCTGAAAATTTGGGGCCGCGGTTAGCTGGACGCTAACAGATCTTAGTGGAACCACTCCCTGCCAGGAGCCAAGACGGTGGCGTTGAGATCGAATGAAGAGCTCTTGATCGAAAGCATTCTCGGTCAGGTCAAAACTCGGTACGGCGATGACCTTTCCGGGGACGAACTCTTCTCCCGGTGGTCATTCGAACAGGTCCTGAAGGATTTCGCCGATCCGACCTACGAAGATTTGGATTTTGGCGATGTCGATGGCGCAGATGACGGCGGCATCGACGGTTTCTTTGTCTTTCTCGACGGCACTCATCTTCGCGAGGTCCCAAGTCCCGACGAGTGGCGTAAGAACCCGAACCTCGACGTTGTGGTCATCCAGGCAAAGAACCAAGACGGATTCAAGGAAGTCCCGTTTGATAAGCTGTCGACAAGTCTTGGGCGCCTATTCTCCCTCGACGTCAAGAGCGACGACCTCGAGGGGCAGTTCTCGGCGCGGCTCATTGAACGACGGGAGCTATTCAAAGAAGCATTCCTGTCACTAGCCACCAAGCATCCGAAGGTGCGCTTTAAGGTGGTGTACGCATCGCGCGGGGATACCTCGCAGGTGCATGAAAAGGTGAGGGGAAAGGGCGAGTACGTCCGCGGTCTGATCCTCGATCGCTTTCCGGGATCATCAGTCGATATCGATTTCATCGGTGCCAAGGAACTCCTCTCGAAAGCGAATGTCAGCCCCTCGTACACGCTCGAACTTCGTTACGTGGAGCACCTGACAGGAACGACAGGTGACTCCTACGTGCTGTTGGCAAAGCTTGATGACTACGTTGGCTTTGTCACGACGGAACAGAAGGAACTTCGTC
>Ga0209890_10000438_pt1 | contig 19424 bp, 20 predicted proteins | sample OrgsoiDNA2013049_FD_185799 | JGI IMG/M metagenome (GOLD analysis project Ga0209890, IMG submission 185799) | Permafrost soil microbial communities from the Arctic, to analyse light accelerated degradation of dissolved organic matter (DOM) -... | ecosystem: Environmental > Terrestrial > Soil >...
CAGTTCGGGGGTAATGACTTTATTGGCCCGGCCGCGAATGCCGTCGGTGCCGAAATAACGACGAACCATGCAATGCCCCTTGACGCCTACTTTACGACCTTGAGCCCCGAACCGCTGGTTTATTGGCGGGCGGTGGCGCCGGTCCCGCGAGGCCGCATAATAGGGCCAACGCCGTGAATTTGCTTCAAAAATTATGAGTAATCATTACCGCAGGCCATTAACACTCGCCCGCTCCGCCCATTTATCCAAGGAAAATACCGCCGGAACCGCCGGTTTCGCCGCCCGCGCCGCTGTGCTACCCGGTTGTTCCACTGTCGAACGCCCCGGGCCCCCGATGAAGCACATCACCTGTATCGATGACCTGCGTCAACTCGCACGCCGGCGGGTTCCCCGCGCCTTTTTCGATTACGCCGACAGCGGCTCCTATAACGAGGAAACGCTGCGCGCCAACCGCGCCGACCTCGAAGGCATCAAGCTGCGCCAGCGCATCCTGGTCGACGTCTCCGCGCGCAGCCTCGCCACCACCATCGTCGGGCAGAAGGTGGCGGCGCCGTTCGCGCTGGCGCCGATCGGCCTGTGCGGCATGCAGCACGGCAACGGCGAGATCCTCAGCGCGCAGGCCGCCAACGAGGCCGGCATTCCGTTCATACTCTCGACCATGTCGATTTGCTCAATCGAAGACGTGGCGGAGGCGACCGGCAAACCTTTCTGGTTCCAGCTCTACGTGATCAAGGACCGCGGCTTCTCCAAGGATATTTTGTCGCGCGCGGTGGCGGCGAAATGCAACGCGCTGGTGCTCACCGTGGACTTGCAGGTGCTCGGCCAGCGCCACCGCGACATCAAGAACGGCATGACCGTGCCGCCGGAAATCCGCCTCAAGAATATCATCGACGTGGCAAGCAAGCCGGCCTGGGCGTGGAGCATTCTCAACGGCAAGCGCAAGACCTTCGGCAATCTTGCCGGCCACGTGCAGGGCATGGAGAACGTCAACCAGCTCGCCAAGTGGGTCGGCGAGCAGTTTGATCCGGCGCTCTCCTGGAAGGACGTGGAATGGATCAAGAAGATCTGGCCCGGCAAGCTGATCCTGAAAGGCATTCTCGACGCCGATGACGCCAAGACGGCTGTGAAGCTCGGCGCCGACGCCATCGTGGTGTCAAACCACGGCGGCCGCCAACTCGACGGCGCGCCATCCTCGATCTCGGCGCTGCCGGCGATCGCCGACGCGGTGGGCGGCGACACCGAGGTGCTGTTCGACGGCGGCATCCGCACCGGCGCCGACATCATGCGCGCGCTGGCGCTGGGCGCGCGCGCCTGCCTGATCGGCCGCGCCTATATTTATGGACTGGGCGCCGGCGGCAAAGCCGGCGTCGCCAAGGCGATCGACATCCTCGAGAAGGAACTCAGCGTCATCATGGCGCTTACCGGCACCAACAATATCAAGGACATCGGCGGCCACGTGCTGGTCGGCGGCAAGACGAAGAAGCAAGCAGCGAAAGCCAAGCGACGGTAATCACCGGCGGGCTCGCTGCACGATCAGCGTTGGATCATCAATCGATGAGGTGATGCCATGAGCATAATGTATCACGACGGCAACCGCCAACTGCAGGACCGCTTCGACAGCCGGCGCATCTCCGACCGGCTGGAAGAAAAGCTCACGCGCACGGCGTTCAGCCCCGACGACAAGGCCTTCATCGAGAGCGCGGCCTATTTCTTTCTCGCCACCGCCGACGCGCAAGGGCGTCCCGATTGCTCGTTCAAGGGTGGCATGCCGGGTTTTGTGCGCGTGACCGGACCGTCCGAACTGGCGTTCCCCGACTATGACGGCAACGGCATGTTCAAGAGCCTGGGCAATCTGATCGTCAACCCGAATATCGGCCTGTTGTTCATCGCCCTGCACGACAAGCCCAAGCGGCTGCGCGTCAACGGCCAAGCGAACGTGAGCGACGCCGATCCGCTGCTCAAGGAAACCGTCGGCGCGCAACTGATCGTGCGGGTCGCAGCGCGCGCCATTTTCCCCAATTGCCCGCGCTATATCCCGAACATGCAGATGACCGGGCCGTCGATCTATACCCCGCAGCCAAAATGCGAGGCGCCGGAGCCGGCCTGGAAGACCTTCGACAGTTTCAAGGACGTCGTGCATCCGCGCGCGCCGACCTGGAAAGGCTAGTCATGCGCAGCGAGCCGGCCTAACTTTTCTAACGGCGCGCTTTGGTGTAAATTCGACTCGTCATGCAAATCGCCGCGCACGCTTTGACGCAGCAGTTCCTCGCCTGGGTGGCGGAGGCCCCGCGCAGCTATGCCGACGCGGAATCCTGGCGCCGCAGCTGCCCGCACCTTTCCATTTGGGAAGACGCGATCTCGGACGGCCTGGTCCGCTTTCAGAACGGCAGCAGCATGCAGCAGTCGCTGCTTGTGCTCACCGCGCGCGGGCGGGCGCTGCTGAACGGACGCTAAAAATCACATCGGCGGCGCGACGTCGCGCCCGACATTGATGCGTCCCGTCGTCAGCGATCCATCCGCCTGCTTGGTCGCCGCCGGAATATAGATCTTGGCGCCGGGCTTAAGTTCATCCTTGCTGCCGGGCACGTAGGTCACGATCACCGTCTCGGGCGTTACGTCGATTTTCTTTTCACCCTCTTTGTATTTGAGCGTCATGGTCGAGCCACTGACCTTGCTGACGGCATCGCCGACCGTGCCGTTGGTCATGGTGCTTTTCGGTTTGTAATCGTAAGGCCGGTCGCCCTCGCCGGTGCCGCGCATCGCTTCCGGGAAAATGTGCACTTCCACGGCTTTCCAGCTGCCGTCCTGTTCCGGCAGCGCCGTCGAGCCGACAAACGATCCCGGCTTGATGTCGGCCATCGAGGCCTTGATCAGCGCGACGACATTGATGTTGTCAGCCATCTTCACTTTCAGCATCTCGCCGTCGCGCGCCTTGACGGTCAGCATGGACCCATCAACCTGCTCGACGGTGCCGCGCACGCGCACGGGTTTGTCCTGTGCCGATGCCGATACGGTCGCCAGCGCTGCGGCGCATAGCGCGCCAAACACAATCCGCGAGATCATGAACCGTCTCCTTACATCGCCGGCGGGCCGGCGCGGCCGACATAGAGCGTCTTCGCCAGCACCGAGCTATCCGCCTGCTTTTCAGACGCCATGATGATGATCGGCGTGCCGGCCGTAAGCTCTTCCTTTTTGCCGGGCGCGACCGCGGTGATCACCGTCTGCGGCGTGACCACAATTTTCTTCTCGCCGTCCTTGTATTTCACCGTCAGCGTTTCACCGTCCTTAGCAGTCACCATGTCCGCCACATAAGCATTGGTCATGGTGCTGCCCGGCCGCGCGTCCCAATCGAAATGACGATCAGCCACCACGCCACGCTGCGCGGGCAGGAAGATGTGGATCGAGAACGCCTGGATGCTGCCGTCCGGCTGCGGCATGCCGGCGACGCCAATAAACGAATCTTTCTTGATGTCGACGAGCGTGGCTTTGACCAGCGCCGCCACGCGCGCGTCGTCGGCGACCTTCACGTTCAGCATGGCACCGTCGCGCGTCTTGAGCACCAGCATGGCGCCGTCGACCTTTTCGATCTGGCCGCGGATGCGCCCCGGCTGTTGCGCCAAAGCGGCGGTCGCCGCCAGGCTCAACGCGATGGCCGCGGCGCCGAGCGCGCGGCGCGTCATATTCATGTCCGACATTATATCCTCCCAAGCTGCGGCCGGCGTCGTTGCGCCGGGCCTTCAAACGAATAACCCCTCGCCGCGCTTCTTATTCCGGCTTATTCCGCCGGGCGCGTTTGGCCGGCGGCTTCACTTTTTCTTGCGGGGCCGCGGCGGCGGCGGGCAGCGTCGCGCCCAGGTCGGCTTCCACCAGCGCGCGCAGTTCCGCGGTCACTTCCGGGCGTATGCCGAACCAGCGTTCGAAGCCGCGCACCGCCTGATGCAGCAGCATGCCGAGCCCGTCGGCGGTGCGCAAGCCGCGCTCGCGCGCCAGTTTCAGCAGGCCGGTCTCCAGCGGCGCGTAAACCAGATCCGCCACCACCAGCGAGGCCGGACAACGCAGATTGATCTCCAGCCGCGGCTGCCCAACCATGCCCAACGTCGTGGTGTTGACCAACAGACCGGCGGCGCCCAGCAGCCCGGTGGTCTCATCCCAGCCGGCGACGCACACGCGCGCGCCGAATTTCTTTTTCAATGCTTCCGCGCGCTCAAGCGAACGGTTGATGACATAGATGCGCCCGACATTGCGCTGGATCAGCGCGAACACCACGGCGCGCGCGCCGCCGCCGGCGCCCAGCACCGCGGCGGTTTCCAACCCGCGGTCCCAGCCCGGCGTGGCGGCGTCGAGATTGGCGAGGAAGCCTTCGACGTCGGTATTGGTCGAGCGCAGCGTGTCGTCGTCGTACCACAGCGTGTTGGCGGCGCCGACCGCGCGCGCGCGCTCGTCCGGCTCCGACAGCGCCAGCACGGCCTGCTTGTGCGGCACCGTGACGTTGCCGCCGACATAGCCGTGCTCGCGCAGATGCGTGACGAACTCGACGAATTTTTCCGGCGGCACCGCCTCGCGCCGGTATTCGGCGTTGAGATTATGCTGCTTGATCCAATAATTATGGATCAGCGGCGAGCGCGAATGCGCCGCCGGCCAGGCCATGATGCAGACTGCCTTGCGTTCTTCGCTCATGCTTCCGCCACCACACTGTTGCGCAATACACCAATCTGCGGGACTTCGACTTCCACCACATCGCCTGGCTTGAGCCACGTGGGCTGCTCGTTGCGCGGGGCGAGCTTCACCGGCGTGCCAGTGACCATAATATCGCCGGGCTTGAGCGTCATGAAGGTGCTGACATAGGCTATCAGCTCGGCAAACGGCTTGATCATGCTGGCGGTGGTATCGTCCTGGGCGAGCTCGCCATTGACCTTCACCGTCAAATGCAGCGGCTTGCCAAGATCGATCTCGTCGGAGGTCACCAACCAGGGCCCGATGCTGCCGCTGGCATCCCAATTCTTGCCCTGCGTCACGTTGAATTTGCCGTGCCGCATCCAGTCGCGGATGGTGCCTTCATTGCACAGCGTGGCGCCCGCCACATGCTCGAGCGCGCGCTCGGGCGCAATGCGCCGCCCGGCGCGGCCGATCACCAGCGCGATCTCGCCTTCATAATCGAGTTGCTCGGATTCCTTCGGCCGCACGATTGGCTGCTGATGCCCGACCAGCGAGCCGGACGCGCGGTAGAACAGGCTGGGATATTTCGGCGCCTCAGCCTCGCCGTAGTCGGCGTTGCGGTTGGCATAGTTGATGCCGATGCAGAGGATTTTCTCCGGCGCCAGCACCGGCGGCAGGAATTCCACCTCGCGCAAGGGGAAATCGGCGCGTACGCCCTGCACCACCTCGCGCGCGAAGTCGAGCCCGCCTGCGCGCAGCAGGTCGAGCACGCTGGTGAACTGCGGGGCGAGCCGCGTCTTGAGATCGACCACGCCCTCGCCCGAACCTTCGCCTATGACCGCGCCGAAGCTGTCCCGCCCGCGCACTTTGTAGCTTGCAAGTTTCATCGGAAATTCCAGTCGGCTGCGCCCCTTTGCGGGCGGCATGGAACCGTCGGCGGTTCGGCACTATGCTGCGGGATGAGCGGCGCCCGCTGCATGTATTCTCTGCGCACCGGGCCGTCAACGCCGGGACCGCATGAAAACCATCTTTCTCGACTGCAACGACCAGTTGGCGCCGGTGTGGGCGCGCGTGATCCGTCCCGACGATCCGAAAATCGACGTCAATACGGAACCGTTCGCGCGCGAAGAGCTGCCGCTGGTACTCGCCGGCTACGACATCGCGCTCGACGACCACTCCTACATGCCGACCGCGATGGTGGCGCAGTGCCCGGCGCTCAAGCATATCGTGTTCCTCGGCACCGGCGCCGCCAGCTACATGAATGTGGACGAATTGAAAGCGCGCGGCGTTACCGTGCACACTATCAAGGGCTACGGCGACACCGCGGTGGCCGAGCACACCATCGCGTTGATGGTTGTCGCCGCGCGCGACATCGCGCGCATGGACCGCGAGGTGCGCGCCGGCACCTGGACGCCGCAGGAGGGCGTGCAACTGCTGGGCAAGACGCTGGGCGTGATCGGGCTCGGCGGCATCGGCTGCGAGGTCGCGCGCATCGGCAAGGGCATCGGCATGGAGGTGATCGGCTGGAATCGTACGCGCCGCGCCGGCGTGCCGCTCGCCGATCTCGACACGCTGCTGGCGCGTTCGGACGTGGTGTCGATGAACCTCACGCTCAACGACGAAACGCGCAGCTTTCTGTCCGCCGAACGCATCGCGCGCATGAAGCCGGGCGCCATCCTAGTCAACACCGCGCGCGGCGCGCTGGTGGACGAAGCCGCCCTCATCGCGGCGCTCAAAAGCGGGCACATCCGTCACGCCGGGCTCGACGTGTTCCACTCCGAGCCGCTGAAACCCGATCATCCGCTGGCCAAGATGCGCAACGTGACGCTGACTTCGCACGCCGCCTTCCGTACGCTGGAGGCCTCGATGACGCTCTTGCGCCGCGCCATCGATATTGTGCGCACCATCGCTCGTTAGTAGTAGCCGGGCGTGCCGCCGCCATCGATGGCGATCGCGGTGCCGTGGATATGGCGCGCCCGCGCGTTGCACAGAAATACCGCGAGTTCCGCCACGTCCCCCGGCTGGCCAATGCGGCGCAAGCCGCTCTTGCTCAGCGCCTCGGCGCGCACCTGCTCCACGGTCTTGCCCTGCGCCTTGGCGAATTGCTGCGCGAGCTGTTCGTTGCGCTCGGTCTGCGTCTGCCCGGGATGGATGACGTTGATGTTGATGTCGTCGCGGTTGCCGAGCGCCGTAAGGCCCTTGGCGAAATTGGCGACCGCCGCGTTGACCGCCCCGCCGATTAAAAATTCCGGCCCCGGCGTGCGCGCGGCACCGCCGACGATGTTGACGATACTGCCGTGCGTCTCCTTGAGCAGCGGCCAGAACAGCCGCGTCAGCCGCACCGCGGCGTGGAATTTGAGCGCGAAGCCGTCGGTCCACAGATCGTCCGGCTGCTCGAAGAATTTTCCGCCCTTGGTGGCGCCCGCATTGTTGATCAGCACGTCGCAGCGTTTGAAGCGCTCATTCACTTTGGCGAACACCTGCTCGCAGGCGGAAAGCTGGCGCAGGTCGCCGGCAATGGTCATCGGCTCCGGCCCGCCGCTAGCTGCGACCGCTTTCGCGCCGTCGGCGAGGTTGGCCGCGCTCGATGCCGCCAGCACGGTCTGCGCGCCCTCGCGCGCGAAGGCTAAGGCTATGGACCGGCCGATGCCGCGGCTGCCCCCGCTGACGACGACGACTTTTCCCTCGAATTCCTTCGGCATGGGTGCCTCCCCTGTTTGTCTTGCGGGCTTTATACATTGACCTGCCCGTGTTCCCAGTCACAATAACAAAAAAGAGTTGGGGAGGCAGCGTGAAGCCGGCGCCATTTGCCTACAAAAAAGTCCGCTCGCTCGCGGAAGCGGTCGCGCTGCTCGGCGAGCACAAGGACGCCCGCCTGCTCGCCGGCGGCCAGAGCCTGATCGCCACGCTCAACATGCGGTTGTCGGCGCCGAGCCTGCTGATCGACATCAACGGGATCGGCGGGCTTGATGGCATCGCGCACAAGGGCGGTGCGGTCGAGATCGGCGCGCTGGTGCGCCATGCGAAGGCCGAGCGCTCCGACGCGGTCGCCAAGCACGCACCGCTGCTCGCGCGCGCGCTGCCGCATATCGGTCACGCTGCCATCCGCAACCGCGGCACGCTGGGCGGCTCCATCGCCTTCGCCGATCCAGCGGCGGAATTGCCGGCCTGCCTGCTGGCGCTCGACGGCGAAGTGGACGCGACCGGGCCGAAGGGCAAGCGCACTATCAAGGCGGCTGATTTCTTCAAGGGGCTGTTCGAGACCGCGCTCGGACCGCAGGACGTGCTCACCGCCATCCGTATTCCCGCCGCAGGCAAGGACACCCGCGTCGGCTTCGCCGAGCTGGCGCGCCGGCATGGCGACTACGCCATCGTGGGCCTCGCCGCCAGCGCGCGCGCCGACGGCAAGGGCCTTGCCGATGTACGGCTGGCTTTTTTCGGCGTCGGCGCCACGGCGATGCGGGCGAAGAAAGCCGAAGCCGCACTGGCGAGCGGCAATGTCGATGCCGCGGTCGCCGCGCTCGACCTTGAGCCGCAGGACGACGTGCAGGCAACCGGCGCAGTGAAGAAGCATCTCGCCGGCGTGCTGCTGCGCCGGGTGGCCATGCAATTGCTGGAGGCGCGATCATGAGCGATCTCGCTCTCGATATTTCACTCACAGTCAACGGCGAGCGCGTCAGCGAGCGCGTCGAGGCGCGCAAGTCGCTGGTCGATTTCCTGCGCGAGGACTTAGGCCTGACCGGCAGCCATGTCGGCTGCGAGCACGGCGTCTGCGGCGCCTGCACCATGCGCGTGAACGGCGAAATCGTGCGCGGCTGCCTGATGCTGGCGGTGCAATGCGACGGCGCCACGGTCGAGACCATCGAGGGCCTATCGGATTCCGGCGAAGTCGCCGACCTGCAGGCCGCCTTCGAGCAGCGCAACGCGCTGCAATGCGGCTACTGCACGCCCGGTATGATCGCTGCGGCGCAGGACCTGTTGAAACGCGCAAAAGAAACAAAAAGCGTGCCGAGCCGCGACGAAATCCGCGAGCATCTCTCCGGCAACTATTGCCGCTGCACGGGCTACCACGCCATCGTCGACGCGGTGGGATTTGTCGCGCAAGCGCGCGCGGGGGGCAAAAAATGAAAATCACCGACGACTCCCCGTCCGTGCTCTCCGCGCTCGACCGGCCGAATTCCTATATCGGCCGCTCGGTGCCACGGCCGAATTTGCAGCGTCTCACGCAAGGGCGCGGGCAATATGTCAGCGACGTCACTTTACCGAGAATGTCGCATGTCGCTTATCTGCGCTCGCCGCACGCGCACGCCCGCATCGTCAGCATCAAAGCCGACGCGGCCAAGAAAGCGCCGGGCGTGATCGCGGTGGTCACCGGCGCCGAGCTTGCCAAAGTGATGACGCCCTGGGTCGGCGTGCTCACCCATCTCAAGGGCCTCAAATCCGCTCCGCAATACCCGATCGCGGTCGATGTCGCCTGCTGGCAGGGCGAAGCGGTCGCCGCCGTGGTGGCGCGCTCGCGCGCCGAGGCCGAGGACGCCTGCGAACTGGTCGAGGTCACCTACGAGGAACTGCCGGCCGTCGTCGATCCGGAAACCGCGCTCGATGCCAAGACGCCGGTGATCCACGCAGCGCTCGGCGACAATCTCTGCTTCGAGCGCAAACTGGATGTGGGCGCGGTCGACAAGGCTTTCGCGGAATCCGACGCCGTGGTGGAAACCACCTTTATGTTCGGACGCCACACCGGCGTCACCACTGAGCCGCGCGCCGTGGTCGCCGACTGGAATGAGGGCGAGCAGCGGCTGACCGTGTACCAAGGCACGCAGGCGCCGCACATGATGCAGAACCTGTTCGCTAAGCATCTCTCCTTGGCCGAACATCAGGTGCGCGTGCTCACCAAGGACGTCGGCGGCTCGTTCGGCATCAAGGTGCACACGTATGCCGACGAGATGGCGACGGTCGCGCTGTCCAAGCTGCTCAAGCGGCCGGTGAAGTTCGTCGCCGACCGCATCGAGAGTTTCGTCACCGACATCCACGCGCGCGACCACCGCATCAAGGCCAAGATCGGCGTCAATAACGACGGCACCATTACCGCCTTCGAGATCGACGACCTGACCGGCATTGGCCCTTATTCGGTCTATCCGCGCACCAGCGGCATCGAGGCCAACCAGGTGGTCAACCTCACCGGTGGCCCCTACACCTGCCCGAACTACCGCGCGCAGGCGCGCGTGGTGTTCCAGAATAAAAATGTGATGTGCCAATACCGCGCGGTCGGCCATCCGATCGCGGTGGCGGTGACCGAAGGCCTGGTCGAACTGGCCGCCGCCAAGATCGGCATGGACCCGCTGGAAATCCGCCGGCGCAATCTGATCGCCGACGACGCCTATCCGTGCGCATCCGCCGCCGGCCTCAAGTTCGAAAAGCTCTCGCACCACGAGTCGCTCGCCCATCTCGACACCATGATGAACTATGCCGGCCTGCGCGCCGAACAGAAAAAGCTGCGTGCGCAAGGTATTTATCGCGGCATCGGCTTCGCCAGCTTTATCGAAGTGACCAATCCGTCCGCCGCGTTCTACGGTGTCGGCGGCGCGCGCATCACCTCGCAAGATGGCGCCACCGTGAAGCTCGACGCGCAGGGCGCGCTCATCGTGGCGACCGGCGTCACCGAACAGGGCCAGGGCGCCGAGGCTGTGATCGCGCAATGCGTCGCCACCTCGTTCGGCGTCTCCATCGACAAGGTCCGCGTGATCACCGGCGACACCGACAACACGCCCTATGGCGGCGGCACGTGGGCCTCACGCGCCGCTGGCATCGGTGGCGAAGCGGCCTGGCAAGCCGGCAAGGCGTTGCGCGGCAACGTGCTGGCGGTGGCGGGGGCGATGCTGCAGGCCAAGCCGGAAGAGCTCGACATTCGCAACGGCATCGTTGTCGATAAAGTAAAGGGCACCGAGCGGCTGTCGCTCGACGAACTGGCGCGCGTCGCCTATTTCCGCCCCGACACACTGCCGCCCGGCTTCCAGGCCGAGTTGATGGCGACGCGCCATTACGTGCCGCGCGCGTGGCCGTTCGCTTTCACCAACGGCATCCAGGCCAGTTATCTCGAGGTCGATACCGACACCGGCTTCGTCAAACTGCTCAAACACTGGTGCGTGGAGGACTGCGGCACCATCATCAATCCGCAACTTGTGGACGAACAAATCCGCGGCGGCGTGGTGCAAGGCATCGGCGCCGCGCTGTTCGAGCAATGCCTCTATGACGAGCGCGGGCAGATGCTCAACGGCAACATGGCCGATTACCTGGTGCCGATGGCGGCGGAAATGCCCGACATCGAATGCGGCCACGTGGTCTCGCCCACCGCCGACAGCGAGCTCGGCGCCAAGGGCGCCGGCGAGGCCGGCACTGCCGGTGCGCCGGCCTGCGTGATGAACGCCATCAACGACGCCCTGCGCCCGCTCGGGGCGCAGCCGGTTACCGACATGCCGTTCACGCCCGGCAAGATTTTAAGGGCGCTAGGAAAGGTGTGAGTTCACCTCTCCCCCGCTTGCGGGGGAGGGATGAGCGCCGCTTGATGTGAGACCATCCTCCGTCGCAATATCCGGCAGCCGCGAACAATGGAATACAAGAAGAGGAAACGCTTCATGAACATCAAGGTCGGTAAACAAGCGATCGCCGAGGCCTCCAAGAAGCTCTCGAACTGGGGACGCTGGGGCAAGGACGATCAGATCGGCACGCTCAATCACGTGACGCCGGAGGACATCGTCAAGGCCGCGAGCCTGATCCGCACCGGCAAAGCGTTCGCGCTCGGCATCCCGCTCGACCGCGAAGGCCCGCAGACCGGCCTGTTCGGCGGGCGCTTCAATCCGATCCACCAGATGCTCGCCACCGGCACCGACGCCATCGCCGAGCGGCAGGACTGGAACAAGATCCGCTACGCTGACGACACGCTGATGCTGTGCGTGCAGGGCGCGACGCACTGGGACGCGCTCGGGCACATCTTCTATGAAGACAAGGCCTACAACAATCACGACGCCAAGCTGATCGACGCCCGCGGCCTCTCCGTGCTCGGCATCGAGCATTCCAAGAGCAAGATGGTCGGCCGCGGCGTGCTGCTCGACATCGCGCGTTTTCGCGGCGTGAAATGGATGCAGGACGGCGAAAGCATCTCCAACGACGAACTCGACAAATGCGCCAAGGACCAGAACGTCTCGATCGGCCGCGGCGACTTCGTCATCGTGCGCACCGGACAGATGGAACGCTGCCTGGCCGAGAAGCAATGGGGTGGCTATGCCGGCGGCGACGCGCCCGGCGTCAAGTTCGAGAACTGCTATTGGTGCCAGGAGAAACAGGTGGCGGCGATCTGCACCGACACCTGGGGCGTCGAGGTGCGGCCGAACGAGACCACCGAGGCCAACCAGCCCTGGCACTGGGTGGTGATCCCCGCCATGGGTCTGTGCATGGGCGAGATTTTCTATCTCAAGGAACTGGCCGAGGACTGCGCCGACGACGGCGTCTACGAATTCTTCTTCTGCGGTCCGCCGCTGATCATCACTGGCGCAACCGGCTCGCCGATCAATCCGCAGGCGATTAAATAATTTACCCCCGCCAGGGGCCCGATAAAATAAATAGGGAGAACGCCATGAACGCCTCGCGTATCTGCACGGCGCTGGCTTTGGCCGCGATCATCGCGCTCGGTGCGTCGTCCGTCCGCGCCGGCGATATCACCACCGAATGGACGACAGTGAAGGCGCCGCCGGTGCCCGAGCTCAAACCGGTCACGGTCGACGGCAAGACCACGGCGCTCCTGATCCTCGACATGATGAAGGGGAACTGCGCCGCGCGTCCGCGCTGCCTCGCCACGGTGCCCAACGTTAAGAAGCTGATGGACGCCGCGCGCGCCGCCGGCGCGATGGTGTTCTACACGCTGGTCGGCCCCCCCGGCGCAACGCCGGCCGATATGATCGAAGGGATCGCGCCGAAGGATGGCGAATGGGTGTACCAGCGCGGGCCCGACAAGTTTCTCGGCTCCGGCCTCGAACAGCGTCTCAAGGATCGCGGCATCAAAACCGTGATCGTGACCGGCACATCGGCGCAGGGCGCCGTGGTCGGTGTCAGCAGTGGCGCGGCCCAGCGCGGCTACCAGGTGATCGTGCCGGTCGACGGAATGTCGGCCGAAGACCCCTATAATGAACAATACGCGGCCTGGCACTTGTACAAGGGCGGGCCCACCATCATCACCGACAAGATAACGCTCACGCGCAGCGACATGATCAAGTTCTAGATCGACTCGCCTTTCCGCTCGCGGACGAAGTGCCGCAATCGTTTGTAATGGAGGATGTTATGGCTCGTTGGCTCAAGCGCGGAATGGACGCGGGCGCGATCAAGGCCGCCGACGCCAAGGTGCGCGAGACGGTGGAAGGCATCCTGGCGCAGGTCGATGAGCGCAAGGACGCGGCGATCCGCAAGTTGTCGGAGAAATTCGACAAGTGGTCGCCGAATGATTTCAAACTCAGCCCGCAGGAGATCGAGCGCGCCATCGCGCAGGTACGAAAGCGCGACATCGAGGACATCAAGTTCGCGCAGGCGCAAGTGCGCAACTTCGCGCAGAAGCAGCGCGACAGCATGCTCGACCTCGAGGTCGAGACGCTGCCCGGCGTCGTGCTCGGCCATCGCCACATCCCGGTGAACTCGATCGGCTGCTATGTGCCGGGCGGGCGCTATCCGATGGTCGCCAGTGCGCATATGTCGATCGTCACCGCCAAGGTCGCCGGCGTGAAGCGCATCATCGCCTGCGCGCCGCCGTTCAAGGGCGGTCCGCATCCGGCCATCGTCGCGGCGATGCATTTCGGCGGCGCCGACGACATCTATGTGCTGGGCGGCGTGCAGGCGGTCGCCGCCATGGCGCTCGGCACCGAGTCTATCCAACCCGTCGACATGATCGTCGGCCCCGGCAACGCCTATGTGGCGGAGGCCAAGCGGCAATTGTTCGGCCGCGTCGGCATCGACCTGCTGGCCGGGCCAACCGAGACGCTGGTCATCGCCGACGACAGCGTGGACGGCGAAATCTGCGCCACCGATCTGCTCGGCCAGGCCGAGCACGGGCCGACCTCGCCCGCCGTGCTGATCACCAATTCCGAGAAGCTCGCGCGCGCCACCATGAGCGAGGTCGAGCGGCTGCTGAAAATCCTGCCGAGCGCCGATCTCGCCGGCCAAGCCTGGAAGGACTACGGCGAGGTCATCGTCTGCGACAGCATCGACGAGATGGTGCAGGAAGCCGACCGCGTGGCGTCGGAGCATGTGCAGGTGATGACGCGCGATCCCGACTACTTCCTCGCCAACATGAAGAACTACGGCTCGCTGTTCCTTGGCGCGCGCACCAACGTCGCCTATGGCGACAAGGTGATCGGCACCAACCACACGCTGCCGACCAAGAAGAACGCGCGCTTCACCGGCGGGCTGTGGGTCGGCAAATTCATCAAGACCTGCACCTATCAGAAGGTCTTGACCGACGAGGCCAGCGCCAAGATCGGCGAGGTCTGCTCGCGGCTGTGCATCCTGGAAGGCTTCACCGCCCACGCCGAGCAGGCCAATATCCGCGTGCGCCGCTACGGCGGCCGCAACGTGCCTTATGCGCAGGCGGCGGAGTGACTGTGGAGCTGACCAAGACGCCGTCGTTTCGCCTCGACGGCAAACGCGCGCTGGTGACCGGCGCCGGGCGCGGGCTTGGGCTGGCCGCCGCCTCCGCGCTGGCCGATGCCGGCGCGCATGTGACGCTGGCCGCCCGCACGGCGAGGGAGATCGAGGAAGCCGCCGACGCCATCCGCGCGCGCGGGCAACAGGCCGCGCCGCTTACCCTTGACGTGCGCGACGTCGACGCGGTGAAAGCGACAATCGCCGCGCAAGCGCCGTTCGACATTCTCGTGAACAATGCCGGCACCAACAAGCCGATGATGTTCGTCGACGTGAAGGTGGAAGACTTCGACTTCGTATTTGGACTGAATGTGCGCGCGGCCTATTTCGTGGCGCAGGCGGTGGCGCGCAAGCTCATCGAGGCGAAAAAGCCCGGCTCGATCATCAACATGTCGTCGCAGATGGGTCATGTCGGCGGCCCGACCCGCACGGTCTATTGTGCCACCAAGCACGCGATGGAAGGTTTCACCAAGGCGATGGCGATCGAGCTGGCGCCGCACAAGATCCGCGTTAACACGCTGGCGCCCACGTTTATCGAGACGCCGATGACGCGGCCGTTCTTCCAGAACGAGGCCTTCCGCAAGGATACGCTCGCCCGCATCAAGCTCGGCCGTCTTGGCCAGCTCGAGGACCTGACCGGCGCCATCGTGTTCCTGGCCGGCGACGCCTCGGCGCTGATGACCGGCACCTCGCTGGTGATCGACGGCGGCTGGACGGCGGAATAGACTTTTCTCGCTTCAATCACCCCGGGAGGGATCTATGCGCGCACTCGCGTTTGCCGCCCTGCTGCTCATGAGCGGGCCTGCGCAGGCCGCCGACAAGGACCGCATCGTCGGCACCTGGAAGCTGGTCTCCGTGGTCTATGAGGACGCGCAGACCAAGGAGTTGACGCCGGTGCTGGGCGAGCACCCGCGCGGCTATCAGATCGCGACGCCGGAAGGGCGCTGGCTGGCGCTGGTCACCGCCGACGGCCGCCCGGTGCCGAAGACCGACGAGGACCGCGCCAAGGCGCTGCGCAGCATGATCTCCTATAGCGGGCGTTACCGCGTCGAGGACGGCAAGGTCATCACCATGGTGGAAGTGGCCTGGAACGAGGCCTGGGTCGGCGGCGAGCAGGTACGCTTCCTGCGCTTCGAGGGCGACGACGTGTTGCACATCGAGAGCCCGCCGATGCCGCATCCCAATGTCAACGACAAGGTGGTGCGCGTGATCGTCACGTGGGCGCGGGATAAATCGTAAGTCTTTTATTTGCGCGTGATCTTGTCCGAAAACCGGTTCCCACTTTTCGGGATCACGCGCTATTTCAACTTCGGCAGATCCGCAAAATATTCCGGGTGTTCCTTCTCGACTTCGGCCATGAATTTCGGCCGGAACAGGCTCGGCACGTCGAGCCGGGCTGCGCCTTTCAGCGTGTTCATCAGCACCTCGTCCTCGGCGTTCTCGAAAGCGCGCATCACATTCGGCGACATCCGCGGATCGAAGCTGATGTGCCTTATCGCCTTCTTGCCGATCGCCACGTCGGTGCCCGGCACCCACTTTGCGAAAATCTCCACCGCCTCGTCGCGGTTGTTGCGCGTAAAGTGCGAAGACTGCGCCAGCCCGGCGGCGATCGCCTTCGCCAGTTCCGGCTTGCTCTCGATCGTCGGCCCGTGCGCGGTCGCCACCATCACATAGGACATGTGCTGGCCGCCGCGGATCACCTCATACGAATCCGGTACCTGGGTGAGCACCTGCGTCACGTAGGGCTCCCACGACACCACCGCGTCGACTTTGCCCTCGGCCAGCGCGGGGGCGAGACCGAACTGCGACCAGATGTTCTCGATGGTGAGCTCCTCGTATTTCATCTTGGCGCGGCGCAGCACCATCTTGAAATACTCGTCGGAAGTCTGCCCGCGCGCCAGCCCGATCTTCTTGCCCTTGAGATCGCCGAGCTTGCCGGCCGCGATGCCGCTGCCCTTCTTGGTGACGATGGCGAGCGGGGTGTCGCAATTGTCTTTGGTGGCGTCGTTCATGATGAGGCCGATCACCTTGAACGGCTCGCCGGCATGCACCGCCTTAAGGTAGGTGGTGGTGCTCATGTCGCCGATCTGCGCGCGGCCGTCGTGCATGGCATTGACCATGTCGGTGCCGGTGTCGACCACCAGCATCTTGGCGTCGACGCCGTGCTTCTTGAAGAAGCCCTTCTCCGCGCCGATGAACATCGGCAGATGACCGAAATTATTGCCGATCACCACGTCGAGCTTGGGCAATTCCGCCATTGTCTTACTCCCGGTTTTACATTTTCACGCCGTCAGGACGGCTTCAGCACCTGCGGCAAAACTTGAGGATTGACGCAATTCGGCGGCATGCGGCCGTCGATCAGCGCCTGAATGTTTTCGACCACGGTGTTCGCCATCAAGTCGCGCACTTCCATCACCGCGCTGCCGAGGTGCGGCGTGAGCACCACGTTCTTCATCTTCAGCAGGGCCGGCGGAACCTTCGGTTCGGTCTCGAACACGTCGAGCCCGGCGCCCGCGATTTTCTTCGTTTTAAGCGCGCGCACCAACGCCGTTTCGTCGATGACGGCGCCGCGCGCGGTATTGATGATGAAAGCGCTGGGTTTCATCAAGGCGAATTCCCGGTCCGAGATCATGTGCCGCGTCTCGGCATTGAGCGGCGGATGCAGCGAAACGAAATCGGCTTCCGCCAGCAATTGATCGAGCGGCCGGTACTCCATCTGCAATTCGCGCTCAAGGTCCGGCTTGCGGTGCGGGCCCCAATAGATGATGCGCATACCGAAGCCGCGCGCGCGGCGCGCGGTCGCTTGGCCGATACGGCCGACCGCGACCAAGCCGATGGTCTTGCCGTGCACAAAGCTGCCGACCAGGTGGTTCGACTGCGAGCCGGGGAAGCGGCTGGCGCGCACCGAGCGGTCGCCTTCCACCATCCGCCGCGCTACCGCGATCATCAGCCCGATATGCAGATCGGCGACCGACTCCGCCACGATCGGCGGCACCACGGTGACCACGATGCCGCGCTTGGTCGCTTCCGCGAGATCGATATTGTCGGGCGTGATCGACATCGAAGCGATCGCGCGCAGTTTCGGATTGGCGGCGAGCACGGCGCGGTCGATCTTGTCGTGCAGCAGCGAAAACAGGATGTCGCATTTTTTCACCGCCGCGATCAGCTTGCCCTTGGCGATGATCTTGCTCGAGTCGGTGTTGATCTTGACGTCGGCGATGGTGCGCAGCCGGTCGAGCGCGCTGGGCGCGATCGGCTGGCTGACGAAGACGCGTGGGCGCGCGGTCATCGCTGCCACCGCACGATGCCGGCGACGCCGTCCACGGCGCATTGCACGCCGTCGGGAATCTTGCGGGTGGCGTCGAGCACGCCCAAAACCATGGGAATGCCGCGCTCGCGCGCGAGCGAGGCGAGATGCGAGGTGGAGCCGCCGAGTTCGGCCACCACGCCGGCCACCCGCGGCAGAATCTGGCTGAGCGCCGGCCCGGCCACGCGCGTGACCAGGATATCGCCCTGGCCGACGCGCGCCAATTCGCATTCGCAGTTCACCACCACCGCGCGTCCCGAGCCCCAGCCGATGCCGGCGGGATGGCCGTTGATGCCGGGATGCTGCAGCCAGATTTCGTCAGGCACGACCGCCGGTTCCACATGCAGCGGCCGCGATTGCAAGAGCTTGAAACCGCCTTCGTCCATCGCCCATTCGATCTCGACCGGCTGGCCGGCGAGTTGCTCGCACTTGCGCAACAGCCGCCCCAGCGTCACCGCTTCGCCGGCTGTCAGACACGGCGCGCTCACCAGATCGTCCGGCACCAGTTGCGGCGCCGACTCGCCGTGCTCGCAGGTGTCGCGGTGGCTCTTGCGGCCGGCTTCCACCGTGCGCAGAAATCCGTTTTTGCTCAGTACGATGCGGTCCGGCACCACCTCGCCCTGCGCGATCGCCGAGCCCAGCCCCCAGGTGGCCGAGATCAGCATCTGGCCTTCGGCGGTCTCGCTCAGGCCGCCGCCCGATGCGCGCGCGGAAATCAACGGCTGGATCAGCACGCCCATCGCGGTGTCGGCCGGCGACAGTTCATGATTTTCCATGTAGCGGCGCGCATGGGACGTCCACAGCGCCGCCCAGCAGGCGCGCACCGCGGTGAGGAATTCGGACTCAATGGTAAGCCCCAAGAAGCTTTCGAACTGGCCGGCGAAATTAGCGCCCTTGCGGTCCTCGAGCAGCGCCGAGGAACGCACCACACCCAGCGCACCGGTTGCACACTGCGCGCGCCAGACCGCCAGCAAGGGTTCGAGAATTTCCGGCGCGATCGGCTGCTCGTAGAACGCCAGGCGGATGGCGATCGACAGCCGGCGCGAGGTCGACTGATCGGCCTCGTTGTACTGGGCGATCAGACTATCGATGCCGAGATGACGCGCCTGATGACGATAGGCCGCCGCCGTGAGCGAAAATCCGCCCGGCGTCGGCAGGCCGGCTTGCGTCAGCGTCGCCAGATTGGCCGCCTTCGGCCCGACCTGTTCAGGGTCGGTCGCGGCGCGATTGGAGAGCGGCAATATGAAGGCGGTCATGCGAACCCTTGGCAGTGCCACTGTCTCAGCTCGCCCCCTCTCCCCGTTTACGGGGAGAGGGTTGGGGGTGAGGGGCAAAGCCAAAGACTCAGAATTGCCGAAACGCCCCCTCACCCGACCACGCTTCGCGTGGTCGGCCTCTCCCCGCAAGCGGGGAGAGGTAAGAATCACTTCACGTGATCGCCGTAACCCGGCAGCGGATCGACGACCGTGATCTGCTTGACCGGGAAGTTCGAAACGATCTCGATCTCGTTCTTCTTGACGATCAGCATTTCCTCGATGCGCACGCCGTAACGGAATTTCTTGCCGTGCTGCGTTTCGAGCGCGAAGGTCATGCCTTCCTGGATATCGATCGGATGATCGAGCGACCAGATGCGCGAGATCACCGGCGGATCGTATTGCGCGAGGCCGAGACCGTGGCCCCACAGATTGGCGGCGGCCTGGTCTTCGTCCTCGTAACCCCAGGTCTCCTGCGCCGACGGCCACTTCATCGCGATGTCGCGCGTGGTGGCGCCGACCTT
>Ga0209890_10000439_pt1 | contig 19419 bp, 15 predicted proteins | sample OrgsoiDNA2013049_FD_185799 | JGI IMG/M metagenome (GOLD analysis project Ga0209890, IMG submission 185799) | Permafrost soil microbial communities from the Arctic, to analyse light accelerated degradation of dissolved organic matter (DOM) -... | ecosystem: Environmental > Terrestrial > Soil >...
GCATTTCAGGATTCTCTGTCGAGCCAACGGACCTTGATTCTGACGGCTCTGCTCACCGTCTACATCGTACTGGGCATGCTTTATGAGAGCTATATTCATCCCATCACGATTCTCTCGACGATCCCGTCGGCAGGTGTAGGCGCGCTTCTGGCGCTGTTGTTGACGCACAATGAGCTCAACGTAATTGGAATGATTGGCATCATCCTGCTGATTGGACTGGTGAAAAAGAACGCCATCATGATGATCGATGTGGCTCTGGAGGTCGAACGGTCGCAGGGGAAGAAGCCGGTGGAGGCGATTTTCGACGCCTGCATCCTGCGTTTTCGTCCGATCATGATGACCACCATGGCGGCTCTGCTGGGCGGGTTACCTCTGGCTTTGAGCACGGGGACGGGTTCTGAATTGCACCGGCCGCTGGGGATCACCATTGTGGGTGGACTGGCCGTGAGCCAACTACTGACCCTGTTCACCACGCCGGTCGTGTACGTATACCTCGACCGCCTGCGGCTAGCCTTGCGGGGCGGCGAAGAGGAATCTCTGCCCGAACCCTCTCCGGGTAATCCCCGGCCGAGTCCCGCGCATTGAGCGGTCGCATCGACAAGACTTTTGTTTCCAAAGTCGGCCAGGACTGGGAACCCGTGCAACCTCGCCTTAGAAATCCTGCATCGCACGAGCTATATTGCAAAAGTTAGGAACACCGCATGTTTGCTGCGCAACGGGCAGCTTGTCCCGTATGATAGGAGTTATCAGTAAAACCGCTTGAGAGAGATTTTCGTTCCGAGTGTGCCGGGTGCCGGCGAATTCCGATTTTCGTCAAATTCCTTCAGGAGTTACGGATGCTAAAGAAAGCAGCGGCTCTTTTCCTTGTCTGCGCAAGCACGGTCATAGGGATCAGTTGCGGTTCGACCAGTAGTCATTTTCTGTACGCTGCCATTCCGGGGTCCAATCAGATTGCCGCATATCGCGAAGATCCCAACTCGGGCATACTCACGCAGCTGACGGGAAGTCCGATCAGCGCCGGCCAGGCCGTCCAGTCCATCGTGATCCATCCCTCCAAGAAGTTCCTGTATGCCGCAAACTCCGGCGAGGGCGACGTCGCTTTGTATACGATTTCGACGGCAGGCGTGCTCACGGAATCCCCGCCGCGCACGCCGGTGGGCACGGCTCCTACGCTATTAGCCATGGACTCGGCAGGGGCCTTTCTTTATGTCGGCAATTCCGGCTCCTTTAACATCTCGGTGTTTTCCATCAGCGCAAGTACGGGCCTGCTGACGCCCGTGGGTTCGCCGTTTCCGATTGGGCTGAGCCCAATCAGTATGACGCTTTCGCCATCCGGCGGATTTTTGTACGTGACGGGACAGGTGCAGAATACTGGGATCATCGAGGCTTTTGCCGTCACCCAGGGAGTTCCTACCGTCGTCGCGAACTCGCCCTTCGCTACGGGGAATGCGCCTTATGGACTGACAATCGCTCCCGGTGGCGGTTTTCTTTACACTGCGAACCTGTTGGACAATTCCATCTCGGAATTCCCGATCAACGCCGATGGGTCCCTCGGTCTGGCCAATATCATCGGGGAGCAATACTCGGGACCGAATGCGCTCCTTATCGACAAGTCCGGCAAGTATATGTACGTGGCGAATCAAGGGTCGACCAATCTGGCGGCGTACTCAATCGGTTCCGACGGCGGGCTCACTCTGCTGACGACTTCGCCGTTCGGGACCGCGGCCAGTCCCAACGTCGTCGCCAGCGATTCCGCTGGAAAATATCTCTTTGTGGGAAATCAGAAGAGCCCGGTGATTCAGTCCTTCAACCTGGCCAGCAGCACCGGCGTGCTTACCTCCGTTTCCACATATTCGGTTGCGGGAGCGCCGACTTCAATTGCCATCACACCTTAGTTTCTGATGGCGGGAGCAGTCATGAGTAGAACGCTTCAAATCGAGCAATCGGCAAGTGCCTCAGAGCGCTACGCCCGCCGAGTGAACCGCGAGTGGGTGCGCCTGCTCGACCTGCTGCAGATGAACGTCCGCTACGAGCGCTGCGTGGGCGTGGAGTTGCTCACCGACGACGGAAGGCGGATTCTCGATTTCCTTTCCGGATACTGCGTTCACAACGTCGGCCACAATCATCCAGATGTGGTGCGCGCCCTGCAGAGCGAATTGGAGCGGTGCGGTCCGGCGATGATTCAGACGCACGTGGCGGATCTTGCCGGCGAGCTGGCAGAGAAGTTGTGCGAGCGGGCCGGGGGCCGTCTGGAGAAGGCTTTCTTCGCGTCTTCAGGAAGCGAAGGCGTCGAAGCCGCCATCAAGTTTGCCCGGGCACATACCAGGCGCGCAGGAATCCTCTCCGCCGAACATGCATTCCATGGGCTCACCTGCGGCGCCCTGTCCTTGATGAGCGACAAGTTCTGGAGCGAAGGCTTTGGGCCGCTCCTCCCGGAAACTGCGGCGATCCCGTTTGGCGATCTTGCAGCGCTCGAGCGCGAACTGAAGACCAAACGCTTCGCGGCTTTTATTGTCGAGCCGGTTCAATCGGAGGCCGGAGTCGTCGTTCCGGATGCAGACTACCTGCGCACCGCGGAGTCGCTGTGCCGTCGCTACGGCACGCTATTTGTTCTCGATGAAGTGCAGACCGGCATGTACCGAACCGGCTCTTTTCTTGCCGCACACCACTTCGGAGTCGAGCCCGATATGGTCATTCTGGCCAAGGCCATGAGTGGCGGCCTGGTACCCTGCGGCGCGGTGCTGATGTCGGATGCCGTGTGCAATTCAGTCTATTCTTCCTTGCCGCGGGCATTTGTTCATACGTCCACGTTCAGCGAAAACAGCCTGGCCATGCGCGCGGCCCTGGCAACGCTTGCGGTTCTGGAGAACGAAGAACTCGGCCCGCGCTCCATCGAAGCCGGCAACTATTTGCAGGCGCGGCTGACCGAAGCGCTCTGCAGCTTCGAGATGGTGAAGGAAGTTCGTGGCCTGGGACTGCTCAGGGGGATTGAATTCCAGGCTCCGCGCCAGCTTCGCTTGCGCATTCCGTATCAGGCCTTCGCAGCCGTTCATCCAGCCATGTTTGGCCAGATCGTAGTGATGCGTCTTTTCCGCGACTTCGGATTTCTGACGCAGATCTGCGGGAACAATTTTATGGTTCTAAAAGTCGCTCCGCCACTTGTAGTAAGCGACGCGCAACTCGATGCGTTCGTAGTGGCGATTCGAGATGTTGTGGAAATCGCCCATTCGCCGGGAGCTTTCTGGTCGGAAGCTCTTGGACTGGCGCGCCGCGCTTTCCGCAGTTAGGCCCTCGATCTTTACGCCCGCAGCCCGATTTAACAAACGGGTGACAATCCGACCCAGGGGCACTGGGAAAATACGCTAAACGGTACGCAATACGCGGGTACAACCGCAAACAGCGCCCGATCATCTAAGTCTAAAGCCACGATGTCCGGCAGGTGATGGCGCTGACTCCGTGCCGGGACCGGAATCCATACTCATGAAAATTGCCAGCGCCGCGAGCGCCTTCCCCAAGCATTACTATTCTCAGAAATTCCTGCTGGAAAAATTGCAGGAATACTGGGGCGACAGCCTGAAAAATCCGGCGATGCTGGCCCGTTTACACCGGAACGTAGCGGTGGAAGGCCGCCATCTGGCCATGCCCCCTGAGAAGTACAACGAGCTCACCACCTGGGGTCAGGCCAACGATATCTGGATTCAGGTCGCTCAGGAACTGGGAGAGCAGGCGCTCTGCCGCGCCCTGCACCATGCGGGCCTGGACCCGAGGGAACTGGGCGCACTCTTCTTTACCTCCGTCACCGGCATCTCGAGCCCTTCGATCGATGCACTTCTGATCAACCGCATGGGTTTGCCGGTAAATATTCGGCGTGTACCAATTTTTGGACTCGGGTGCGTGGCCGGAGCGGCAGGAATCTCTCGCGCGGCGGACTATGTGCGCGCCTATCCATCGCAAGCGGCCGCGCTGGTGTCGGTCGAGCTCTGCTCCTTGACCATCCAACGGGAAGATCTTTCGGTGGCCAACCTGATCTCCTCAGGGCTTTTTGCGGATGGCTCGGCTGCGGTCATCGTTACCGGCGACGATCTGAATGCGACGGGACCTGAGATTGTCGCCACCCGATCGGTCTTCTACCCCGACACCGAAGAGATGATGGGCTGGAAGGTCACCGAGAAGGGATTCCGCATCACGCTCTCGCCGGAAGTTCCGGTGCTGATTCGCGAGCATCTGGGGCATGACGTGGACGCATTCCTCGCCGAGCATGGACACAAGCGCAGCGACATCGGAAGTTGGGTGCTGCACACGGGCGGTCCGAAAGTTCTGGAGGCGACGGCGGCGGCGCTCGATCTGCACGACGGGCAACTCGACGCATCCTGGGATTGCCTCAAGAAAGTCGGAAACCTTTCGTCCGCGTCTGTGTTGGTCGTGCTGGAAGATGTCATGAAGAACCGGCGTCCGGAGCCGGGCACGCTGGGCATCCTTGCTGCCATGGGCCCGGGATTCTGTTCCGAACTCGTACTTCTACAGTGGTGAGGTTGGCAGTTGCTGAATTCGACTGACGTATTCGTGATTGGTGGTGGCCCCGCAGGACTGGCGGCGGCCATTGCCGCGCGGCAACAGGGATTTCGCGTCGTGGTTGCAGATGGCGCCCAGATGCCGATCGACAAGCCTTGCGGAGAAGGCCTGATGCCCGACGGTCTCGCGGCGCTCGAGAGACTTGGCGTCTCGGTCGAGGCTGTGAATTCCCATCCGTTCCACGGCATTCGTTTCCTCGCCGCCGGACTTGCCATCGATGCGGCATTCCCGAATGGAGCGTCCGGCGTGGGGGTGCGGCGAACCGTGTTGCACCGGCTGATCGCAGAACGCGCCGCCAGTCTCGGAATCGACTTTTTGTGGCACACCCCCGTGACGGGTATTTCTGCGGACGGAGTGCACCTGGGAAGCCGCAAGGTTAGCGCGCGCTGGATTATCGGCGCGGATGGCGGCAGTTCGCGAGTGCGGCGCTGGGCCGAACTCGGTGCTTTTCGCAAGAGAGATTGCCGCTACGCGTTTCGGCAACACTATCGCGTGGCGCCGTGGACCGATCGTATGGAACTCCACTGGGGCCGGCACGGAGAAATCTACGTCACCCCGGTTTCGAAAGATCAAGTCTGCGTCGCCCTGATTTCTCGCGATCCCAAACTGCGGCTGGCCGAAGCGCTGCAACGGTTCCCGGAACTGCGTGCTCGGCTGGATGGGGCTGACGTTTCCTCCGCGGAGAAGGGCGCACTCACCGCCACCTGCAAGTTGAAGCGCGTGAGCCGCGGAAATGTTGCTCTGATCGGAGATGCGTCGGGCACAGTCGACGCCATCACCGGCGAGGGACTCTGCCTGGCTTTCAGCCAGGCGATGGTGTTGGCTGATTGTCTGCGGGCAGGAGATCTGGCTCGTTATGAGCACGAACATCGCCGCCTCGCTTTCCGGCCGCTTCTGATGGCCCGATTGATGCTCTTGCTCGATGGTCGCCCGCGCCTGCAGCGCCGTACGCTGCAAGCCTTCCAGAAGCGTCCGGAGGTTTTCAAGCGATTGCTCGAGCTGCATGTGGGGGTTCTCTCGCCCTTGCATCTCGCATTAGATGGCCTGACTCTGGGATGGGGACTGTTAACCGCATAACGTCATGAACATCACCGCCTACAAGAGTCTTCCGGTGCGCCGAGTTGCATTGACAGTTCTGGGGCTGATCATCGGGCTTGCCATTTCTGCGGCCGCCCAGAATGCGGCCTTTCAGCTTGATCCCGCGCTAACCTCCGTTAAGTTCACGCTGGGGGATGTTCTGCACACGGTACGCGGAACATTTCATCTAAAACGCGGAGCATTGCAGTTCGAGCCGGCCTCAGGCAAGATCTCGGGTGAGATCGTGGTCGATGCCGGAAGCGGCGAGAGCGGCAGCGGCATGCGCGACCGTAAGATGAATAAGGAAATTCTGGAGAGTGATCGCTATCCGGAAATTGCTTTTCGCCCAGACAAAATCGATGGCCAGGTCGCGATTCAGGGAAAATCTGCCGTTAAAGTTCATGGGATGTTCAACATTCACGGCGTAGACCGCGAAATCACGGTACCCGCAGAGGTCGAGATGACTGCCGGCCACTGGACCGCGACCGTTCACTTTACGGTCCCCTATGCCAAGTGGGGGATGAAGAATCCCAGCACGCTGTTCCTGCGGGTGAACGATTCGGTGGAGATCGATCTGGTGGCGGCGGGGAACGTCGCCGGGGGCTATGCCGTTAGCTCGACTCAGTAGCCGTCCTGCGGAACGATTCCTTTTGCTTCCGTGCACTCGTAGCAGCGACCGGCCGCAAGATTCTTGTATTCTTCGGTTCGTCCGCTCGGCCAATCGATCACGATCCGTTCGACGCGGTCCCGCTTTTCCAGGCCAAAGGTTACCGGCAGTTCGGACTGAGACAGGTAGCTGGAACCGCCTTTCACCAGTCGCGACTGCATCAAGCCGCCGGCAAACACGAGCACACGTGCGCCAATGCCATCACGGTTTGACTTCGTTCCCACCAGCCGGAAGCGGATGCTGCGATTCCCGCTCAGCTGATCATTACGATACAGGTACGCGGGACCATTATTCGTGGTAAGCAAGAGATCAAGATCGCCGTCGCGATCAAAGTCGCCGTACGCCAGACCGCGTCCAACTTTGGGCTGGTCGAAGCCTCCTCCGACCTCTGCCGCGATGTCGCGAAAGCTCCCCTTGCCGCGATTGAGGAAAAGTTGCGGCGGCTGCGCGTATCCCACGTTGCCGCGGATGTTGCGGACCGTCTCGTCGATATGTCCGTTGGCCACGGCGAGGTCGAGCCATCCATCCAGATTTACGTCAAGAAAAGCGCAGCCAAATCCCAGGCTGTTTCTAGAAGCGATGCCCATCCCCGATTGCGGCGCGATGTCGTCGAAACTCTTGCCGCTCCTGCGGTAGAGCCCGATCATCTCGTTGTCGAAGTTGGTGATCGCGACGCCCGGCGTGCCGGAGTTATCGAAATCTGCGACGTCGACGCCCATGCCCGCGCGGGCTTTGCCCTCGCTGCTGAAAGCCAGTCCGGCCTCAACGGCGGCGTCTTTGAAAGTGCCATTGTGCTGGTTGCGATAGAGCTTGTTGGGTTGGGTGTCGTTGGCCACCAGCAGATCGGGCCAGCCATCGTGGTTGTCGTCGAACAACGCCACTCCTAATGACTTCGAACTGCTGTCGAATATTCCGCTGGCCGCCGTGACATCTTCAAACGTGCCGTCGCCTCGGTTGTGAAAGAGCCAGCAGGTGGCCCCGCGATAGGCTTCGGGCGTGCAGTACGATTTGTGCTTTCCGTCGAGGCTGCAAAACACGTCGTGGTCCGGCGACCACTTCACATAATTACAGACAAAAAGATCGAGCAGCCCGTCGCGGTCATAGTCAAACCACAGTGCGGACGTGCTGAATCCCTCGCGCCTTCCCAGGCCGCTGGTGCTGGTTACATCGACGAACGTGCCTTTGCCGGTGTTGCGGAATAGGCGGTTTTGCCCCACGCAGGTGACCAGAATGTCCGGGAAGCCGTCGTTGTTGTAATCCCCGACGGCGACGCCCATGCCATACATTTCTACGTCGAGCCCGGCCCGCACAGTCACATCGGAGAAGGTGCCATTGCCGTTGTTGTGATACAGGCGAAGCGTCGTGCGGTTCCGCTTGTGGCCAGGCCAGTCGGCGCCGTTGATCAGGAGTATGTCCTGCCAGCCGTCGCGATCGTAGTCGAGGAAGGCACATCCGGAGCCGAGCGTTTCCGGCAGAAATTTGCCCCCGAACGCTCCGCCGTTGTGCTGGAACTGGATTCCTGCCGAGCTGGTCACGTCCGTGAATCGAAAGCCCGGATTCGCCGCGGCTCCCGTCTGCCCCGTTAGCGCTAGCAGGCGAGGTAACTGCGACCACGACGCCAGTCCCGCCATCCCCCATAGAAAAGACCTGCGGTTCACGGAACGTTCACCAACCCGGCGCGAATCGCATAGACAACCAGTTCCGCAGTCTTGTGAATTCCCAGCGTGTTCATGATGTTGGCGCGGTGAACTGCGATGGTATTGGCGCTCAGTTCAAGCACCGCAGCTATTTCTTTGTTCGACTTGCCGTCGACGATCATCTGCAACACTTCGAGCTCTCGTTGTGTCAGTGCGGCGCTGCGCTCTCCCTTCAGCACCGAGCGCTGCTCGACCTGAGGATCGAAAACGGTTTCTCCGGCAGCGACCTTGCGGATGGCTGCTCCCAACTCGAGATCCAAAGCGTTCTTGAGCACATATCCCTTGGCCCCGGCTTCAATCGCCTGCCGCACCCACGTGTTCTCCGTGTGCATGCTAAGCATCAGAACCGAGGTCTTGGGAGAATCTGCGATGATCTGCCGTGTGGCTTGCAGGCCATTCATTCCGGGCAGAGCGCAATCCATCACGACCACCTGGGGATGAAGTTCCTTCGCCAACTTGACGGAATCCTCGCCGCTGCCCGCCTCGCCGACGACTTCCATGTCGGACTCATCTTCCAGCATGCGGCGGAAACCGCGCCGCACCAGGCTGTGATCATCCACCAGCAACACTGTGATCTTCTTTTCCATAAGACTCCGCTTTCTCCCTGGGGACGGCCAGATGCACCCGGGTCCCACCCTCCACTGGGCGCGAAAAAATGATTTGCCCGCCCATCAATTCAGAGCGCTCGCGCATCGCAACCAAACCAATCCCGTGCCGGTTGGGATGCTCCGCGAAACCGATTCCATGATCTTCTACTTCCAACTCAAGAACATCCGGAAGGAAACGCAGACGCACCCACGCCTGCTTGGCCCCGGAGTGCCGCGCCACGTTGTTCAGCGCTTCCTGAACAACGCGGTAAATATGCACCCCGGCGCCCCCGTCCACCGGAAACGCCGCACCCTGTTTCTCATAGGATATGGCAATCCCGGTTTGACGTTCTATGGTAGGAATGTACCAGTCGAGCGTGCTCTCGAGCCCAGCCTCGTCCAGCATCACGGGATGCAGCGCCTGCGACAGGCTGCGAACGCTCTCCAGAGTACTCTGCACGATCTCGAGAACTTCCTTCAAGTCCGCTCTCAGCGAAGAGCCCTCGGGCGCGTGCGTCCCCGCGCGCCGCAGCATCGAGCCGACCGCAGTGAGAATCTGTCCAAACTCGTCGTGCAGTTCGCGCGAAATGTACCGCAGGGTAGACTCCTGCGTAGCAATCAGTTTCTGCGCCAGTTCGCTGCGGCGCTCCGAAACCTCGGCCAGGCGCGCGAACAGCCTCCGGTTCCAGCGAATCACCGAAAGCCCGTTGAGTAAGATTGCCAACAGGGTGGCAGCCAGAAAGACGTAGACCTGCTTCTGCACCCGGTCGTAGATCTGAACGATGCGCTGGCCGGCTTGCTCCTCGTTCTCACTGTTTTGCACCAGCAACCGCGCCACGGCCGTGCTCAGCGCCGCCTGCCGTTCCTGAAGCGAAAGCTGGATCTGCTCGCGAGCTTCTTTTTCCTTGCCCTCGTGCGCGAGCGCAAAAACGCGGTCCACCGCATCCCAGAACTGGGTAAACGATCCAGCAAGAAACGCGCTCTGCTCCGGAGTTCGGCTGGCTGCGGCAAATCCAGCTTCCAGACGCATCGAGTCGTCAAGGTCGTTCCGAATGCGCTGAAACTGCGCTGACCAGGCCGTTAAAGGATAAGGCTCATCACTGCTTACCATGTCGCGCATAGCGACCGCAAGCAGATTGAGATCGTTCTGGATTCTCAACAACTGCAGCGAATCCTTGCGATTGCGGTCCACCAGTTCAGTCTGCAACTTGCGCAGCCCGGTCACTTGCCACGTGATATAGGCCGAATACGCCACTACCGCGGACAGCGTGATGAGCAGGCCCAGCAACAGGCCCAGGGTCGGTGAACGGTCCGGCGAAGACGGGCGGGACACGTCCCGAGCATACAACGTCTGGACCGGCCCTGTCACAGAGAGCCGCTCTCACGGCGCTTCAACCGCCGATGTGTGACAATGCAGTAATAATGAAGCAAATCCGGTCGCAGACGAGTCAAACAATAGATTGAGTTCTCCAGCCAAAGAAGCCGCGAAGCCTCCGAAGATCCAGCGACTGAAGGCCGTCTGGCCTGAAGTCTGGAAGCTGATGCGCCCGCGCCGCGGATTGCTCGCGCTGGGCTTCGTGCTGATGGTTATCAATAAACTCGCGGGATTTGTGCTTCCGTATTCCTCGAAGTTTCTCATCGATAACGTGGTGGGTAAGCATCAGACCGGATTGCTGCGTCCGCTGGTTCTGTCGGTATTGTTGGCGACGCTCGTGCAGGGCGTCACTTCTTTCTCCCTGACTCAACTACTGTCGAAAGCGGCCCAGCGCCTGATCGCCGACCTTCGCGAGCAGGTCCAGGCGCACATCTCCCGCCTCCCAGTGTCGTTTTACGATGCCAACAAAACCGGCGCCCTGGTGTCACGCATCATGAGCGACGTGGAGGGCGTCCGCAATCTGCTGGGGACAGGTTTGGTCGACTTTGCAGGCGGATTGGTTGCAGCCAGCATTGCCCTGGCGTTGCTGCTTCGCATCAGCGCGCCACTTACTTTGATTGCAGTCGGCTCCCTCGGCTGCTTCGCATTTGCATTGAACCGGGCTTTCGCGACGATCCGCCCGATCTTCCGCGAGCGCGGCAAGATCAATGCCGAAGTTACCGGGCGCCTGACGGAATCGCTGGGCGGTGTTCGCGTCATCAAGGGATATCACGCAGAAGAGCGCGAAGAGAAGATTTTCGCCGGTGGCGTGCGCCGCTTGCTCGATAACGTCATGCGAACGCTGACGGCGACGTCGCTCATGGGTCTTTCCGCGAGCGTTCTGTTGGGAGTCGTCGGTGCCGCCACCATGTACGTCGGCGGACGTCAGATGGTAGCTCATAGTCTGACCGCTGGCAGTTATTTCTCCTATAACTTTCTGCTCGTGTTTTTGATCGCTCCGGTCATGCAGGTAGTATCGATCGGCACGCAACTCACCGAAGCGCTGGCCGGTTTGGAGCGCACTCAAGAAATCATGGCTGAGCGTCCGGAAGATCAAGACCCGAACCGCTCCGTGCAACTCCGAGACATCGTGGGGACCGTCGAGTTCGAGGATGTGACTTTCAGCTACGACGGAGCCCACGACGTCCTGCGCAGCATCTCGTTCCGCTCGGAACCAGGAACAGTGACTGCGCTCGTCGGTTCGTCGGGCTCGGGGAAGTCCACGACGATCGGATTGATCTCGGCTTTCTACGTGCCGTCGAAGGGCACCGTCCGTATCGACGGCGTAGACCTGAGCACCGTGCGTCTCGACTCCTTCCGCACACGACTAGGTGTCGTCTTACAGGAATCGTTCCTGTTCGACGGGACCATCCGCGAGAACGTCGCCTTCTCGCGGCCGGAGGCGAACGAGGAAGAAGTCATGCGCGCCTGCCGCATCGCGCGGGTCGACGAATTTGCCGAGTCGTTTGCCGACAAGTACGACACGGTCGTGGGCGAACGCGGCGTGAAGCTCTCGGGCGGCCAGCGCCAGCGGATTTCGATCGCCCGCGCTATTCTGGCGGAACCGCGCATCCTGATTCTGGATGAAGCAACGTCCAGCCTCGACTCGGAATCCGAACAGATGATTCAGCAAGGTCTCTCTTATCTCATGCAGGGACGCACCACGTTCGTCATTGCGCACCGGCTCTCGACCATTCGTCGGGCCGATCAGATTATGGTGATGGAGCAGGGTCAGATCGTCGAGCGGGGCACGCACGCGCAACTCTATGCCGCCCGCGGTCGCTATTATGATCTCTACACCCGCCAACACGGAGTCGAAGGGAATCTGTTCCTGGCTCCCGGAGAAGGCGATGCCGTCGCGGTGGCTGGCAACGGTACAGACGCCAAGACCGGCGACGTGAAAGCAGGCGACGCTCTGCGCGTGCTGCGAGGAGAGATGCGCTAGCCCCTATGACGACCGCCCCAGTAGTTTCTGCCGCGCGTGGTACCGTCGCGATCCGCAGCGAGAATCTTTGCCGTCACTACCGCATGGGCGAGACCCTGATTCGCGCGGTCGATGGCGTCTCGCTCGAGGTTCGCGCCGGAGACTTTGTCGCGCTCCTTGGGAGTTCTGGCTCCGGCAAGTCTTCTGTTCTGAATCTGATTGCTGGCCTCGACCGTCCGACATCCGGGAGCGTCGTCGTCGGGGACCGTGATCTCGCCAAACTCACGCGTGAAGAACTGGCCAAGTACCGGCTTCATGTGGTCGGGATGGTCTTTCAGTCATTCAATCTGATCGCCAGCATGACCCTTGCGGAAAACGTGGAACTCCCGCTCCGTTTTGCGGAGGTCGATCGCAGCCAGCGCTCGAATCTGGCCCGCGAAGCCTTGGAGCGGGTGGGATTGCGCGCGCGCATGAATCACCGTCCCAGCGAGCTTTCCGGTGGTGAGCAACAGAGGGCAGCCCTGGCGCGCGCCCTGATCAACCGTCCGCAGGTGCTGCTGGCCGACGAACCTACCGGCAATCTCGATAGCCACACTGGAACCGAAATCATGAGCATGGTCCGCGAGTTCAACCGGGAGTTGGGCATGACCGTCGTGATGGTAACGCACGAGCGCGCCCTGGCCGAGCGTTATGCGCAACGCATGATCTTCCTGGCGGACGGCAAGTTGATCGACGACAAGCCGAACACGCCCGCTCCGGACGGAGGACAGCGGTGAAGATTTCAGATCTGAGTGAACTCGCCCTGCGGAACTTGCGCGAGTCTTTGCTGCGAAACTCGCTGACGACCATCGGCATCTCGGTGGGCGTAGCGTCGCTGGTGGCGATGCTCTCGCTGGGAATTGGCCTGCAGCAACTGTTTTCGCGGCGCCTGGCCAAGTCAGGTTTGTTCGACACGGTCCTGGTCACCTCCCGGCGCGATTTGCGCGGTATGGGCCGCGAGGAAGAACGCAACGGACCCACTCCCGCTGAAAGCCGCATCCTTGATGAACCCGCGCGGCTCGAAATTGAGCATCTGCCCAACGTACTCGAGGCTTATCCCGATATCCGCTTCATCACGGAACTGCGCTTCGACGACAAGCCTCATCTAACTATGATTTCCGCGCTACCCTCGTCTGCGAAGTCCAACGATGCCTTCGAAGGCATGCAGGGCAGTTTTTTTTCTTCCGACACGGCCGCTGAAGTGATCCTGCAAAAGACATTCGCCGAGGAACTGTTGGGCAAGACCCCCTCTCGCGGAGTCGATGAAACTAGCGTCGCCGATCTCGCGAAGCCACTGCTGGGCAAGGAATTGACGATGCGCTACGCGCAACGAGCCACCAGCCCGGCGCAACCATCCCCTCCCAGTTCCGATGCGGCGAATTCCACCGATAGCAATCTCGCCGGGGCCGCATATTCCGTCCTGTCGCGCGAACAGACGCTCAAAATTGTTGGCGTCGCCGATCTGGATCTGGAGAGCATGCGCGGTCCAACGCGCGCCAAGGTTTTCCTGCCGTTGAAGCTGGCGGAGAGCCTGCATGTGATGCAGCCCACCGATCTCCGTGAAATTTCGCGGGCCGCGAGCGATCAACCGGTCTATTCCTCTATTAGCGTGCGCGTGAAAAATCCCGCGCAGGTTCAACTTGTCGAGGACGGCATCAAGAAAATGGGCTTCGGTACATTCTCGATTATTGATGCCAGCCGCGGTCTCCAGTTGGTCTTCCGGGTGTTATATGCGTTTCTCGGAATTTTCGGCAGCTTAGCCCTGATCGTTGCGTCGATCGGAATCGTGAACACTTTGGTGATGGCCATTCTCGAACGCCGCCGGGAGATCGGCATCATGAAGGCGATCGGTGCCAGCGACGGCGACGTAAAAAGAATTTTCTTCGCGGAAGCCGGTGCCATGGGGATATTGGGTGGCATCGTGGGAGTGGCGCTGGGCTGGGCGATCGGACAAGTCATCAATATCGGCACCAACATTTACCTCAAGAGCCAATCATTTCCTCCAGAACATTTCTGGGCGGTTCCATGGTGGCTGGTCGTCTTCGCCATTGTTTTTGCTTTCCTTGTAAGCCTTGTGTCTGGCTTGTATCCAGCTGGACGCGCTGCCAGACTCGATCCGGTTCAGGCGCTGCGCTACGAGTAAACGGACCCGCATGATTCGCGCCTTCAGGCTTGTCTGCTCGGTCGTCTTAATCGCTGGCGCGTCGGCGGCCGCACAGAGTCGCATCGACTGCAGCGCTCTGAACAGCCACATCCTGAAGCAAGTGGTCCACTATTGTGTCTACTTGCCTGCGGGCTACGATGCGAGCGCGGCAGTCAAGACCCCGCAGCGTTATCCGGTGCTCTATTTTCTCCACGGCCTCGGCGACAACGAGCGCACACTTTTCAATAGTGGGGGCTGGACCTTGCTCGATGATTTGCGCAACCAGCACAAGATGGGTGAGTTTCTGATCGTCGCCCCCGAGGGCCGCCGCAGCTTCTACATCAACTCCTCTGACGGCTCGGTGCGCTACAACGACTTCTTTCTGCAGGAATTCATCCCGCAGATCGAGAGCAAATATCGAATCCGTCCCGGCCGCGCGGGACGCGCCATCAGCGGAATCTCCATGGGCGGCTACGGGGCGTTGCGCTTCGCCTTCGCGCATCCTGAACTTTTCTCCGCCGCAAGCGCACAAAGCGCCGCGCTCATCACCGAATCGCCACAAGCGCTCGACTCCGCATCGCGGACAGGCGCTCCGCTGGCGGGAGTCCTCGGTGCAGTATTCGGCAATCCAATCAACGTCGCCCACTGGAACGGCAACAGTCCATTTGTTCTGGCAAGAAGAAATGCTGCGGCCCTGCGAAAAACTGCAATCTATTTCAACTGCGGACAGGACGATAATTACGGTTTCGAAAAAGGGGCGGCCACCTTACATGATGAACTCCTGAAAGAAGCCGTAAAGCACGAATATCATCCCTACCCCGGCGATCACAGCCTGACCTATTTTCTATCCCACTTCGCCGAGGTCATGGAGTTCCATTCCAAAGCGTTCGGCCTGCTGCCCCAGCACTGAGGTGCATGGCTTGTGTTGTAAACTAACCAAGCGTCCGAATCGCGTCTTGTAGACCTGCAACAGCCGGAGAGGTGGCCGAGTGGTTGATGGCTCCGGTCTTGAAAACCGGCGTACCCGAAAGGGTACCGGGGGTTCGAATCCCTCCCTCTCCGCCATTCTTTTTTCATGCCACGCGGTTTGACCGCGAGCTCTACGAACTGGCCTTCATGTCGCTCGACGTCCCTCCCGCAGCGGGAACGTAGCACTTCTGGGTGTAATCCATCACCATGCGATCGGCATTGAACCGCCAGCCGAGCGTACGGATCGTCCGCTTCATGCGCTTGATCCAGCCTCGCGGAAGTCCATCGCGATCCCGCTGGTAGTACAGCGGGATCACCTCTTCGCGCAGCGTCCGCATCAAGTCTTCTCCGTCGCGAGCATCATGAACGTTCATATTGGAATGCGTTCTGCCGGTTCCAATGGCAAAGCCGTTCATGCCATCGAATGCTTCTGCCCACCAGCCATCCAGGACGGAGAGGTTCAGTCCGCCGTTCAACACCACTTTCTGCCCGCTCGTGCCTGAGGCTTCCAGCGGCCGGCGCGGATTGTTCAGCCAAACATCAACGCCCTGCACAAAATGCCTTCCCACGTTGATGTCGTAGTCTTCCACGAAGACGAACTTGTCGCGGAACTTGGAGTCCCGCATCAACTCTGCAATCTGCTGCAGCACACGCTTACCGGGTTCGTCGAGCGGGTGAGCCTTGCCGGCAAACACGAATTGCACCGGCCGGTTCGGATCATTGACCATCGAAGCCAGCAGTTCGATGTCCGTCAAAATCAGATTGGCTCTCTTGTACGTCGCAAAACGGCGGGCAAAGCCAATCGTCAGAGCATCGGGGCTCAACACGCGCTCCAGGCGCTGCAACTCCTCCCGAGGCTCTCCCCGGCGCTTTGCCTGTTCGACGGCTCGCCGCCGCACAAACTCGATCAGCTGCGACTTCAGATTGAGGTGCGTCTCCCAAAGCTCGCCGTCGTCCACGTTCTCGATGTTCAGCCAGATCTTGGCCTCACTGCTGCGCTGGTGCCAGTCCATACCCAGGTGGCGATCGTAAAGGCGAAACATCTCCGGCGCCAGCCACGAGGGGACGTGCACCCCATTTGTGATATGACCGATGGGAACGTCGTCTTCCAGTTTGTTACGGAATAACCCGGTCCACATCGCGCGTGACACTTCGGCGTGCAGCGAAGACACCGCATTGGCGCGCCGCGAGAGCCGCAGCGCCAGCACTGTCATGCAAAATAGTTCGTCGCTATTGTTAGGATTCTCCCGACCGAGTCCCAGCAAGCTTTCCTGCGAGAGCCCCAGAGCTTCACGAAGAGGTCCAATGTGCTCCTCAACCAGACCGGCATCGAAGCGGTCGTGCCCCGCCGGCACCGGAGTGTGAGTGGTGAACACAACTTCGCGGGAGACTCGCGGCACCGCTGCGTCAAAAGCGATGCCTTCGTCTTCCATCCGCATGCGAATGGCCTCCAGCACGGCAAACGCGCTGTGGCCTTCGTTCAGGTGAAGAACGCCTGGAGAAATCCCAAGCGCTCGCAGGGCTCGCAATCCGCCCACCCCCAGCAGCAACTCCTGGCGAATGCGGATGCGGAGATCTCCACCATACAAGCGCGACGTAAGCTGGCGGTCTTCGGGAGCATTTCCTTCCACGTCGGAGTCCAGCAGTAACAGGTCGCGGCGTCCCACCTCAACGCGCCAGACTTTGGCCCGAATACGGCCACTGCGAGTCTCGATTTCCACGACAATCGGCCTGCCGTCCTTCCCGATCGCCACTTCCATCGCCATTTGATTGACGTCGGTCTTCAGATATTCTTCGCGCTGCCATCCGCCCAAATCGAGTCTCTGGCGGAAATAGCCCTGGCCATAGAACAACCCAATGCCCACCAAAGGGATGTCGAGGTCCGACGCGCTTTTGATGTGATCGCCCGCAAGCACGCCCAAGCCGCCGGAGTAAACCGGCAGCGACTCGTGCAATCCAAACTCCGCCGAAAAATAGGCCACTGGGTGAGGCCGCAACACGCCGGCGTGCCTCGTCCCCCAGGTTCGATCCGCTTCCAGATATTCGAGCATGCGCCGGTAGGCGTAGTTGACCCGGCTGTGCAGCATCAGCTCCGCAGCGCGCGTTTCCAGTTTGGCGAGCGGCATTTCTCCCAGCAGCGCGACCGGATTGTGGTTAAGTTCGTTCCAGCGGGCCGGATCAAGATCGAGGAACAGGCTGGACGAGTTGTGGTCCCAACTCCACCACAGATTGCGCGCCAGGGTCCAGAGCCGTTCCTGCAGCGGAGCGATGAAGCGATCGAGGGTACGAGCTTCACTTACCACCGGAGCGACCTGGGTCGCAGCCTCGGTGAGCATCCGGATTTCGTCTTCGCTGAAAACGCGCGATTCTATGGTCTGAACGACCAACACTCCCTGCAGCACACCGCGGTCGATCAAAGGAACGCCCAGGAATGACTGGTAGGCATCCTCGCCAGCATCCCGAAAATACTTAAACCGGGGATGGTTCTTCACCTGTTCGACGGAAACTGGCCGCACCAGTTCCGCTACAAGCCCGGTCAGCCCTTCGTTCACCGCCATCCGCAGACTGCCGATACATTCCCGGCGAAGCCCAACGGTTGCCGCCAACACGAGATTGGCGCGGTCCGGCTCCAATAAGTACGCCGAGCATACGTCCGTGCGAAATCGCTTGGCAATGAGGGCGACAACGTTCATCAGCGTTTCCGCTGGCTTGCCCCCCTCCGCCGCGAGGTTCGCAATCTCTTCCAGCGTTAGGACGTTCTTTACATTCTCCGGATGCACGCCTGACTCCGTCTCTTCTGCTACCTTCTCGTATTGTTCCAATCTGGTTCGCAAGCCTCCGTGGGGTCCTGGATCTCAATCTGCTGAACTACCGGATGATGTCATAGCCGGCAAAGATTCCTCTATTGTACGGGGTGCAAATGACCACGGGTGGCGTCAAATTTTCGATGGGAGTTACCCGTGAGTGCGCTCCGGACGCCAGCGATTCCCGCTTGCTTTTCACCGCCGGACTTCAGCTGGGATGTCCAGCGCTGCGCAAAAACGTTGGTTTGCGTTGCGGCGTAAATAAAGAGTAAGATTAGCGCCAATCCAGCCAACCGATGGGAGGTCTACGTCCACTTTCCATTGGCTCTCCCCGCCAACGGCGGCACGAGCGGGATTATCATCGATAATATGGTGAATGGCGTTTTGGCGGGCACTTCTTAGATATACTTCAGCACTCTGAAGCGATCAAGTTTGCGGAACATCCGGCACGGGTGGCTGCGCTGTGCAGGCATCGCAGTTGGCATTACAATAGCGGGCATTACAATAGAAAGACAGGATTCCTCCTATGGCTATGAACGAGATGTCCTCCGAAAATCAACGCACTCCGGTCACCAGGAAGCCGTACGAAAAACCGTCCTTCCGCTACGAGCAGGTGTTTGTGACGACTGCGCTTTCGTGCGGGAAGATTGACCCGACGGGTTGCATCGGCCACACCAGCGCGTCATGAGATTGTCGCCACCAGCATGGGATGAGACCCACGCCCTCAAGTGCGAACTGGCGAGCGAAGTCTTGCGCTCGTCTGGGACTCTGCGCCTGCGCGTCACCGGATGGAGCATGTTGCCCACGGTCTGGCCGGGAGACACGCTCATAATTGAGCGCGTGAGCAGCGTCGCCGTTTCCGCCGGAGACATCGTCCTGTTCGGCCGCGACCGCCGCCTTTTTGCTCACCGCGTCGTAACCAGGGGCCAAACGCAAAATGCTGAATTTTTGACTCGCGGAGACGCCATGCCCGCCCCCGATCCGCCTGTGTCTGAGAGCGACCTCCTGGGAAGGGTTTCGTTCATCCTGCGGAACGGGAAGTGTATCGAGCCGAGCCGAAGTCTGCGCTTTTCCGATCGCGCCGTCGCGGGCTTGGTTCAACATTCGACTTTCGCTGCCCGTGTTGTTGTGGGCGTACACGGCCTGCGCAAGTCTTCCCCGGGTCCATCGCACATGATAGTGTCACTGCTTCAAAACTCATAGGATTCGAGCCGTCCCTTGCCAGAGTTGACCACCGAAGTCGAGCGCCTCAACCTCGTGATTGAAATCGGGGACATGCCTGTGCGCGTGCATACGACGGACCCAAATTTTCTGGCCATGCTGCAGGACCGCTATTCCGGGTTTGTCAGTTCCTGCGAGCGCGCGGAGATCGAATTCGACGTGGACCTCAACCCGCCCGGCGGCGCGTATTCCACCGCCCCAGTACGCGTAACCCAACGTCTGGGCCGCTGGACTCTTGAGCGCGGAGATTTTCGCGCCGAGTGGGAACCGGCATTGCGCACCGGCTGGATTCGTCAGACCGCGAA